>JAABUX010002329.1_pt1 | contig 27095 bp, 28 predicted proteins | sample 5561851 | NCBI WGS metagenome assembly JAABUX01 (sample SAMN10711883, study PRJNA513361) | rock metagenome | isolation source: Antarctica rocks | place: Antarctica: Victoria Land, Richard Nunatak red sandstone | collected 2016-01-03 | reverse complement strand
ACTTAATAGCGTTGATGATGACGCCGAGGTCCTTGTCGAGCAGGATGATGTCGGCGTTCGCTTTCGCCACCTCGGTGGCCGAGTCGACGGCGATGCCGACATCGGCGAGCTTGAGGGAGGGCGCATCGTTGATGCCGTCGCCCTGGTAGCCGACGACCGCCTGCGTCTTGAGCGCCGTGATGATGGCGAATTTCTGCTCCGGGGAGACGCGCGCGAACACGTTGCACGCGCTGACCGCCTGCGCGAGGGCCGCGGGGGACAGCGCGGCCAGGTCATCACCGGTGTAGACGACGCCCCCGTCGGGAAGCAGGCCGACCTGCCGCGCCACGTACGCGGCCACCTCCTTGCTGTCGCCCGTGAGGATCTTGATGGCCACGCCCAGCCCCTGGGCCGTGGCGATGGTGTGGGCGGTACTGGCGCGCAAGGGATCGGCCAGCGTCACGAAGCCCAGGAACGTCACGTCCTTTTCCTGGGCCAGGATGTCGGTCGTCTTGATCGAGGTGAGGTCCTTGGACGTGAGGTCCTTATAGGCGATGGCCAGGTGGCGCAGCCCCTGCTGTCCCTCCGCGGCAACCTGGTCGCGATACTGTTGCGCCAAGGGGCAGTGGGCGATCTGGAGGAGCGTCTCCGCCGATCCGATCACGACGAGGGACCGCGTCCCGCGCGCGCTGTCCGCGACGATGACGCGCCGCCGCCGGTCCGTCGGATCGAAAGGGAGTTCCTTGACGATGGTCAACGCGCCGGCCTGCCGCGCGATGGCGGGGGGGATATAGGCGGCGAACGCGGCGTCGAACGCGCTTTGGGTGCCCTGGGCGCCCCCGCTGCCGCGGTCCATGGTCGCGGCCGCCAGCGTTTGGAACAAGGTGTCATCGCTGGAGACGAGGCGCTGGATGGTCGGTTTATTCTCGGTCAGCGTCCCGGTTTTATCGGTGCAGAGCAACGTGACGTTGCCCAGATCTTCCAGCGAGGACAGGTGCTTGACGACGACCTGCTCCTTGGCCAGGGTCAGCGCGCCCCGCGACAGGGTGAGCGTGGCGATCACGGGCAGCGCCTCGGGTACCACGGCGACGGCCAGGGCGATGACGAAGATCAGCAACAGCGACCAGTGGGCGGCGCCTCCGCCCAGAACGATTTTGAGCGCCAGGGTCACGGCCAGTGCCACGCCGATGGTCTTCATCAGCAGCGCGCTGAAGTCCCGTAGCGACTTCTCGTAGGGAGTGACCTTGTGGATGCTGGTCGAGAGCGCCGCGATCCGGCCGAGCGCGGTCTCGTTGGCGATGGCATAGACGACGCCCGTCGCGCTCCCTTTGTCCACGGTACTCCCGGCGAACAGCAGCGATGCTTGTCCGTCGGACGCGCCCGGTTCGCCGGCCTCGCCGGCCTGGACAGCTTTGGGGACCGGGACCGATTCGCCGGTCAGTTGCGACTCATCGACCTCGACGCCCTCGGCCGTGAGCAGCTTGATGTCGGCCGGGACGACATCGCCTTCCTTGAGGGTCACCACGTCGCCCGCCACGAGGTCCGCGACGGCGAGCAGGGCGGATGCGCCGGCGCGCGTGACCAGGATCTGATTGCTGATCAGGTGGGAGAGCCGCTCCACTGCGCGCTCCGAGCGATATTCCTGGGAGAAGCCGAGCCCCGCGTTAATCAGGAGGATGACCGTGATAATCACGCCATCGGACACGTCTTGGGTGGCGAACGCGAGGACGGCCGCCACGACCAGGAAGTAGATCAGCGCGCTCTGGAACTGCCGCGTCAGAACGCGCAGGGCCGTGGTCCGCTCCGCCGTCAGCGCGTTCGGTCCATCCTGTTGGCGGCGCTGCACGACGTCGGCCTGGTCCAATCCCCGCGCCGAACTGTGCAACTGATCGAGCAGGGTCTGGGCGGGCATCCGCGCCGCGGCCTGTTTCTCCACCACGTCTCCTCTATCGTATTGCCGCCTATCGCCGTGGCGCGACGTTCGTGCCGTCCCCGCTTCAGTGAGCATTACCCCTGGCGCACACCCGCCTACCGAGGTACGACGGGTGGGGGCCCCACAGCCCCCCATCCCTCAGCAGCCCAAGGCACGACGATCCGGCCTGCTGCCCACGCGCGCACTCTGTACCCCAGTATGCGCCCCCCGATGGACCATGTCATGACGAAACTTCATCCGCGCGCCGCTCGTGTTCGCGCCGCTCGCTTCCCGCCGACGCCCCTCTCCGGCTCGTCCCCTTCCAGCGACGCCCGCGCCCTCGACAGACGGCGCGTGCCCCGCACCAGCAACCTGTCCGTCCTGATGACGAAAGTTCATGACGCGGACGAGGCTGGCTGCTACGCTAGGTGAATGGGGACGAGGAGCGCCGCGCGGATCGTTCCAGGGGAGCCGCCACGTCACGACGCGCACAGGGGAGAAGTGGGATGACGGCAGAACATAACATGGGTCTGGTGCGGCGGGTGGTCGAGGATGTCTGGAACCGGGGCGACCTCGCGCTGGCCGACGTGCTCTTCGCCCCGACCTACGTCAACCACGGCAGCCTCATACCGGACCTAGTACACGTTGGCCTACATCGGTTTGCGTGCTGACGACCTGCGACTGAAGTCACATGGCAAACCACGGACACTGAAGTGTCTGCGGAGGCCCACACAGACGCCAAGCTATTTCAGCCAAACTGTACTAGTCCGGGGTCCCGAGGCCATCAAGAGTGGCGTCGCCCTCTATATGATCCGACGGATCCGGGCTACGACTGGAGCGCCGCCAAGGAAACCGCGCGGGCGGGCGTCTAGCGCCCGGTCGGGGCACGCAGGGACGGGTGAAACACCAGTTCCGTGGACAGAATGATAAGGATTTGACCCAGGCGACGACGGAGCTAGACGATAGATGGGGAGAAGGAGAGGACGCGGCGCGTGGCGCCGCGGGAGGAAAGGGCAATGTTCAAGCACATCTTGGTTCCGCTGGACGGTTCGGAACGAGCCGAGCGGGCGCTGCCGGTCGCCGAACGCCTGGCCGGGGCAACCGACGCCACAATCCATCTGGTCCGCGTGAGCGAGCTGCCGCCAGCGGCGCTGGTGTGGGCCGGGGCCACGAGCGGGATGATAGGCGGAGCGTATCTTCCCGGCGCCGACAGCGGCGGCGACGATCTTTTCGCCGCCGAGAATCGGGCGGCAGCGGCGTACCTCGACGCGGTGCGCGAACGCGTAAACGTGAACGTGAGCGGTGTGAGTGTGCGCGCGACGCATGTGAGCGGTGACATCGCCTCCGCCCTGCTCGACTATGAGCGCGACGCGGCCATCGACCTCGTGGTCATGTGCAGCCACGGGCGTAGCGGTCTGGCCCGCTTCGCGCTGGGGTCGATCGCGACGCGCTTGCTCCAGCACGGCGACAGTCCCGTGCTGCTCGTACATGCCTTCGGCGCGCCGGTCGACCTCACGCGAGCGGTGGTCCCGCTGGATGGGTCCGCGCTTGCCGAGGTGGCGCTACCGATGATCGATCATCTAGCGCGCACGGTCGTGGGCGAGGTCACCCTGCTGCGCGTGATTGGCGCGGCCACGGAGAGGACCGAGGCGGAGGAGTATCTGGACACGGTGGCCCGCCGACTCCCACAACAGGAGACCCTGCGCGCGGGGGAGTCCGGGCGCCGGTGTCAGGTGGCGCAGGGCGACCCCGCACAGGCGATCCTCGACGAGGCGGGCGCCGCTAAGCTCGTGGTCATGGCCACGCACGGCCGCTCAGGCCTGACGCGCTGGGGCCTGGGCTCGGTGGCCGACCGCGTCGCGCGCGGCGGCGCGGCGGCCGTGCTCCTCGCGCGCGCGGGAGGCGGGACGGGGATGGTTTGAGCGTGATGGATGGGGCATGCGGCTGACGTCGGGTTGCCCGGCGCACCAGGTCGACGTCCCGGTCTGCGCCCCGATGCCTTTGGAGTTGAGCCTCATGTAGGCTATGGTTGTGAGGGTGACGCTCCGCGGTTCGCCAGTCGTAACGGCGACATACCGGGACAGGGGGCGGGGTGGCGCGGTGGCGGCTGTCGCCAATCTGGCCGCGTTTGCGTCGACGACCGCGCATCGCCCGCGCCTGTCGGCCTCGCCCATCACGGCCACGATGTCGATGGCGCGAGCTGAGGGACGCGAGCCGACCGCGGACGTGTCTACACATGCGGGGACATGCGTCTTGCCCGCACCGATGGCGGAGATTGCGAGAGTTCAGGGAGCGGCGGCCACCCGCGTGAGTGGTCGAGTAGCGTGTCGAAGACTGAAGACAAGAAGACGAGGAGGTTCACGATGCGCGCCATGATCCTCGATGCCCCCGGTCGGCCTCTGCGCGAGGCCGACGCGCCAGCGCCTGAGCTGGGCGCGGGACAGGTCCTCATCCGCGTCCAGGCCTGCGGCGTGTGCCGCACCGACCTGCACATCGTCGACGCGGAACTGCCGCATCCGAAGCTCCCGCTCGTCCTCGGCCACCAGATTGTCGGTACGGTCGTCGATCATGGCGCGGGGGTCGAGCGATTCTCTCCCGGCGACCGCGTCGGCGTGCCCTGGCTCGGGTCCACCGACGGCTCGTGCCGCTACTGCCGCGCCGGCCGCGAGAACCTGTGCGATGGAGCGCGCTTCACGGGCTACGACATCGACGGCGGCTATGCTGAGTACACGGTGGCGGACGCCCGCTACTGCTTCGCCCTCCCGGAGGGGTACTCCGACCTGCAGGCGGCGCCCCTGCTGTGCGCCGGCCTGATCGGATATCGCGCGCTCACCATGGCGGGTGACGGGGAACGGTTGGGCCTGTACGGCTTCGGCTCCTCCGCGCACATCATCGCGCAGGTTGCGCGCCACCAGGGGCGGCGGGTGTTCGCGTTCACGCGCGACGGGGACGCGGCGGGGCAAGAGTTCGCGCTGACGGTCGGGGCCGCGTGGGCGGGAGGATCGGGGCAACGGCCTCCCGAAGACCTGGATGCGGCCATCATCTTCGCCGCGGCCGGCGAGTTGGTCCCGGCGGCGCTCCGCGCGGTGGGCAAGGGCGGGACGGTCGTCTGCGCGGGCATCCACATGAGCGACATCCCGTCCTTCCCCTACGACATTCTGTGGGAGGAGCGGAGCGTGCGCTCGGTGGCGAACCTGACACGCCGCGATGGAGAGGAGTTCCTGGCCCTGGCGCCACGGATTCCCATCCGCACCACCGTGGAGACCCATCCCCTCTCGGAGGTCAATACGGCGCTCGAACGGCTGCGTCATGGCGCGTTCCAGGGCTCCGCCGTGATCGTCGTCGGCGACCAGTAGCGCCGCCGCCAGCGGCTGTATACGGCAAGCTAAAGCAGGTCCACCGCGCTCTCGTCGGGATTGACCGCGCTGGCTCTGGCCCGCTCCAGGCGCACCGCTACCTCCCCGCCCTGCCCGTGCGCGCCGTAGACCATAGACTTCGGCGACAAGATCGACGCATTGGCGCCCTGCCACGGCATCCCGATACAGGGACAGGCGCACGTGGCAAGGGAGTCTGGAAACAGACGAACCGGACGACGGTGTGATCGGGCGCCATGGCTCTCGTCTCGCTTTCCTTGCCAGTTATACCGCGTGCGTGAGCCAGTGCGTCAGGCGGTCGTGCCACTCGTGGTCGTGGGTGGCCCCGGTGACCCAGTTGAACCCGATAAGCAGATACAACACCGGCTCGCCGCCGTCCGTACGGCGCACGATGACCGGCTTGCCCGCGTCGCCGAGCATGCCCAGGCTGGGGAAGTTGCCGCGCGCTCCCCCGGCCATAAACCGGCTGTAGACGGCGGTGAAGGCCAGGTCCACCGCGTCGATCGTGGCGCGGGGGATGTCCAGCCAGCCGTCGAGCACGATCCGATCCGGTTCCAGGCGCAGCGTCCCCTGATGGGGAAACAAGCGGCGCTGATCGACCATGCCGACGAGTTTCTCCTCCCACGAGAGATCATGCAACTCGCCCTCGGTGGCCCCTTCGTACGCGGCCGTGCTGGCGGGGTCGACAATGCTGTCTATCATCCCATTCCTCCCGGTGTTGTTCGTGTCATGTGCTGTTTCTGCCCTTTCCTTACATCGGATGTAGCCCGCGCGCTCGTCTGTGACCTGCCACGACGAGGCCGCGCCGACACGCGCCAGCGTCGCTCCACCATCGCCTACTCGCGGACCTGGTGGGCCTGGCCTACTCATCGCGGAGCTGGCCCTCACGCAGCAGGGGGTCGGTGAAGGGCTCGCTGGGATGATCCGCGTAGTGACGGGCCATGGCGTTCTCCACCTCGGCCTGCTCAGGAGCGGGGAGGATCTCGACGTCCTCGACCTGCTCCGGGGTCAGGCCGGAGTGCGCCACCTTGGCCGTCACCTCGTTGTCCGCCACGTCGAGCGCATCACCGACCGACGCATCCAAGAGCACCAACGCCGTTTGGTTCCACGACTGGCCGAGCTTGTCGGCCAGCAGCGCGACCCGTCGGGACAGATCGGCCGACGGGGTTATGGTGAGGCTCTTTGGTGGGTCGGGATCACGAGGCCCCTGGGACAACGCGATGATCGCCTCACGGATGTTGTGACGTGTATGGTCTGCCATGTTTCGCATCTCCTCGCGACGAACCTATACGCAATGACGGATGGGAGCATCATGGCCATCGCCCGCGCAACCACCATGGACGGCTAGGGCTTCGACAGAGCAGCCTTCCGTGAGGGGCACGGAGCGAGGCGGCTGTAGGACCGGGTAGACAAGCAGAGGGGCAAGGCGCTCACCCCGGAGCCAGATGCCACGCGCGTCGAGCGGCGTGGCAGGGCAGGGCCTCGGGATGACGGCCCGCGCGTCAGGGGACGCTGTACGTGTACGTGCGCACGTCCCGGCCGCTGGTCTCGCCCAAGACGCGCCGGGCCGCCTCGAGCTCGCGCGGGGGTGAGTGCGGGTGCCCAACTCGAACAGCACAGGGGTGAGGCGGAGTTGGGCGATGGCCTCTCGCGCCGCCAGATGCTCGGGCGCGAGCTCGTCGAGCGTGGAACTGACAAAGACACGGAGCCGCATGATCGCCATGATGGTCGCCGTGTAGCCGAGGTTCGCTTTGGGGATCAGCGCCGCCAGTGAGACGAAGAAGGCGTCGACCAGCGTCGTGAAGGCGCTCCCTGCCGCGGTGCGCCGCCGTGCCGTCGCCGAGGAGCCGAAGATGCGCGTGGGCGAGATGGCCACGGAGACGAAGAGCAGCCCGATCAGCGCCGCGCTGGCCTGCACGCTGCCGAGAAAGAAATTCACGAGCTCCGCCGGTACCACGTTGCACATCCCTCCCGATTCATTCTTGCTGTACCAGATCAGCGTCCCTGCACCCTCCGCGCAGGGGCCGTGACGTTGCGTCCGCGCTCTCGCCGCCTCCCGACCCGCGGGGCCGTCCGAGGCGATCGTCCAGGTCGCGGCCGTGTCGCTAAACCCAGGGGAGCGACGCGGGGCCGGGCTCTACGCCCTCTCCCTATTCAGCGCGTTGGACCGCTGTCCGGCGCCGCCGGCACCGCCTGTCTCCATGGTGTCGCCCACGCTCTCCTCGATCTCGTCGTAGACACGCGTGGGTCCCGCCGCCCAGGGGACCACCTGGTCCCGGCCGAGCCAGCCCAGCTCGCGCATCGCCGCCGCGAGTTGGGCGTGATCCGCCCACTCGCTCAGCACGAGGTACTGCGTCGGCCGCGCGCTGTCGCGCAGCAGGCTCGCCCCCTGGAAGCCAGAATAGCGGCTCCGCGCCTCCCGCAGCGTGCGCCACGCCTCCTGCCAGGCGCCCTCCTGTCCGGGCGTGACCTCCACCGCGGTCACCATCCTGATCATGTGTTGCCCTCCCTACGTGCCCCCAAGCATGTGCTCAGAAGTCTGGCACGGTCTGTTAGCCTCGATTCAGGCGCGAAAAGTTTGCCGGTCTTATGGTCATGTGCTTATCCACATCGTCGAGATCCTGATTCGGATTCCGCCCCGGGAAGAACCAATCCAGGACGGGATGGCTACCCCCGATGACCAGATTGTCGGTCACGTCGACGACGCCCTCCGTGGCGCGGGCCAACGCGATGAGCGCCTCCTTGGTGGCCTGATTCGCCACATCGCCGGTGAGGGTCACCGTCGCGCCCTGAGCCGACACCTCGATCGGGGGCGTGTGCGGTTGCATCCGGGCCTGGATCTCGCGCTCAATGGCCTGGGTGATCGGCTCGTCTGTGGCCCAACTGCTGCTCCTGTTGGTCGTTGTGTTCATCGTGTGTTTCCTCTCACACACCTAATCCAGAGTTCCAGCGGCGATCCCCCAATGGATGGGCGCTGTCGGCGCGCACGACGTCAGCGGCCAATGGCGCCCAGGTCCCAAAAGAACTCCAGGCGACCGATGTGGCTCTCCACCGCGTCAACCGGCGGGCCGACACTCTCCTGTTCCCACCGTTCGACGAGTTCCCCAGCGGCCGTCGCCTGGTCCTCCAACCCCCAGATACTGAGGGAAATCACCGTGTTGTCGCCCGTCTTGACGAGCCCATACGCGACAAAGCCCGCCTCGCCGTGCAAACGCGGCGCCACCTCGGCCTTGGCGCGTCGAATCACCTCATCCGCGGTCCCCGGCTTGAGCGTGTAGACGGCGATCCGTACCTGCTGCATGACCCTCTCCTTTCGGTCGCTCTTCCCATCGTCGCCCCACGGACAAAGGGTCGTGTCAGGCGGCGCCTCTCCGTGCTGTCCGTCGCATCGACGCCGTGCCGCGCCTCCACCGTCACCGCTCCGTCCTCTCCGTCGTGCGCGGGCTCGGGCTCGTGGCCTTGCTCATCGCGGCGCGCCGGAGGCGACTGTGTCAGGCCGCCGGACGGAGACCCCGGTTAGAGATGTCCCATCCCCCGGACGGAGACCCCGGTTAGAGATATCCCATCCCCATCCTGCCCAGGCCCCAAGACGGCGCGAAGCCCCAATACGGCGCGTAGCCGTAGTAGCCGTAGAGGCTGCCCCAGTACCCCCGATCCGTGTCGTCGACGAGGTCGGGGTCGTACAGCGGCGCGCCGCGCAGATGCTCCCGCCCTCGGTCGATGGACACGGCGTGGGGCATGACCCGCGTGACCGCCTCGACGGGGATCATGACGCGCGTGCGGTCGAGCCCGAGGAATCCGCCCGACGCGACGCGCAGGAAGCGCACCTTCTCCCCACCGTCCACCATGAGACCATCGACGGAGCCGATCTCCTCCCCCGCGTCATCCACGACTTTGCGGCCCCGCACATCCTCGTCGGCGTGTGCCACCGTCTCGCCGGTGTCGCTCAACATGCGCAGTGTCGTCGTCGCCGTGGGCTGCCTCCTTATCCCCGGCCTGCCCCTGCCCCCATACGGCGGGAAGCCGTAGTAGCCGTAGAGGCCGCCCCAATACCCCCGATCCGTGTCGTCGACGAGGTCGGGGTCGTACAGCGGCGCGCCGCGCAGATGCTCCCGCCCTCGGTCGATGGACACGGCGTGGGGCATGACCCGCGTGACCGCCTCGACGGGGATCATGACGCGCGTGCGGTCGAGCCCGAGGAACCCGCCCGACGCGACGCGCAAGGCCCGCACCGTCGTCTCGTCGTCCACCATGAGACCATCGACGGTCCCGATCTCCTCCCCACTGCTATCCAGGACCTTCCGGCCCCGCACATCCTCGTCCGGGTGTGCCACCATCTCGCCGGTGTCGCTCAACTCACGTAGCATCGTCGTCGCTTGTCGCGTCGTCTCCGTCGTCGCCATGGGATGCCTCCTTGTGTCTCTACGCTGTTCAGTCCAGTGGAGGAGCGTCGTGGCCGACCGCCCCCCAGTGTCGGTGCTGTCTCCTTGCGCCCGCGGCCGTTAGCCACAGGCCCGCTGCCGCGCGCATTGATCTATGTGGCCGAGGCCAGGTCCGGGGGTGACTTCCCGGGTAGACGGTCCGCGTCTCAGGAGGGGCGGTAGGTATACGTGCGCACGTCCCGGCCATCGGTCTCGCCCAAGACGCGCTGGGCCGCCTCCATCTCCCGCGGCGTGCCATGGATGGTCACCACCAGCTTGCCCCCTTGCAGCGCCTCCTGGTACTTGAGCGCGTGATCCTGCTCCATGTGCCGCCCCCAGAGCGCGCCCAGCAGCCCGCCCGCGACGCCCCCTTCCAGCGCCCCGGCCACAGTGGTCGCCAATGCGCCCAGCACGACCAGCGGGCCGATCACCGGCACCCAGACGAACGCCACGCCCGTGAATAGCCCGAAGATGCCGCCGACCCAGGCGCCCGTCCCCGCGCCCTTGCGGGCGCCGTCGCCCGTGGTCACGTAGCCCTGCACCTCCTTGCGCGCCTCCAACCCTCGTGTCACGATGGAGAGCTGCGCGGCGGGAGTGCCCGCGTCTAGGAGGCGGCGCACCGCCCGCTCCGCTTGGTCCTGGGTATCGAATGTCCCGATGACCATGTCCTGGTCGTGCGCTGTCCCGATGACCATGTTTTGTGTGTGATCGACGACTGATGTCATCCTGTTTCTCCTCAACTGTCCAGAATGTCCCGTCTTGACGACGGGGGCGCCGCGTGGTCGCACGACGTGATGGTGGGCGCGGCCGGTCGATCGTGCGCGACCCACGCTGATCCCTGACACGGCGACAACGAACCGTCCACGCTTCCGCGGCAGCACCTATGAGGGAGCATAGTCCACGACGATGCCCTGTGTCATGACGAAACTTCATCCCGCTTCATGCCGACTCGGTGGGTCTTGGCTGATGGGCAGCCGACTCCGTGAGCTCCCTGTCCATCCTATCTGCTGTCGTGGACGCGCTTACCCTCCAGCAGGACAACCCACGGGCTGGGCGTGGGGCGGACCCGATGATGATGGCCCCGGTGACGGCGACAGGCAGGCGCCTCCATGGCGACCCAGGCGTACCCTCTCACAGCACCCATGGCCACCACCACGACCGACGAGATCCTGGCTGTTCTCGCGGCCGACGACCCGCACGGCGTCACCGCCGATGATGCCGCGCGCCCCCTCTATACCCTCGCGGCCTCGACACACGCACGCGTGATGTAGGACGTGGAGGTTCCGGTCCCTCGGCGTGGGCGCGCCGAGGGACCGGAACCTCCACGTCGCGTCTCGCTGACACCCGAGGCTCGCCTATCCAAGGAGTGGACGCGCTGCCGGTTGCAACCGGTAGGGGAGCGTCTGCTGGCCGTGTAGGCCTCTACGGGACGAAACGCGACACCAGGGGCAACGTCGCGACCGGCTTGGTCACACGCGTCTTGCCCCCTAACGATGCCGTGACGCGACCGACACGCGCAGCCACATGAGGTCTCCGGCGCCTGGCCTAGCGCGATCTGGCGCTGACGCGTTCGTTCCCGGATGCGGTCAGGGCGTTTTCGCTGTGTTCGCACGGACGATGAGCACGCCGGCCGCGCTGCCGTGCGCCACGCGATCCGCCACCGAGCCCAGCGCCCAGTGCGCCAGGCGCGATCGTCCCTGCGCTCGGCGCCCACACCCGGACGCCGCCATCACCACGAGGGCGCCCGTCCCCGCCGCGTCGGCAATCGCCTCCGCCGGATCGTCGTGCGTCACCCGCCACTGGCACGCCAGGCGCTCCGGGTGCTCCCGCGTCAGGTGTCCGGCCACCTCCCGCAGATAGCGCTCGGCCTCCGGCGCCGCGTCGGCCGCGCCGACCGCGCGTAGCAGCAACACCTCGCGCACGACGGCGCCCGCCAATCCCTCCACCATCCGTAGCGCCTCCTCGGCCGCCGCGGAGCCGTCGAGGGGGACGACAACGCGCTCCAGGGCCACGGGCGCGCCCCACGCAGCCACCAGCAGCGTGGGAGCGGCGCCATGGCGCAGCAGGCGCTCGGCGACCGAGCCGAGGACGAAGCGGGCCAGGCCGCTACGCCCGTGGCTGCACAATACCACGAGGCCGATCCCCGCGTCGCGCTCATAGTCGAGCAATGTGGCCGCGACATCTCCGGTCGGGTGCGCGATGCGGACCTCTCTCTCCCCCTCGCCGGTGTCCGCGCCCGCGCGGAGTTGGTCCAGGTAGGCCGCCGCCCGGCTCAGGTAGGCCGCCGCTTCCCCGTGCTCCGCCGCCATGAGGTCGTCGTAGACATTGATCGGCGCATAGAGGGCGGACGTGCTGACTGCCGGGGGCTCGACCACGCGCACCAGATGCAGCGTCGCGCCGGTCGCCTCCGCTAGCCGCGCGGCAACCGGCAGTGCCCGCTCACCGCGGTCGGACCCGTCGAGGGGGACCAGGATCTGCTCAAACATCTCATCCGCCTCTCATGCGGATCACGCGCCGTCGCCGCAGACTGCGCTGCCCCTGCGCCAGGGCCCGCCCGCACCAGTACAGGCCGCCCAGCGCGAGGGGCAGGCCCCAGATCAAGGCGCCCCAGACGTGGTCGGTCAGGGCGGTGTAGATCAGGCCGGTCCCGATCAGGCCGGCCAGGGTGGCGCCCAGCACCAGGGTCATGGCCACCCCGGCGCGCACGGTGGTCAGGCGCATGCGGGTCATGGGCGGCCTCCCGCGCGCACAAGCGGCTCCGGAGGGAACGGTACGGGCGCAACGGGCGCGGGGGGGGACGGCGCCGCCGTGGGCGCCGCCCGGTCGCGATAGTAGTCGCGCCAGATCAGGCGGTAGACGCCAAGGAGGCGCGGCAGCCGATTGAGCCCCGGAATCCAGGGCAACAGCACGAGCGCCAGCGTGAGCGCGGCGATCGTGGCCATGACCAGCGCATCCGCGTTCGGCGAACTGGCATAGGCCGGGACCTGATACCCCAGCGTGTAGAGCCAGAGCCAGGCCTGCCCCGGGTAATTGCCGGTTTCGTTCATCATGCCCCACTGCGAGCCGACCAGATGAAAGCGCGCCGCCTGCGCTGGCAACGCCGCGGATTGGAGGAAGAGGATGCTCCGCGTGTTGTCGGTGGAATAGATACGCGGGCTGTTGTCCACGGCCGGCTCGAGCAGCCCCGACCGACCGAGGGTCAGCAGGCCGGCCAGCAGCGGCGCGACCGGGCCGTAGCCGCCCGCGGGGAGCCCCACGGTTGTCCCCTGGACGCGCGCCTTGGCCAGCGCGGCGCCATAGGCGGTCTCCCAGGCGGTCTGCCGCGCGGGCGACGCCTGGTCGAAGGTCTGGAGGGCCGTGGCGACCGATGGCTCCATCTGGGCCACGCGGCGCAGCGGCCCCAGCACCATATCCCGCGCCGTGTCGATGGGGATATGCACCCCCGCGAGGCGCTGGAGCGAGACGGGACCCAGGGACTGCACGGAGCCGGAGCCACTGTTGTAGGGCGGACCGTAGCTGTCGATGCTGTCCGTCCCGTTCAACTCGCCGAGCGCGGTCTGTACGAAGGTCAGGGGGTCCGTGACGGCCACGTGCTGCACGGTCAGCGGCGGCTCGTCGGGCGAGGAAAGCGCCGCGGCCAGCCCTACTACAAGCACGCCGACGAGCAGGAGGCCGATCAGTCCTTCTTTGATCAGGTCGTAGGGCGCCATGGTGATCCCCTGGTAATAGGCGCGTTGGCGCGGGCTCATGGGTGGACCTCCTCGCCCTGTTCGCCAGGGGCCGGATAGGGGCGCACCACGCCGCGCATGCGCACCAGGAGCAGGTGCAGGCCGACCAGCGCGCTGACGATGACGGGCAGGATCACGATGTGGAAGCCATACATCTGCCCGAAGTTGAGCACGTTGAAGAAGGCGCCGATGCCGATGGCGTTCATGGCGTCCTTGCCCTGCTCGGCGATCCACTGAGCGTCGAAGTTCTGCTGCGAGATATACCCGGTGAAGGCCGTGCCGATGCCGACCAGGAAGCAGAGCACGCCGACGACCCAGGTAGCCCCGCGCCCATCGCGCCAGGCGCCCTGGAAGAAGGTGGTCCACAGGTGCAGCACCAGGAAGAAAAAGAAGGCCTGCACCGCCCAGAAATGCACGCTGTTGAGGAAGTGGCCGACGGACGAGACGTGCCACCAGGTGGGGCCGGCCATGGCGAGCACAATGCCCGAGAGGATCAGGATGACCAGGGCGGCGATGGTCGCGATGCCGAAGAGGTAGACGTAGGAGTGGACGTAGGCCGGCAACTCGTCGGGCAACAGATCGTCCAGGGCGACGGTGCGCTGCAGGCGCTGGCGGACGGCGGAGGTCATGCTCATGAGACGCCATGCCGTCGTGCGCGGTGTGGATAGGGCAGGACTAACGCCAGGCCAAAGACGAGCAACATCAGCACGATGACCACGAGGTTGGGGACCGAGATGTCGATGAACCACCACTGCACGTGGGCGGGGACTTGATCCATGGGACACACTCCTTCCTGCTTGTTCTTGTTGTTTCACTGACCTTGCTCGCCAGCGGGGTGAGCATCATCCTAGTATGCGCGTCCTGATGGGCCGCGTCATGACGAAACTTCATCCCTGCGGTGGTCGTGCTCCGGCTCGTGGTTTCAGGACGAGTGGAGGTGTCCCTATCGGCTGCGGTCGTCGGCACGAAGCGGTCGCCGCGCCCCAGCCAGGACCTTGCCCTTGCGGCCACGCTGGTTCTGCCTCGTTCGCGACCCAGGGCGGTCACGGCGGCCGATATGGTCCGGACCGACGCGCCTCACCTGACGGCCTGTCAGCACGACCATGCCGCGTTGGCGGAACCCAACGACACCGTGTAGGTCAGGCCCCGACGGGAACGGGCGCGGGCGTTGCCGTCGTCGCGGCAACTGTAGCGGCGACGGACACCCCAGCGAGGTCCGCCCCTCCGCCCGCGCGGACGCTCCCGCGGAGCAGCCACAGCCCCCACAGCCCCAACAGGACCTGGGGGATGTCGGTGGCGATGGCGCCAGACCAGGTGAAGGCGCTCGCCCCGCCGTACCCGCCGAAGGTGTCGATGGCCGTATGCACCACGATTCCTGGCCAGATGCTGTTCACGCGCAGCCGCCACGCGGCCAGGAACACCCCGAGGAAGAAGACGTAGCCCACCTGGTTGAGCACCCGATCCAGCGGCCAGACTGTGAGGTTGGCGAGGTGGAGGGACGCCCAGAGGGCGCTGCTGACCAGCACGGCCGGCAGGACGGCGCCGCGCCCCAGGCGGGGCGTCCAGATCCGCAGCAGGACGTAGAGGAGGATGCCGCGAAACACTATCTCCTCGGCGACGCCGGTGCTGACGTTGGTCACCGTCACGCGGACGAACCAGCCGGGAGTCCGGATGTGCAGATCGGTGAGCTGGAGGAGCGCGATGAGGCCGAAGAGGATGCCAGGGCCGATCAGGAGCGTCCGGCTCCGCCACGCGCGCGGCCAGGTGAACCCGACGACGCGCCACCAGCCCGTGGCGGCGATAACGGCGACGGCCAGGGCCAGGTCCGCGACCTGGCGCACGAGGTCGCCGACGCTCTGGTCGCTGGACGGTTGCCCGCGCAAGTGGTCGACCACCTCGCGCAACGGCAGCATGTAGGCCACCAGCAGCAGCGCGGTAAAAAGGACGGGGTGGCGCAGGATCACTGCCGCGACGCGGGTGGACGCGGGAGATGTCATGCGCGGTGCGGGTGTCATGTCTGTGATCTTCCTGGCACTAGGCGACGCCTGTTGCGCAAACGCGGGTGGTGCGACATGGTCAGAACCAGCTAACCCCGGGTAGTGGTAGACCGTCGCCTGTGAGAGGCGGACATCCCGAGCCCACGGCACGACGATCCGGCCTGTTGCCCACGCGCACTCTGTGCCCCGGTATGCGCGCCCTGAGAGGCCGCGTCATGACGAAACTTCATCCGCGCGGCGCTCGTGCTCAGACGGAGTCTCAGGAGGGGGCGACGCCCTCCGTCTCCGCGGTCTCTGCGGTCGTGGGCACGAAGCGGTAGCCGCGCCCCGGCACGGTCTCGATGTAGCGGGGGCGCCGCCACCCGTTCTGCAGCTTGATGCGCAGGTTGCGGATGTGCCGGTCCACCACGTTGCTGTCGGCCATGAAGTCCACGCCCCACAGCGCATCCAGGATCTCGTCGCGCGTCAGCACCTGCCCGGCGTTGGCCGCCAGCAAATACAACAGGTTCTGCTCCAGTCCGGTCAGGTGCAGTTCGGAAGTCCCGGCGCGCACGTGGCGGTTGAGGATGTCGATCTCCAACTCGCCCAGCCGGATCGTCGGCGTAAACGCAATCTCCGCCCCGTAGCTGCGCCGCATCACCGCCAGCACGCGGGCCACCAGTTCCTCGGGGGAGAAGGGGATGGTCAGGATGTCGTCCACACGCCGCTCGAACGCGGCCAGCGTGGTCTTGAGGTCGCCGCGCCGCGTGAGGGCTATCAGGGGGATGCGCTCGGCTCCCGGCGCCGTGTCTCCCAACTGCTCGAGCATGTGCCCGTGCGCGAGGTCCATGTCGACGACGGCGAGATGGGGACGCCGCTGCGCCAGGGCGGCCAGCGCCTCCTGGGCCGTCGTGGCCACGTCGGTCTGGAAGCGGCCGTGGTTGAGCGCGAGCTTGACCACCTCGGCGAGCACGGGCTGGTCGATCACCAGCAGCACCCGCCCGGGGGTGCGGGCGGAGGCGCCGGCGAGCGTGGTCTGCGCGGGCATCGGCCGTTCTCCTTCCCTGTCGCTGTTCGCTGTGCCCTCAGCATACTCGATTGTAAGTCCCCGCATGAGATGGGCATGGCCCACGCCGGAAACAGGAGGGTATCCCACGTTCCGAGGGTGGGACATCGCACAGTTAGGTGGGCTAATCCTCCTTTTGATCCCACAGCAAGGGGACCAATGCGTGCGCGAGGCCGGTACGCCGGCCTTTTTCGTGGTGCTGGAGGGTGCCTGTAAGCGCCTACTTGACCTTAAAGGTGCGGGGTGGTCCGGCGTATCGCCGAGCGATCGAGCATGCGCGTGATGACGAAACTTCATGGCAGGGACGCGCGGGGCTGCTACGCTAGCGCGTAGTGACAATAATAGGGAACGCCAGATTGGTGATGGGCCGCTGGGGCGCTTGGGGTGGAATGGGTCCCTAAGCGGCCTGGGTTTGGGCGCTGCCAGTGGAACGAGGGAGAAGTGACATGGAGGCTGAGCGCAACAGGGAACTGGTGCGGCGGGCGGTCGAGGAGATTTGGAACCAGGGCCACCTCGCGCTGGCCGACGTGCTCTTCGCCCCAACCTACATCAACCACGGCGGCCTCATCCCGGATCTGGTCCGGGGTCCCGAGGCCATCAAGAGCGGCGTCGCCCTGTATCGCACGGCTTTCCCCGACTTCTACCTCACGGTAGAGGCGCTGGTGGCCGAGGAGGAGATGGTGGACCTGACCTGGGCCGCACGCCGTGGACCACCAACTACGCGGACCGGCGCCAGCGCGCCTGACTGGGCCGGGGTGCTGCGGGGAACCATACGCAGCCACTGTGTCGCCGATCAGATCACGGAGAGTTGGACCACGTGGGACCGGGCGGGTGTACTACGATCCCTCCAGCACTATGATCCGACCTGCCCGGACTACGCCTGGAGCGCCGCTGAGGACACCGCGCGGGCGGACATCTAGCGCCCAGCCAGGACACGCAGGGATGGGCGGAACAACTTGATGGATCATCGACACATCGGAAAGGGGCGGCAGGCGATGGATGAACGAGAACAGACGCTGTACGAAGCGCGAGAGTGGTTGACCGAACACCCGGACGGATTCTTCGCGGATCGTTTCACCGGTGATGAATCGGCGCTCCAATTCGTCGAGCGGTTGTACAGGACCGGTGCGGAGCGCGTCGATGTGTACAGCGTCAACAATGAGGCATACAGGGGCCTGAATGAGTCATACACGGACCTGATGCGCGTGACATTACCAGCGAACCTTGACGGGCGCGCGGCGCTCTTCGCCATCTGTCACGAGCAGATCGAGGAGTACGGGGAGGATTTCAACACCGAACGCGACGAAGAGGCGATCACCAGGGAGCAAGCTGAAGCTATGGGCCACCCGGAAGCGGAGGGCGAGATGGCGTTCGTCGACGAACCGGTCAGGGACAAGGGCCAGAGGTATCTCACCTTCTGGTGGGATTAGCCGTCACACCCCTCGACGCCTCGGAGGCGGGGACCGCGTCGCCGTGCGAGACAGTCACGGCCGCGCCGGGTCCCGTGGGTGGTCTGCTCTCGTTGACAGCGGGGCTCGCCGCGCCGCGCCCGCCGCTGCCCAGCAGCGGCGCGAGTCCCGCCATCCCTGCATAGTCCGTCGGCACCACCAGCACTTTGTTCGCCGGGTTCTGCGCCAGCTTGGGCAACATCTGGAGGTATTGGTACAGCAGCGCTTCTTTACTCGGATTACTCCCGTTCACCGCGTCGAAGACGAGCTCAATCGCCGTGGCCTGCGCCGTCTGCACCGTCACCAGCGCCTGCGCCTCGCCCTCCGCCGTCAGGATCGCCGCCTGCTTCTGGCCCTCGCTGTGCAGCACCAGCGCCTGTTTGGCCCCCTGCGCCCGCAGCACCGCCGCCTGCGCCTCCCCTTCCGCCGTCAGGATCGCCGAGCGCTTCTGCCGCTCGGCCTGCATCTGCTTCTCCATGGCCAGCTGGATATCCTGGGGCGGCGCGATGTCCTTGAGCTCCAGCCGGGTCACGCGCACGCCCCACTTCTCGGTCACCTCGTCCAGGACCAGGCGCAACTGGCTGTTGACCTGGTCGCGCGAGGTCAGCGCGACGTCGAGGGTGAGCCCGCCCATCACGTTGCGCAGCGTGGTCTGGGTCAACTGCTCCATCGCCGAGAGCAGGTTGGCCACCTGATAGGTCGCGCTCTTGGCGTCGATGATCTGATAGTAGAGGACCGAGGTCACGTTGATAGTCACGTTATCCGCGGTGATGACCGGTTGCGGGGGGAAGGGCAGAACCTGTTCGCGCAAGTCCAGCAGCGGGAGCAGGCGGTCGATGAAGGGGATCACGACGGTGACCCCGCTCCGCGCCGTGCGGTGGTAGGCGCCCAGACGCTGGATCAGCCCGACCCGCGCCTGGGGCACGATGCGCACCGTGCGGACGCCCAGGGCCAGCACGAGCGCGACGACGACGATCAGGACGGCCGTAACAGGTATCATGTCTCTACCCTTTCGCGCCGGACAAACAAAAAACCGGCGCACGCTCATAGTAGTCGTGGCCGGTTCGATTCGTCGCGCCCCGCAGCCGGGGGGTCGCCAAACAGGGTGGACGCTCAATCGGGGCGACAGCTCGACAGGCAGAACTCTCACCTGTGCCGCGTCGCTTGCCTGGTACAGAGGAAGGGGACATGCCGTGCGCCGTCAAGAGGAGGTGGACGATTGGACATCCTTGCTCTCGCATCACTATACGGCATACTTTGCTTGTTGTCAATTAAACTGGGAGCACGTCGCGCACCTCCTCCAATCCATCATCAACGGACCCGAACATTTTTATGATTAGGTAGGAGCAACGGGTGAACAACGACGACGGAGCACAGCTTCCCATCTCTACAGACGATAGTGGCTCCGATGGCCAACTCAGCACCGACCTGCGCCGCATCATCGGCAATGGCCGCGGACGGGCCGCCGTGACGGTCAACGCGGAGATTGTCGCCACCTATTGGTGCGTTGGTGAGCGCATCCGAACGATAACGATAGTGTGCGTACAATAGGACGAGGACAGGCCCCGGCGCATGCGCCGGGGCCTGTCCTCGTCCTGTCCCTGATCGATCGAGCAGGCCTGCCGCGGCCCGCTCGTCCGAGCGGCCTAGTAGTCCATACCGCCGCCCATGCCGCCCATGCCGCCCGCGGGCATAGCCGGACCCGCGCCGGCCTTTTCGGGCAGGTCGGTGATGATGGTCTCGGTGGTCAGCAGCATGCCGGCGATGCTCGCAGCGTTCTGCAGGGCCGAGCGCGTCACCTTGACCGGGTCGATCACGCCGGCCTGGAACATGTCGACGTACTCGCCGCTGGCGGCGTTGTAGCCCTTGCCGGGCTCGAAGCCCTTGACCGCGGCCACAATGACCGAGCCCTCCGCTCCCGCGTTGAACGCGATCTGGCGCAGCGGCTCCTCCAGCGCCCGGCGCAGGATGTCCACGCCCGTCCGCTCATCGCCCGTCAGCTGCAGCGTGTCGAGCGCGGGCAGCGCGTTGATGAGGGCCGTACCGCCCCCGGCGACGATGCCCTCCTCCACCGCGGCGCGCGTCGCCGAGAGCGCGTCCTCGATGCGGTGCTTCTTCTCCTTGAGCTCGACCTCGGTCGGGGCGCCGACCTTGATGATGGCCACGCCCCCGGCGAGCTTGGCCACGCGCTCCTGCAGCTTCTCCTTGTCGTAGTCCGAGGTCGTGTCCTCGATCTGGGTGCGGATCTGCTTGGTGCGCGCCTCGATCTCCTGCGGCGCTCCCTTGCCCTCGACGATGGTCGTGTTGTCCTTGGTCGAGGTCACGCGGCGGGCCTGACCGAGCATGTCGATAGTCACGTTCTCGAGCCGCAGGCCGACCTCCTCGGAGATGACCTGACCGCCGGTGAGGATGGCGATGTCCTCGAGCATGGCCTTGCGGCGGTCGCCGAAACCGGGGGCCTTGATCGCCAGCACGCTGATGGTGCCGCGCAGCTTGTTGACCACCAGCGTCGCCAGGGCCTCGCCGTCGACGTCCTCGGCGATGATCACCAGCGTCTTGGAGACCTGCACCAGCTTCTCCAGCACGGGCAGGATGTCGGCGATGGCGCTGATCTTCTTGTCGGTGATCAGGATGTGGGGGTTCTCCAGCACCGCCTCCATGCGGTCGGAGTTCGTCACCAGGTAAGGCGACACGTAGCCGCGGTCGAACTGCATGCCCTCGACGTAGTCCTGCTCGAGTCCGAAGCCCTGCGACTCCTCGACGGTGATCACGCCGTCCTTGCCGACCCGGCTCATGACCTCGGCGATCATGCGGCCCACGCCCTCGTCCTGGCTCGAGATCGCGGCGACCTGCGCTGTCTCCTCGGTCGTGTCGACCGGGCGGGAGATGCGCTTGAGCTCGTCGACGAGGGCCTCGACGCCCTTGTCGATGCCGCGCTTGAGGATCATCGGGTTGGCGCCGGCCGCCACGTTGCGCAGTCCCTCGTGGACGATGGCCTGGGCCAGGACGGTCGCCGTGGTGGTGCCGTCGCCGGCCACGTCGTTTGTCTTGGTCGCGACTTCCTTGACCAGTTGGGCGCCCATGTTCTCGAAGGGATCGTCGAGCTCGATCTCACGGGCGATGGTCACGCCGTCGTTGGTCACGGTGGGGGCGCCGTACTTCTTGTCCAGCACCACGTTGCGGCCCTTGGGCCCCAGCGTCACCTTGACCGCGTTGGCCAGCTTGTCGACGCCCGTCATCAGCGAGCGACGGGCCGGCTCGGAAAACTCTAGCTGCTTTGCCACGGTGTTCCTCCAGTTATTAGTCGTTAGTCATTAGTCGTTAGTTTTGTTCATTAGACTATTAGTAGTTACAAGCTGCTATAATCAGCAGGCTTAACTAACTACTAAGTACTAATGACTAACTACTACACGATCGCCAGGATGTCCTTCTCGCTCACGATAAGCAGGTCCTCGCCCTCGATCTTGACCTCGGCGCCGGCGTACTTGGCGTAGAGCACCGTGGCGCCCTCGGTCACCTCCAGCGGGGTGCGCTGGCCTTTGTCGTCGAGCTTGCCGGGGCCGACCGCCAGGATGGTGCCGCGCTGCGGCTTCTCCTTGGCCGTATCCGGCAAAAAGACGCCGCTGGCCGTGACCTCTTCGCGCTGCGCCGGCCGGATGACCACACGGTCGCCGAGCGGCTTGATGTTGATCTTCGTTTCCGTTGTCAACGTCGATCCCTCCTCTGACCCCATTCTTCTCGTCATTAGCACTCTCAAGGCGAGAGTGCTAATCTCCTCTGTTAGAGTAACAAACGGGCGCGTAGATGGCAAGCGCACGATCCTGATGGGGGTGCACCTCGAAGTAGTGGAATCCAACCTGCGACTGCCCGGCTGGACCGGGACCGGCCGCAGCCGGTCGGGGGTCAGTCCGCATGTGTCGCATGGCACACGACGAGCTGACTGCGGTCGGGTGTGGTCCGCCGCCGCGCTGTTCCTACCCCCGTTCTGACACTGCGGTGTCCGTGGTTTGCCATGCGACCGCAGTCGCAGGCACGTTTGGCGCGACCATCCGCGCGTTGCTCAAGGAGAGCGGTCCACGAGGGTGTACGGCCGCGAGAGGTAGCAAAAGGTAGGAGCTAGAGCCGGGCGGCGGCGAGATCTCGCCGCCGCCCGGCTCTAGCTCCTCGTCGACAAGGCAGCATGACGCAAGCAAGCGAGGCGCGCATAGCAGCCCGCGCGATAGCCTGCTTGTCTAGTCGGTCCCCTCGCCGGCGACGTTTTCGGTCACGCGGGTCACCGTCACCGTCACCCGTTGCCAGGACGGCGCGGTGGACGAGCCGGTCAGGCTGTATAGGACCCGAGCGCCGGGCTTCACGTTGTCGGCCAACCCAGTCGCGCGCCCCACGATGTGCCCGCGCGCATCGAACAGCGCGGCCGCCAGGTACACGTCGTGCTGCTTGTCGTCGGTGTTACGGACGTAGCCGGTCACTTGCGCCTGGGTTCCCACGGTCAGGTGGGCCGAGGGCGCGCCGCTCAACTGCATTTTATGCAGCAGGGCCGGGTTTGTCTCACCGGGTCTGGGCGCGCGCGCCCAGACCTCACCCGGCGCCACCGCCGCGCCCACCCCACAGGCCAGCAATCCGGCGACGACAACCCGTGTCATCCAGGATCGCCGCGTATAAGCGCCAAACGTCATAAACCTGTTCTCCTCTAATAATAGATATTTCGGGTACGTTCAAGGGCTACCTCCCCCTCTCCCGCGCACGGGAGAGGGGGTTGGGAGGTGAGGGTCCTGGCGCTACGGCACGGACACATCGTCGACGAAGAAGTTGGTGGGCAGGGTGTAGTCGGTGGTGGTGGTGAAGCGCAGCACCACCGTCTGCCCCGTGTACGCCGACAGGCTGAGCGTGTCCTGCGACCACGCGTCGCGCGCGCTTGTGTTGCTCCAGGTGCGCAACGTGCCCAACAGGCTGCCCCCCGTGCTGTACACCTGCACCTTGAAGTAGTCGTAGGCCGTCGTCGTGGGCTCCTGGCTGGTCATGTACCACCAGTAACGCAGGCTGGCGTTGCTCGGTACGGTGATGCGCTGTTGCACGTACTCGGTGCAGGTGTTGTAGTTGCACTCGTCGGCGCTGTACGAGCCCGTGTGCGGTTTGACCGTGTCGATGACCTCGTAGCCGCCGCTGGACGACTCGGTCCAGCCGACGCCGGGGCCGCTCTCGAAGCCGGGGTTGACCACGATGTTGCCGCCGGAGGCCGGCGTGTTGGTCGGCGCCGGGCGCGGCGTGCTCGTCGGGGCCGGTGTATTGGTGGGCGTGTTGGTCGCGGCCGGGCGCGGCGTGTTGGTCGCCGTGGGCAGCGACGGCTTGGTCGGCGTGGCCGTGGGCAGCGAGGGCTTGGTCGGCGTGGCCGTCGGGCTGCCGCTCGTCCAGCTTACGCTGACCGTGTTGGAGCGCGCCGCCGCCGAGTTGCTGCTCGCGCTCCCGCTCAGATAGGCTGTGTACTGGTGCGTCGCCGCCACCGCCGAGGTGACCGTCGTGGAGCACGTCGCGCCGCTGCTGCAACTGGTCACGATATTGCCCGCCTCGTCGACGATGAGGATGTAGTAGGGGGTGGGGCCGACATCCGTGCTGGCGCTGGCGGTCAGCGTCACGTTGGTGTTGACGGGGACGGAGCTGGCGCTGGCGGTTAGCCCGGTGAGGCACACGTTGTCGCTGGTGCAGTTCCCGCCCGCGGTCGGGGTGTTGGTGGCTGCTGGGATAGGCGTGTTAGTCGCGGCCGAGACCGGCGTGTTGGTGGCTGCCGGAACCGGCGTGTTGGTCGCGGCGGGCGGTGGCGTGTTGGTGGGGGTGCTGGTCGCCGTGGCGCCGCCCGCCCAATCGGCGGCCAGATTAGCAAGGTTGGTCGAGCCCCAGCCCGTCGCCTCGTCCCAGCCTGGACCCGCCGGATATCCATTGCTCCCGCTCGTCACATCGTGGAAGTCGCGCCCATAGGTCGTGGCGTTGTTCGCGAGCTGGTAGATGCGCGGGGCCGAGAAGCCCATCAGGGGCTTACCGTTGGCGCCCAGGTAGCGGTTGAGATCGGCCGCCATGCCGGACCACAGGGGCGCGGCCAGGCTGGTGCCTCCGATTTGCTGCGACGTGCCGTTCACGTAGACATCGGCGCCCGAGCCTGGATCGGCGTCGGCCGCCACGTCGGGCTCGGCGCGGCCGGAGCAGGTTGCCGCTACCACGCCGGTCTGCCAGGAGGGGCGGCTGAAGACGGTCGAGCAGCCGCCGCCCGAGCCGTTCCAGGCGCTCTCGGAGCTGTAAGCGTAGCCGGTACCCGTGCTGAGGGTGGTCCCGCCAACGCTGACGACGTAGGGGCTGTCGGCCGGGTAGCTGGGCAAGTTGGCACCGCCCGAGCCCGAGCCCTGGTCGCCGCTGGAGAAGTAGAACGTGATGCCCACGCTGGCGGCGTGCTGTAGCGACGCGTTGGTGTTGGAGGTGAAAGGGTCGCTTGTGCTGGTCGCCTCGGCGCCGCCCCAGGAATTGGAGACAACGTGCAGATTCGGGTCGGTCGTGTTGGCCGCCGCGCTGATGGCCTGCTCCAGACCCGTGTCGCTAGGATTACAGTTGCCCGTCGTGGCGTCGGGCGCGCAGTCGGCGAGCCAGTAGGTGAGGTGGCTGTTCGGCGCCACGCCGTGGGCATACTCCACGTCCATGGCTGTCTCGACAAGCTCGTTGGTATCGCTGCTGCCGCCGTTGACGGGGACCCAGTCGATGCCATTGGCGCCGGCCTGCCCGCCCACGATGGCCGGGGTACCGCTGTTGCTGGCGAAGGTGTTCAGGTCGCTCTGAGGCACGGATGTTCCCCACAGCGTAAAGCCGATGCTCTGGCCGCTGCCGTCGCCGACCGGCCCCATGTTGTAGGCGGCGCGGAAGTCGTTGGGGTAGTAGCCGCCCGCGCGCAGGGCGCGCGTCCGCGTCCGGGCGCCCGTCCCCTGCTGGAGCATGGTATGAAAGCGGTGGATCGTGGTGAGGCCGCTGATGGCGCGGATATCCAGATCGCCCGGCACGGTGGCGTCGCGGTCGTTGGAATAGAAGGAATGCGCGGCGTCCCTGTAGTCGTTGACGACGACGTGGAGCGCCTGTTCCACCTGATGCGCCGGTCCGTGGACCGTGACCAGCAGGTTGTCCGGCGACACGGCGTCGACGCTCAGGCCGGCGCCGCTCGCCCAATCACGCACGGCCTGCACCTGCGCGGCGGTCGGGGCGTAGCTCGCTATGTATTGCGCGTTGGTGAGGTGCTGTCCGTATTGCGGGCTGGTCGGATCGTTGGCCGCGGCGATCTGGGCGTCGAGCCCGGCCCCGTCGCGCGCGGCGAGGCCGATGTCGAGGGTCAGCGTGGCGTTGGAATCATGATGCCGGACGAGCGTTGCGCCGCCCCGCGTCACGGCGTCGGGTGTTTGCGCCGTGAGGATGCGCGGCGGCGGCGCGTCCGCGCGCGCGCTGTGCCCCACGCCGCTGGCGACGGGGAGCAGCACGAGCGTGAAGCTAACCAGGAACGCGAACGGATAGCGCATGGACCGTTGCATGGCAAACCCCTTCCTACTCTTAACAGGGCCACGTATAACAGGGCCACGTAGTTCTCACGGCTGAACAATCACGACGGGGTAGGGGCGTATTGTATACGCCCGGTGGCGGCGCGACAGGGCGTATACAATACGCCCGATGGCGGCGCGACAGGGCGTATACAATACGCCCCTACCTCAGAAATCGCCCGCGTGGTCGATAACTACATGGCCGTGCGTCTCTTGATAGACGTATATCAGCTACGTTCGAGGGCTACCTCCCCCTCTCCCGCGCGGGAGAGGGTTGTGCGACCCTGCCCACGCCGTTATCCTCAGCACCTCCCCCTCTCTCGCGCACGGGAGAGGGGGTCGGGGGGTGAGGGCCCTGCCCCTACGGCACGGACACGTCGTCGACAAAGAAGTTGGTTGGCATGGTGTAGTCGGTAATGGTGGTGAAGCGCAACACGACGGTCTGCCCCGCGTACGCCGACAAGCTGAGCGTGTCTTGCGACCACGCGTTGCGCGTGCTGGTGTTGCTCCAGGTGCGCAGCGTGCCCAACAGGCTGCCCCCCGTGCTGTACACCTGCACCTTGAAGTAGTCGTAGGCCGTCGTCGTGGGCTCCTGGCTGGTCATATACCACCAGTAGCGCAGGCTGGCGTTGCTGGGCACGGTGAGTTGCTGTTGCACGTAGTCCGTGCAGTTGTTGTAGTTGCACTCGTCGGCGCTGTACGAGCCCGTGTGCGGCTGGTACGTGTCGATGACCTCGTAGCCGCCGCTGGACGACTCGGTCCAGCCGACGCCGGGGCCGCTCTCGAAGCCGGGGTTGACCACGATGTTGCCACCGGAGACCGGCGTGTTGGTCGGCGCCGGGGCCGGTGTATTGGTGGGCGCGTTGGTCGCGGCCGGGCGCGGCGTGTTGGTCGCCGTGGGCAGCGACGGCTTGGTCGGCGTGGCCGTGGGCAGCGAGGGCTTGGTCGGCGTGGCCGTCGGGCTGCCGCTCGTCCAGCTTACGCTGACCGTGTTGGAGCGCGCCGCCGCCGAGTTGCTGCTCGCGCTCCCACTGAGGTAGGCCGTGTACCGGTGCGTCGCCGCTACCGCGGAGGTCACCGTCGTGGAGCAGGTCGCGCCGCTGCTGCAACTGGTCAGGATGGCGCCCGTCTCATCGACGATGAGGATGTAGTAGGGGGTGGGACCGACATCCGTGCTGGTGCTGGCGGTCAGCGTCACGTTGGTGTTGACGGGGACGGAGCTGGCGCTGGCGGTCAGCCCGGTAAGGCACACGTTGTCGCTGGTGCAGTTCCCACCCGCGGTCGGGGTGTTGGTCGCCCCCGGCGCGGGCGTGTTGGTCGCGGCCGGAACCGGCGTGTTGGTCGCGGCCGGAACCGGCGTGTTGGTCGCGGCCGGGATCGGCGTGTTCGTCGCGGCCGGGATCGGCGTGTTCGTCGCGGCGGGCGGCGGCGTGGCGGTTGGACCGCCGCTGGCGCAGGCTGACTTCAAGTATGAGGTCTGCACGATCCCGCGGTCGCCGGCCGGTGGGGGCAGGCAGAGGCCGCCGAGCGACGTGGCGGCGACGTCGTCCAGGTGGATCAGGTTGGTGGGCTTCTGGCCCGAGGGGTAGTCCGGGCCGCCAAACACGATCGGCACGTTCTTGGTCGAGT
>JAABUX010002327.1_pt1 | contig 27097 bp, 27 predicted proteins | sample 5561851 | NCBI WGS metagenome assembly JAABUX01 (sample SAMN10711883, study PRJNA513361) | rock metagenome | isolation source: Antarctica rocks | place: Antarctica: Victoria Land, Richard Nunatak red sandstone | collected 2016-01-03 | reverse complement strand
CCCGTATGCGCTCCCACTGGTCGTCGCGAAGGCCGTAACGCCGCATCAGTCAACCTCATCATGGCTGACACGCTATGAATCACGCCCTCGCTCATAGGGAAATCCACTAAATGACGACACGCCCTAGGCAGCGCCGCCGCGAGCCGTCGCCAAGCCGGCCGCGGTCACGCCAAGTGCGATCGCGCCCGTCCCGCGGTGTAGCCCTTAGCCGCGGGTGTCCTGGCCAACCTGCTCAAGAAAGCGCGCAAATGCCTCAAGCGTCACCTCCGACGCATGGTGCTCCATCCCCTCCGCATCAGCCTCGGCGGCTTCAGCCGGAACCCCGACGGCAAGCAGCAGCTCGACCATCAGCCGGTGCCGGGCACGCACCCGTCCTGCCAGCTCGAGACCAGCCTCGGTCAGGAAAATGCCGCGGTAGGGCCGCGCCGTCACCAGACCTTCCCGCTTCAGCCGGCCGATGCTCTTCACGGCCGTCGGATGGGTCACGCCCAGGCGCTTGGCCACCTCGGTCGCACGCGCTTCGCCATGGGTCGCCAGCAGGTCGGCGATCAGCTCGACGTAATCCTCAAGCAGCGCCGTGGAGCGTGCGGTGCGCGCCTTGCCGAAGCGGAGGGCCTGGGTCGGCTCCGCCGGCATTTCGGCCGTATCCTGCGTCATCCGCCGTATCCCCTCCCACATGCCAGCCAAGTTAGCACTCGCGCCAAAATGATGCACCCCGCCCATGATCATGCCGTTACGCCCGAACAACGCCGGTTGACCGAAGTGTAGCTTGCGCTACATGTTGCAGGATATGCAACCCGTCAATCTTTCAGACAACCCGGAGGCGCCTTGAAGCAAGACATGCTGACCCCCGCCGTCCCAGCCACACCGGGCGGAACCGCCGCCATGCGCGAAGACATCCTGCGCGCGCGCGACCGCCTGCGCGTGCAGCATACCCGCCGCGCCCGGCGTCCGTTGCGGCTGCTCTGGCTGCTGGCCGGTCCCGGGGTGCTGGTCATGCTCGGGGAAAACGACGGTCCCAGCATGGTGTCCTACGCCACCACCGGCGCCACTTACGGCATCGGCTTCTTCGTGCCGTTCATCCTGCTGACCTTCGTCATGGCCTACGTTGTCCAGGAGATGACGGTGCGGCTCGGCATCGCCAGCCACCGCGGCCACGCCGAGCTGATCTTCCAGCGCTTCGGCCCGTTCTGGGGCTACTTCGCCATGGGCGACCTGGTGGTCGGCAACCTGCTGACCCTGGTGACGGAGTTCATCGCCATCCAGGCGGGCGGGCTGTACTTCGGGCTGCCAGCCTGGCTGTCCGTAGCGGCCGGGGCCGGGGCGGTGATCGCCTCGTTGGCGGTGCGCCGCTATGCGACCTGGGAGCGGGCGCTGATGGCGCTGGCATTGGGCAACCTGCTGTTCATCCCCGCGGCGCTGTATGCGCACCCCAGCGGCGCGGCGCTGGCCCACGCCGTCGCCACCTGGGGACCGCTGCCCGGCGGCGTCGGCACCGCCTTCATCACGCTGCTGCTGGCCAACATCGGCGCGACCGTGACGCCGTGGATGATCTTCTTCCAGCAGAGCGCCGTGGTCGATAAGGGCCTGACCCGGGCCGACGTGCCGCAGGGCCGGACCGACACCGCCATCGGCGCGGTGGTGGGCGCCATCGCCGCCAACGCCACGGTCGTCGCTACCGCGCCACTGTTCGCCGCGCATGTCGATGTCTCCGAGTTCGCCAGCGGAGCCGACTTCGCCACGGCCCTGCAGCCACACCTCGGCAGCACCGGCGCCACGCTGTTCGCGCTGGGCATCATCGAGGCCGGGCTGCTGGCCGCCATGACGATCTCCACCAGCAGCTCCTATGCCCTGGCGGAAACTCTGTCGGCCCGGCACAGCCTCAACCTCAACCTGCGCGAGGGCCGGCTGTTCTACGGCGCGGCCATCGGATCGACCCTGCTGGCGGCGGCGGTCGTGCTGGCTCCAGGCGCGCCGCTGCTGGCGATGACCCTGACGGTGAACGTGATCGCCACCCTGCTGATGGCGCCGGCGCTGTTGTTCCTGCTGCTGCTGGTCAATGACCGGGAGATCATGGGCGGGCTGGCGAATGGCTGGCGGGCCAACCTGGCCGGCGGAACCATCGCGGTGGGCATCTCGCTGGTCGGGGCGCTATACGGCGTGATCACCGTATTCCCGAACCTGCTGGGCAAGTAAGCGGAGGCTGGACAAGTGAGGACGGACATACAGCACGATCCCGTCGCCGACCGCGCGTTGGAGCCGGGCCAGCATGCCGCCGAGACCATGCAGCCATTGCCACGCCGGGTGCTCGGGCGGGGCACGCTGGTCCTGCTGGTGCTGCTGCGGGTTTACGTCATCATCGCCATCCCGGTCGTCGGCTACGCCTTCGTGCACGCGCTGGCCGCGTCGCATTAGCCCGGGGGTCAGTCCTCGCACAGCCTGAGGAACATCTCAGTCTTCACCGTCCAGTCTGAATCCTCCGCCCGTGCCAGCGCCCGCCGATGCAGCTCCGCGTAGAGGTCCGGGTCCTCACGCAGCGACAGCATCGCCTGCGCGATGGCGGGGACCGACCGGCCGTCCACCACCAGGCCGTTGACGCCGTCCTGCACCGCCTCGGTGCTGCCGCCATCGCAGCCGGCGATGGCGGGCAGGCCGCAGGCGTTCGCCTCCAGGAACACCAGCCCGAAGCCCTCGGTGTCGCCGTCCGGCATCCGGCGGTTCGGCATCACGAACACGTCGCCGAGCTGGTAGTGCTCGACCAGCTCCTCCTCCATCACGGTGCCGGTGAACACGACCGACCCGGCCACCCCGGCCTCATGCGCGATCGCCTGCAGCGTCGGCAAATAAGGGCCGCTGCCGACCACCAGCAGGCGGCTGTCCGGATGCCGCGCCACCACTTCGGCGAACGCGCGGATGGCGTTGTCGGTGCCCTTCTTCTCGACCAGCCGGGACACCGACACGAAGATGAAGCACCCCTCCAGCCCATACAGCCGCAGCAGCCCCGGCGACTTCGGCTGCGGATGGAACAGCTTGGTGTTCACGCCGTTCTGGATCAATGCCACGCGGCCTGCCGCGCCGGGTCTCATCAGCGCCTGCACGGCCTCTAGGGTGAAGGCGCTGACCACCACCACCCGGTCGCTGTTGTCCAGCGCACGCCGGGCGCGCTGGTGCGAGCGGTCATACAGGTCATCGGTCGTGATCTCCTCGCCGTGCACGTAGGCGATGGTCCGCACCCACGGCAGCAGGCGCAGCAGCCGCAGCACCCAACTGCTGGCCAGCAGCTCCCCGACGCAGACCGTGCGCACGCCGTCCCGCACGATCAGCACCAGCAGCGCCAGCGCCAGGCGCAAGCGGATCGTCGCGTCCCAGGCGACCCAGGCGAGCTTGCCCAGCCCGCCACGCGCCTGCCCCTCGACCGTCGTGCGCAGCAGCGGGATACGCTGCACGCGGTAGGGCACCCGCCGGTCATGCTCGCGCCAGCCGATCAGCGGCAGGCCGTCGCCGTAGTCGATGCTGGGGGCCAGCACGATCACCCGGCCGCCGGCGCAGCGCGCCAGGTTGGCATACACCGACGCCGATCCGCCCCGCACGGGGGGAAAGTTGTTGGCGACCAGCACGACCTTGGCCCCCTGCCCGGCCCGCCGGCGGTGGGGACCGTCCGCCATCAATCCGGCAGGGCGAGCAGGCTTGGCGTTGCCGGGGCCTCCGCCGCCACCCCGGGCGGCGCAAGCAGGTCCGGCAGGCGCGACAAGCTGGTGAACCGCATCGCGAGCTGGGTGGCCATAAAGTCCAGGATGCCAGAAAGCCGATCGTAGAAGAAGTGCATCTGCGCCTTGGTCTGCACATAGGGGTTGCGGCCGACCGCCAGGGACGAGCTGTGGAAACTGAGCACGAACAGCCGCTGCCCCGCCGCATGCAGCCGCCGCACCAGGCGGATCATCGCTGCCAGGTCGTTGCCCTCGGGCGACAGGGTGATGCGCTCGGCGCAGCGCACCCGGGTCGCGATGGCCGAGACGTGCAGGCGGTCCAGCGGCGGCGCGGACAGCGCCTGCAGCACGCCCGGCGCCCACCGGCCGCTCCAGCCCACCACCTCCCGGCACAGCGGCGCCTCCAGCAGCCGGGCACCGGCGCCGAACCAGAACGGGCGGTAGCCATAGCTGCTGTAATCCGGCCCGCCCTCGAACGCGAAGTTGGTGCGCGGCGCCAGGCTGGTGTCGATGGTGAACCCCAGCTCGACGAGCAGGTCCGCCGAGTGCTCGCCCAGGCCATAGCGTCCGGCGCGGTACATGCGCGGCGCGGCGCCGAAGCACTGCTGGAACTTGCGGGTCAGCTCCACTAGCTTGCGCCGTTCCAGCTCGGGCGCGAGGTTGCCGGCGAACGACGTCGCCGACGCGCTGCCGTGGTCGAATGGCGGCGTGACCCAGGGGTGGAGCTGCACGCCGGCTTCGCACTCGCCGCGCTCGATCCGGCGGCGCAGCACCTGCACCACCTCGGGCGCATCGAGGATGGGATAGGTCAGCAAGTAGGCCGGCGCCACGCCGTACGCGCCGGCGATCTCCTGCAAGGCCCGGGTGTTCAGCATGTTGGCGGTGGTGTGCTGCGCGCCATACACCGGGTTGCGCCAGTCGAAGTCCTCCTCGGCGTCCACGACGATGGTGCAGACCGCCGCGTCATCCTTCAGCATGACGGCGCGCATGCCGGGGAACACCGGGTCATTGACCGCCAGCGGGGCGAGGCTGCTCCGGACCCTGTCCCATCCGTCCTGCATCTGCTGCGCCATGTTCCCGTCCTAGGGGCCATGTCGCCGCGCCTGGCCTTGCATCCCCCGTAGCAGGTCGGCGGGCCAGCGGCCAGGGACCCGGTCGCGCTTCGTCAGTTCCGGCTACGCCTCCCGGCCCGGCTGCATCGTCAATTCTGGCCGCCAAGTGGCGCAAGGCGGCTGGCGAGCTGGCCGCAGCCAGCGCAAGCGGGCGTGGCAAGGCGGCTGATCCACCCCTTGGCGCGGCGCACAGCCGGCGGGTGGCCTGGCGGCAGCATCGCCTGGGTGCGCCGCATCGCCGCAAGATCCCGCCCGTCGAACGCCAGGTCCGCCGCAGCCGCCCGCCGGTTGGCGGTGCTGGCCAGCACCGCAGCGCGCAACGGCGCCAGGGCCGGGCGGGTGGCCAGCACCCCCTGGTAAACCGCCTGCACCACCAGCTCCTCGGCCGCCGCCCAGGATGGTGTGCCCGTACGGACGTCCACCCAGGGGACGCCGTCGTGCGCCGCTGCGTCAGGTGGCGGGCATCCGTGTTGACGCCTCCGGCCAAATCCCATCTCTTGCGCGCCACCAACCGCCACGGACGCCCGCCATGCCCCTGACCGTTAACGGCCGCACCGCCGATCATCCCATCGACCCGGCCTTCCTCGAACGCTGGTCCCCCCGCGCCTATGACGGCCAGCCCGTCCCACGTGAGGACCTGATGACCATGCTGGAGGCCGCCCGCTGGGCGCCGTCGTCCTACAACTCGCAGCCTTGGCGTTTCCTGTATGCCCTGAAGGACGGCCCGCACTGGGACCACTTCCTCAGCCTGCTCGTCGAGGGCAACCGGAGCTGGTGCAAGGACGCCGGGGCGCTGCTGGTGCTGCTGTCCAAATCGACCATGGCCGTGCCGGGCAAGGAGGGCGAGGTGCCGTCGCACAGCCACAGCCACGACGCCGGCGCCGGCTGGGCCTACTTTGCGTTGCAGGCGGCGCGCATGGGCTACCAGGCGCACGGCATGGTCGGCTTCGACATCCCGCGGGCGTTCGCCGAGCTGAAGGTGCCAGCGGGCTACCGGGTGGAGCAGATGATCACCGTCGGCCGCCGCGGCGACCCGGCCACCCTGCCCGACGGCCTGCGCGCGCGGGAGGCGCCGAACGCCCGCCGCCCAGTGGCCGAAAGCGCGTTCGAGGGCGCGTTCCCCGGCGAGTAGGCCGCCAAGGAGGCCCGCCCTGCCTGCGGACACCCCGCCCGCGATCACGCTGCCTGCGCCCACCCGGCCCACGATCACCCTGCACGGCGCCAAGCTGTCCGGGCACGCCCACCGGGTGGAGCTGCTGCTGCGGATGCTCGCCCTGCCGTTCGACTATCGTGAGACGCCGCCAGCCCTGCGGACGGCGCCGGCATTCCTGGCGATGAATCCGCTCAGCCAGGTGCCGGTGCTGCAGGACGGCGATGCGGTGATCCCCGACAGCGCCGCCATCCTGGTCTATCTCGCCAGGCGCTATGACCCAGGCGGCCCCTGGCTGCCCGAGGCCGCGGGGCCATCTGCCGCCGTGCAGCGCTGGCTGTCCATCGCCGCCGGGGAGCTGTGGCACGGCCCCGGCACGGCGCGCGCCCTGGCGATCTGGCGCGTGCCGCACGGCGCCGACCCGATGCGGGCCAGGACCATAGCCGGCCGGCTGCTGGCGTTCATGGACGGCCACCTCGCAGCCCGGCCGTTCCTCGCAGCCGGGCACCCGACCGTAGCCGACCTCGCCTGCTACGCCTACGCCGCCCATGCGCCGGAGGGGGGCGTGGCGCTGGACCCCTACCCGCCGTGCGCGCCTGGCTGGGCCGGGTGGAGGCGCTGCCGGGCTTCGTGCTCATGGCGCGCTCCCCCATGCCGGCGGCGTAGCGTGAACCTGGCGTAGTCCGTGGCGGCCCCGTCGCCATGCCCGATGCAGGGTCCGGCGCAGACCAGCAGACCGGGGTGCGCCGGGCGCCAGCGACCGTTCTGCGGTCGGGCGGCCAGCTACACCACCTTTTCGTGCCGCAGCTCTGCGATGTCCCCCGGCTCAAATCCCAGCTCGGCCAGCACCTCGTCCGTATGCGCCCCGACCGGCGGGCCGGGCCAGCGGATCGCGCCGGGGCTTTCCGGGATGTGCGGCACGATGCCGGGGTGCAGCAGCGGGCCGGTCAGCGGGTCCTCGACCGCCTGCACCATGCCGCGATGACGGAACTGCGGGTCGGCGGCGACCTCGGCGGCGGTATAGACCAGGGTGCAGGGGATGTCGGCCCCGGTCAGCCGCGCGTCCACATCGGCGGCGTCGAAGCCCCGCGACCATGCCTCGATGATCCCGTCCAGCTCCTCCACGTTGCGGACGCGCGCCGAGTTGCCGGCAAAGCGCGGGTCGGCAACCAGGCCGGGCTGCCCGATCAGCGCCGCCAGCCGGGCGAACAGCGGGTCCGAGTTCGCGGCGATCAGCACCCACTTGCCGTCCCGGGTGCGGTAGGCGCTGGTGGGCGCAGCGGTGGCGATGCGGGACCCCGTCGGCTGGCGCACCAATCCGGTGGCGCCATACTCCGGCAGCAGCCCCTCCATCAGGCTCAGCACGGACTCCGTGAGCGCCACGTCCAGGGTGCGCCCGCGGCCGTCCCCGGCCTTGCGGTCCCGCTGCCACAGCGCCGCCATGACGCCGAACGCGGCATACAGCCCGGCCAGCGAGTCCCCGATGCTGACCCCGACCCGCACCGGCGGCAGGTCGGACCCGCCCGGCGGATGGTTGGTCAGGTAGCGCAGGCCCCCCATCGCCTCACCGATCACCCCGAACGCCGCACGGTCGCGATAGGGTCCGTCCTGGCCGAAGCCCGAGATGTGCGCCACCACCAGGTCCGGCCGCACCGCGCGCAATGCCTCCTCCCTCAGCCCCATCTTGGCCAGCCCGCCCGGCCTGAAATTCTCCACCAGCGCATCGCACCCGGCAGTCAGCCGCAGCACTAGGCCCACCGCCTTCGGGTGCTTCAGGTTGAGCGTGACTGACCGCTTGTTCCGCCCGTGCAGCGACCACCAGGGCGAGTGGCCGTCCACCTGCATCCCCCACTGCCGCACCGGGTCGCCGCTGCCCGGCGGCTCGATCTTGATGACATCCGCGCCCAGGTCCGCCAGCAGCCGCGTGCAGAACGGCGCTGCGACGAAGTGGCCTAGCTCCAACACCCGCAGGCCCGACAACAGGCCAGTGCTTGCGGCCGCTTTCCCTGTGCTCGCGGCTTCGCTCATGGTGCTGTCCTCGCTGTGGCCGGTCAGATTGGCGATCGGCTTGCCGCTTGCCAAGGGCGCTGCACGGCTTGAACGGGCGGCGGTTCTCCGACACCTTGGACCCTGGGACAGACCGGCGGCACGGCCGGCGAGCGCGCGGGGAACGCATGAGCGAGATCACCACGAGCCAGGCGGCCCTGCTCCGGCAGCCCTGGCATGCCGGGCTGCAGCCGATGCACTGGCGCATCCTGGCGGCCAGCTTCATGGGCTGGATCTTCGACGGGTTCGAGTCCTTCGCGCTGTTCCTGGTGCTGCCCATGATGCTCCGGTCGCTGCTCGCGCCGGACCAGGTGGCGGCGACGCCGTTCTGGGCCGGCATCGCCATCGGCGGCACGCTTCTAGGGTGGGGCTTGGGCGGGCTGGTCGGCGGCATCATGGCGGACTACGTCGGGCGCAAGCGGATGATGCTGTGGTCGGTGTTCCTGTATGCCGTGTTCACCGGGTTCACCGCGCTGGCGACCGGGTTCTGGATGATGCTCGGGCTGCGGTTCCTGACCGGCATCGCCATGGGCAGCGAATGGAGCACCGGCGTCGCCCTGCTGGCCGAGACCTGGCCGGAACGGGCGCGTCCGGTCGGCTGCGGCCTGCTGCAGTCCGGGTTCGGCTGGGGCACCTTCCTGGCCGCTGCGGTCTGGCTGGTGCTGAACGCCTGGAGCCCGCTGGGCGGCGAGACCTGGCGCCTGATGTTCGTCGTCGGCGCGCTGCCGGCGGTGTTCGTGCTGTATATCCGCCGCAACGTGGGCGAGAGCGAGAAGTGGCTGACCGCCATCCGCGAGCAACGCTGGAATGCGACCGAGGGCGTCTCGGCGCACGATGTGGCGGCAGGGGGCGGCAAGCGGCCGTTCACGCTGACCGAAATCTTCCGCGAGCCGGAGAGCCGCCGCCGGGTGCTGCTGATGTTCCTGCTCTCGCTGGCGACCACGGTCGGCTGGTGGGCGGTGGCGAACCTGCTGGACCGCTACACGACGGGGATGGCGCGGGCGCAGGGCTATGCGTCACCGGAAGCTTGGGGCAACTGGGCGTCGCTGATCTACACGACTGGGGCGGTGGTGGCCTACCTGCTGTCCGGGTTCCTGATGCAGTCGTGGGGGCGGCGGGCCTACCTGCTGTTCGCCTATGCCGGGTCGCTGGTGATGGTGCCCGTCACCTACTTGTGGATGCACACGCCGGAGTCGCTGCTGGCGTCATCGTTCGTCAACGGGTTCTTCACCCTGGGCTGCGCATACTCGTGGATGGCGATCTACCCGTCGGAGCTGTTCACCTCTAGCGTACGCTCGACGGCGGCCAGCTTCATCTTCAACGCGACGCGGCTGATCGCCTGCCTGTTCCCGGTGCTGGCCGGGGTGATGATCCCGTTCTTCGGCGGCATCCCGCGCACGGCTGTCATCTTGGGGCTGATCTACGTGCTCGGCCTGGTCGTGCCGTGGTTCCTGCCGGAGACGAAGGGCAGGCCGCTGCCGGAGTAGCGGCCTGTTCGCCGGCCGATTAGGCCGCTTGGCTGTGGGCTGCGCCGGGACCGTACCGGCCAGACAGCAGCGTTCCCCCATTTGGCGCGATGGCCTTGATGTCCAGCCGCTCCATCATCTGGAATGCCGTGCACACCGACGCCGACACCACCGGCAGCCCGGTGCGCCGTTCTGCCTCGGCGATCGCCCCCAGCGACGGCATTTGCACGCACGCCGACAGCACCAGCGCGTCCACCCCCTGGTACTTCAGGTTCGGCAGGCTATCGAGCACCAGCATCGGGTCTCGCGCGCCGACCTCCAGGTTGTCCTCGATCTCCAGGGCGACGTGGTCGTGCACCTCGATTCCCTCGGCTTCGATGTAGTCGCACACGAGTTGGGTCAGCGGCTTCATGTAGGGCGCGATCACGGCAATGCGCTTGGCGCCGATGGTCCGCAGGCCGTGGATCAGCGCCCCGGCGCTGGTCACCACCGGCGCCGGCCCGCCGTTCTCGACGGTGCGGCCGTGCAGCCGGGCCTCGCTCTCGCGGTGGTAGCCCTTGCCCATGCTCATGATCGCGACCAGGCAGGCATAGCCCAGCACGTCCACCCGCGCGTCCGACAGTTCAAGCGCGCAGCGGTCGGAGTCGCGGTCCATCGCCTCCAGCTCCGCCTTCGTCACCTTCTTCATCCGCATCCGGCTGGAGTGGAAGGTGAAGCGCTCCGGCGCGACGGTCTCCCGGGCGCGGAACAGGGCGGGGATCTCCGTCTCCATCGTCGTGTTGGAGCTGGGAACGATCTGGCCAATGCGGATGTAGGGTTTGCCGGGCATGGTTGACCTCTGGGATGCGGGCAGGACGTGGATAACGCGCACCGACATCCCTTTGTTGCCAACCAGGCTGTTCTAGGCTTCCAGGTCCGCCCGCCGGCCCGGCAGCATCCGCCCCAGCACGCCGTCATGCTTCACTAGGGCGTGATACAATGCCCCTGCGATATGCAGCGCGATGACCGCGAGCAGCGTGATGGCGATGGCGGGATGGACGGTCTGCATCGCCTTGCCGAACGGGTCGTCCTTGGGGACCAGCAGCGGCAGCGGGATCAGCCCGGCAAGCTTCACATGGGCGCCATCTGCGGACGCCGCCGCCCAACCAAGGAACGGCAGCACGATGAACACACCGTAGAACACCCAGTGTGTCGCGCGCGACAGCAGCCGCAGGCTGCCCGGCAAGTCTCGCGGCGCCGGCGGTGGCGGGTGCGTCAGCCGCCAGGCCAGCCGCAGCACCATGACCACGGCGACGCTGGAACCTAGCGAGAAGTGCCAGGCAATCAGGTCGTCCTCGGCAGACTTCGGCAGTACGTAGGACAGCCAAAGCGCGACCGAGTACTGCCCCGCCAGCATAGCGACCACCAGCCAGTGGAACGCCTGGGCGACGCTGCCGTACCGCCCACCGCCTGCCGCCCTTGTCCCATTCATCGTAGTGGCTGACATCACCGCATCCCCGACCTGTGCCAGCGTGATCCCATGCCGCAAGCGTCGCAGGCAAGGATGAACAACCTACCCGAGCAGCGCGCAGGCCGCGAACGGGAAATTCAGCAGCAAATGCAGGGCGGGGGCAAATGCATGGCGGGGTTCGGCACCTTTGGCCGGGCCGCTGCGTTGATGAGCCTGCCGGCAGGCGATGCAGGACGGCGCTTGCCTACCACATCTCCGCCAAGCCGGTGCGCCCGGCACGGCGCGGGAAACCCGTTGACCAGGAGACCAGCATGACATCATCAAAGCACCCGAAGCATCCGCCGACCGGTCCCGACGACCTCGGCGCCGATGTGCCGCCGTTGCAGAGCGACCTCGAGCGCAACCCAGGGATCGGGGCGTCGAAGGGCGCCTTTGCCCGCACCGGCGTGGACCCGGAGGACATCGAAGCCGACAACACCGTCGAGGGTGACGTCGTGAGCGACGGCGCCAAGGGCGGCGGCGTGAACCCCGGCAAGCTGGGCCGAACAAACAAGTAGCCGCGCAGACTACAGGCCGGCCTCATGAGAGCTAATTCTCATGAGGCCGGCTGCGAGGTCGGCAGCATCGCAGTCAGGCCAGCAGCGCACTGCCTGTGATGCGGCCCACCCCAGCCCGGCCCATCGCCTGCCAGGCCTGGCCGAGTGACCCGCCGGTGTCGATGCCGCGGCAGGCATCCTCGATGACCCAAGCCTCGAACCCGGCGGACACGGCGTCCAGGGCGCTCCAGGCCACGCAGAAATCGGTTGCGAGCCCGGCGAGGAACAGCCGGCACAGGCCACGTTCCCTCAGGTAGCCACCAAGGCCTGTCGGAGTGCGCCGGTCCGCCTCGGAGAAAGCGGAGTAGCTGTCCACCTCGGCCCGGAACCCCTTGCGGATCACCAGCTCCGCCCGTGGCAGGTCCAGGCTGGGCGCCAGTGCCGCGCCGGGGGTGCCCTGCACGCAGTAGGTGGGCCAGAGCACCTGCCGCCCATAGGGCAACTCGACAGTGTCGAACGCCGCCCGGCCGGGATGGCTGGCTGCAAAGGAGACGTGGCCGGCCGGATGCCAGTCCTGGGTGAGCAGGACATGGCCGAACAGGGCGCCCAAGCGGTTGATCGGTCCGATCGCTGCGTCGCCGTCCGGAACGGCCAGGCTGCCGCCGGGCAGAAAATCCACCTGCACATCCACCACCAGCAGCACATCATCAGGAAGCAGTTGCATCCGCGTGTCCTCTGCGGGGGGCAGCCCCGGCCTGCCATCGCCGCGATATGCCGCCACCCCGCCGCACCTGCAACCTGGCATCGCGGCCTGCGTTCGGCGAGCGGAACACGGGGGTGACTTGGCATGAAAGCGTTCGGTCTGGCCATCGCGGCATCCTTGGCGGCCAGCGCCGCAGCCGCGCAAACGTCGGGGTCCCCGCATCCCGGCACCTACTACATTGCGCCCGGCAGCCCTTCGACGATCGGGCGGGGCGGGGCGGTGACAGGCGTCGTGCCGGGCCAAGCCGTCCCGGCGCCGCAGGGTTCGATGGCAACGTTCGGCGGCCTGTTCGGCACCGGGGCGCCACGCAGCGACGCCAACACCAGCACGGCGGCGGCCCCTGCGGTCACCACCTCCAACGCGAACCTGAAGACCTCGGCCGCCCCAGTGCCCGGCGCCAACAGTTTCACCCTGAATGAGGCACGGCGGCGGATTGCGGCCGGCGGCTTCACGGCGGTCACGGGATTGCAGAAGGACCGCAACGGCGTCTGGCGCGGCAAGGCGATGCGCGACGGCGCCCCGGTCAGTGTGTTCTGCGACTACCAGGGCAACGTCGGCGCCTCCTAGGCAAACCCCTGGAGGTTTGCGCAGGGATGAAAAGCTAAGCAGGCCTGCACGGCCTGGCCTGGAAACAGGCCATCTATGCAACAGGCCGCGCAAGCCCGCTTAGCCGTCCCGCGCCGGGTCCTGGACCCAGCACCGATCCTCCCCATGTCGATGCCATGGATGGAATGCGCGCCCTGGCCACAATGCCCACCCCACCCCGCCCGCCAGTCACCAACCGGCAGCGGACCCAGTTCGAGGCCTTCCTCGTCCTGCGCCGCAACGTCTTGGAGCTGTGGGGAGAAGCCGCCTACGAGCGCGCCATCCTGCCCGGCAGCTTCCTGGGCCGCCAGCAGGTGATGCTGAACGATCCCGAGGGCATCCGCCACGTCCTAGTGGACAACCACGAGAATTACGGCCGCAACATCGGCGCCCGCCGCGTGCTGCAGCCCGTGCTGGGTGAGGGCCTGTTCCTGGCCGAGGGCAAGGCATGGCGGCACCAGCGCCGGGCCATCGCTCCAGCCATGGCGCCGCGGGTGATGCCGCTGCTGGCCCGCCACGTCGTGCGTGCATCCGAGGCGGAGGAGGCCAACCTCGCACTGGGCGCCGGCCGCCCCGTAGAACTGCTGCACCGCCTGCAGCACTTGGCACTGAGCATCGCGGGGCAGTCGATGTTTTCGCTGGAGATGGCGAGCTTCGGGACCGAGATGCGGGCGATGCTGCTGAGCTACGCCATGCGGTTCGCGCGGCCGGGCTTCCTGGACCTGCTGCTGCCGAGCACCATGCAATCCCCGCTGGACCGCGGCCGGGCCAGATTCAGGAAGGAGTGGCTGCGCTACATCGACCGCCTGATCGATGCGCGCGAGGCGCAGACCCGGGCGGAGGAGGAGCCGCGCGACCTGTTCGACCTGCTCGCTGCCGCCCGCGATCCCGAAACCGGCGAGGGTTTCAACCGCGCGCAGTTGCGGGACGAGGTCGCGACGATGATCCTGGCTGGGCACGAGACGACGGCCGTCACCCTGTTCTGGGCCTGCTACCTGGCCGCACTGTTCCCGGTTCATGCCGAGCGCATGGCGGAGGAGGCTGCGCTGGCCGACCTGTCGCCGGATGGCGCTGCTGCGGCGATGCGCTCCCTGCCCTACACGCGCGCCTTCATCGACGAGACGCTGCGGCTGTATCCCCCAGCATTCCTGATCGTGCGCGAGGCGCTGGGAGCGGACGTGATTGCCGGCCGGCCGGTTGCCGCGGGCACGGTGGTCAGCGTGTCCCCTTGGGTGCTTGGACGTCACCGCGGCATGTGGGAGGACCCGGACCGCTTCGACCCCAGCCGGTTCCTGCCGGGCGCGCCGTCGCCGCCGCGCTATGCCTACATGCCCTTCGGCGCCGGCCCACGCATTTGCGTCGGCGCGCAATTCGCGCTCACCGAGGCCGTCATCGTGCTGGCCCGGCTGATGCGGACGTTCCGCCTGGAGTTCTTTGGCCGCGGGACGGTGCTGCCGCGGGGCTTCGTGACCACGCAGCCCGACCGGCCGGTGCGCTTCATCCTGCGGCGGCGGTAGGACGCCGTCCCACGTTGCAGCCCTCTTCACAAGGGATCGATGCGCCTCTAGCATCAGATTGAGAGCGCAACGACGGAGGGACGGCCATGGGGCAGTTTATGGGGGAGAACGATGTCTTCATCGGTACCTTCCTCGAACTCGCCAACCTGCGTTTCGCCCCGCGGCAGGGTTCCGAGCCGGAGTGGTTCGGCGGCATCGATGAGATCGTCGAGCTGCAAAAAGAATTTCAGGTCTTCCAAGCAGGCCGCTCGTTCCAGAAAAGCGCAGCCCTCCTCGGCCTCGGCGGGCATGCGAACTCCATGGCCCGGGCCGGATGGTTCCGGTTGCTGGCGGACTTGCGGAACTACCCATCTAACAAGCCGGGCCAGGATGGCGACGCCGCCATCGTCGGCGCCATGCTGCAAAACTTTGCCCTCGCGGCCCCGCTGCCGGTCTATTTCATGGCGCATGACTCGCGGCCGGATGGCGCCCGGCAGGTCATCATCGAAGATGCCGCCAGGCCGCTGTTCTACATCGAGCAGGATTATGTGACGGTCTCCATTCCCATGAAGCCGCGAACCCCGTAGCGGCATCCGGGATGCCAGCGGCATCCGAGATGCCCGCCTCCGCCGCCAGCCCGGCGGCTACCTGGGCGGCGGTGGCGGACTATTACACCGAAAAGCTGCAACGCCACGGAGCGACGCCAGCCGGCGTGGATTGGGCCAGCGCGACCGGCCAGGACCTCCGGTTCGCCCTGCTACTAAAGCTGTGCGACTTCACGGCGCCATTCTCGCTCAACGATCTCGGATGCGGATATGGGGCCATCTTGGACTACTTGCAGCGTCGTCATCCCGGGGCAGGGATCGACTACCTCGGCGTGGATCTTTCCGCCGCTATGGTGGCCTGTGCGGCGCAGCGGTGGCAGCACCGCGCCAAGACACGGTTCGTCACGGCCGGGCATCCGCCCCGCATCGCCGACCACGCCATCGCCAGCGGCATCTTCAACGTCGTGCCGCCAAATGCGGCCGGTTGCTGGACCGAATTGGTCGCCGGCACCTTGTCCGAGTTGCATGCGACCACCCGGCACGGCTTTGCCGTGAATTTCATGCGCGCGATTCCAGGCCAGCCTGACCAGCCTGGCCTCTACCGGACGCAGCCCGGGCCGTGGATCACCTATTGCGAGCAGACGATGGGCGCGACGGCAACGCTGGTCGAAGCCTATGCGCTGGGCGAGTTCACCCTTTTGGTGCATCCAAACCAAGTGGTTGCGGCACCGGGCGAGGAAGAAGGGCGGCTCGCGCCTGGGTCAGCAACGGCTCGTAAAGCCGTGCGCCCGTCAGCGTGATCAACCCCGACGCATGGTCCAGCAAGACCTTGATGTCATGCTGCCGGGATGCGCCGGACGCCGCGCCATAAACCCTGGCGAGCGTGATGCACAGCCAGCACTCCGGAATGCGCGCCGTCCTGTGCCGCGCGACTTGCAGGGCGTCCTCGATCAGCGCTTCCGCCAGCCCATGCTCCCCAAGGCCGAAGTAAGCCTCGGCCAGGCCCGCCATAACCTCGGCCTCGATCTCGCCGCCGGCCTGCGTGCTGCGGAGCAGGCCGAGCGCCGCCTGGTAGCCCTCCACGGCAGCGAGATGGTCGCCACGGATGCCCGCCGCTGCCGCGCGTGTCTTGTGCTTGGAAACCAGGAGGTAAGGACTGCCGCCGGCGGCTGCCAGTTCGGCAACCTTGGCGGCATGATGGTCGGCCGCGTCGGCGTCACGGTGGAACCATGCCATCTCGACGCCGGCCAAATGGGGGATGAACCGCACGGTCGGGTCCTCGGCCTCGAACTCCGTGCCCTGCATTGAGGCGAAGCACGCCTCCGCCTCGTCGAAGCGGCCAAGCCGGGTCAGGATGCGGCCCCGTAGGCTTTTGGCCCACCGCTCCACGCTGTAGCCCAGGAACTCGTGGTCGAACTGCGCGCTCGCCGCCACCCGCGCCAGCGCCTCGTCGTTTGCCGCCAGCGCCTTCCGCTGCAGGCCGGCCCAGCCGTAGGCTTGGCAGAGGGCGGTGTACAGCGTCGCCGCCCGGCCGTCGTCCGGGCCGGGCCGCAGCAGCGCCAGCGCGTCGTGCACCTTCGCCACATAGGCGTCCGCCGCCCCGCCGCTCGCGCCGGCGATGCGCGCCTCGACGAACAGCAGCAGCGGCACCATCGTGTCGTCCGCCTCGCGCGCCCAGCCCACGGCCTCCTCGATGAACGGGCTTGCCGCTTCGGCGCTCAACCCCTCGCGCCAGCCCAGCCAGGCGATCTGCGCGCTCGCCATGATCCGCAGCGCATCCTCCCGCCGCGACGCAAGCTGGCTTTGCAGCAGCTCCCGCACCTTCCGCCAGTGCTGGATCGCCTGGGCCGGGCTGTTGGTCCCGACCCAGCGCGCCGCACGCGCCGTGTATTGTGCGGCCTCGTAAAGGTGGCCCGCCAGCTCATGATGATGGGCTAGCAGCGCGGAGAACTCGTCGATCCTGCTGGCGTAGTGGTCGTTCATCGCCGCCGCGACCGCGGCATGCAGGGCGTCCCGCCGCACCTTAAGCTGCGTCGCGTAGGCGACCTCCTGGATCATCGGGTGCCGGAAGCCGCTGCGGGGACCGTTGGTCGTCGGCAGCGGCTGCAGCATGTCGGCCTCGATCAGGTGGGTCAGCCCGCGGTCCAGCTCGCCGCGCGGCGTGCCCGACACCTGCTTCAGCAAGGTGTGCGGGAACTCCTGGCCAATCACCGCGCAGACCTGCAGCAGCGTCCGTGCTGACGGGCCAAGGTGGTCGATGCGCGCGCCGATCACCGCCTGGACCGTCGTAGGCAGCTTGCCGCCAACCTCGGCGCCCGGCGCCCGGCGCCCCTGCACGCCAGCCAACGCGCCTTCCTCGACCAGCGAGCGGACGAGTTCCTCGGCAAAGAATGGGTTGCCGCCGCTCCGCTCAACGACGCGCCGCCGCAGGCCATCGAGTTGCGGGTGGCGGCCCACCAGCCCTTCCACCAACGCCACGGTCGCCGGCGCCGGGAGTTCCGCCAGGGTCAGGCCACGGAACCAGGGCTGCTGCATCCACGCCGCCGCGTAGCCGGGACGGTAGTTCAGCACCAGCAGCGTCCGCGTCCCCACGATGGCCTCCATCAGGGCGCCGATGAACGCCTCGCTGGCCTCGTCGAGCCAGTGCAGGTCCTCGATGACCAGCACCCAAAGGTTGCGGCCGAACCACCGGACCATCTGGCGGACCAGGTCGAGCAGCCACTCGCGCCGGCCGGCCGGGATCAGGGGTGTGAGGAGAGCTGGCTTTGAGGCGTCCTCGTCCGCGACGCCCAGGAATTCGAACAGCCGGGGCAGGTCGGCGTCGATGCCCGGCTCCATGCCCGACAGGCGCGCGGCGATCCGCTGGCGTGCTGCGGCCGGGCTGTCGGACGGCGAGAGCCTGAACAGGGACAGCCGGAAGAACTCCAGCACCGGCTGTAGCGGCGCGGCCCTTCCGTACGGGTGCGCCCGCGCCTCGAACACGGGTATCAGCCGGCCGCGGCACGCCTTGGCGAACTCGTAGCACAGGCGGCTTTTCCCCGTGCCGGGCGCACCGGCGATGCCGATGGCGCTGGCCTGCCCGTTCTCGGCCGCCTGCAACGCGCGTTGCAGGGTGTCCAGCTCAGGCTCGCGTCCCAGGAAGGGCGCCAGGGCCGAGGCACGGAACCGGCGGCTTGCCACGGCGGGCCGCAACCCCAGCAGACGATAGACCTCGGTGCCGCCGACGATGCCGCGGACCGCTTGGCGCCCGAGCGGCTGCACCAGGCAGTACGGCCGGACCAGGCGGTAGCAGTCCTCGGTCAGGACGATGGCCGACGGCGCGGCCATCGCCTGCAGGCGGCTTGCGACGTGCACCGTCACGCCATGGACGGCGCTGCCGGGCGAGGCGCCGGGCAGCGGTGCGCCGGCAACGACGGCGCCGGAGTGCAGCCCGATCCTGATCCTGACCTCGCCAGCGGAAAATGCTCGCTGCATGGCGAGGGCCGCCTCGCAGGCCAGCAGCGCATGGCCCTCCTGGGCGCGGGGTGCGCCGAACAGCGCCATCACGCCGTCCCCCAGGACCTGCGCGACGGTCCCGTCGTAGCGCCTGACGTTCTCGCGCATGGTGGCCAGCGCCGGCCGCAGCCGCTCCATGGCCTGCTCCGGGTCCAGCCCGGCAACCAGCTCGGTGGACCCGACGACATCGGCGAACAGCACGGTGACGTGCTTGATCTCTTCCAGGGGGAGGACTGCCGCGTCGGCGGCTAGGATGCTGGCCAGGTTTGCGCCGCACATCCCGCAGGCACGCGCCCCTGCTGGCGACGCCCTGCCGCATTGCGGGCAGGGAAGATGAAACGATCCGCCACACGCACCGCAGAACCGGTTGCCATCGGGATTAGCTGCGTTGCAGGCAGGACAATCCATCGAGGTCTGGACCCTGGTGACCGGCCCGGAAGAGCCACGGTACCCTCGGCCCTAGCATATGCAACCTGGTGACGCCACCGTACCTGCAAGCCTGCTGCCGTTGCGCCCCGGCAACTCGGTGGACGTGGCGCTCATCGAGGACCTAGCCCCGGCTACGCCTTCTTGGCGTTCCAGAAGATCGGGAACGGGCTGTCCAGCACGCCCGTGATGGTGTCCCGCATGGCGGCCGGCTGGAAGAACTGGCCGAGCGGCACGTAGGGGACCTCGTCCCACACCGCCGCCTGGATGGCGTCCGTGGCGCGCTTGCGGGCGGCGTCGTCCGGCGCATTGAACCAGTCGGTCCGCAGCCCCTCGATGCGCGGGCTGGTGGGCCAGCCGAACCAGGCGTTCAGCCCATTGCCCAGGATCGGGTAGTGGCCGCCGGGGTCGGCGGTGTTCAATCCCTCCCATCCCGTGCAGAAGATGCTCCAGCCGCCACGCTCCACCGGCTCCTTGCTGGCCCGGCGCTGCACCACCGTGCCCCAGTCGCTACTCTGGTAATCGACGTTCAGCCCGAGCTTCACCAGCATGTCGCGCGCCACCAGGCAGAACGCCTCCAGCCATGGATAGTCCGTGGGGGAGATGATGACGACCCGCTCGCCCTTGTAGCCGGCCTCCGCCACGAGCTTCTTGGCCGCGTCCAGGCTGCGCGGGCCGGTGATGGCGTCCATGCCGATGTCTGTGGCGGCCGGGGCGCCGGGCGTGAAGACGCCGACGCCGGTTCTGTAGGTGCTGGTCTCGTCGCCATAGGCGGCCTGCATGAACTCGCTCTGGCTCGCCAGGTGCAGCACGGCCTGGCGCATCTTCACGTTGTCGAACGGCGGGTGCAGCTCGTTGAAGCGGATGATCTCGATGCTGCCGATGCTGGTCATTGGCACGACCTTGACGCCGCGCATCGCGCGCAGCCGGGGCAGCAGGTCGGCGATGGGGGTCTGCCACCAGTCCTCCTCCCCGGTCTGGATCGCGGCGGCGGCGGTGGCGGCGTCGGGGACGATGTTCCACTCCATGCGGTCGAAGTAGGCGGGCTTGCCGCCGGCGGTGAAGTCCGGCGGCTCCTGCCGGGGCTGGTAGCCGTCGAAGCGCGCATAGGCGGCCAGCGACCCCGGCGTCCACTCGTCGCGCAGGAAGCGGAACGGGCCGGACCCGGTGAAGTCGGTGATCTGCGTGAAGGCGTCAGTCTCGGCCACCCGTTCCGGCATGATGAAGCAGACGTTGGCGGCGGGCTTGGCGAGGGCGCTGACCAGCAGCGGGAACGGCGTCTTCAGCCTCACCACGAAGCTGCGGTCGTCCAGGGCGGACATCCCCTCCATCGCGATTGCCAGACGCTGCCCGAAGCCGTCGCGCTTGGACCATCGGTTGATCGAGGCCGTGCAGTCCCGCCCGCGCACCGGCGTGCCATCGTGGAATTGCAGGCCCTCGCGCAGGCGGAAGGTCCAGGTGAGCTTGTCGTCCGACAGCGTGTAGCCCTCGCACATCTGCGGCTGCGGCGTCAGCTTGGCGTCCACGCCGAACAGGGTGTCGTAGATCATGAAGCCGTGGTTGCGGGCGACGGTGGTGGTGGTCCAGATCGGGTCGGCGTTCGCCAGGTTGCCCTCGGGGATGAACCGCAGCGTGCGGGCGCTGGCGCCCTGCGCGAGGGAGGGACGGGGCAGCATTCCGGCCACGGCGGGACAGGAGGCGCCGGCGAGAAGGGTGCGTCGTTCCATGGGTGTTTCCTCGCCTGGGTCGCGCTGGCACAAGCAAGCTCGATGCCAGCTTGCCACAGTGCGGGACCAGCATGGGAGCCTAGGCAGCGCACATGGCGCAAGACCGCTGCCTGGCTTCCCCTTCCAAAGCAGAAGGAGCAGCAGCCAATGCGGCCCCTACCTCCCATGCGGCTTGTCCCTACGAAATCACGGGGAGGGCGACCAGTCCGCCGGGGCCAGCTCGAACCCGGCGAACTCGAATGCCGGCGCCACGATGCAGCTCACCAATGTCCAATCGCCGAGGCTCCGTGCGTCCTGCCAGGCATGCGCCGGCACGATTCCCTGCAGGACTTCGCCACTGGCCAGGTCGGGGCCAAGCCGTAGTTCCTGGCGTCCGGCCGCCATGCCCGCGATCCCAAGCAGCAAAGCGGAGCCGCCCTGCCAAAGCCAGATCTCCGCCGCATCGACACGGTGCCAATGCGAACGCTCCCCCGCCGCCAGCAGGAACAGGATGCTGCTCCCGGCCCCGCGCTGTCCGGAGGGCGGCTGGTCGCGCCACAGCTCGCGGTAGTGGCCGCCCTCGGGATGCGGCAGCAGGCCTAGCGCGGCCCGGACGGCGGCCTCGGGCAGGGTCGGGTCGCGGAGATCAATGGGCATGCTGCGCCACCTCTGCATGGGCCATCTCTGCATGGGAATGTCGCAAGTCCACGGCCTCCTCGGTGCTGCGATCAAAGAAACCTGCGGGTGGCCTGCATCCGCAACTGGCATCAGGCATTGAGCCGGGCATTCGCTGCCCAGGGTGCGAGGGCCATGGGGAAACTTCCATGCAAAACTTGCAACGCCGCGGAGTGCTGGCGGCGGCTGGCGTCGCGTTGAACACGGCTGCGGCGCAGGCGCAGAGCGCGGCGGAGCCGGTGCGCGGGGCGGATGGTGCCCCCATCGCCGGGCCGACCAACCCGGCCCGCCAGGCGCAGGAGCCCAACGCCACCCTACCCCCCAAGACCGATCACGGCACCATGCTCAACCTGAGATGGTCCTTCACCGACAGCCACATGCGGATAGAGGAAGGTGGCTAGGCGCGCCAGACTACCGTCCGCGAGCTGCCAGTGTCGAAGGAAATGGCGGGCGTCAACATGCGCCTGAAGACCAACGTTGCCCGGGAGATGCACTGGCACAAGGAAGGCGAGTGGTCCTACGTCCTGAAGGGCCGCGCCCGCCTGACCGCCGTGGACCAGGAGGGCCGCACCTTCCTCGCCGATGTCAGCGAGGGCGACCTGTAGTACTTCCCGAGCGGCATCCCACACTCGATCCAGGAATTGGAGAGCGACATCGACTGCGTCGAGTTCCTGCTGGTGTTCGATGACGGCGCGTTCTCTGAGGACAGCACCTTCCTGATCACCGACTGGCTGGCGCACGCGCCGAAGGACGTGCTGGCCAAGAACTTCGGCGTCGAGCGGCAGGCGTTGGCGGACCTGCCGACCAAGGAGCGCTACATCTTCCCGGCTGCCGCACCGGCCTCGTTCCAGCAGGACGGCATGCAGGGCGCCGGCCCGGTGCCGCAGACGTTCTCCCACCGCATGACCGCGCAGGACCCACAGTGGATGCCCGGCAGCAACGTCCGCATCACCGACACCACCAACTTCCCTACCTCCCGGACCATCGCCGCCATGCTTGTGGAGCTGAAGCCGGGTGCAATGTGCGAGCTGCACTGGCACCCGAACGGCGACGAGTGGCAGTACGACCTGGAGGGTGGGGGCCGCATGGCCGTGTTCGGGTCGGAAAGCAGGGCATGCACCTTCGACTACCGGGCCGGCGACGTCGGCTATGTGCCGTTCGCTATGGGCCACTACATCGAGAACACCGGCACGACGACGATGCGCTTCCGCGCCACCTACGACGTGACAGCCGGCGACAGCGCCAACAACCCGGCTTAGAGAGGAGGTGCGGTCTTGGCTCTCTCCTGCCCTGCTATGGCAGAGGGAGCCGCTGCTGCCGCAAAGGGCAAACCGGCTTCCTGACCCCGGCCTTGGTCAGCGTCGCGGCTCAAATTCGGAGGAGGGACGAGCGATCCCGCATCGGCGCCCTTTCGCACCGCCGCCGCCGGGTCGCCGCGCAGCACCTGGTGCTCCGTCGCCTCGCCCACACGCTGGAATGCGATGTCGAACACCTGCTCTCCCAACCGCAGGTCGCGCAGGACCAGTTCCGGCAACCACTCGGGCAGCACCGGGTCGATCCGCAACACTCCATGCGGCGCGTCCGGCTCAAGCCCCAAGATCGCCTGCATCAACGCGAACACCGAACCGGCCGCCCAGGCCTGCGGAACGTTGGCGCCCAGATACTGCACGGGGAAGTTCGTGTCGTTGCGCTGCACCCCGGCATACAGCTCCGGCAATTGGCGCTGCACGAAAAACCCGCCGGCACGGTTGATGTCCTCTGCGATCCGGTTGGCCTCCGCGTGAAAGCCATACCGCTTGAAGCCGAGGGCGATCAGGCTGTTGTCATGCGGCCAAACCGACCCGTTCTGGTATGAGTACGGGTTGTAGGACGGGTTCAGCGCCGTCAAGGTCCGGATGCCCCAGCCGCTCCACATGTCCGGCTGCATGAAGCGCTCCACCACGCGCGCGGCCCGCTCCGGCGTGGCGATGCCGGACCACAGCAGGTGCCCGGCGTTGGACGCCACCGTCGTCACCAACTGCTTGTTCCCATCCAGGCAGTAGCCGTAGAACCCGCCGGCCTCGTCCCAGAACACCTCGTTGAACCGCTGGAACATGTCGTCCGCCTTGGCGTTCAGCACGGCAGCCCGGGCGGTGTCCCCCAAGGCATCATAGACCTCCGCCATGCCGCGCCAGGCGGCGTAGACGTAGCCCTGCAGCTCGCACAGCGCCTTCGGGTTGTGCACCTGGCTGCCGTCAGGGTTGACCACCGCCTCCCCGCTGTCCTTCCAGCCGACGTTCTCATAGCCGGCGCCGGACCGGGTGCCGTATTCCTGGAAGCCGTCGCCGTCGCGGTCGCCGTAATCGTCGATCCAGGACAGGCACCCCTCCGCCGTCTTCAGGTGGCGGCGCAGCAGGCCCATGTCGCCGGTCGCGCGCCAGGTGCTGTGCAGCAGCACGAGATAGAGCGGCGTCGCGTCCGCAGTGCCGTAATACGGGGTGTGCGGGATCAGCTTGAGGAATGCCAGCTCGCCCCGGCGCAGCTCGTGCAGGATCTTCCCGGGTTCGGCGTCGCGGTAGTCGTCCCGGGCCGTCGCCTGCCAATACCCCAGCACATCCAGCGCGGCCCGGCTGAACCGGGAGTCGAGAAGCATCGTCTGCAAGCTGACGATCAAGGTGTCGCGGCCGAACAGCGCCACGAACCATGGCAGCCCGGCAGCCGTGATGAACCGCGTCTCCGCGCCCTGCACCGGCATCCGCAATGCCGCGATGTCCTCCACCGCCTGCTCGAACATGCGGGTGAACGCAGTGCCGTTGTCCTCCAGCTTGAGGATGCTGGCCCGCCAGGCGGCCAAGCCCTCCGCCTCGATGCTATCTGCGCCGATGTCGCAACGCGCCGGGGCCGGGTAGCTGGTCTCGCCATCCCGCAGATCGTAGAGCAGCGACCCGTCCCAGGTCTCGCCAGGCTGCATGTCCACCGCAAAGCTGATGCGCCCGTTGGCATAGACGACCGGAGTCTCGGCATGCGTGGCGATGCGGACCTCGCGGTAGAACCCGGCGTTCCGGTAACCGGTTGTCAACACCCCATCCCCGTCAGACCAGCCGCTGCTGATGCGGCCCCGGCGGACGATGCGGCCGGACTTCACCTCGAAGATGTCGGCGAAGTCGCTGCGGAGCGCGATTTCCAGATTGAAGCGCACCCGGGCGCGGCCGTAGTTCGTGATGCCATACGCCTCGTGCATCCCGCCATCGACCACCCGGCTGAGCACCAAGCTCAGGCTGCGCGCTGGAACTTCGCCGTCCTCGCTGAGGAATGCGCGGTTGGTCATGAAGATGCGGGCCGAGTAGTAGGACACCGCGCCGCTGTTCAGCAGGTCCCACACCTGTCCGTTGGCATACAGCGCATAGGCGCTGATCAGGCGTGTGTCGTAGAAGTAGAGGCCTTTCTCGCTCGGCCACGCCACCTGCCCATCCGGGTCGGTGACGAGCACAGTGTGTCCCTGGTGGACCGCCAACTGCGGCGGCCCAACCTTAATCTCCAGGGGCAAGCTCGAGGCCCTAGGCGGGGTGGAACGTCAGGGAGACGCCGTTCATGCAGTAGCGCAGGCCGGTCGGCGCCGGGCCGTCCGGGAAGACGTGGCCGAGGTGGCTGCCGCAGTTGCTGCAGTGCACCTCGGTGCGGACCATGCCCCAGGCACGGTCCTCGGTGGTGCCCACAGCATCGCGGGTGGCGGGCTGGAAGAAGCTGGGCCAGCCAGTGCCGCTCTCGAACTTGGCGTCGGTGCTGAACAGGGCTTGGCCGCAGCCGGCGCAGACGTAGGCGCCGTCGCGCTTCTCGGCGTTCAGCGGGCTAGTGCAGGCGCGCTCGGTGCCGTGGCCGCGCATGACCTTGAACTGCTCGGGGGTCAGCATCTGCTGCCACTCGGTGTCGGTGCGGGTGAAGGCGTAGGTCTCGGCGGGCTTGGGCTTGGTGGCGAACAGGGACATGAGGGGTCTCCGTGGTTTGACTGGGCAGGATATGGGCGTGGTGTCCGTCACCTCCAAGCTGGATGGCGGGTCCAAGCCGGATGGCAGGTTCGCTCGGCAGCTTGGATTGGCCTATCCAGGTTGGCAATCCGCCCCGAACGCTTGCTGGACCCAGCGGTTGGGAAGCTCGCCCGCCCTGCCCGAAAAAGCCCGGCTTGCATCCGTCAGCCAAACCTCCGATTTCTGCCGCAACACACGCAGGAGGACGCCATGGACACATGCATCGTCGGTTGGGCGCACAGCCCGTTCGGCAAGCTGGAGGACCCGGATGTCGAGAGCCTGATCGACCGCGTCGCCGGCGCCGCCATCGAGGACGCCGGCATTGGCCCGGCTGAGATCGATGGCGTCTTCGTCGGCCTGTTCAACAACGGCTTCTCCCGCCAGGACTTCCCCAGCAGCCTGCCCATGCAGGGCATCGAGGCGCTGCGCTTCAAGCCCGCCACCCGGTATGAGAACGCCTGCGCCTCCGGGTCTGCCGCCATCCATGGCGCGCGGGACTTCCTGGCGGCCGGGCGGGGACGCTTCGCCCTGGTGATCGGGGCGGAGAAGATGACCGCCACGCCCGGCGCGCAGGTGGGCGACAACCTGCTCGGCGCCAGCTACCGGCGGGAGGAGGGCGATATCCCCGCGGGGTTCGCCGGGGTGTTCGGCCGCATCGCGGAGCGTTACTTCCAGCGTTATGGCGACCAGTCCGACGCCCTGGCCGCCATTGCCGCAAAGAATCACAAGAACGGCGTGGACAACCCCTATGCGCAGATGCGGAAGGACCTCGGCTACGAGTTCTGCCGGGCGGTCAGCGACCGCAACCCCTATGTGGCGCCGCCGCTGAAGCGCACCGACTGCTCCCTGGTCAGCGACGGCGCGGCGGCGCTGATCCTGACCGACGAGGACACGGCGGGCGCGATGAACAAGGCCGTGCGATTCCGCGCCGCGGCCCACGTCAACGACTTCCTGCCGCTGTCCCGGCGCGACCCGACCCGCTTCGACGGTGCGGCCCAGGCGTGGAGCCAGGCGCTGGACGCAGCCGGGCTGAAGCTGGACGACCTGTCGTTCGCCGAGGTGCACGACTGCTTCACCATCGCCGAGTTGCTGGCCTACGAGGCAATGGGCCTGGCCCAGCCCGGTCAGGGTGCTCGGGCGGTGCTGGACGGCACCACTGGTCCCGCCGGGCGGCTGCCGGTCAATCGCAGCGGCGGGCTGAAGGCCAAGGGGCACCCAGTCGGCGCGACCGGCGTCTCCATGCACGCCATTGCCGCAATGCAACTGACGGGGCAGGCCGGTGACATGCAATTGCCGCGGGCGGACGTGGCGGGCGTGTTCAACATGGGTGGCGCAGGGGTGGCGAACTACGTCAGCATCCTGGAGCGTCTGCGTTAAGATGCAGCTTCGGTAGTCGCCGCGTGATCCTGGGTGCAGCCAGGAGCATCCAGGCAGCCTGCGGATGATGGTGTGAGAACATGGTGCTGATGCCGCCACACTCGCCGGGGCCGCGTTATCACGTCCGTGTCCCGCTGCCTGCGACCTTGCCGGAACCATTGCACAGCCCTGCTTGCAACATGCGGGGCTGGCGCATTGGCGTGCGGAACCGTAGGGATGGCTGCGACAAGCGCAGCCCATAATGCGAAGTGGGGACGAGCGTCGTGATATGAGGGACAAACTGGCCCAGCACACGGCATAGATCTCTGTAGCGCCCTGTGGCATAGCCGGCACGGTCGCAAGTAAAGCCGGGCGAAGCACGAGTTGAGAGTGGACGTAGTCTGCAATTTGTGTGCAAACCTATCCCGCGCCTTGGTATCAAAATAGGCCCAGGGTAATTGCTCACCTGGGCAGAGGTTGTGTTCCGAGCGTGCGGTTCGGAGTGGCGGCTTCTGCGGCCTGAGATGGTGGTTGACGCGGCCACGGCGGTTCCGATTCAAGGCTTTCATGGCGCCTGGC
>JAABUX010002325.1_pt1 | contig 27104 bp, 24 predicted proteins | sample 5561851 | NCBI WGS metagenome assembly JAABUX01 (sample SAMN10711883, study PRJNA513361) | rock metagenome | isolation source: Antarctica rocks | place: Antarctica: Victoria Land, Richard Nunatak red sandstone | collected 2016-01-03 | reverse complement strand
GTGCGGGAGCTGGAACGGGCGATCGCCAAGGTGCTGCGCAAGATCGCCGCGGCGGGCGTGCTGCCCGCTGAGGTCTCCGAGGACACGCTGGTCGGCTACGCCGGCCGGCCCCGGTTCACCCCCGAGGTGGCGATGCGCACCGCCGTGCCAGGTGTCGCGACCGGGCTGGCGGTGACCAGCGCCGGCGGGGATGTGCTGTTCGTCGAGGCCTCGCTGGCCGAGGCAAAGTCCGGGGCGTCCGGGGTGACGCTGACCGGGCAGCTCGGTGAGGTGATGAAGGAAAGCGCGCAGATCGCGCTGTCCTACCTGCGGGCGCACGGCAGTGAACTGGGCCTGCCGGTCGCCGACTTGCGCGAGCGGGGGGTGCACGTGCACGTCCCGGCCGGCGCCGTGCCCAAGGACGGGCCGTCCGCGGGGGTGACGCTGACCACCGCGCTGGCCTCGCTGCTGTCCGGCCGGCCGGTGCGCACCGACGTGGCGATGACCGGCGAGGTGTCGCTGACCGGCCGGGTGCTGCCGATCGGCGGGGTGAAACAGAAGCTGCTCGCCGCGCACCGGGCCGGGATCACCACCGTGCTGATCCCGGCGCGGAACGAGCCGGACCTGGACGACGTACCAGCCGAGGTGCTGGACCGGCTCACCGTGCACCCCGTCACCGACGTACGCGAGGTTCTCGCGCTGGCCCTCGAACCGGCGCTGGCCCAGACCGTCGCTGCCTGAGGTTGGGTGGCGTAGCGCCGGCTGTGAACCGCGCCCCCTCGGAGGGCGCCTCGCTGACGACGGGGAAGCGGGGCGTCTGAGGCAGGTCGTACGGTCTGGCGCATGCGCCATGCCCTGTTCCTGCCGCTGTTCGATGAGCTAGCCGACCCGGCGGGGGTGGCGGGCCTCGCCCTTGAGGCGGAGCAGGCCGGCTGGGACGGGGTGTTCGTCTGGGACCACATCGCCTACCGGGCGCCGGTGCAGGAGATCGCCGATCCGTGGGTGTGCCTGGCGGCGATGGCGGCGGTGACCGAGCGGATCCGGCTGGGGCCGATGGTGACCCCGTTGCCCCGACGGCGCCCGGCGGTGGTGGCGCGCCAGGTGGCGGGCCTTGATCGGCTTTCCGCCGGCCGGTTGGTCCTTGGGGTCGGGATCGGCGGGGACGGGGCCCGGGAGTTCAGCGCGACCGGCGAGCAGCTCGACGCCCGGGTACGTGGCGAGATGCTGGATGAGAGCCTGCAGATCCTGGCGGCGGCCTGGACCGGGGAGCCGGTGCGCCACCGCGGGCAGCACTACGTCGTGGACGACATCGCCTTCCGGCCCACGCCGGTGCAGCGCCCGGGGCCGCCGGTGTGGGTCGCCGCCCGTTACGGCAGGCCCGCGCCTCTGCGCCGCGCGGCCCGGCACGACGGGGTGTTCCCGATCGAGATCGAGGAGCCCGACCAGCTCGCCGAGGTGGTGGCCGCCGTACGCGGGCTGCGGGCGGCGGACGCGGGCCCGTTCGACGTGGCGGTGGGCGGGCCGGCCGGCACCGACCCCAGCGGCTATGAGAAGGCTGGCGCCACCTGGTGGATGACCGGCTTCTCCCCGTACGAGCTTCGTCTTGACGCGGTGCGTACCGCGCTGCGCGACGGGCCGCCCGGCTGATACCGGTTCACCGCCACCGCTAGATGTCGGAAGCGCCCGAGCCTTCTGCGGTTGGAGGACCGTTCGCCGCGCGCGCTCGACGAGCGCCTCGGCGGTTGCCGCGACCGAATCTCCGTCGCTAGCACTTCCAGGGTGATCTCCATTCCTTCGCGGTCGTCGAAGGACAGCAGCACCGCCTCCGGCGTGCCATTGCGGGTCAGCGTGAATCGCTTGTGTTGCACATAAGCGGCGCGGGCGAGCTCGTCCGGGCTCGCCTTCGCGTACTTCACGGGCACAGCCACAGCACACCGCCCGAGCTCTCGACCGCGTCAGCGATGCAGGCCCGCTCCAGCGCATCGATGAGCCGGGCGACATACCGCCGATTGCGCGGGAATGCGACGTCGGAGGTGTAGATCAGCGGCGGCATCAGATCCGCTGTCTCGACCCGTTGCCGGCGTAGCCGCTCAAAGTCCACGACATTGTTCGTCACCACTGCGCGCTGTTCCTCAATGGCGCGGAGTAAAACCTGCTCGTCTGTGCTCGCCCGCGCGGCTGGATTGGCGACGAGCGCGACGCAGTCCTGGCCGCGCTCGTTCAACTCCTCCGCGATGCGTGGGCTGAACATTTCATCGAGCAGGAGCCGGGTGCTCACCCGCCGAGCAACTGCCGTTCCGTGCGCCAGCGGCGTTCGGCTCCTGCTGCCTCCACGTCGGCGCGCTCCACCCAGGCGTTGATCTCGTCTGAATAGTCGGCCCAGTAGTCAACTGCCGCGCGCACCAACCGTTCCGACACTCCGCTCGTCTCTGTTACCAGCTCGACCAGCGCGTCGGTACGCAGGCCCGGCTCGGCGCGGCGGGCGCTGCTGACGGCTTGGGCGATTTCCCAGACGTCTGGGCCGCCGATCAGCCGCGCTCGGCGGCCCGCCGGTCCGTCGCGGAACACGATCATTGGATGGTCCTGGGTGCGCAGCGCTTCGTCCACCAGCATGTTCGTTGCGGCTGAGGCGCTCAGCCCGGGGTGCGCCGCCACGAACCGGGCGAGACGGTCAGCCACGCTGCGGTCGAAGCGAACTGAAGCAGGAGTCGGCACGCCTACATTGTAGGCGTTCGCTGGCGGTTCGGGGCGGCCGGCCGCCTGAGCGAGCAGTCGCCCCTTACCACCCCACATGTATGTGACATCGGTGACGGTTACCCGTCCGGCCCCCTTCCGTCAGCGGGACATGTCCCGCTCGGCCTTGCCCGCGATGACTTCCTCGGCGGTGGGCCAGCCGTTTTGTGGGCGAGGGCCTGCGAGTTCTCTGCTCGCGGCCTCGGCCAGGAGCGCGCTGCGGGTGGTCGCGCCGCCGCATCGATCGTGGCAAGCAACTCGTCGGGCAGCGAGGCCGTAACCTTGGCCACGACCCAACTGTGGCTTCGCATTGGCCACCAAGCAACATCACCAAGCCGCCGGCCGGCTTCCCTTGCCCGGGCCCTGAGCGCCACGGTTCCCACGGGCACGCGAGAAGGTGTGCCTGAACCGGTGCGGGTGCACGCCCTCGACCCGGGCCTGGCTGGCGCGCCGCCTGAGCATCTGCGTGATCCCGGACTCCGCCATCGGTCCGCGCCGGCCCAGCCACAGGCTTGGCGACGCGGCATGTACGTGTTCCCGGCGTACCGACAGGTATCGGTCCAGCGCGCTGGCGGTGGCGGACCCGATCGGCAGCGCCCGGGGCCGGCGCCCCTTGCCCAGGACGGTCAGCAGCGCGCCTTCCAGTTCAACGTCGTCGGGGAGGCGCAGTCCGGCGAGCTCGGCCAGTCGGGCGCCCGTGTCGAGGAGCACCAGCAGGATGGCCTGGTCGCGGCGGTCCGCGAAGCTGGCAGAGGTGCAGGTTGCCAGCAACCGGTGCTGCTGGTCGACTGTGAGAATCGGTACCGGCCGGTCGGGGACGTGCGGGGCGTGCATCCGCTCGAACGGAGAGTGCGGGCTCGCGCCTTCCTCGACCAGCCAGCGGAACAGCTGCTGCAGCGAGCGGTAGCGGTTCGCGGCAGTGGCGGGGCTGTGTTCGTCCAGGACCTGTTCCAGGTAGGCCTCCACGTGCTCGCGGCGGATCGCGCCGGCCGCGGTCGGCAGGCCAGCGGCGGCGAGGAATGCGCTGAGCTGCTCTCCGGCCTCCAGGTAGCTGACGATGGTCCGGAGAGCGCGGTTCTCGGCCCGCAGGTGCCGGCGCCAGCCGGCCAGCAGCTCGCCGAGCTGTCCAGCGTCCGGCACGCTTGGCGACCCCGGCACACCTAAACCGTAGGACCCCAGTCCGGCGGCGACAGCACGTCCTGCGGTCCTGTGGATGGGCGCCGGGCACCCGTCGGATCGTCCGCTCCCCAGGGATCATGCCGGGCCGCTGCGGTACGCTTCTTCGGGTTGCGGACCTGGGGCCAACCCGAATCCGCAAGTCACAAGCTAGAAAATGCGCGCTCGTAGCTCAACGGATAGAGCATCTGACTACGGACCATGATCGCCAGCAGCGGTGTGCCTGACCTGCGAAGACGCTCAATTGGACGACCAAAACAGACCGAATAATCTGCTGAGGTTCGACCATCATCAACAGACTATGGACTGATCCACCGTCCATGTAGGTGCTCTTGCGGGGTTGGGCGGGCGGCAAGCGTGACCGTTGCCATCCCGAAGGATTTGCGCGGCGCTGCGCAGCGGCGAGCGCTCTCGGTCTTGCGGCGTCACGAACTGGATCCGCTTTATGGGCGACCGGCTGCCGTCCAACAAGCAGATCCCCGTGCGCGAAGTGCGTGGTGTTTGTAGGGTTCTGTAGCTGTGAATCCCCGGTTGACCGGAGCAAAGGGGCCGATTACCTCCGTGCGCGACGCGCGGATCGACGCAGTGGGCCAGGCGAAGCGGTCGGCGATGACACCCTGTGTGGCTCGTTCCCGCCCCGGGCCAGCAGATCGGACCGCGCGGTGCGGGTGATCGCTACTCGCCCAACGCCGGTGCGGTGCTCATGCTGGTTCTCATCGACGCCACGGGCCGACATTCCGCTGGCGCCGACTGTTGGACGCCAGTCGTGCTAACCCAATGCCGGTGCGGAAACCTGCAGTTCAAGCAGACACGGACCGTTCGACGCAAGGGCCTCCCGTACTTGGTCACCAACGTCGGATAGGGATTGTACCCGGAAGGCCTTCGCGCCGAACCCGTGAGCCAGCGAGACAAGGTCGACCTCCGGGGATTGGATGTTGGTGCCGATGTCGCTGCCGATGGGTCTTGAACCTCTCATCTCGGCCAGGAACCTTCGTAGAATGAGGTAGCCCCGGTTATTCAGCACAACTGCCACTACCGGCAGATTCTCGCGCACCGCAGTCCATAATGCCTGCGGCGAGTAGAGGAACGAACCGTCACCAACAATGGAAACGACTGGCTCCCGGTCACGCCCGAGCGATACCCCCATGGCCGCGGGCAGGCCCCAGCCGAGCCCCCCACCCCTTGAATAGAAGAACCTGTCGGGAGTGCTCACTTGATGCAGTGCTCGGACATAGGGATCATTGGTCACCCCCTCGTCCACCACCGTGGTCTCGGCCGGGAGGGCCGCCAGCACCGCCTTCACGGCGGCTAGCGGATGCATCCGACCCTGCTCGTCCAGTCCTTCTGTCGCGACCGCTTCAGCGCGCCGAGCAATCTGGTCGAGTCGATCCGTGGCCCGCGCCTTGGCCACGGCGATAAGAGCCGTAACCTCAGCCGCATCCACGTCGATGAGCAGCGGCAGGAGTGCCTCGAAGGTGGCACGCGGGTCGCCGAGCAGTCCGAGCGTCGTAGCATACGTTCGACCGAGGTCCGCCGCGGCGGGCGAGAGGTGGAGCAGGCGCAGGCTCTCCGGCACTGGCCAGGTATTGCGGAAGCCGAAGGTCATGAATCCGCGCGCCCCGACGAGCAGCACAGTATCGAAGTCGCTGAGAATTGAACGGATCTGTTCTGCGTCGGCGGGCAGGGCGCCTCCCCACAGGGGATGAGCGGTGGGAAACACCGACGTCGAGTGCAGCGGTGAGCCATAGACCAAGCAGCCCAGGCGTTCGGAGACCTGGGTCAGAACGCCAACCGCGCCTGATCGCGCCACTTCATCGCCGGCCACCACGGCGAAGCGGTTCCGGGACGCAGCCAGGATGGCGGAGGCCAGTTCGGCCAGGGCGGCGGGCACGGAGCGCCGTTCGAGGTGGGAGCGAGGTGGCACAGGGGAATCGCTGCGTTCCTGCAAGACGTCCATGGGCATCGAGACAAACACCGGGCCGGACGGCGGAGACGCCGCGTCGTTGAAGGCTCGGCGCATGACCGCCGCCAGGTCGGCGGATGCGTGCACCTCATGGGTCCACTTCATGAGCCCGTGTGCGATGCCGATTAGGTCACCGGACAGGAAGGGCTCCGTCAATAGGTGACGTCGGTCTTGCTGGCCAGCAGTCACGACTATCGGTGTGCCGGTAGCTCGCGAGTTCGACAAGTTGCCCATCGCGTTGCCGAGACCGGCGGCGGTGTGAAGATTAAGAAATGACGGTCGCCTGGTGGCCTGCGCGTAGCCATCTGCCATGCCGGCGGCAACCGCCTCATGCAGAGCCAGAACGTAGTCGAAGTGGGTTTGGTTCGCCAGGGCGTCCAAGAGCGGGAGCTCGGTGGTGCCCGGGTTTCCGAAGATGTGCCGGACCCCCTCAGCGTGTAGAACCTCGAGGAGAACGTCAGCCCCCGATCGGGGCTGGCTCATGCGTCCAGCTGGCCTGGGCCGGTCGGGTTCATCGAGCAGGGATCTTCGACGAGGCCTCTCGCCCAGGCCAGGTCTTCGGCTGTGGGCTCGTCGGCGTTGGCGAAGTCCAACAGGTCAAGCGGGTTCTGCGTGATCATTTGGGTGACATCCTCCTGCGGGATCCCTTTCTCGAAAACGGTCTGGGCAAAGATGCGCAGGGCTTCGGAGGGGAGGGGGTTGTGACGCTGCCCGGTGTCTGACACAAGCAGGCAGCGAGACGCGCCGATACGTTCGATGCTCTCGACGATCTTCTCGACTACCGAATAGTGCCAGGCAGGGGACACCGTGCAGTACCCGAACTCGGGCATCGCGCCGAGGCGCGCGACCTCCTCGAGCGTATCGAGATCGAAGTTGGGGACCCGAAAGTATGGGTGGGTGACTACGATTTTCTCCACACCGACCGAACGTGCTTCCTTGACCAGGGCGATGATCTCCCGCGGCGCCAGGTGGGCCGTTCCCAAGATGGCACCGTGCTGCGCGACGAGTTCGAGGACCTCCTTCAGCTCGGGACGAAGCTTGCCATCGGCGTCTTCCACCCAGATGCCCTCGGCCTGGCTCCGGCCGCCGCTTTGCGAGTCGTAGCCGCCGGTACCGCCATGAACTTCAGCGTGGTAGCCGGCATCGACTGTGGGCATCCACACCTCCTTGCCGCCAAGCCGAAGCGACGCTTCCACCGCAGCCGGGTTCAAGCCGCCCACGTAGTAATTGAGAACGATTCCGCCATACACTCGAATGCCGGGAATGACCCGTTGCACGAGGTAGGCCCGTGAAACGGTGTTCTCATGGTGGCACTTGAGGACGATGGCTTTCATGCCGGCGTCCCGGGCCGCTCGCACGATGTCGAAATCATCAGCCAGCCGCGGGAACAGGTCAGGGAACGGGTGGCAGTGCAGGTCGACCGCACCCTGAACATCGATAAGCGGGCCGCCATAGGTGCGCTGGGTCATACGAGACTCCTTTTGTAGGTCGTCAAGGGCCAGGCCGTCACGGCCCAATTGAGATCGTGCGGCTTCGCTGCGGTACCGCCCGACCCACGACATGGGCCCACGCATCGGGGTCGGTAGCGCCTTCAGTCGACAAGACCAGCACCGAGGAAGTCGCGCCCAATCCGATTTGTTCGCGTAGGCGTCCTCCGTCGACCCCGTTGCATACTGCCGAGAGCCCGGCAAGGGACGCCGCACCTGTCTCCCCGGACACCACTCCAGCGGCGGCGAGCTCGCGCATGGCCTGTCGAGCCCAGCCGTCGTCGATAGCCACGACCGCGTCAAGGCCACGCGAGACCAGTGGCCAAGCGATCTCAGAGGGAGTTCCGCAGTTCAAACCCACCATGACTGAGGTGTGCGGACCGGGGACAGTGACAAGCTCACCGGAGCGAATCGACTGCATCACACAGTTCGCCGATCCTGGCTCCACACCGAGAAGGAACGGCGTCGCATCCACTGCGTTCTCCGGCTTGTAGTTGTGGACCGCGGCTGCTGCGAACGCTCCGACACCGACCGGGACGGAAATCATCGTTGGTTCTGGCGCGCCATGGGCCGCAAGTTGATCAGATATTTCGGCGAACACCGTGGAGTAACCCCGCATGACCCTGGTCGGAGTGCGGACATAACCTGGCCAGGACGTATCGGAGATGACGAGGCAGTAATCGCCGGCGTCTTCAGCTGAGCGGCGTACTGCGGCGTCGTAGTCGCCAGCCACGACTGTCACGGTCGCTCCTTCGGACTCGATCGCCTCGATCCGAGCAGGCACCATTCCCTGCGGAACGTAGATCGAGCTAGGAAAGCCGAGCAATTTCGCCATCCGGGCAACCGCCCGGCCGTGATTCCCATCGGTCGCGGCGGCCAGTGCCATCGGCATAAGCGTGGCCAGTTGCGCGCGCAGCTCGTCGATATCGTTCCAGGCCACGTCGTGGCCGAGCCGCTCAATGAGCGCGTGATACACCGCATAGGAGGCGCCGAGCATCTTGAACGCCGGCAGTCCTAAACGCCAAGACTCGTCCTTCACCCACACGTCAGCAACGCCCAGCCGGTGGGCGATGGCATCGCAGCGAACCAATGGTGTGGGGCGATAGCCCGGGAGCTTGCGGTGCACGGAAATCGGCTCACGAGTGCGCACGGCCCCCGGGACGTGTGCGAGCGCAGTATCGTTAAACAAAACCTCGGGCGAGGGTAAATCGGCCATGGCAGATATCGCACGGTTCATGAACGATTCCTCCGGCGCGCGAGAAGCTGCCTGAACTTGTCACGACAGATCGACCAGAACAGAGCGCCTGCCTTGATCGGAGCCCTCGCAGGGACCGGGATCGCCGGCAAGGCTCGGTCAGGCGTAGCTGACCCGCGCGAGGGGGTGCTGATCTTATGAGCTAGGCCGCTGCCAGCGAGGTCGTCATAAGTGGTCGTCGTGCCTGTCGGGGCTAGCTCGTCGGCTGCCGGGATAACCGGCCCAATTCCAATCTCTGCCGACATGCGGTTTCCGAAGTCTTCGAAAATTTTGCCAGCTACGTCCTGGACCCCGCGACCAAGAGTTGCGATCCGTCCGCTCAGCTGGACGTCGCTGGACACGAAAAGGCGCGTGCTGCCCGGCGCGGTCTCGATGAGAGTGGCCACGATCTTGGCGCTCGCTGACCCGGCCCCCTTACGGTCCTTCCCCTGGGCCTTCATCCGCACGGTGTGAGTGGCCAGGTCACGCTCCTCGATGATAAGACGTCCCTGATAGTTCACCCCGATCGGGCCCACCTTGACCGCAACCATGCCATCAAAGGTGTTCGGGTCGACCACCTCCGTCAACACCGCTCCCGGCATGCAGGTAGCGACGCGAGGAACATCTTCGAAAAAGGCCCAGACGTACCCTATGGCGGCTGTTACCTGAATCTCTTGCTCGATCTTCATGGGGCCAGTCCTCCGGTTGACGCGGCTCCCGCATCCAACAGAGCGAGCACGCGTTCTGGGGTCATTGGCAGCTCGGTGGGACGGAGCCCGATGGCATCGTGAATGGCGCTGGCAATGGTGGCCGCGACGTTGCCGATCGGTGGCTCACCGATGCCACGCGCATTGAGCGGGCCCTTGCCCTCTCCGCTTTCGATGATGTTGACTGCAACATCAGGAAAATCCAGCGAGTTGGGGATGAGGTAGTTAGTGAACAGGGTCGACTGTGCGTAGCCCTCCTGGATGCCCAGCTCCTCGGTAAGCGCGTAGCCAAGGCCTTGCATTGCGGCCCCTTGAATTTGCCCCTCGACGCGCATGGGGTTAATCGCCAGGCCGACATCGTGGCTGGCCGCATACTTCAAGACCTGGACCTGTCCGGTCTCAATGTCTACTTCTACCTCGGCCGCGTGCGTGCCGTAGGTGTAGTCCGGAAACGTGTCGCCCTGGCCGGTTCGAGGATCGAACGTACCCGCTTCGGCGCGCCAGATGGCCAGATGGGACAGGTGCACGCTGCGCTGCTCGCAGGCGGTGGCTAGTTCGCTAAGCGAGAGGTGGGTTCCCCCGTCCCTGTTCGCGGCCGGGTTCAGCTGCCGGCTGGCGGTAACGTGTCCATCGGTGAAAAGAACATCGTTGACCGACGCCCCCAGCAGTTCCGCAGCGACGGGCGCCAGACGGTCCCGCAGTTCCCGCGCCGCGTGCAGCACCGCGTTGCCCGACATGTAGAGCTGCCTGGTCGCAAACGTGCCTCCGGCCGGGGGATTCAGCGCCGTGTCACCTATAAAAATGCTGATATTGTCCAGCGGTACACCGAGCACCTCTGCGGCGATCTGGCACAGGCTAGCTGCCTGCCCCGCGCCCAGGTCGGTGATGCCACTGCGGATCAGCAGCGAGCCGTCGGCCTGCAGACTGAGCCACGCTGAAGCGCGGTCGCGGAACCAGATGGACCGTCCGTAAGGGTGCCGGTTGCACCCCAAACCTCGACCGACCCGCCTATTCGGTCCAGTCGCGATCGACGGGCTCCCTAGCATGTTCAGCGCCGTATGCATCGACTGGCTGATCTCAACAGCGGTGCTAAGGCGTTCCCCGGTCGGGAGGAGGTCGCCCTTGGCAAGGAAGTTCCGCTCCCGAACCTCAGTGCGGGAAAGCCCCAGGCGTTCGGCGATCCTGTCCATCTGCGACTCATAACCGAACACCACCTGCATCGCCCCGAACCCGCGAAAGGCGCTGGAGGGCATGTTGTTCGTGAAGATGGCTTTAGAGCTAATGCTTGCATTCGGGGCCTGGTAGGGGCCGCAGGCCACGGCGGCGGCGGCGAACAACACCCTCGGAGACAGGTATGGGTAAGCGCCCGCGTCGCCCAAAATCTCTACCTGCTGTGCTGTGATCGTGCCGTCACGGCGGACCCCGGTGCGATAACGCATGGTGAACGGATGCCGCTTGGTGCTGGCCAAGATAGACTCTTGCCGGTCCCAGAGCATCCGGACCGGCCGTCCAGTGTGCCAGACCAGCAGCGCGAGGTAGGCCTCGACCGTCATATCCTCTTTGCCGCCGAATCCGCCGCCCATGTACGCAGCGATGACCCGGACTTTGTTCGCCGGCAGGCGCAGGATGCTGGCAATCGCTGTGGCGTGCTCGATGACTTGCGTGGAGACCCGCAAGGTGACAACGCCGTTTTCGATCCAGCCGACCCCCGCTTCTGGTTCGAGGTAGGCGTGCTCGGCGTGCTGAGTTCGGTACTCACCTTCGACGACAACATCTGCGCCGGCTAGAGCGCTAGTGACATCACCGCACTGAATCTGCCAGCTCACTAATACGTTCCCAGCCTCATGGACGAGCGCCGCCCCATCGGCCACGGCGGACTCGACGTCAAACACGCCCGGCAATTCCTCGTACTCCACCGACACGAGCTCTGCGGCCTCATCCGCGATTTGCTGGGTGGCGGCGGCGACGAGCGCGACGGGCTCTCCGAGATAGCGGACACGGTCCGCGGCGAGTACCGGCATGGGGACCTCGAGTTCGGCGATTCCCCCGCTGGCCATCTCGACTACGCGATTGTTCGGCACATCGTCGGCCGTGAGGACGGAAATCACGCCTGGGAGGGCACGTGCCTCCGAGGCGTCGATCGACAGGATCCGGGCGCTGGGAACCTGACTGCGCACAACTCTGGCGAACAACATGCCGGGTAGCTGCCAGTCGGCGGCATAGTGCAGGGATCCCTTGACCTTGTCGACAAAATCGTGGTGGGCAGATGACTTGCCCACCACGCGATAGCCGGTCTGGACACCGGTTTGCCGGGTGGGTCGCGGCTGCTCGGTGATCGTCACCGGTCGCTCCCTGCTTGGTTTGCTACGGACGGGCTAGTGGCGGCATACTCCTCGACGGCGTCGAGAATCTTTGTGTAGCCCGTGCATCGACAAAGATTGCCAACCAAGGCGTAGCGGATCTGCTCACGACTCGGCCGTGGACTGCGATGCGTGAGGTTAAGGGCGGTGAGGATCATGCCGGGGGTGCAAAAGCCACACTGCGAGGCGCCGTTGCGCAAAAAGCACTCCTGCAACGGATGCATGGAGCCATCCGCACCCATGAGGCCCTGCAAGGTGGTGATCTTATGGCCCTCAGCTTGGACGGCAAACATCAGGCATCCGTTTACCGGTTCCCCGTCGAGCAGGATGGTGCAAGTGCCGCAGACCCCCTCACCGCAGCCATAGCGCACCTCCGCTCGACCTAATTCGTCGTGCAGGACATCGAGCAATGTCTCACTGGGTGTCACCCAAAGTTCGTTGTCTCGGCCGTTGATGTTGAGTACGAGCTGCCGTCTGTTCACGCCGCGCCCTTCGCCCTATCAAAAGCCTCGCGAAGCGCTCGACGGACGAGCACTGCAACAAGCCGCTGGCGATACTTCCCAGAAGCGTGGATATCGCTGTCAGGGTGCACGCTTTCTGCTACCCGAGCAGCTGCCCGGGCAATGCGCTCGTCATCGCCAGGCCAGCCGACGAGATCGGTGAGCAACGCTGGTTCGACCAAGACCACCGTGTCCGCTACGCCGGCCAAGCCAAGGCGAACCTGGCCCGCACTGTCGGTCTGCCCGTCGAGTTCCACCTCAGCGGCGACAGCGACGATGGCGAAATCCGACGTTCGGCGAACCATTTCTTGAAAGCCCCATCCTCGCCCCGTACTGGCGAGGGGGAGCAGCACGTCAGTGACGACCTCGGCTGGTTCCAACGACGTAGTCAGGTAAGTGACGAACAAGTCCTGGATCGAGATTGTTCTCGGGCCGATCGGGCCGAGCGCGATAACCTGTGCGTCGAGGACAAGAGCGCACGCGCCCAGTTCGGCCGTCGGGTCGCAGTGAGCCAGGCTGCCACCGATCGTCCCGCGATTGCGCACGCGCACGTTGCCTACATGGCTCATCGCCTCCGCAATAAGCGGACTGTGCCGCCGCAAGAGGGGGTGCTCAAGCAGCGTTCGGTGCCGGGTCATCGCCGAGAGGCGCAGGGAGCTCCCGTCGACTGCTGGCTCTGGGGCGGGCACTGGGTTGATGTCGATCAAGATTTCCGGCCGGGCCAGCCGAAGGTTAAGCATAGGTGCGAGGCTTTGTCCACCTGCGATGATCTTCGCATCATCCCCGTGCTCGGCAAGCAGACGGACGGCTTCTTCGTAGCTGTCTACAGCGATGTAGTCGAATGCGGTCGAAACCATGACTTCCTCTGCTTCACGTCAGCAAGGCGACTCACGCCGCGGTGAGCGCACCTAGTTCGGCGATGGTGGCGGCTAGGACTGCCTGATTGCTTGTGATGACAGGACGGCCTAGACGTTTCGAGATGGCGGGAATTGCCTGCAGTGCCCCGAAGTTTGTGCACGATGCGAACACTAGATCGATATCAAGATCTCCAAGTGCCTGCTCGGCGAACTCAACGATGTCGTCGTGGGGAACGCGGGCGATTGCAAAGTTCTCGGTCATTCCCAGGCCCGCGATTCGCACCACCTGCACGCCGTCTGCCTCTATGCTCGTCCTGATTTTTTCGTTCAAATCGTCGATGTACGGTGTGATGACGCCGATTCGCGCCGCCCCGGACGCCTCGATTGCCGCGCGCACCGCCTGAATCGTGGAAACGGTGCGCGCCCCTGTGGTTTCCCTGATGCGGTCACACAACTCCGTGTCGAAGGCATTGCCGCGCAAGGCTCCTGCGCTGGTACAGCCAAATACGACAATGTCCGGTCGGGCCGTGCCAAGGTCGCGAGCCGCGGCCATGGCGAACTCATCAAGCATTCGGTTCTCACCCTCGGGGGTGGTGTCCTCCATGAACATTCGGGCGGTGTGGAGGGTAGCCCCCCCAGATAGCCCGCGGGTGAAGTCGACCTCCATCATAGTGTTCGACGATGGGATCATGAGCCCCACCCGCAGTCTTGGATGTTCAGTCATAGTGAACTCTCGATGGTAGCTGTTGCTGCAGGTTGTGGCTCTCCGTCGCGGAGCGTTCGGTAGATCTCCAGTTCTTCAGGAGTTGGTGGCGACAGCTCAGTCACCTCGTCGGCGATGAGCAGCGCGAATCCGGTTTGCTTTTGTACCTGTTCTACGCTCACTCCGGGCTGGACCGCACACAGGCGCATCCGCCTGCTGTCCGGTTCGAAGTCCATCAACGCCAAGTCAGTCACAACGGCGCCAATTTTGCCGAAGATCAGGCCTGCCTGTTCCCGGCTGCTGGCCCCGGTGAGGTAGGCGGGACTAGTAATAAAGTCGATTCTTTCCACAAACCGGCGGCGTTCGTGGGTCGTGACAATAAAGGTCTCGTTGCACAGCGAGATAATGTCATTGGCACCCCCGCTGCCGGGAAGACGGACCTTGGGGTGATCGATGCTTCCAATCACGCTGGTATTAATATTGCCAAATTGATCGATCTGCGCCACGCCCAGAAATCCGTAGTCGAAGAATCCCCGCTGTGCGAATAAGAAGATGTCGGTGATATCAGTCAGCATGTAGGCGCCATAAGCGGCGCGCATTTCGTTGGTTGAAATCGGAAGATGACCCGGAAGAAGTTTGGTGCCAATGATCCCACCCTCGAGCACGATCGTCAGCTGCGGCGCCTGGCGACGGCGGGCCAGCGCCGAGGCCAATAAGGGCATGCCCACGCCGGCGAACACCACCTTGTTGTCGGCGAGCAGGCGGCTGGCGGTGACTGCCATGACTTCCTCGGCGCTGGCGTCGGTTGTCATGGCAGCAACCCCGCGGCGCCCGCGACGCAGTCGGTAAGCCGCTGCGTTCCGACCGTGGCAAGGAAAGCTGCAAAATCAGCGTTGCCGTCCACGTGCCGCGCAACATACTGGCGCGCTCCTGTCGACCCACACTCCTTCACCAGCTGCACATATTCGTCGAAATGCGCCACATCGGCCTGGTACAGGCCGTAACACTCGTTCGGGTAGGCGCCGAACGGCGCCTCCACGACGGCGTCGACCGCGAAGTGCGGCAGCATCGTGCTGGACGGCTGGGCGTGGATCTCTTCCGGGCTTACGATGCGCTCGGCACTGATGACCACCCTGCGGGCCGCGCGGGCGATGTCCACGTCCATGTGCCGATACCCGTCGACCTGCGCGTTTCCGTACATGTCAGCTCGGTGCACATGAAGGAGAGCTACGTCGGGGGTCAATGCCGGCAGCGCCGCGACCTTTTCCGCCGTGTAGGGGCAGGTGACGGTGCGCAAGCCAACGCCTTCGGCAAGATCGGACCCAAGCATGCTAAATCCGGGGAGGAACGGGACACCCATGGCCCCGGCCTTGTAGCGTAGCCCCATTGCCAGGTGGCTCCACTCTTCATAAACCGCCTTTCCGCTCTCGATGTAGTCCCGGAAAACCGGCGCTAGCCCCCAATGCAACCCGATGCCCACCCAACTGGTGACGATGCGATCCACGCTATCCGTGGCCAGCAGGAGCTCCGCCTCGAAACAGGTCAACGGCCGGGAGAGCGTTAAGTGCTTCCGCCGCAGCTTGAGTAGGGCAAAAACCAACGCGATGGGGCTTCGGGAATACAAGGTGCCCCCGATAGCGACATGGTCGCCGTCAGCCACGAGCTGCATTGCCTCCGCGGCCGTCATCCTCTTGTCGACGACACGACGGTCAGCCGCCTCGAGTTCCGCGCGCGCCTCTCGGAAGCGAATAGGTTCCATCACTGGGCTGCCGGCTTCCAACCAAGTAGCGGGAGAACCTCCGCGGCAAGGCGGTCAATCTGTTCCCGTTCGTAGTTGTAGGGGCAGAATACGATGTGCTGCGTTCCCGCATCCAGGTGGTCGGCGATCTGCTCAGCACACTGCTCAGGGGTACCCCGGATCGCGCTTGCCGGGGTGGACTCGCTCCACTCTGCTACGTCGAAGTAGTCGTTGACGTACTCATCCGATTTGCGCGTCGCGGCTTCGAAGGAAGAGTCGATGCACAAGGGCAACTGCGCCACGTTGCGGAGCGCGTCGGGGTCCCGCCCGGCTTCCTCCGCAAAGTTTCGGATCTTAGACCAGGCCTTGCCGAAAGACTCCGGGCTGTAGAAGTATGTGAGCCAGCCATCGGATTTGGTGGCTACGCGCTTCAATACGCGATCGACGTAGCCGCCGATAAGCACTTGTGGCCGGGGTGCTGGCCGCGGCAACATCCGAACGTGGCTAAAGACGCGCCCGTCGTACTCGCCGCTAACGTCGTCCTCCTCCCACAACCGGTAGAGGATCTCGAGGTTTCGCTCAAACACCCGGCCACGAGTCTTGAACGCGATACCAGTAGCCTCGAATTCTCGCTCATACCAGCCGGCGGCCATGCCCAGGCTGAGGCGCCCTCGGCTGGCCATCTGAAGGGTGCCCGCCACCTTGGCCAAGATCGCCGGCTCCCGGATAGGAAGCACCAGCACGCCGGTTCCCAACGTGATTCGGCTCGTCCGGCCGGCGAGCACGCTGAGCGTTGTGAGAGCCTCGAGAAATGGAAAGGGGCGCCGCGCACCTAAAAAAATGTGGTCCCAGGCCCAGACCGAGGCGAAACCAAGTTCCTCAGCGTTCTTCGCGTACTCGACGACCGAGTCCATGCTCGGGTCTTTCCGATCTGGAGTGAAGTTTTCCAGAGCCAGGCCGAACTCGGTCATCGTGTCGTCCCAGGGGCGGTAGGTGCAGTTTTCACCGCTGACGCTACGAGGAGGCGACTGCGGCAAGCATTGGGCGCATTCGACGAGCGATCAGTTGGTGTTTGGGCAACTTACGCCATACCAGCTGGTCATTCGGGTGAGGAAAGTTTCCGCGTGTCCCCGCACCCTGATTCTGTCAGCCCCAGCAGTAGTCCGGAGGTGGATACGGGTGGATCTTTGCGCCACCAGCCGTCCGAGGCGCCCCTCGAGAAGGTGCTAGAAATCGGATTCATCGGGGGCACGGGACCTCAAGGGAAGGGCTTGGCCTACCAATTTGCCCGTGCGGGGCATCGCGTCCTGATCGGCTCAAGGTCACTTGAACGTGCACAGGCGACCGCAACCGAGATCCGTGCTCGGCTGCCAGCAGCCACCGCGGTCGGCGCAACTAATGAGACCGCCGCCGCTAAAACCCAGGTGATCGTGGTTGCCATTCCCTATGCCGGACACGCCGAGACCGTGCGGTCCCTACGGCCGGTCCTCGCCGGGAAGATCGTCGTCAGCTGCGTTAACCCGTTGGGATTCGACCGGACCGGACCATTTGGGCTTGCCGTACCTGATGGCAGCGCCGCAGAGGAAGCCGGCCGCATTACACCGGAGTCCCGAGTCGTCGGTGCCTTTCACCACGTGTCGGCGGTCAACCTCTGGCGCGACGGCGACACGCTGAGCCACGAAGACATCCTGGTGTGCGGCGACGACGACGAGGCTAAGACGGTGGTCCTGCAGCTTGCTCGGTCGGTCGGCCACCGGGGGGTGGACGTCGGTGCCTTGCGGATGGCGCGGATCCTCGAGCCTCTCACCGCGGTGCTCGTCAGCGTAAATAAGCGCTACCAGACACGTTCAGGCGTTGCCCTCGTGGGGCTGCCGACGAGCTGACAAGGGTGCGCTGCCTCGAGTTTCACCGGTGGCCATCAGTGCTGGTCAATCATTTGAAGGAACTTGCGGGTACGTTCTTCTTTCGGGTTCGTGAACAGCTGTTCGGGGGTTCCCTCCTCTACTACCTTGCCCCCGTCCATGAATATGACGCGATCCGCGCAGGCCCGCGCGAACGTCACCTCATGGCTAACCACGACCATGGTCATGCCGTCCTCCGCCAGCTCTCGGATCAGGGCTAGCACCTGGCCGACGAGCTCGGGGTCGAGGGCCGAAGTTGGCTCGTCAAATAACATCAGGCGCGGCCGGCAGGCCAGCGTCCGCGCAATTGCGATTCGTTGCTGCTGCCCCCCGGACAGCTGATGCGGATAGTGATCCTGGTGTTCGGACAACCCCGCCCAAGCCAGCAGTGCCCGCGCATCCTCACGGGCCACCTGAGGATTGCGCTGGTAGACTCGTACAGGCGCCTCCATGATATTCTCAAGTACGGTCATATGATCAAAAAGATTGAAATGCTGGAACACGAAGCCGATGCGGGCCTCGCTGCGCGACTTAGCGGGATTGCGCATGGGCACAACACCCTCAGCGGTGCGCCGATAACCAACCAGCTTGTCATCCACCAATATTTCGCCGTCGTTAATGGACTCGAGATGGTTGATGGTCCGCAGCAGTGTCGTCTTACCCGAGCCGCTCGGCCCGAGAATCACCACCACATCGCCGGCGTTGACGGTCAGGGAAACGCCGTTCAGCACCGGGGTGCCGTTGAACGATTTGCAAACGTTGCGAATATCCACAAAGGGCGTCGCGCGATCGTGGCTCTCTCGCTGCTCGCTGACGATCTGGCGCACCAGGCTCTGGCCGACCGCTGAAGAGGTGGTGCCGTCGTTGTGGACGACCGCCGGTTCGTTCACCCAGTCTTCGACACCGCGACCGGTGGTGGCCCCGTGTTTGGGTGACGTTAATCGCTGGCGTATGCGTTCCATCAGGGCGACCGCTCGAGGCCGCTCGACCATGCGCTGTCCTATCGGCTCTATTGCCTTGACGACGCGTCCCTCGATGTCGAGGCGTCGCTCGAGGTAGGTCTGGAAGAGCACAACCACGGAAGTGGCGATCAAGTACATGACTGCGGAGGCCACGAAGACAGGCACGTAGTCAAAGTTAGCGGACACGATCTGCTGGCTACGCAAGGTGAGCTCGTCGACGGCGATTACGGATGCAAGCGATGTATTCTTAATCATCACAATCGCTTCGTTAGCCAACGAGGGCGCGATTGACCGCAACGCCTGCGGCAAAACGATCCGGCGAAGAATGCCCCATGGCGACATGCCGAGGGCAGTACCAGCCTCTCGCTGGGCGTTTTTCACCGCCCCAATACCGCCCCGGATAATCTCACCGGAAAACGCAATCTCATTAAGCCCAAGGGCGATGATGGCGGTGACCACCGCGGAAACGTGGATGCCGATCTGCGGTAAGACGTCATACCAGAACACCAGCTGCAGCAGGAGCGGAGAACCCCGCATCAACCAGATGAAGGGCGATGGCAATAACCGCAGCCACCGGTTGTGCGACAGGCGCATGAGGGCTAGGACAACCGCGAATGGCATCGCAACGAGAAACGAGATAACGGAGATTTCTATCGCGACGATCAGGCCATGCCAAAGGAAGCCGTAACTAAGGTAGTGGAGAAGACTGCTCAACGAGAAACTCCAAGTCGCTGGCCCTGTTCATGCATCAGGTCACTGTGAAGGAGCGAATCGAGCGGCCACCCCGCCCAGGCTCAGTGCAGCAGGGAGGAGTCCGGAATCCCCCACTTTGCCGCATCTGTGGCATACTGCGGCGACTGCAGGTACCACTGAACCCCGGACTGCAGCTCACCTTGCAGCTTGCTTCCCTTAGCGAATGCCATGCCGATTTTCGTGGTCGTGCCGGATGCATTGAACACGAGTGCGTACTGGCCGGGCTTCGTTTTGGTGACGTAGGCCAGCGACAGTTGGTCCTCAAGCATCGCGGTCAGGCGCCCGTTACCGATCTGTGTCAGCTCGTCCGGGACGTTCGGCAACGAGGTCACGCTGATCGCGGGTTTCCCAGCGCTCTTGCAAGCTTGGGAGGCGGCGGCCGCAGTCGATGCTTCGGTAGAGGCGCCGGTGACGACGCCCATTGACTTACCACACAGGTCGGTGAAGGCGTGGATGTTCCCGGCGTTCTTCTGCGCAACCAGGACGGAGAGCGAGGTCTGCAGGTAGTCGACGAAATCAACGGCTTGGCGCCGGGCGGTAGTGTCATAAACATCTGACACCACGACATCGAGCTGTGCTGCCTGGATAGCGGGGATGAGACCGCCAAACGCTTGGATCTTGAAACTATACTTCTGACCGAGATGACCCATCACTGCCTTGACCATGTCGTTCTCGAAGCCGACCAGTTTTTGGGGATCACTGGGATCCCGCACCATCATGGGTGGGAAGTCTGCCGAGGTGCCGATGCTTAGCGTGCCGCTCGTCGCCCCGTTCGAGGCAGCTGCTAAACTCGTACCTGAGGGGGTTCCGGCCGAGGTTTTCGGGCTCGATGACGAGCCGCAACCCCCGACAAGTACGGCGCTTGAGGCAGCCGCAACTATTGCCAGTAGCCGTGTTGGCGTGCTCCAGGTCATCTGGCCCACCGACTTTCTTGTCCTGAAGGCGGACATTCATGTGCGCGGCGACCGGGTGGGATCCGCCGCGTAGTACGAGAGCAGTGCCGGGCGGGCGAGCGTCCCGATCGGGGTCCGGGTGCCGGGTGAGGCGCGCCTGCTAGTCAGTCAAGCTAGCGGCGCCGGGGAGCCTGTGAATGGTAAATACATCACAAGCATCTGGGCATCGATCCGTCAATAACCGCCATAGCCAGACCAGTCAGACGCGCTCCTTTTGAGGGTCTCGCGGGTTACGGGCCCCCCACCTAGGCGCGGTTGTCGCCCGAGATTTCTTGCATGCGCAGAATTTGCAGGGCGACGCCGATGCGCAGGGAAACGGCCGAGTCATCGACAAAGCTGCCGAGCAGGCGCTCCAACTTGCCGATCCGATAGCGCATCGTGTTGTAGTGGTAATGCAGAGCGCGGGCAGACTCGGCAACGTTGAAATGGTGATCCAGGAGCACCGACAGCGTATGCAGCAAATCGACCCGCAATGGCTCCGGAAGATCGAGCACCGGTCCCAGCGTGTCGCTGAGGAACGACCGCAGTTCGGTCTCGCCGACGTTGCTGATGAGCCGGTGCAGGCCCAGGCCGCCGAAGCGCGTGACGGCGCCTTCCCCGCTTAGGCGTCGGCCGACGCGAAGGGCGGTCCGCGCCTCCTGATAGAGCCGCGAGATGTCGGTCGCCCCCTCGCCGACTTGGCTGAGGCCGACAGCGTAGGAACGATGGGTAGCCGCGTTCACTTCCGCTAAGACTGACTTGGCAACCGCCTCGGGATCCTTGACGCCAACGACCGCCACTAACTCCGTGGCGAAGCCGGCTGCGGCGGCGCGACTATCGCGTGACTTGATAGCCGCCGTCCACAGGCTGATAGCGCGAACAGTGCCCAACGCTTGGTGTCGAACAGTCTGGAATGAGGGCCCCGTCTCGACGTGCTGACGAGCGACGAGCACAGAAAGGGGGCGTTCAAGGTCCCACCCGAAATTGCTGGCTCGCGCGATCGCATCGCGGCTCTCACCGGGCATGCTGGTGACCAGGTCGTGCAGGGCGTTGGACGCGAATTGGCGCTCGACTGAGGAAACTGCAAGATCGCGCGTGATCTCCAGGGCGGCGACGAGGGCCGCCTGCTCCACGGCGGCGCCGGCAACGCTGGGCAAGCCCATGTTGTTCGCCATTGCCACCACGAACCCGTGCTGCAGTGCGCCGGCTCGGATCACCGCGACGGCCCAGCTTGCGTCATGGGTCTCGTCCGCGTGCATGCCGGCAGCGAGCCGCCCAGTATCGAGCTGCCCCCCGGCGCTTCGCAGGCCGATCCGGTCCAGACCGTTGAGGGGCCCGACGGTCGCCAGGACCACACCGGTCGCGTCGGTGATCGCGACGCTTGCGCCCTGCAAGATCCCGGCGAGCTCCCGAACGAGCATCGCCAGGCCGCCGCCGGACACGGCGATGCTGAGGAACGTGTCATGGATCTCCTGGATTTTTGCAAGCGCCACGGCCTGACGGTTGACGATCGTCTCGAAGGCCTGACTCAGCACGTCGTCGAGTGCGGTTGTCGGTGGAATGATCACGATGGGAAACTGGGCGCTTTCGGCTGTCGCGACGACGCTTGTCGGTGTTTCGGAAAGGTACTTGTCGAGCTTGATCCCGAGTCCGGCGAGGCCACGGTTGGCCAGCTGGGTCACCAGTTGGCCCAGCTCTTCGGCGTCGCGCGGCAAGGGGTAGCCGGTAGTGAGGAGGAACTCATCTTTTTTTGTCCACGGCACAATGTCCGGGACGGTCATGACGTTCAGGCGGGCGATGGGTCGCTCAAGCCCGGACGCACCAGCTATGACCAGCGCGCCTAGCATCGAATCCTGGGTGAGCAGCTCACGGACGGTCAACGTCCCGACCGGGGTCGCTCCGACCCGCTGATGCGCTGAGCTGGGCACCGTGGAACCCTAATCCCGAAGCCACTAGCGGGTTTGGGCGGACCGCTCTGGGACCGGACTCCCTTGACCGTCGACTCGGTCGCCGTCGACGCGACAGACCCGGACCATCGGCTGCCGTCCAGCAGATTGCGTCTCTCTTCGAAGATGCTGCTGCCCCCGCCATGGGGTTAGGTCCTCGCGCGCTGGCGACGGCCCACCCGCGTGGGCTGGCGGTTACAGGCCGCCCGCCGGTTTCGGGTCGCGGACGACGGCCGGCAAATGTGCGGCTGACGACCAGGCTCATCTTCGACCAGGCTCATCACCGCTCTGGCGGGCTCGGCCGCATCTTCCCGTTCTCCCGTCCGACACTTCCCCCGTGAGCTACGTCGAGCCACCCAGCCGGATTCACACACTGGTATCGGGATACGACGGCGCCTCGGCGGCGAGCCAACGCGCACGGCACAACCCCCGGACCGGCCGCGGTCAGTCCCTCGGAGCGGCGCCGTTTGATCGGCGCCCCACCCGGGCCGCCGCCTCATGCTTGGCCGTCGTGACGAGCTTGGCTTGGCGGTCGCGGCAGAGCCCCGACGTGCTTGCGTCGCTGCCTCGTCGCGGATCGAGTTGAGCCAGCTGCCGGGGGCGGCTTCCAGACGTTCCTTAAGGCGCGGTACGCAGATGCTTGCGGCGGTACCTGTTACTCGAGGTCTTGCCCTAACTCTTGCCCTAGGGAGCGGGTATGCCCTTGTCCTGACCGCTGCGCACGCGGGGCAAGCCTTGGGGCAATATCTCTGACTACACCTGCAGGCATCCGGGCCGCCCGGCCGGGGAGGCAGGTGAGTCGCGGTGATCTCGATCGGATTGCTTGGTTCCGGCGGCGGGACCGCGGACTACTATTTGACCCGTCAGGCTGGCTGCGAGCTGGACTACTACACCGGTGCTGGCGAGCGCCGTGGCGTGTGGTGCGGACGTGGCGCAGCATCACTCGGGCTGGCCGGGCCAGTGGACCGCGTCGGCGAAGCAGCCCTGCGCACACTGCTCGACGGGCGTGGTGCGTCGGGCGAGCGACTCGTTCCCCCCGTGCTCCGGTCAGCGCCACGCAGCAGGCTTCCCGCTAGGCCTCTCCTCGAAGCCCTCCGTGGGGTGGCGCGACAACGAGGTGTCGCGATCGTCCAGATGCTCGGCGACGAACATCTCGCGTCGCTCTACACGTCGGCCACCGCAGGCGTGGAGCGGGACGCGGACCGGTCAATTGGGCCGCGCACAAGCCTGCCCGCCGATGTGGCAGGACAGTTGGCGCGCGCCGCCGGGCTGGACCCGCACCGGCTCTACCGCGACCGCCACGGCGGGGACGGGTACGCCGGCGCGGTCAAGCGACTGGGCGAGCGGGTCGACGTCCGGCGCGCCGGGCTGGACCTGACGTTCTCAGCCCCGAAAAGCGTCAGCGTCCTCTACGGACTCGGCGACCTTGCCGTCGCCAGCGAGGTCCGCGCCGCGCAAGCAGCCGCGGTCGCGGAAGCGGTGGCCTACCTCGAACGCGGCGCCGGGCACGCCCTGCGGGGACACCAGGGCGATGGGCGCCGGGCCCAGCGCATCGGTACGGACGGGCTGATCGGCGCCACGTTCGAGCACCGATCCAGCCGCGCCGGGGACCCGCAGCTGCACACCCACGTGGTGGTCGCGAACCTGCTGCACGGACGCGACGGACAGTGGAGCGCACTGGACAGCCGGGCGATCTACCGGCAGTCGCTCACCGCCGGATACGTCTACCAGGTTGTCCTGCGTGGCGAGCTGACCCGTCGAATGGGCGTCGGCTGGGGCCCGGTCGCTCGTGGTGTAGCCGAACTCGACGGCGTACCGGCTGCCTTGCGGAAGGTCTTCTCCCAACGCCGCAGCCAGATCGAAGCCGAAATCGCACACCGCGGCCAGGACGGCCCGGCCGCCACCCAGCGGGCTTGCCTAGCCACCCGACCCGGCAAGACCCGCTTCGGCGCGTCGGCGCAGCGCAAGCGCTGGGCCGACCGAGCCCGCGAGCACGGTTACGAGCCGGCCGACCTGCGCCACATCCTGAACCAGGTACGGCAGCCGGCTACCCCCGACATCGAAACGGTGGCGGCGGAGGTGCTCGGGCCGAACGGCGTCACCCGCCAGAAATCCAGCTTCGACCGCGGTGAATTACTCCGGGCCGTGTGCACCGCCATGCCGGTCGGCGCGAGCGTCAGCACCGCCGTGATCGAGCAGTACGCCGACCGGCTGTTGGACCGCCGCGAGGCCGTACCGCTGCTCGCTGGCAGCGACGAAAACCTGTGCTTTTCCACCGCCGAATTGCTGGCCACGGAGCAGTGGTCGATCAAGGTGGCACTGAATCTGCGATCTGTTGGCGCTGGCTGCGTCCCTCCCTTGGCTGGCGGCACGGCCGATTTGAGCGCCGGGCAAATTGCTGGCGTCCATCAGCTCATCAGCTCCGGCCACGGCGTTGAGGTCGTGGTGGGTCCGGCCGGCGCGGGCAAGACCGTGGCGCTGGACGCGGCTCGCCGCTCGTGGGAGGCGGGCGGACATGTCGTCATCGGGACCGCGTTGGCCGCGGTCGCCGCCCGCCGGCTGGAGCAGGGGGCCGGCATCCGGTCGCTGTCCCTGACCCGGATGCTCGCCGACCTCGACCAGCTCGATCCCGCCAGTGGACGGCCGGCGGGCCTACCGGAAAACGCGATCGTCGTGGTGGATGAGGCGGGCATGGTCGGTACCCGCCAGTTGGCCCGCGTCCTTGCGCACACCGCCGCCGCCAGCGCGAAGCTGGTACTGGTCGGTGACCCGGCGCAGCTGCCGGAAATCGAGGCCGGCGGACTGTTCGCGGCGCTCGCCCGCCACCTGGACCCCGTCACGCTGAAGGGCAACCTGCGGCAGCAGGCCGCCTGGGAGCAGGCGGCGCTGATCCAATTGCGCCGCGGCGACGTCAGGGCAGCACTCGACGCGTACCTGGCCGGCGGGCGCGTACACGTCGCCCTCAACACCGAGCGGCTCACCGAAAGAATCGTCAGCGATTACCTCACCGCCGCTGACGAGGCCCGAGACACCGTCATCCTCACCAGCACGCGAGCCGACGCACGCCGGCTCGGGGACGCCGTGCGCCAACGGCTGATCGACGCCGGTGCGCTGGGGCCGCTGGAGGCGATCGTCGAGACCGAGGGCGAGTCAATCGGCTTCCGCGCCGGCGACCAGGTCGTCGCCACCCGCAACGACTACCCCCGCGAGCTGCTCAACGGCACCCGCGGGCAGGTCGCGGCGGTTCACCTCGATCGCGGCTCGCTGTCGCTGGCCATCGACGACGGCCATCGGATCGAGGTCCCCATCGGGTGGGCCGCTGGCCGTCTTGAGCATGGGTACGCGATGACCTGCCACCGTGCGCAGGGCCTCACCGTCGACACGGCCCTCCTGTACGGCAGCGCGGCGCTGTGCCGGGAGGCCGGCTACGTGGGCATGAGCCGCGGTCGGCACGCCAACCACGTGTACGCGACCCTTGACGCCCTGCAGCCCGACCGTGTCGAGGATGCGGCCGGAATTCCGACATACCAGCGAGTGGACGTCGGGGCCGAGGAGGTACAGGCCGCGCTGGTCGAAAGGCTCTGCCGCTCGCGGGCGCAGCGACTGGCCCTCGACCAGCAGCCGATGTTCGCACGTGCACTGGCCCGGGCCACGGCCAGCGACGACCGCGACATGGGGCGGGATTGAGAGCGGTGTCTCTCACCCCCGCTGAGCGCGCACTCCGAGCCCGGATCGCAGCGCACACCCTGCACGCCCGCATCACCGATCCCTCGGCGCACACGGCGCCCGCGCGGCGCGTGTTCCTCAGCCGGTTCGAGCGCGAGGTTGACCCGGATGGCCTTCTGCCTGAGGACGAGCGTCATCGCCGCGCGGACCACGCACGCAAGGCCTACTTTGCCCGTCTAGCGTTCGCATCTGCCAAAGCACGCCGTTGTTGAATGCACGAACCAAGTTAACAGCTTGCACAACTTGCGTCTGAGCCCTGAGGGAGGCGGCATGGCACTCCTCGCTCACGAGGTTTCTTTTGAGGATCAGCAAAGCCGAGAAGAGGTTGATCCTTCAGTTTGAGGAAGCGGCTCATATCACCAAGGTTACGGCAAGGACCATCGAGGACCTTCGCCATCAAGCATGCGCCGACAGAATGCTTCTAGGTGATCATTTTCGGCGGGCAGGTGATAAGCTGATGATAGCGCGACCATCCCAATATAGAAGCGCTATCCAGCCGTTACTATTATGCCATGTACCACTCGATGCGGTCCGTCGTATTCTTCACGTACGGTGGCGATGATAAAGAGTCACACAGCACGCTTCCAGGCAGCACGCCCTTAGACTCACCAACGCAGCTGTTTGGCAGAATGCCCTAAAAGATGCAAGAGGCCGTCGGAATGAGGCTGACTACGACCCCTATCCTCAAGCTCAGTCTGAATTTAGACGGTCCGCCAAGGCTCTACAAGTGGAGGCGGCGGAGTTCACGAAGCTGGCGCGCCAATATCTATCGAAGAAGGGATGCAGATACGTATGAATGACGTCGATCTGCAATTGGTCCCCGACTTCATTCGCGAGGAGTTTCGGCGAGAGGGTATTGATCCGGTCGATGTATTTATGCGCGCTTATCCCGACGAGGTAAATTATATCGTTCTGGTTGACGATGTAGACCTGGAGTCAGCGGCGCGCATTGGCAACAAACTCGACATTGAGTTGGCTCGTCCGGACATAAAAGCTTTCGTCATTGTTCGGAAGGCCCCCCCTGAACTGGGGAGTCCAAACCGCCCATCGCCGGTGGTCCTTGGAGTTCATGACGCTCGTGCTGCAGACCTGATTCGTCTTATCAGTGCGCGTTCGCGTGTTTCACTCGCACAGCCAAGCCTGGCTTATGTGGGCGATGCTCAAGCGAATCTCGCCGCTGTTACAGCCGGCCGCCATCACCTCATTTTCGGGCGTCGGGGCGCAGGCAAGACAGCACTTTTGGTCGAAGCGCGCCGCCAGGTCGCGGAAGAGGGCGATTACGTGCTGGGTGAAAATACAGAGTTTGCGCCAGGAGCCGCCGAATCCAGAACTCCTGACATGGTGAGGTTTTTCACGTATGGCTTTGGTGGCCTTTGATGCTGTAGGCGAGGGTGAGTTCGGTGCCGGGGTAGCGGGTTTCGGTCTGGTTGAGTTCAGCGCAGAGGGC
>JAABUX010002324.1_pt1 | contig 27135 bp, 26 predicted proteins | sample 5561851 | NCBI WGS metagenome assembly JAABUX01 (sample SAMN10711883, study PRJNA513361) | rock metagenome | isolation source: Antarctica rocks | place: Antarctica: Victoria Land, Richard Nunatak red sandstone | collected 2016-01-03 | reverse complement strand
GTATCGAGAGCGAATCGCGACAACATCAACCATTCACACGCAATAGCCGGCGCCATGCCCAAGGGGAATCTGCCAAGCCAAAAATTACCCGCAACCCGATTCGTTTATCTTCGGCAGGGCCCTTAGGGCTCGGGTACGGAGACGAGGATCAGAGCGTCGCCAGCACGCTCTCTGCCCGGCTCACGTCGAACTCGCCGGGCCGCTCGACCGCGATGTAGGTGACCTTGCCGTCCTTCGCCACCAGGACGAAGCGCTGGCTGCGCACGCCCATGCCGCGCGAGGTCAGGTCGAACTCCAGGCCCATCGTCCGGGTCAGCTCGCCGGAACCGTCCGCCAGCATCAGCACCGCGTCACCCGCGCCCTGTTCCTTGCCCCAGGCCTGCATGACGAACGCGTCGTTGACCGCCATGCAGGCGATCGTGTCCACGCCCTTCTCGGCGAAAGCCGCCGCATTCTCGACGAAGGGCGGGAAATGCTTGACGGTGCAGGTCGGGGTGAAAGCGCCGGGAACGCCGAACAGCACTACCGTCTTGCCGTGGAAGATCTCGTCGGTGGTGGTCTCCGTCGGACCGTCCACCGTCGCGGCCGTCATCGTCACCGAGGGGATGCTTTCGCCAACCGCGATCGTCATGTGCGTTGTCCTGTGTGCTGCCTGTTGCCGGAGGTCATACAGGCTGCCGGTGCGTAGCGACACCCGGCCCGTGCGCCGCGCCCGTCACGATGCACCGCCGACATGCGTGAAGTGCGCGCGCAGCGGCGGCAGGATGCAGGCGCCGAAGCGACGCAGGCCGGCTTCGTAGTCCGGGAAGATCAGCATCATCCCGTCCAGGGCGGCGTCTTCCATCAGCTGGATCATGCGCCGCGTGATGGTCTCGGGGGTGCCGGCCGCATGCGGCGCCATGATCCCGGAGCGGGCACGGGCGGTGAAGGCATTTTCGCGGCAGGCCTCGGCGTCGATCATGCCGTACGAGCGCAGCATGCCGCAGAACGCCTCCTCGTCGAAGCCGGTGCGGAAGCGGGCCAGGGTCGCGTCGGCCGCCGCGTCGCTGTCCTCGATCACCAGGATCAGCAACGCGTAGGTGCGCAGGGCGCGTCCCGCCGCGCGTGCCATCGCCTTGGCGCGCAGGCCGACCTCGCGCAGCTCGTCATCGTCGCGGCCGCCGATGAAGATCGCGTCGGTCTCCTCGACGGTGAAGCGCATGCCGCGCTCGGACATGCCGGCGGCGACCAGGAACGGGCGTGGCTTCTGCACCGGCTTGGGCTCGGACTGGCAGTCGTCGAGCGTGAAGTAGCGGCCATGCTGCGTGACCGACGGCTCGGTCCAGAGCCGCTTGACCGCGCGCACCCACTCGGTGGAGAGGTCGTAGCGCTGGTCGTGGTCGAGATCGCACGGCCAGGCGCCCATCTGCTCGAACTCGCCGCGATAGGCGCCGGGGACGACGTTCAGCCCGGCGCGGCCATGGCTCACCTGGTCGAGCGTCGCGATCATCTTCGCCGCCACCGCCGGGTTCTGCAGCAGCGTATGGAAGGTGGTCCAGATCTTCACCCGCTCGGTCTGCGCGGCGAGGGCCGACATCAGCACCAGGCTGTCGAGCGAACTGCGCCAATGCTCGGTGACGCCGCCATAGCCGCGAAACTTCGCCATCGACATGATGAAGTCGAGCCCGATCGCCTCGGCGAGCAGTGCCACGCGGCGGTTATGCTCGTAGGAGCCGTCGATCGCCGGCGTGGTGGAGGACAGGATCCACCCGCCATTGGCGATCGGCAGGAAAATCCCGAGATCCTTGCCGCCCTGGTCGGAAGGCAGCCCGAAGGCGGTCGGCTGTGGCATGTCGAGGTCCTGGAACATCTCCGATGCAGCGTATAGCATGTCCGGAAGCGGCCGGGCTGCCATGGCGAGCCGCTCCAGGGGTCAGCCTGTCGCCGCGGGGTCCGCCCTGCTCAGCAGGCAGATCGCGTAGGGTCCGAGTTCCAGGGGATCGCCTGTCGCCGGTGCCGCTCGCGCCTGCAGGAAATCCGGCCGCGAGGCGGCATCGTGATGGTGTCCGGCGTCCAGCACCGTCCACGATCGCGGCTCCAGGCCGTCGATCACCACGCTGCGCGTCGTCGGCGTCAGGTTGGCGACCAGCAACGTGGTCCCGCCGGCTGCTTCCCAGGCGAATGCCAGCACCTGGTCCGGCTCGTCCGAGCGGACCTCGCGTACCGGCAGGCCCGCGCCCGCGGATGCCGCGCGCAGGACGTGATAGACCGGATACACCGCCGGCGGACGTCCGCTCGATCCCGACGCGGCATCGGCGTCCTCGCGGTGGATGGTCCCGAAGGCGTCCACGGGGGCCGAGAGCGTCACCGCCTCCACGCCGGCCTGCACGCAGCGGGCGAGATAGCCGGCGGTCCAGGCCGCTCCGAACTGGCCACGCTGGCGCGGATCGCGATCCGTCATAGCCTTGCGGACACCCTCGGGATTGGCGGCGGCAGCGGCGCCATAGGGGTTGTCGCGGCAGCCGATGTTGCTCGGTCCGACATGCAGCGCGCAGCCGCCGGCGATGGCGCGGGCGGAGGCGAACACCGAGGGCAGGCAGGCCAGGGTCTCCATCACGCTGACGTCGTCGGCCGCGTGCACGATCGCGCTGGTGGAGAACGTCACCACGTCGAGCAGCGCCACCGGCGGCCGCTTGCGGTTCAGCTCGGTGAAGAAGCAGTAGGAGCCGCCGCCCAGCATCGCGTCGGGGAAGGCCGCGCGCGTCGCCCGATACACCTGCTCCAGCGGCGGGCAGTCCGGCCACGCGCTGCCCGGCAGCGTGCCCTTCAGGTCGGCGGCCGGCGCGACCAGGAGCTGGGCTGGGCGCAGGTCGGCTGTCCGGACGATCTCCGCGAGTGCCGAGGCCTCGCCGTCCAGTTCCAGCCCCGGCAGGACCGCCTCCAGGTGCAGCTGCGTGCCCACCGCATCCGCGACCTGGCGTGCCGCAGCCATCGCGCTCCGGTCGTGCCGGCGCAGGTCGCAGCGGACACGCAGGTGCGCGGGCCCAAGCTCCCGCAGCAGCGCGAGCTCGTCCGTCGACAACACCGTGTCCGGATCGAGCTGCAGCCCGATCGACGGCATCGTTCCGGTCACGCCGCCGACCACCAGCCGCACCGGCCCGGCAGGCGCGGCTTCGCCGGCGACCTCGCCCGCCACCGTCAGCGTGACACTCTGCTCGGACACCTCGCCGCGCGCGATCAGGTAGGGCCAGGGCAGGCCGATCGGCCGCACGTAGGTCTTGTAGGAGGCGTCGGTCCAGTTGCGCTGGTCCTCCATCTCGAAGACGTCGCCGTCCATCCGGCAGGTGACGCGCACGCCGGGCATGACCTCGTGCGTCAGGGCGCGGATGTCCATGATCGGCTGGTATGGCTCGATCAGGGCAGGAAAGCTGGTCGCCTGCCCGGCTCCGTCGCTGTGCAGCACGTGCACCGGGCAGCCGCTGACGCCCTCGATCGGGTGCAGCACGACGAAGCCGAGGCGCGCGGTCCGGAAATCGGTGACCGCCTCGCCGGTCATGCGGAACACGATGCCGTCCGGCCTGCCCTCGATCCGCGCGCGGTAGCGGTATTCCTGGCCAGCCTCGCGGCACAGCGCGTCGTAATGGACCAGGAAGCCGTCGGTCCGGTCCTCGACCACCAGGTCGCTGATCGCGGGCGCGTAGGTGCCCCACTCCGGATCGCGGACGACGCACGAGATCGCGCGGATCGCCTCATGACCGCCGACGCGGATGTGGCGCAGGTTGCCGCCCTGCAGGGTTGCGGTCAGCGGCCCTGCCGACAGCGTACGCGGCGGCTCGACCGGTTCCTCGCAGCCGAACAGCGCGATCGGGTGGTGGCGCATCGGACGGTCTCCCTCAGTGTCGCCCGCGGCTGCTCAACGCGCGCTCGAGCAGCACGGCGGCGATGATGATCGAGCCGATCGCGGTGCCCTGCCAATAGGGCGACACGCCGAGCAGGTTCAGCGCGTTGCGTATGAACACCATGATGAACACCCCGAACAGGGTGCCGATGATCGAGCCGCGGCCGCCGAACAATGAGGTGCCGCCGATCACCACCGCGGCGATCGAGTCCAGTTCCAGCCCGGTGCCGCCGACCGGATCGATCGACAGGATGCGCGAGGTCAGGAAGATCGCCGACACCGCGCTCATCACGCCCGACAGCACGTAGGCGAGCACGCTCCACAGCGCGATCGACAGGCCGGCGACGCGTGCGGCGGCGACGTTGGAGCCGATCGCGTACAGCGTGCGTCCGCCCTTGGCGCGGGTCAGGAACCACCACGCAGCCAGGTATGCCGCGAGCAGGATCGCGAAGTTGAGCGGGAAGCCGAGGATGCTGTCGTTGGAAAGGTCGCCTATCCCGGCTGGGATGTTGCTGATCGAGGAGGCGCCGCTGAACACGTAGGCAAGCGAGCGTCCGATCGACATCATGCCCAGCGTGACCACGAACGGCGCCACCCGCCCGAACGTGGTGATGACGCCGTTGACCGCACCGGCGAGCGCGCCCGACGCCAGGCAGGCCAGGACCGCGCCGTACAGTCCCAGGCTCGGGAAGCACAGACCGAGGATGACGCCGGTGACACCGGCGAGCGATCCCACCGACAGGTCGATGCCGCCGATCAGGATCACCACGGTCTGACCGAGCGCCACCATGCCGACGACCACCGACTGGTCCATCAGGTTGAGCAGGTTGTTGAGCGTGCGGAAATGCGGCGAGATCGCGCTGATGGCGGCCATCACCAGCAGCGTCAGCAGCAGCATCCTGAGCTCGATTTGCGTGACCAGCCGCCGCAGGCCGCCGGTGTTCCTCTGCGCGGCCACGCCGGCTTGCACGCTCATGCGGCTTCTCCTGCGACGACATCCCGCCGCACGGCGAGCGTTGCCTGCACCTGACGGATCACGACCTCCGCGTCGGGCGTTGCCGCGGTCGCCGGAAGCGTGAGACCGACCAGCCCCAGCTCATGGCCGCGCCGCCCGAGCACTGGGGTGAGCAGGGTGCGGCGCCCGTCCGCCTCGGCGACGAAGCCACGGGCGCGCTGCCGCAGCGCCGACGCGATCCCGACCGTCGCCCCGACCGCCGCCACGTCGTGGATCTGGCCGGCACTGAAGCCGGGCTCGGCGGCGTCGTCCGCGCCGACACGGTCGAAGCAGTACAGCCGGCCGCCATCGAGCCCGATCCAGCAGGCGACGCCGCCATGCGCGGCCACGAGGCCCTCCAGGACGGCGTGGGTGCGCTGCGCCGAGCTGCGCGGGGCGGCGAACATCGCCAGGCTCTCGATGCCGACGAGGTCGCTCGGGAACTCGGCTACCGACATGCCGTCGCTCATCACCACGATGCGGTCGGCGAGGCCGACGACCTCCTCGAAGTCCGACGAGACCACCAGCACCGCGACGCCCTCGGCCGCGATCCGTCGCAGCAGGGCGTAGATGCTGCTGCGGGTGCCGATATCGACGCCGCGGGTGGGCTCGTCGAGCATCAGCACGCGCGGTTTGAGCAGCAGCCAGCGCGCCAGGATGATCTTCTGCTGCATGCCGCCGCTGAAGTTCAGCAGGTCGGGATCGCGCAGCCGCGTGCGCGGCAGGCCGAGCAGGTCGAGCAGGCGTCCGGCCTCCGGCATGCGGGCATCGTAGCCGCGCCCGCCGCCGCGATGCTCGCCCAGATGCGCGAGGAACAGGTTCTCGCGCACCGACATGTCGGGCACGACGCTCTGGTGTCGGCGGTCCTCCGGCACCAGGCCGATGCCGGCACGGATCGCGTCGGCCGGCCGCGCCGCCTGGAAGCGCTGGCCGCCCAGCTCGACCACGCCGCCCGAAGCGCTGCGCAGGCCGAAGATGGTCTCCAGCGTCTCCGAGCGCCCCGCCCCGATCAGCCCGGCCAGCCCAAGGATCTCGCCGGCATGCACCGTGAACGACACGTCCCGCACCATCGGCGGCGCCGACAGGTGGCTGACCCGCAGCACCGGGTCCGCCTGCGGCCGGCCGGCGCGGTCGGCGCGGGCATACACGTCGGCGACCTCGCGCCCGATCATGAGCTGCACCAGCTTCGCCCCCGACATCTCGCTGACCGGCAGCGCCGATCCCACCAGACGGCCCTCGCGCAGCACCGTGATGCGGTCGCAGGCGGCGAAGATCTCCTCCATGCGGTGCGAGACGAAGATCAGCCCGTGGCCGCGCCGGGTCAGGCCGCGCATGATCCCGAACAGGATCTCGCTCTCGAACGGCGACAGCGAGGCGGTGGGCTCGTCGAAGATGATGACCCGGCTGTCGAGCGCCAGCGCCTTGAGGATCTCCACCAGTTGGCGTTGGCCGATGCTGAGGGAGCCGACCGGCGCGTCGATCGGCAGGTTGGCGTCCTCGCCGAGGCCGGCGACCAGCGCTTCCGCCTCCCGACGCAGCCTGCGCCAGTCCAGCCGTCCCGGCATCGCCAGCCGCGGCAGCATGATGTTCTCCAGCACCGAAAGGTCGGGCGCCAGCGTGGTCTCCTGGGTGACCATGCAGATGCCCGTCCGCAGCGCGTCACGCGAGCCGGTCAGGCGCAGCTCGCGGCCGTCCATCGTCATGCGGCCCGCATCGGGCAGGACATGGCCGGAGATGACGCGGGCGAGGGTCGACTTGCCGGCGCCGTTCGCCCCGCACAGCGCGTGCACCTCGCCGGCGGCGAGCGTGAAGCCGGCGTCCGCGAGCGCCTGGGTCGAGCCGAAGCGCTTGCTGATGCCGCTCAGTTCCAGCAGGGCCATGGGTCGCGACGGATGCTAGTGCACGTCGCCGGCGAACACCGTCCTGCTGATCACCGGCAGCTTCGCCTTCACGTTCTCCGCGGTCACGATCTCGACCGCCACCTGGATCGACTTCTGCGGCGTCTTGCCGGCGAGGTGGTCCAGCATCGACCGCGCCGAGATCTGTCCCATCAGGTAGGGCTGCTGCATGCCGGCGACGGCGAGCGAGCCGTTCTCCAGCAGCTCCACGAATTCCGGCACGCCGTCGAAGGCCGCGAGCAGGACCTCGCCCTTGCGTCGCGTCGCCTGCAGCGCGCGCACCGCGCCGAGTGCCGGCGTGTCGGTCTCGACGAACAGCGCGCGCAGCTCCGGGTGCGCGGTCGCCATGTCTTGCACGAAGCGGAAGGTCTCGTCCGCGGTGTAGGTCTGCATCTGCGACAGCGTGGCCTCCTTCATGCCGATCTCGGCCATCGCGCGGCGGAACGCGTTGGTGCGCAACTGGCCGTTCTTGCGCGCGAGCGAGATGGTCACCATGCCGAAGGTGCCGCCCTCCCAGCCTTTCGCCTTGATGTCCTTGGCCAGCGCCTGTCCGGTTCGGTAGGCGCCGCCGTCATTGTCCGAGGTGATGAACGAGACGTAGTCGCCGCCGGTAGTGCCGATATCGGCGATGACCACCGGGATGCCGGCCCGCTTCGCCGCCGCCAGGATCGCCGGCGCGGTCGAGCTGTCGGTCGGCGAGATGATGATCCCATCGACGCCGCGCGAGATCACGTCCTGCGCGTTCTGCAGCTGCGTCTGCGCGCTGTTGTGGCTGTCATAGGCGCTGACGGTCATGCCCGCCGTTCTGGCCTCGTCCTGGATACCCTTCAGCAGGTAGCGCCAGAACGCGAGATCGAGCCCTGGCGTGAGGTAGGCGAGGCTTTTGGCCTCCGCGGCCCGGGCACGAGACGGTATCACGCCAGCCAGCAATGCCGGTGCCGCCAGCTTGACCAGCGTGCGCCGGCCGATCGCCGGTCCGATGATCCTGGACATATCCTGTCTCCCCGTTTCCACGTTCGTGTCGCGTCCGCATTATGGGCGGATCGCTTGGCTGTAGTCGGTGTGCCTAGAGCTTATCCTGTTCGACGAACGACCGGACCACCGTCTCGAAGTCCGGGTCGCTGGTAAAGCCGAGACTCTTCGCATATCCGACTTCGAAGTTGCCGGGCCAGGAGTTGACGATCGCCTCGATCGCCGGATCGGGATGCATGGCGACGCGATCCGCAGCCGCGTCGCCGCAAACCCGCCGCAGTGCCGCCAGCATCGCCGAGACCGTCACCGAGAGGCCGGGCATGTTGATCACCCGGCGCGCGCCGAGGGTTTCCGCCGGCAGCTCGTGGCCGTGCAGGATGTTGCGGATCGCCTGCTCCGGCGACATCAGCCACAGCACCGTCTCCGCCGCCACCGGGCACACCGCCTCCACGCCATGCACGGGCTCACGGATGATGCCGCTGGCGAACGACGACGCCGCCTGGTTCGGCTTGCCCGGCCGTACCACGATCGTCGGCATGCGCAGGCTGCGGCCATCCAGGTAGCCGCGCCGGCTATAGTCGTTCAGCAGCAGATCGTTGATCGCCTTCTGTGTCCCGTAGGAACTCTGCGGCTGCCACACCTGGCTGTCCGGCAGGATGTCCGGCAACGCGCCACCGAACACCGCCACCGAGCTGGTCGTGACCAGTTTGGCGCAACGCCCGACCGCACGGATACGTTCCAGCAGGACACGCATCGCATCCAGGTTGACACGCATGCCGAGGTCGAAATCCGCCTCCGCCTGGCCGGATACGATGGCGGCGAGATGGAACACGCTGGTGGTTCCGGCGTCGATCAGCCGGGCGATCTGCGACGGATCGGCGATGTCGCCGACCACCGGCACGACCCGCTCGTCCTCGAACCCCGCAGGCGCCGTCACGTCGAAGGCAAGAATGCGTTCGACCGGCCCGGAACTCCCGGCGCTGTCCGTGATCGTATCGCAGCGCAGCAACGCGCTGATCAGGCGACGGCCCAGGAAGCCCGCCGCACCGGTGACGACCACCTGCATCGCTTGATCCCTCCGTGGAGGCTCGGGTGCAACCTGTATGACAGGTTAGCCGACACGGCGTGCGGCGCAAGGGTAAACCGAACGCCTGGCGGTTGGCAGCGCCGGGCGTGCATGCCACGGTCGGGCACGCCCTCGTCGCGTGGACCCCGGCCTTATCTTGACCTTATCGAGTGCCGGCAGGACGGTGGCCGGCTCGACAGCCGGAGCCGCTTCGCATGCTCAACCCCAGCCGCACCGATCAGCTCACCGAGACGCTGCGGGAGCGGATCGGGCGCGGCGAGCTGCCGGTGGGTGCGCGGCTGCCCTCCGAGCAGGCGATGGCGGTGCAGTTCCAGGTCAGCCGCACCGTGGTCCGCGAGGCCGTGGCACAGCTCAAGTCGGATGGGCTGATCGAGACCAGCCAGGGCCGTGCGGCGATGGTGCGTGCTGCCGCCGTCACCCCCGGCCGCAGCCTGCCGATGCCGCGTTCGATCGACGGCCTGCTCGGCTTCCTGGAGGTCCGGCAGTCGATCGAGGCGGAGATGGCCGGCTTCGCGGCGAGGCGGCGCACGGCGCAGCAATGCCGACAGATCGAGGTCGCCCTGCTGGCCATCGATGCGGCGACCCAGCAGGGTGGCAGCGGTGTGCAGGAGGATCTCGAATTCCACCTCGCGATCGGCCACGCGACGTCGAACCTCTACTGGGGCCAGTTCGTGCGTCTGTTCGCGGAGCCGATGCGCTCGGCGATCCGGGTGACGCGCGCCAACGAGGCCAGGCGTGCGGACTTCACCGCCGCGGTAGCCGAGGAGCATCGTTGCATCTACCAGGCGATCCGCAAGCGCCAGCCGGAGCAGGCACGCGCCGCCGTCAGGCTGCACCTGCGCAATGCGTCCGCCCGCATCCTGCAGGCCGACCGCGGCTTCTGGCAGCAGGAAGGCGGCGACCTGGCGCAGGACTGGGCCGCGCGCGGCCTCGCCGAGCGGCCCCTGGACCCGACGCGCTGAGAGGGCGTCCGTACGCGACTAGTACCTCTGCACCGAGGTTTTGACCGGTTGGGCTGGCGGGTGGACTTGCCTATGATCTGCTGCCCGTATGGGCTGGTTCCGACCCTTGTCCGACGTAACAGCACGACCACGGCGCACCTGATAGCGGACCCTTGGTAGAGCCGCCGCGGTGCCGGCATTTTCGACGCACGCGAGCGTCGGACGCTGTGCGCTCACGTCGTCGATGGAGCTTTGGGGAGATGCGGCTTGAGACTGCGGGCGAGAAGGCTATCAAGCATCCGGTCTGAGACGCACCTGGCGAGACGGACAATGATCGTCGCGTCCCGACCAACGGTGTAGCGAGTACAAGGCCGTTTGCTGGTGATCGCGTCCGCGACGACTCGACCTGCCTCCTCGGCAGGCACTCCCCTGGGGACAGCCGCCTGGGCCTGCGAGATGATTGAATGCATGAGCGTGGCGTAGCGACCACGCTGCTCGGTGGTCATTTCGCTGGTGATGCGCTCGCCCGTGACAGCGACCCGCCCGAGCATTTCGGTCGTGACGGCGCCCGGTTCTACCACGATGACCTTCACTCCAAGCGGCTCGACCTCTCGGCGCAATGCGTCGCTGACCGCTTCGAGGGCGAACTTCGAGCCGGCGTAGGGGCCATAGGTTGCCATCGCCACCTTGCCGCCGACGGAGGAAATGTTGACGACGGTCCCACGGCTCTCGATGAGCGCGGGCAACAGTGCCTGCATCATTGCAACGTGGCCGAAGAGGTTGACGTCGAATAGCCGGCGCCACTCGGAGAGCGGCAGCGTTTCTACGGGCGCATTGACCCCGATGCCTGCATTGTTGACCAGGGCGCGCAATGGACCCCGCTCAGGATCGGCGGTGATGAGCTTCACGAGTGCGGCGATCTCGGCCTCGTTGGTGATGTCGAGCATGATCGGCTCGAGGTTCGTGGCCCGAAGCGCGTCGGCGTCTGTGCCTCGGCGCACGCCGGCGAGGACGTGGAAGCCGCGCCTGGCAAGCTCGCGGGCGGTGGCAGCACCGATGCCAGTCGAAGCACCGGTCACCACGACGATCTCACGATGAGGCTCTATTTCACTATCGATATTACTCATAATGCCTGTCCAGTCGCTCGTTTAATCGTGAAATGAACTCAGGTGACGACCCTGGTGCCCGGAAGCGGACCGAGAACTAACCACCACAAGCGGTCGATCAGCGCGCGGAGCCGGCGATGATGAATGAGGAGCCTCAATGATTGGCAGAGTCTGAGGCAACCGGTCGGAACCTCTGTGCAGAGGCACTAGAGCAGCGTCAGTCTGACTGGAATCGCTTCGCGATCCCAGGCAGCTGATAAAGCTGCTCTTTCCTCAGTCAAGCGGAGCATGATCGAAGTGATCATGCTCTAGCCGCGCGATTGCCTACACAGGCGGCATGACCTGGTCGCCGGCATGGATGCTGCCGTCCTCGATGACCTCGAGGTAGATCCCGAGATTCGGATGACCGCGATGGTGCATGATCGTCCGCGGCAGCGTCATGTCGCGCTGGCCGGTGATCGGGTTCACGTCGACCGCGGCGCAACGGCGCGTTGGAAGTGCCGCGTGCAGCCGCAGGCCGCCGATGCGGACGTCCTGACCGACCCAGTCCAGTTCTTCCCAGGGCGGCACGCCATCGAGATAGATGTTCGCGCGGAAACGCAGCGGGTGGATCTTCGCGCCCACGATATCCTGCAGCGCACGTACGGTCGCCAGGTTGATCACGGATACCGCGCGCATCATCGCCGCCGACTTCACGCTGACGTCGGTGAACTTGTGCCCAGGTGCCGAGACCAGGCGTACGCGGCCCCGTGCGGCCTCGCCGACGTGATCGGTGAAGAACGTCCCGACCGCATCGCGTCCCGTCGGCGTGGAGAGGTCGGCCCGGAATTCCTCGTCCCCGCCCGGTCGCACCGTCAGCACCCTGGTATCGGTATCGAGTTGTGTCCGCAGCGTGGCCAGGCTTGCGTTGGCGCGCAGCATGAGGAAATGGCCCTTGTCGAGCGGCTCGGGCGTCTGCGGCGAAAAACGTGTCGTACCGAGAGCCAGCGCGTAAAGGCGGTCGTACGGCAGACCCCGCTCGCGGTCGAGCGACAGGTGGCCGAGCGGTTCCGCCGACAGGCCTTTCACCGGATACCGATACAGCGCCGTGACGTGCGCCATGAAAGATCCTCGATCGCGAACCGCGCGCGCGGGCTATATCAGCGGGCGGGCCGGGTGACTATGCGCGACGGAGCGTTGCGCACGACGGACGCCCGCTCGCCGGCGCAGCGGCGCGGCGTTGCTTCCAGCAGGCAGGCGCTCGCTCCGGACCGATGGGATCCTCGTCGGTCGCCGCCGGCGCCGGGCCAACAGGTTGAGGCACTCCACCACGACGGAGAATGCCATCGCCGCGTAGATGTATGCCTTTGGCACGTGGACGTCGAAGCCATCGGCGACCAGCACCATGCCGATCATGAGCAGGAAGCTCAGCGCCAGCATCTTCACCGTGGGATGTCGCTGCACGAAGGTCGATAGCGGCCCGGAAACAGCCAGCATCAACAGGACGGAGACGATGACCGCCGCAGCCATCACCCAGAGCTGGCTCGCCATGCCGACGGCGGTGATGACGCTGTCGCGCGAGAATACGGCGTCCAGCAGGATGATCTGCGCGACGACGCCGGAAAAGGCCGCACTCGCCGCGGTGACGCCGATCGGCCCGCCGTCACCCTCCACGCGCTCATGGATCTCGCTGGTTCCTTTATACACCAGGAACAGACCGCCGCCGATCAGCAACAGCGATCGCCACGAGAAGTCGTGTCCCATGATGGAGAAAACGGGATCCGTCAGGCCGACCAGCCAGGAGATGGAAGCGAGCATCGCCAGACGGATGACCAGTGCGAGCGCCAGTCCGAGCTTGCGTGCACGATCGCGCTGCTGTTCCGGCAGCGTGCCGGCCAGCATCGCGACGAAGTTGAGGTTGTCGATCCCGAGGACGATCTCCAGCACCGTGAGGGTGAGGAGGCTGATCCAGATCTGCGGGTCTGCCAGCCAGTCCAGGCCGATCATCGCTCTTCTCCGGGACGCGGGCGGATCGCCCTGGTCATGCAGGATCGTTGCGTATCGCTCGATGGGGTCTGGTTGCCGATAACCACGCGCCTCTCCCCGGTCTAGAAGGCCGCATGGATGACGGCCCTGATCGCGTCCCATGACAGCACGACCATGCCGATGTCGAAGGCGAGCGCCACGACCGAGGCGCCAAGTCCCGACAGCACCAGCAGGCCGTCGGCGGCACTGATCCCGAGTGCGAGGAGCAGCACGGCGATGGCCGGCGCGGTGTTGCCGAATGGGATAGGCAGCACGATCAGCAGCCCGCTCGCCAGGCATGCGAAACCTGCCAGGCAGAGCGGGGCGCCCCGCGTCAGCCAGTGCAGTCGCGGCTTCAGCAGCACTTCCAGACGTTCGAGCCTGGGCAGGCGTCGTTCCAGCAGCCGCGCCAGGCGCTCGCGGGAGATCTGCTGCCGCCTCAGGATGTGCGGCAGCGGTGCGGCGGACTTCCCGGCGATCAGCGGGATGGACAGGAAGCAGACCGCCACTCCGAACGCCGGGGCTACTCCGGGAACCAGGGACGCGACGGCGAACACGAATAGCAGCAGGGCGGTCCCGCCGGTCCCGATCGTGTCCGCCAGGGCGCCCAGACTGACCTGGCCGCTTCGGTCGCGGCAGAGCGAGCGCAATGCCGCCGAGATGGATGGCCTAGCCGGCCCGCTCCGCGGTGTGGCAGCCACGCGCATGTTCGCGTTCGCCTGGGCTTGATCCTGGCCTGGCATCTGCATCACCCGTTGATCATGGCAACGATGGCCGCCACGATCACGACTGCCTCGAAATGCCTCTCTTCGAGATAGCCGTGCTGGACTGTGGCACACTGGGCAGGCTGCGTATGCGAGGGCCGGCGATCGGGGCGATGCATGGCGCAACTCCGGTGACAAGCGGCGGTGGTGCGCCGGAGGTGCTCGGTGGTCGCGTCGGGATGGCACAGTATCTCGGACCGACGGTCATAACCAGCCGAGCGCCATACGGCGCAGGACGGTTATCCGACATCGCAAGGTTGGCTGCCCTTGCGGTCAGCGTCCCTGCCAGAGGGGCCCGGATCTGTTGCAGCCGTAGATAGCCTGGCAGAAGCCGGGCTTCAAGGGGACGGGGTTACCGCCCGACGGTCGCCGGTATCAGCCTCGGCAGTGCCAGCGCCTCCCGACAGCACCAGGTCGGCCGCCTGCGCCCAGCCGTCCGCATCATGGCCGGCGACGACGTGTCCGGCCTGCGCCCGCACCTCGGGCGGGGCGTTGCCCATCGCGATGGACGCGCCGGCCGCGTGGAACATCGAGACGTCATTCGGCATGTCGCCGATCGCCGCGACTTCGCCGGGCGGCACGTCCAGCATTGCCGCGATCAGGCGCAGCCCACGTCCCTTGTCCGCCTGCGGGTGGGTAACGTCGATGTAGTAGCTCTGCGACCTCTGCACGGCGGCACGGCCATCGAGGGCCACGCGAAGCGTCGTGTCGGTCCGGGCGACGAGCGCGTGGTCGGCGGAAGAACCCATGATCTTGTGGATGCCGTCGAGCAGCGGCGAGAAGTCGTCCACCACCTGCCACTGCATCAGGATCGAGCGTTGCTCGGACCCGATATAGTGGGCGTGCGGATTGCTCAGGAACCACTGGTTGCGGGCGAACACCCATACATCCAGTCCGGCCGCGTCCAGCAGCCGGATCGCGGCGGCGGCGGCATCCGGGTCGATGACCAGCTCCTCCAGCATCGCCCCGTCCGGTCCCAGGATGACGCCGCCGTTGAAGCCGGCGCGCGGCGTGTCGATCCGCAGCGGGCCGAGCAGGACATCCAGCCCGGCGGGCGCCCTCGCGCTGACCAGCGCCAGCCGGATGCCCGCGTTCCGCAGACGGTCGGCGGCGGCGATGGTGGACGGCGCCAGGGTGCGATCGGAGCGTACCAGGGTGCCGTCCACGTCGGTGACGACGAGGCGGATCGGCGGCGCTGCCATGCCGACGCTCAGGCCGCGCTGCGTTGCTTGAGCGGCAATGCCTGCATGGCCACCACGGTCGAGGCGAAGTCCTTGATCCCATGGTCCGATCCCAGCCCGCCCGCCACCAGCGCGCCGCAGGTGCCACCGAAGCGCGCGGCACGCTCGATGTCCCAGCCACGATGCAGGGCGGCGATGAAGCCGCCGGTGAAGGCGTCGCCGCACCCGGTGGTGTCGACCACGCGGATGTCGTGGGCGGGCAGGAAGAAGCGGCTCTCCCCGGTCGAGACGTAGCAGCCGTCTCCGCCCATGGTCAGCACGCAGGTCCTGACGCCGAGATCGTGGAAATACTGCGCGGCCTCGCGCGGATCCTCGCGCCCGCACAATGCCGTCGCCTCCTCGATGGAAGGGACGAAATAGTCCACGTACTGCATCGCCGGCCGCAGCTTCGCCATCAGCGGCTCGGTCGCGAAGATCAGGTCGAACGTGGTGATGCGCCCGGCGGCCTTCGCCGCCGCGAGCAGGGCGCGGGTCGGCTCGCCGTCCATCTGGCCGAGCAGCCCGTTGCCGCCCATGTGCACGAAGGCCGCATCGAGCACTTCGGGATAGTCCTGTTCGGTGACCAGCAGCGCGTCCGAGGAGCCGCGCACGTGCAGGCATGGCCGCTCGCCGTTCGGGCGCACGGTGAGGATGGAAGCGGCGGTATGCACGCCCGGATAGCGCTGCATCGCGTGGGTCGAGATGCCGAAGCCCTCCAGCGTGGAGAGCACGAAGCGTCCCTTCTCGTCCTCGCCGACGGCGCCGACCGCAAGCGCCTTCATGCCGAGCTTGGCGCAGTCCACGATCGTGCCGCCGGCGGTACCCGCGACGGTGAGCCTGATCTCGTCGATGAAGTCGGCATTGCCGCCGTCGGGGATGCGCGTCACCGGACGGCCGAGGACGTCGATGCAGTAGAGTCCGACGACGCTCACATCATAAGTCGTCGTGCCTGCGGCCTGGACGGTGTTGCTGTCAGGGGTGTCCACGTTCGAGAAGCTCCGGTTGATCCGGCAGTCGATGGCCGTGCCGGAAGAAAGCCATGTGATCGATCGGGCAGAGCACGGAGACGTCGTCGCCCGGCCGGAACGGCGCACCCGGCGCCGCACGCGCCCGCAGCGTCGCGCCGCCGACCTCGACCAGCAGCAGATACTGGCCGCCGATGGTGATGGTCCGGCGCATCACGCGCCCGGGCACACCGGGGCCATCGGGGGTTCCGATGCCGACGCGCTCGGGGCGGATGCCGAGCCGCACGCCGTCCGACCCCTCGGGCGGCGCGCGGAACGGCGCCGCGACCGCATCGAAGCTGATCGTGCCGTCGCGGCTCGCGGCCGGATCCAGGAAGTTCATTCCCGGATTGCCGAGGAACCAGCCGCCGAACTCGCTCTCCGGCCGGTCGTACAACGTCCGCGGCGCGGCGCACTGGGTGACGCGGCCGTCCTGCATCAGCGCGATGCGGTCGGCGAGCGTCATCGCCTCGGTCTGGTCGTGGGTCACGTAGACGACCGTCTGGCGCAGCCGAGAGCGGAACGCCTTGAAGGCGCGGATCAGTTGCAGCTTGGCGTTGACCTCGACGTTGGTAGTCGGCTCGTCGAACAGGACCACCTCGCAGGAGCGCGCGATCGAGCGGGCCACCGCGACGCGCTGCCGGGTGCCGACATCGAGCTCGTGCATGAATGCGTCGCGGCAGTCCTGCAGCTGCATCATGTCCATCACGTCCTCGATCCGCTGCCGGCGCGTGGCGTCGTCGAGGCTGCGGTCCCTGCGGATCGGCAGGGCGATGTTCTGCTCGACGGACAGCGTCCGGTACATCACCGGATACTGGAACACCATGGCGACGTTGCGCTTGCGGGCGGGCAGGGCGGTGACGTCCCTGTCGCCGAACAGGATGCGGCCGCTGCTCGGGGTGTCGAGTCCGGCGATCATGCGCATGAGCGTGGTCTTGCCGCAGCCGGACGGGCCGAGCAGGCAGGTCACGCTGCCCTCGGGAAAGGTCATGGTGATATCGTCGACGGCGGGGATGCCGTTGAAGACGCGCGAGACGCCGCGCAGGACGATGTCAGCCATGCACGGCATCCCGTTGCAGGACGGGGTTGCGCCCGCCGGGATCGAGCGGGGCACCCGCACCGATGCGCTGCCCAGTGCGGGTGTCGAACACGATCATCGCCGCGGGATGGATCGCGAACGGGTAGTCGTCGCCGACATCGAGATGCGCCACGCGGCCGGTCTCGGGCACGCTGACCAGCAGGGTGTCGCCGGCCTCGAAGTAGATCACGCTCTCCGCACCCAGATTCTCCACCAGCGTGATCCGGCCCGTCCCACAGATAACCCCGGAGATCGCATCGTGCGGCTGCCTGTCCGGCGCATACGCCACCTGTTCCGGTCGGATCGTGATCGTGACCTCTTCCGGCGCGGCGTCAAGGGATGTCGCAACCAGCCCGATCTCGGCGATCGCGTTACGGCAACGACCGGCCGACAGCCTGCCGGGAATGGCGTTGCAGCGTGGGAAGCCGATCAGGATCGCCGACCGCAGTTGCGCCGGCTGATAGTAGAGCTGGTCCACTTCCGCTTCCTCGACGATCCGCCCCTGGTCGATCACGGCCAGGCGCTCGGCCATCGTGAGCGCCTCCAGCGAGTCTGATGTGGCATACAGGAAGGTCGCGCCGAGCGTGGCACGCATGTCCTTGAGGTCGTCCATGAGGGCTTCGCGAAGCTTGAAGTCCAGGCCGACCAGGGGATCGTCGAGCACGAAGACGCTCGCATCCTTGAGCATGCCGCGCGCGATGGCGACGCGCTGCTTCTGGCCGCCGCTGAGCTGGCTCGGCGTCTTGGCCAGCAGCTCCCCGATGCGCAGCACCTCCGCCGCCTGCGCGACCCGTCGCTGGGTCTCCTGGGGCCGGCTGCGCTGCATGCGCAGCGGAAAGGCGATGTTCTCGAACACGCTCATCTGCGGGAACAGCGCGAAGGACTGCGGCACGTAGCCGACCCGTCGCGCCGCGGGACCGAAGTCGGTGATGTCGGTGCCGCCCATCAGGATGCGCCCCCGGTCGGGCGCCTCCAGTCCGACCAGCAGGCGCAGCAGCACCGACTTGCCGCTGCCGGGCGGCCCGCACAGCACGGTGAGGCTGCGATCCGGCACCACCAGCTGGACCGCATCCAGCGCGCGGCGGCCGGCATAGGACTTCTCGACGGCCTCGAAGACGATGTCGCTCATGACGCGTCCTGTCCCAGTGCCGCGAGCGTCGGCACCAGGGCGACGCCGATGGCGAAGATCGCGGCCACCGCGGCAAGGATCGACAGGGTGAGCAGGATGGCCCGCAGCGGGGTCGCGTCGCGCGGCACGTTGCCGACGGCGATATTGAGCAAGGTCGCGACGATGACGACGACGAGCCCGACCTGGTAGAGCGCGAAGCTCCAGGTCTGCAGCACGCAGAGGAACCCGAGCCCGAGCACCGACAGCAGCGTGATCTCGGCGCGGGGTACGATCGGTCGCATCATGGCATGGCCTAGACCTCGCTACGGACGGTGCCGAAGGTCATGCCGACCAGCAGGTAGCGCTGGAACACGTAGACGATCATGATCGGCGGCAGGATGTAGATCGTGGTGACGGTGGAGACGAAGGTCCAGTCGACGCCGCCGCCGGCATAGAGCCCGGTCGAGAGCGCCACCGGGATATTGCCGGTGCGCGGGCCGCCGATGATGTAGTTGAAGAGGAACTCGTTCCACACGAAGATGAAGTTGAAGATCAGGGCGGCGATGACGCCGGGCATCACCTGGGGAAAGATGAGCCTGGTGATGATGCGGAACCATCCCGCACCGTTGGACAGGCCGGTCTCGTCGAAGCGCGTGGACACGCCGTCGATGAAGCCCTTGAGGATCCAGACCGAGAACGGGATCGAGAACATCGCGTAGAACAGGATCACGCCCCAGTAGGTGTCCTTCCAGCCCAGCCGGACATACATCAGGTAGACCGGCAGGATCGCCGCCGAGCCGGGCAGCATCCGGATCGACAGCAGCAGGAACATCAGGAACGCGGTGCCGCGCGGCTTGAAGCGCGAGAACGAGAAGGCGGCGAGGAACGACACCGCGACCGCGATCAGCACGGCGGCGAACGACAGCACGAAGCTGTTGAACAGCCCGTGCAGGATCTGCGGGTTCGACAGCACGCGTTCGTAGTTCGCGAGCGTCGGCCGGAACAGGAACACCGGCGGCACCGCGAGGATCTGCGCCGCCGTCTTGAACGACGACAGCATGATCCAGGCCACCGGCGCGAAGAACACCAGGGCGATCAGCCAGAGCAGCGCGTGGTAGAGATGCAGGCGCAGGCCGGTCATCGATCAGGCTCCCGTCGTCCTGCGATCGCGCGAGTGCAGCACGAAGATGAATGTGGCGGTGAAGGCGATCGAGATCAGCAGCAGGATGACGGCCAGTGCCGACGACCACCCCATGTTGAACACCTCGAAGGCGCTCCTATACAGCGTGATGGCGATCAGTTCCGTGGTCGAGCCTGGGCCGCCGAAGGTCATGTCGTAGATCAGGTCCATCGTCTTGAAGGCGTCGATGGTGCGCAGCAGGATGCCCAGCATCAGGATGAACTTGCCGTGGTGCAGGATCACCAGGCGCAGCCGCTGCAGCGGCGACAGGCGGTCGATCTCGGCCGCCTCCAGCTCCGCCTTCGGCACCGATGCCAGGGCGGCCAGCGTCATCAGCACCATGAACGGCGTCCACATCCAGACGTCGACGGTCAGGACGGCGGCGAAGGCGGTGTGCGCGTCGCCGAGGAAATTGATCGACGGCAACCCGAGGCTGCGGCCGATGGCGTTGAGGATGCCGAAGGTCGGGTCGTAGATCAGCCGCCAGAAGGTGCCGCTCGCCACCGGCGTCAGCACCATCGGCGTGAACAGCATGGTCAGCGCCACCCGTCGTCCGGGCAGGCGCTGGCTGCCCCAGAACAGCAGCCCGAGCAGCAGCCCGAGGATAGTCTCGATCCCGACTGCCAGGATCACGAACAGGAAGGTGCGGCTGAGGCCCAGCCACACCTCGCTGTCGGACAGGATCGACTGGAAGTTGTACAGCCCGGCGAAGATCGGCGCCCGGCCGCTGGTCAACGAGAACCGGTAGAAGGACAGGCCCAGCAGCCACAGCGTCGGCAGGGTGTTCCAGATCAGGAAGAACACCAGCACCGGCATCAGCAGCAGCAACGGAAGCACCTCGCGACGCTGCAGGAAGGCGCCCAGCCCGGATGCGCGCACGGGTACTGCCGGCACGCGGCCGTCCGTCACCGGGTCGCCGGCCGGACCGGAGGCGAGCCGCGTGACGGGGTGGTTCATCTCAGAGCCTGATCCCGTTGCAGACGCTGCCCGGCTGTTTCGCGGCAGTGCCGGCCTCGAACAGGATCTTCTGCTGCCGGCAGGCAGTGTAGTCCAGCGCGTGCTTCGGATCCGCGACCTGGCCGGTGGCGTAGGCGGTGAAGGCGGCCTGCTGCACCGACAGCAGGTCGGCGTAGGCGGGATCGTGCCAGAAGTCGCTGCTGTAGTTCAGCATGTACTTGTAGGTGCGGAACCAGGGCTGGATGGAATCGAAGTCCGGTCGCGTCAGCGTCGTCTTGTCGCACGGGTTGCCGCCGTGCCTGGCGAAGGCGAGCGACGTCTCCGGCGTATACCACCATTCCATGAAGTCGAGCGCCACCTGGCGATGTTCGGCATCGTTGAACGCGTTGATCACCCAGGGCTGGCCGCCGATGATGTAGTCGCGCACCAGCTTGCCGGAGGCGCTCGGAAAGCCCGGCGGCGGCACCACGATCACCTTGTCTTTCAGCGCGCTGGTGATCATCGCCGGCCCGACCGCGCACCACTGGATCGCGGAGAAGATCTTGCCCTGGGTGAAGCTGTCGATCAGCTCGGCAACGCCGAAGTTGATCGCGCTCTGCGGCATGAAGCGCAGCATGTCCTTGTATTGCAACAGCGCCCTCGCGTTGGCATCGGTGTTGAGGATGCCCTCGACCTGGCCGGTCTTCGGGTTCCAGATGTCGCCCCCCTCGCTGCGCATGAGCGACATCACCGGATCGCTGATGAAGTCGTACTCGCGAGAATACTGCATGCCAAGGCCGTTGAAGCCCTTGTCCGGCCGGTTGAAGAACTCGACCAGCTTGAGGAAGTCGGGAAAGGACAGCGCCTCGAAATCCTCCCAGCTCTGCGGCAGCTTGCGGCCGTAGCGTTTCTGGAACGCGTCCGCCTCGCCGGGTGCCGTCAGCAGGTCCTTGCGTATGTAGAGGCCCATGCAGTCGCCTTCCTGCGGCAGTCCCCAGCGGTGTGTGCTGCCGTCAGGATAGATCTGGTAGGCGGTGCGGACCACCGGGGCGTACCACTCGACGTCGAGCGACTTGTGGGCGGCGATGATCTTGTCGAGCGGCAATATCCATTTCGGCTGCGCCAGCGCGCCGAGCCACTGGCTGTCCGAGATGATGATGTTGTACTCGGCGCTGCGGGTGGCGAGCGAGGTCGCCGCCTTCTGGAACAACTGGCTGAACGGCGCCTCGCTGTAGGAGAAGCTGGCGTCGTAGCCGTACTTTTCCTTGGCGTAGCGGACGAAGTCCGGTGCCAGGTCGACGCCGAGCCTCGAGGGCGTCCAGCCCGCGATGCCCAGGATCGACATGTGGATCGATTTGCCGCGCAACGGGCTGTCGGCGCCGCGCGCGATCCGCGGGGCGGCGAGCGCCGTTGCCAGGCCGAGCGTCCCGGCTCCGGCCAGCATGCTGCGCCGGCTTAGGCCGGTGGGCGGTACCAGCAGTCGGTTCGCGCCGGTGAAGTCGGTCATTGCAGAGCCTCCCATTCGCCCGCTTGTATGGGTCGTTCCGTGATCGAACATGTTCTCGCGGCTGGACGAGACCGCGAGTTCCGCCGCCTATCGCATCATCGCGGCGACGTTGCCGCCATCGACGGTGATGACGTTGCCGGTGGTCCTCTCGAGCAGGGCCGAGGCGACGAACGCGTCCGCCACGTCGTCCGCTCTCACCTCCTTCCCGAGCAGGTTTCCGCTGAGGTAGGTCGCCTCGCTGACGCCCCGCGCGGCGGAGCGCCTTGCGATCAGGTCGGGCGACAACAGGCCGGAGCGGATGCGATCGGCGTTGACCGCGTTGACGCGTATGCCATCGCTGCCATGCTCGAGTGCGTATTGCCGCACCAGCGCCAGCAACGCGGCCTTCGAGGTGCCATAGGCACCAAAATCGGCACCTGGGTTCACCGCCTGCTTGGAGACGTTGAACAGCAGCGCGCCGCCGAAACCCTGCGCGCGCAGCATCCGCACCGCGCTGCGGCTGACGGTCTGGTGGGCGAAGAAGTTCAGGTCGAAGCTGTGTCGCAGCACCGCGTCGGGAAGCTCGGCCATCGCACCGCCTTCCGCGATCCCCGCGTTGGAGACGACGATGTCGATGCCGCCGAAGTGCCGGGCGATGGCATCGAAAGCAGTTTCAACAGCCTGGGTGCTGGTGAGATCGCAACCGAGTGCGATGGTCCGGCCGCCGATCGCATTGCGCGCGGCTTCGGCCGCATCGAGGTCGCGGTCGAGTATCGCGATTTCGGCGCCGGCCCTGGCGAAGGCGCGTGCGGTGGCGGCCCCGATCGCGCCGCCGCCGCCGGTCACCACGACGACCCGGCGTGCGAGCGGCTTCTCCGCGCCGCGACCGAGCTTGGCCTGTTCGAGCGACCAGTATTCCATGTCGAAATGTTCGGCCTCGCTGATCGAACTGAAGCGGTCGATGTCCTCGGCGTCGAGCACGGCATCGATCCAGGCTTCGGCCACGTCGGCGGAGATCGCGGCCTCGGTAGCGCTCTTGCCGATCCCGATGATGCCGACGCCCGGAACGGCCAGAACGCGCGGCAGCGGATCGAGCTGCCGCCTGCCGCCGCCGGCATAGGCGTTGTTGCGGGCGAAGTAGTCGTCATACTGTGCAACGAATCTGGCGATCGCCTGTCGCGCATCCTCGCGCCACGATGCCGGATCGGCTCCGTCCGGAGCGGCCAGGATGCAGGGGCGCGCCTTGATCCGGATCACCTGCTCCGGGGTCGCGACGCCCCGGCTGGCATAGTCCGCGAGCCGCTCGCCGTCGACGAACCGCCGGATGCGGCCGCTGCTCCGCGGCGACAGCAGCCAGCGCGTCGGCGCCCGGCCTTCCGCCGCCTCCGACAGCAGGCCGCGCAGCACGGGCAGCATCGCGGCGAGATCCGGCGTCCGTTCCGGCAGGCGCACGGCATGGAAGTTGGGGTTGGGGTGGGTGTGCTCGACGATGAAGCGCTCCGCGAGCGTGACCATCTCGATCATCAGCTCGTAGGACCCGCGCGCCGTCTCGGCGAAGGTGAAGATACCGTGGTTCGCGAGCATCAGGCCCTCGACGGTCGGGTCGCGCTCGAAGACGTCGGCGGCGGTCTTCGCGAGCTGGAAGCCGGGCATGATGTAGGGCACGCAGGCGAGCCGGCGGCCATAGATGGCGCTGCACGCGGCCTGCATGTCCGGGAGGGCGGCGATCGCGGTGGAGGTGACGGAGTGGGTGTGATCGACGAACTTGTGCGGCAGGTAGGCGTGCAGCAGCGTCTCCACCGAGGGGTTGGGCGCGCCGGTGTCGAGCAGGTTCTGGCGCTGCGCGTTGACCATGTCCTCGTCGGAAAGGCCGTCCAGGCGGCGCAGTCGGAACAGCGGGTCGAGGCGCACTGCGGGATGGCCGTCGGGTTCTATGGTGGCCAGGTCACGCCCGCTGCCTTTCACGCACAGCACGCGGACCGGTTCGCCGAACAGGTCCGGCAGCGTGATCTTGACCGACGTGTTGCCGCCGCCATGCATGACCAGGCGCGGCACCTGGCCCAGCAGGCGGGCGCTATAGGTGCGCAGGGCCAGATCGGGATCGACGCCGCGAGCGACGTAGTGCGCGACGGTCTGCTCCGCTTCGAGATCGGACCACAGGCTGTTCATGCATCCCCGCTGGCTCGTGCCGCGATTGTTTCGCCGGCGCAGGGTCAAGCTAAGGCTGCCTTATTACAAATGTCAAACGTATCTGACGAACGACAAAATGTTGCATTGCGGGAGCCGGTCGTTTGAATCGGCGGCCCGGCTGTGCTGAATTAATGTCTCCACGTGGAATGCTTCGAGGAGCGGGACGAGATGGCCGACGTGACGCAGCGTTTTTCTCTCGAAGGCAGGAAGGCGCTGGTGACCGGGGCTTCCCGCGGCATCGGCCTCGCACTCTGCGGGGTCCTGAGCGAGGCGGGCGCCGACATCGTGGCGGTGGCGCGGGACGAGGCCGGACTGTCCGGGGCGCGGCACGCGATCGAGGCGAATGGCCGCCGTTGCCTGGCCCTGCCCGCGGATCTCAGCCAGGCGGAAGAGCCGGAACAGGTCGGCCGGGCGGCGCTCGATGCGTGGGGCACGATCGACATCCTGGTCAACAATGCCGGGGTCAGCTTTCCCAAGCTGCTGGTCGATCAGACGATCGAGGAGTGGGACCTGATCCAGGCGGTGAACCTGCGTGCGCCCTGGCTGCTCGCCCGCACGCTGGCGCCGGCGATGATCGCCCAGAAGCGCGGCAAGATCATCAACGTCAGCTCGCAGACCAGCTCGGTCGCCCTCACCGAGCACGGCGCCTACGCCGCCTCCAAGAACGGGCTGAACGGCCTGACCAAGGTGATGACCGCGGAATGGGCGCCGTTCAACATACAGGCCAACGCCATCTGCCCCACGGTGACGATGACGCCGATGGCCGAGCAGGTCTGGGGCGATCCGGCCAAGCTCGGACCCTTCATCGCCAGGATACCGGCTGGACGCGTGGCCCAGCCGGTCGAGGTCTGCGACGTCGTGCTGTTCCTGGCCTGCGCCGCCTCCGACATGGTGAACGGCCAGTCGATCTTCGTCGACGGCGGCTATACGGCGCTCTGACGCCGGCAGCTCCGCATCATCGCTGTGGACGGACAGGAGCCTCGGCGGGCACCGAGAGGACGTCCCAGACGCGCATGAGGCCGGTGACGGCGGCTTCCAGCGCGGCGAGGGGAACCTGGTCGCGTGCCTGGGTCGCCAGCCCGACGAGGAACGTGTCGAAGGTCGCCGCGAACCCGGCCGGATCGATGCTGCGCGGCAGCTCGCCCAGCGCGATGGCGCGCTCGACGCAGCCGCGCAGGCGGGCGCGATTCCTGTCCCGCTCTGCTGCCAGGCGTGCCTGGATGTGACGGTTCCCGGGCGAGCACGTGCTCGCGGACTGGACGACGAGGCAGCCGAGCGGATGGGTCCGGTCGGTCTGCATCCTGGCAGACAGGCGCAGCGCCTTCTCGATCGCGTCGCGGGGCGGCAGGGCGGGATCGCTCAGCGGAAGCGATACCCGGCCATGCGTGTCGAGATAGAGATCGAGCACCGCACTGAACAAGGCCTCCTTCGATCCGAAGGCGGCATAGAAGCTGGCCGGCGAGATGTCGCCCATGGCGGCCTTGAGCTGGGCGAGCGAGGTCGCTTCGTAGCCCTGGTCCCAGAACAGCATCATCGCCTGCCCGACCGCCTCGTCCTTGTCGAAGCCGCGCGGGCGTCCTGTCCTCGCCATGCCGAAATGCTCTCCAAGCTAACTTATATATTGTTTGGTCCAGAAGTCATTGACAAGCCCTGGATCGGCGGCTACTAACAGACCGTTCGATACAGATATCGCGAACGGAGTGCGACATGACCATCGGCGGCATCGCCGTGCCGGGCACGTTCGGCGTCCCAGGCTCCGAGCGGCTGCCTGTCGGCGGACTGCTCGCCCTGGCGATGACGGGGTTCATCGCCATCCTGACCGAGACCGTCCCGGCCGGGCTGCTGCCCCAGATCGCTGCGGGACTGCAGGTGTCGAACGCGCTCGCCGGACAGCTCGTCACGCTCTACGCGGCCGGATCGCTGCTCGCCGCCATCCCGCTGACGATCGCGACGCAGGGCTGGCGACGCCGCCCGGTCCTGCTGTCGTCCATCGTCGGATTGCTCGCCTTCAACACGATCACCGCGGTCTCCACCGATTACGCGCTGACCCTGGCCGCCAGGTTCCTCGCAGGTGTGGCGGCCGGCCTGGCCTGGGGCATCATAGCCGGCTATGCGCGGCGCCTGGTGCCGGACCGGCTGCAGGGTCGCGCGCTGGCGCTGGCGATGATCGGCATCCCGATCGCGTTGTCGCTCGGCGTACCCGTCGGGGCATTCGTCGGCAATCTGCTCGACTGGCGCTACGTGTTCGCGATCATCTCCGCGCTCACCCTGTCGCTGGCGGCCTGGGTTTTCCTGGCGATGCCCGACGTCCCGGGCCAGGGGGCCGATCGACGGATGTCCATTCGCAGGGTCTTCCTGACGCCGGGCATCCGGCCGGTGCTGTTCGTCATCGCCGCCTGGATGCTCGCCCACAACATCCTCTACACCTACGTCGCGCCGTTCCTGACACGCGCCGGCCTCGGCGACCGTGTCGATCTCGTGCTGCTGGTGTTCGGCCTTGCCGCCCTGATCGGGATCTGGATCACCGGTATGCTGGTCGACCGCCGGCTACGCGCGCTGGTCATCGCGAGCCTGATCGGATTCGCCCTGGTCTCGATGGCGCTGGTCGTCGGCGGGCGCCTGCCGCTCGTGATCTATCCTGCCGTCGCCGTCTGGGGCCTGACCTTCGGCGGTGCGGGGACACAGCTCGGCACCGCGTCGGCTGACGCCGCCGGCGACGGCGTCGACGTCGCACAGGCCATGGTCACCACGGTCTGGAACCTGGCGATCGCCGGCGGCGGCATCGTCGGCGGCTTCCTCCTCACGCGCTTCGGCGCCGGCTCGTTCCCGTGGGCGGTGCTTGCGGCCGTGCTCATGGCGTTGCTCGCGACCTGGCGTGCGGACCAGCGAGGCTTCCCGCCGGGTGCGCGTCGGTCGTCGGCAGTAAGCTTGGCTGAATAGTGGGCCGAATGGCGGCATGATCTGCCGCGATGAAGCCCGGATCAAGGAAATCAGAGAGATCGGATGTCAAGGTCGGAATCGGCGCTCGCGACGCTCGAGCGGTTTTACGAGGCGGAGACGGCCTATCTCGCTCCCGGTGGAGGCGACTTCAGCGGCGTGGCCGAGACACTGGACCCCGACTGCGTGATGTACCAGCCCGCCTCCCTGCCGTATGCGGGAGAGTGTGCGCCGTGAAAACGGCGAGTCGAATCCTCGTTTCAGACGAGGGAAGCCGGGAGAGGTGCTTCCGGGTCAACCATCTTACCTGACGGTGAAAGCCTATGGGACAAGAGCATGATGGTGAAGCGGGG
>JAABUX010002323.1_pt1 | contig 27136 bp, 23 predicted proteins | sample 5561851 | NCBI WGS metagenome assembly JAABUX01 (sample SAMN10711883, study PRJNA513361) | rock metagenome | isolation source: Antarctica rocks | place: Antarctica: Victoria Land, Richard Nunatak red sandstone | collected 2016-01-03 | reverse complement strand
GGCGCGGTCGCCTCCCCCCCCCCCCCCCCCCCGACCCCAGGGCGGGGAAGCGGGACCGATCTCGTCCTCATCCAATCGTGATGACAACTTTGCCGAAGTGCGAACCCCCTTCGAGGTGCTTGTAAGCCGCGATGGCCTGGTCGAACGGGAACACGCGGTCGATCACCGGCTTGAGCTTGTGCGAGCTGATCGCTCGGTTCATGGTCTCGAACATCAGGCGAGAGCCGACGAAGATCCCTTGCAAGCGGATCGACCGCATCAGGAGCGGTCGGGGGTCGACCTCGCCGCCGGTCAAGACCCCGATCAAGGCGATGTGCCCCCCCATCCGGATCGACTTGATGGACCGGGGCAGCGTCCCGGCCCCGCCCACCTCGACGACATGGTCCACCCCCTGGCCGTCGGTCAAGTTCCGGACCGCCACGTCCCAGTCGGGGGTCGTCTTGTAGTTGATCCCGTCGGACGCCCCCAACTCCCGGACCCGAACAAGCTTGGCGTCGCTGCTCGACGTGGCGATCACCCGAGCCCCGGCCGCCTTGGCGAATTGGAGGGCGAACACCGAGACCCCGCCGGTCCCCTGGACCAACACCGTGTCGCCCGGCTTGATCCGGGTCCCATCCCCCTCGAAAAGCGCATTCCAGGCCGTCAACGCCGCGCAAGGCAACGTCGCCGCTTCCTCGAAGTTCAGGTGCTCGGGGACCCGGACGACGCCCCCTTCGGGCAAGACCACCCGCTCGGCGAGCATCCCGCCAACCCCGGCCCCCAACGCCGATTTGCCGCCCAAGTCGGAGGGCGGCCCCGACTCCCAACCCGGCATGAAGCAGCCGGCCACGCGGTCGCCGACCTGAAACCGAGTCACCCCCGGGCCAACCTCGACCACCTCGCCGGCGCCGTCGGACAGGGGGATGGTCGGCGTGGCGAGGCGGGGGTTGTATCCCCCTTTGACCATCATCAGGTCGCGGTAGTTGAGCGACGTCGCCTTGACCGCGATCGCAACCTGCCCTGGGCCGGGCCTCGGCTCGGGCAAGTCGTCGAGGCGAAGCCCATCGGGGCCGGTCATCTCGTGGATTCGGTAGGCTTTCATGGTGGGGACTCGTCGAAGAAAGGGCTTGGAATCGCTTCGAAGACGAGGGCGACGCTCACCCGGCGACGACCCGCTCGCCTCGCTCGTATTCTGCCGAGCGGTCAACCTTCCCTCACCGAAGCTTCTTCGCCGTTCCGACAACCTCAAGCTTCAAGTCATCAAAGTGAGACCGAGCGTCCGCCTTCGACCAGACGCCGACCCGCCCCGACTTCGCAAAAGTCGAGTCGTGGACATCAAGCAACTTCAACCCATCGAGGAAGCATTCGATGTGGTCGCCCACCATGACCACCCGGATCGCCCGCCACCCGTCCTTCTTGGGGGCCGGAGCATCCTGGAACATCGTCCGGACCCCATCGACCACCTTATAGACCCGAAAGTTGTCTTCAAGCGGGTTATGCCGAGCGACATAATAGTTCCGCCCATCCAAGGCCCGCCAGACCACCCCACCCCCCTGATCCTCGACCCCCTCGACCGCCCTGACCCGGACCGAAAGGTCAACATCCACCGCCTCGGTCCCACCCACCAGGGCCACATTAAAAGTCTTGTCCGGGTTAATCGCCTTCTGGGCCAGGACCCGCCCCTCGGGGGCGCTCACCACCTCCCAGCGTCCCATTTCGCTCACAAAACCCCGAGCGATCGAACCGGCGGCATCCTCCTCAAACGTCCACAACCGCTGTGCCGGGGTTTCGGCCCCAAACACCCCCATCATCGAGATCACAGCAACAAGAGCATGGAGCATGACCAGCCTGGCCTCCATATTGAGGTTTCGAGTCGAGAACTTTGGTCGCTTCCGGCACCACAATGGCTTCGTTTCGTCAAAACGTCGCCGCGATGATGGCTTTGTTTTGTCGGGTGACTCCAACAAAAGTGGGTTCGTTTTGTCTCCGTTGGATTTCGCGGCAAACCCCGGTGCCCAGCATTGCGGCTCGATCCCATCCAAACGACGCCTCAAAGGAGTGGGCACAATCGCCGGAGATTCATGACGAGGGCCAGACGGTCACAGGCGAACCTTGGAATCTGCTATTGCTCATCAGGTTGCTAGGTTCTTGTCGACCAAGGGCAGTCTTGAACCGGTCCAGAGGAAGCGGATCAGCTTGGGATTTCTACTCAATTGCCGCAAGTGGCCTTGGACCACTTTGTCCACCTCCTGGACATCCCGGGCAACGAAGTTGGCCATCAGACCGTATTTCGAATCGGACCAGATCATCTCCACCGGGTTGAGGTCCGGGGCGTAAGCCGGCAGTCGTTCCAGGTGCAACCGCCGGTGCCGACGGAGCAGCTCACGCATCAGCGGCCCCTTGTGATTGCTCCCGCCGTCCCAGACCACGATGATCCGCCCTCGGAGTTGATCGAGCAACTTTCGCAGGAACGCCACCACCCCGGCGGCATCGAGGTATGCTCGGCGTCGGTCTGCCAGAACAAACGGATGCGACGACCGTTGGGCGTGACGGCGATCGCCGTGATGGTGGAAACTTTGTCGCGATGCCGACCGAAGCCGATGAGCTTGGGGGTCCGGCCTTTGATCGCCCAGGTCCGCCGTCCCAGAGGGTTGAGGAAGAACCCGCTCTGGTCGATCAGCACGATGTGGGCTCGCTCGGCCCGGGCTTTTTTTGATCCGTTGCCAATCCTCGGCCACCCAGCCGGCGACGGCCGGGTTTTTCCGCTCAACGGCTTCGATCGCGGGCTTTTGCGGCGAGTCGCCCCTTTGTCGGAGCCAGGCGGACAGGGAGTTGGAGTGGAAGCGGACGCCATGGCGTTTGGCGATCACCTCGGCCAGCCCTCTGGTGGTCCACAGGTCGGTCTTGGAGCCGAAAGCCCGCGGCTTCTTGGCCAGGAAAGAGAGCACCGAGCGTTCTTGACGCTTTGACAGCTTGGGTCTGGCTCCCGGATGGGGCTTGCTGACCAGTCCGTCGTCGCCGGAGGCTCTGTAGGCGGCGACCCACTTGCCGACCGCCTTGAGCGAGACGCCCAGGAAGGCGGCGACATCTTTCTGCTTCCAGCCCTCTCGAACTTGCGATACCGCGAGGCGTCTGCGGGCTTCAAGTTGGTCGGCAGGTCCTCGTGGTGTCATGACCGATATTGGACGATGAGACCGTCCCGACTGACAAGAATCTGGCAACCTGAAGGTCAATAACCCAATCGACCCTCGATCCCGTCCCGAACCGACAACTACCGACCTGCCACGTCCCCAGACCGCTACCCACCTGCTCCCTAAAACGCTACCCACCGATCGGCTCGGTGTGTAGCGTCGGCGATTCCTAGCATTCTACCAACCGAGATCGTGATTTTGCCCGGCAAGAACTACTTGCAATCAGCAATAGACCATCCATCCGTTTACCAGGCTCTTGGAATCGCCAGCCCCTTCCAGCCACCCGAAGCGGACTGCAACCTTCCTTTTGTATCCCTCCCGGGATCTAGAGGCTTCCGGGTTGGGATCGCCATCGACCCATCCTCGGCGGGATCGCCCAGGGCATCCCCACTACTCACTTGGCCCACGAACTCGGCTGCGACCGCTCGGAGGTATTCAAGCTCGGCCATCGCCTGCAAGAGGTGGCTCACCGCCACGGGAGGGTCTGCCATTCCGAGTAGGAGTGGATGAGTGACGACGACTGCGAGGCATCCCCAAGGTATACGACAACACGCAGGGGTGCCTGTGGGCGAGCTTGCGGAACTTCCCTCGTCCGTGCCGGGGTGTGAGTAAGAAGGACTTGTACCAGGATGTCGCGATGTTCGAGTGAGGCTACAATGCCAAGCGGGCCACCTCGGAGTTCCTCCGAGCGATGCTAGGCTTGGAGTCCACCACCAAGAGCCCTCCATGAGCCACTACTTGGACTACTATTGTTGATTGATCATCGTCGGATCAGGCGGCGTTGCCAAGGTTTCGGCTGGCCAAAGCTCTAAAGTCACTCGTGTCAATGTTTTGTTTGATGGGATAAACCGATCCGTCCGGCATCAAGCATCGGGGCCTCAACTATGGGCTCAAAAACATGACTCGGACCTGCTTCGAAACTGTTCAATCCTCGCTCATCGACCCGCGCCAAAACTTGCTCGTCCACCTGCCTCGTTCCCGTTGTCGGCGTAGTTGAGTTCGGCGAGGTCCGGATCACTCCTCGATCACCGGGTTCAGGAAAGTCGTGTCACACCGCGACGAACTGGTCATGCGAGAGGCTGATCGGCTCGAACCGACCCGAACAGACTTTAAGCCGAGGTGATCATCAGGTCGGCTGAAGTTTCGATCCGAGAGGTTGTTTTCTTGACGAGCCATCAGTCGAAAGTCCGCCGATAGTCGCCCTTTCATGAGGCAGGCGGTCGTCGGACGGGTCGCCGACTGCTGCACCTCCGACGATGGCTCCTTGCGTCGTCTTTGGGATGACCCGATGGACCTCGTTCAAGGGCGACCATACGGTCGCTCAACAAGGATGCTTGGTCCCTGAATGATTCGATCCAGGTCGATGTTCAGACGACTCGGCTCGCCGAACCATCTCGGTTCGGCCTCGCCCAGCCTGGGAAGAATGTGCGGACGTTGTCCGCGTCCCGGGCTTTGTTTTGTGTTGTTTCCCCAATTCGAGTTCGCAGCTTGACCGTCGTCAAGGAGAATTGTTCCATGCGCAGCGTGATTCGTCGCTCATTCATGAAAACCGTTGTTTTGGCTTTGTTTGGTTTGTCCATCGGCGGGGTGAACGCCCATGCCGAGTTCCTCGTCGCCCTGGGAAGCACGAACACCCTCAACAATGCGTTGGTGACCTTCGACAGTGCCACGCCGACCACGACCAGCGGCGTGATCGGCGTCACCGGGGTTTCCGGGACACTGCTCGCCATCGACCAGCGGCCGGCCGACGGCTTGCTCTATGGACTGAGCAGCAACGGCGGGGTCTACCGAATCAACGACACTTCCGGGGTGGCGACACTGGCCTCGACGATCAACACCAGCTTGACCGGGACTCAGTTTGCGGCCGACTTCAACCCGGTCGTGGATCGATTCCGGGTCATCAGCAACACCGGGCAAAATTTCATCATCAACGTCGACAACGGGACCACCACCATCAACAGCAACCTCAACGTCACCAATGCCGTGAGTAATGCCTATACCAATAACTTCAATGGTACCAAAGCGACAACCCTCTTCGACCTCACGTACAATGGGCCTCAGTTCTTCCTCAACACCCAGGTGGGAGCAACCGGAGTGTTGACGCCGGTGGGAGCGACCGGGATCAGCTCACTTTCTTCGCTGGTCGGCTTCGACATCACGGGCACCGGGACGGCGTTCGTGGCGACGAACGCCTCGGCCGGGATCGATGGGAATGTGGTCAACCTCGCCACGATCGACCTGACCACGGGCAACATCAGCAGCAACAGCGCAGTCCTCGGCAACGCCTACGGCTTCCAACTCCGCGACTTGGCCGGCTCCGTCGGCGCGTCGGCAGCGGTTCCCGAACCGGCCAGCGTCGCCATGCTCGGCTTGGGCCTGATCGGCGCCGGCGTGGTCGCCCGTCGTCGCGGCACCCGGTCGAACTAATACCTGAGGTCACGAGGTGAAGAACATGATCTTCACCCGAAACCCTCGGAGTCGATCCCACCGATTCCTTGCAAGTCTCGGTGGGATTTTTGTCGCCGGTAAGCTCGATGGCCTATGCGGATTTGACAGCTTCCCAAAGAGGTTCACCCCATGTGGCCGATCGTGTTTTCGGCCACGAGCCTCTCAGTCAAGCAACACGAGGAAACGATCATGATCTCGAAGCGTACCAACAATTTCGCCGGCCTGGCCGCCCTCCTGGTTGGTATTGCAGGGATTCCTTCGAGTGCCTGCGCGGATTACGCATTCCAGACCCTCGATAACAATGCCGATCCAACATTCAACCAGTTGCTCGGCGTCAACAACTCGGGGACGATCGCGGGCTACTTCGGGATCGGCTCCGCGACGAATCCCAACAAGGGGTACACGCTGACCCCGCCCTACGGGCAGGCGAATTACACGAATGAAAACGTCCCAGGCTCGTTTCAGACTCAGGTCACCGGGCTCAATAACTCCGCCCAGACCGTCGGGTTCTCGGTCGACGGGGGCGGCAACAATTTCGGGTTTGTCAAGTCTGGGATCAACTTCATCCAGGTCGTCGACCCGAACACGCCGACCGGCGCTCCCGGTGTCGTCACGGTCAACCAGCTCCTCGGCGTCAACGACAATAATCAGGCGGCCGGCTTTTACACCGATGCCAACGGAGCCGCTCACGGATATGTCTACAATGTGCTGACGGGAAACTTCTCGGCAATCAATGTCGCCGGTGCCACGAGCGTCACCGCGACCGGTATCAACAACAGTGGGTTGGTGTCCGGGTTCTTCACCGACGCTAACGGGAACACGCAGGGGTTCCTGGAAAACGTGGATGGCACCGGACTGCGGACCCTCGGCGTTCCGGGATCGACGAACACGATGTTCCTGGGCCTGAACAACATGGGCCAGGAGGTCGGGACCTACGTGGACGCGAACGGGACGATGCACGGGCTGCTGTTCACCACGGCCACACAAACCGTGACCAACGTCGACGACCCGAATGGTCTCGGGACCACCACGGTCAACGGGCTCAACGACCAAGGGCAACTCGTCGGCTTCTATGTTGGTGGCGACGGCTTCACCCACGGAATGCTCGCCACCAACGCCGTGCCGGAACCCGCTTCGGTGGCGCTCTTGGGCATCGGCCTGACGGCTCTGCTCGGTTATGGCCACCGCAGTCGGCTGGAGAAGACGGACGTGATCGCCAACAGGGCGTAAACAGGTCGGCTCCGCCAGCTTTTTAGAAACCAGAGTCGTTGCACAATGCCGGATGGGCCGTCGCAAAATCACAGCTGACGACAGCGTGCGGCCAAAATTGAAGCCCAGCCAATTTTTGCGGTGAGTCATTCACTCGAAGCGACTTGCGGCAAAGCCTCCGGTGCTGTGCAGCGAATCGACCGTCCCTGAATCAATCTTTTTGACCAAACAGGGCAAACCTGGGCCGAAGAGACCCCTTTCAGTACGAGCATCAAGAAGGGTAGAGGTTTATGAAGATCCTTTTCGCCGCGACGCCCGCTCTCGGGCACATCAATCCGTTGCTCGCCATCGCCCGCATGGCCAAGGGTCGGGGCGACACCACCCTCTTCACCTCAGGGTCGCACTTCGCGCCGGCGATCGAGGCCGCGGGTGCACGCTTCGTGCCGCTGGCGGCGGCTGCGGACCTGGACTTTCGCGAGATCGAAAAGAACTACCCCGAGCGGGCTTTGCTCCCGCCGGGACCGTTGCATTTGAAGTTCGATATGGAGCGTATCTTCCTCGACTTGATGGAACCGCAGGCCGAGACCTTGCGCGGCATCATCGCCTCCGAGGCTCCCGACGTCATCGTGGCCGACCTCATGTTCTGCGGCACGACGCCGCTGTTTCTCGATTCCGCCAATCCACGCCCGCCGATCGTCAGTTGCGGGATCTCGTTCCTGACCATTGACCGCCCGGATGGCGCTCCACTTGGCCTGGGCCTGCCGCCGGCAATCGACGAGTCGGACCGGGCACGCTATGCGGCGATCGCCTCGGAGTTTGACGCCATCTGCGCGGGGCCGGTCCACGCCTATGCCGATGCCAAACTCGCCGCCAAGGGATTGCCCGCTCTCCCCTGCTCGTTCTTCCAATCGCGGGTGCTCCTGGCCGACGCCTACTTGCAGCCGACCGTGCCCGCCTTCGAGTACGACTTCGGCCCGTTAGGGCCCACCATCCACTTCATCGGCGCCCTGCCGCCACCGCCGAGCCAGACGCCGCAGCCCGAGTGGTGGGGTGATCTCGGCGGCTCGCGCAGGCTCGTGTTGGTGACGCAAGGCACCGTCGCCAACTTCGACTTCGGCCAACTGGTCGAGCCGACCTTGGCGGCGCTGGCCGATCGTGATGACCTGCTCATGCTCGTCACCACCGGTGGCCGCCCGATCGAGAACGTCAAGGGGCCGATCCCGTCGAATGCACGCTTGGCACGCTTCCTCGACTTCGAGGCGTTGTTGCCCCGCGTCGACCTCTTGGTGACCAACGGCGGCTACGGCACGGTGTCGCTCGCCCTTCGGGCCGGCGTGCCGATCGTCTCGGCCGGTGCGACGGAAGACAAGGCCGAGATCGGCACGAGGATCGCCTGGTCGGGCGTCGGGGTCAACCTCGGGTCGAACGCCCCGGACGCCGAGGCGGTGCGAGACGGCGTCGATCGCGTGCTCGGCGACCCTTCGTATCGCGAGCGGGCGCGGGCGATGGCCGCGACTTTCGCCGACTTGAATACGGAGCGCGAGGTTTTCGCGATCCTCGATCGCCTGGTCGCCGCCAAGGCCGCATGATGGCGGTCGCTCCCCGCTTCCGACACCTGGAGGAAGTTCGCCGGGGGAGGAAGCGGGGGCGAGTCGAGATGGTGTTCCTCCAAAGGCGTGACGCCCGACGGCTCCGAGAATCCGTTTTGGACATTTTTTCGTGGACTATTGGACCTGATGAATCCCACTCATGCCCAGGATCGACGGCAAAAATGAAGGGTACGTCCATGAGCGAGTCGGAGTTCTCGACAACAAGCAGCAGTGAAATGGCCCTCTCGCGATTTCGCTGCAACTCGTGTGGTCGGTTGATTCGCGCGTCGCGTGCCCTGTCGCTGGGCCGGCAGGTTCGCTGCCCGATCTGCGGCGTCAAGACCCGGGTCCTGGTCGAATCTCCCGACCCGAAGCCGATCGGGGCCGTCGGGTTCGGCAAGATCCTGCCGCCGGGCCGCTCGGGGGTCGGACCTTCGGTGACGCCGATGCCCTCCCCATCGCCGTCGCAGAAAGCCGCGGCGACGATCTACCCGGCCGTCCGGGGGTACACGATCCTCGGCGAGATCGGCCGGGGGGTCCACCGGGGTCGTCTACCGGGCCCGCCACGACGCCCTGAAGCGGGTCGTGGCGCTGAAGGTCCTCAAGGTCGGCGGCGATGGGCCGGCCATCTTCCTCGGCGAGGCCGAGGCCGTCGCCAAGCTCCACCACCCCAACATCGTCCAGATCTTCGAGGTCGGCGAAGGGGACGGTCCGCCCTACCTCGCCCTGGAGTACGTCGCCGGCGGCACCCTCCGGTCGAGGGTCGAGGGGAAGCCTCAACCGATCCGGGCCGCCGCCCGTTTGGTCGAGACGCTGGCCCGGGCCGTGCAGGCCGCCCATGCCCGAGGGCTCGTCCATCGCGACTTGAAGCCGGGCAACGTCCTGATCGGGATCGTCGACCCGTCGGCCGACGAGGAGCCGGCCGAGGATGTCACCGCCTACGGTGTGGCCAAGATCGCCGACTTCGGCCTGGCCATGAAGCTCAACCGCGACGACGCCTGGGGCTGCGGCCACGAGTTGGCCGGCACCCCGCAATATATGGCCCCGGAGCAGGCCCTCGGCCGGGGCGAGCAGCTCGGCCCCGGCGTCGACATCTCGACGACCTCGACAAGTCGCCGAAGCTCGACTGGAAGGAGGGGGAGGTCCGAGGCGTCATCGAGGTCGTCCGGCCAATGGACGAGGACTACGAAAAGACCGGCGACCTGCTCGCCCGGGTTTTGGGAAGCCTCTTCCTCACCGGGTCGGCCCTGCTGGTCGGCGGTCGGGCCTTCCTCGGCGCCGCCAGCCGTCGAGCCTCCTAATACGCATCCCAGGAAAATCCAATGCATTTAAAATTGCAGATCGCAATAGGAGTTACGCAGTTGATTGCTTTTGTGCACTGAATTGGTCGGCCATATCCCTGCTGGCTTGCAGCTATTTTGCCCAAACTGTGCAGCGACCAATCCGCATGTAGTGGACAAAACTCATCAACTGCGCAACTCCTACGCAAATCGCAAACGGTTCATCTCTAATGTTTTGCGATTTGCGATCTGCAATTTGAAGTGTGCAATTTGTTTCTGGGATCGGTATGGGGCCCGGCTTTCGAGCATGGCCCGCGGCGGGTTAACGCCAACGCATCCGTCGGCGTCCCCCGGATTTCGCGACCTCGCCGAGAATAGGTGAGGTGACGGTCCAAATGGCGATGATCTATCCAATGGTGGGCACGAGCCGAGTAATCAAGGCGGTCCGTTTCTCCGACTCCTGTTCAATCGATCAAGTCGCCCAATTCCAGCCGGAACCGGCGAAACACGCGGCTCTTGATCTTGCGTACTCCTGCCGTGGTGAGGCTAAACTCGGTCGCGACCTCGGCGACGGACCTCCCTTCGACCGCAATGGCCAGGAAGATCAGCCAGGTTCGGTTTTCAAAGTCGCCCCGGATCTCCGAGAGGGCTCGACGATAGAGGGCCTGTCTTTGGGCCAGCTCGTCGGAGTCCTCCGGTTCTTCGTCATCCTGGACTTGCTGGAGGAACTGGACCATGCCAGTACCGCCGGCGGCATCGGTCACTTGCTTGGCCTGTCTGCGGTGCCAATCTTGCGTCTTGTGGCGGGTGACCCCACGAATCCAAGCCCGGAATGATCGGTCACCACCGGGTCGATATCCCGCGAGCCTGGGCCCGAGTCCGATCCAGATCTCTTGGAGGACGTCGTCGAGTTCGCCCTGGGCCACCCCCCAACGTCTGCACCAGTAACGCACCAGCGGCCCATACAAGCGTGTCAGGCGTTCCCACGACCCGCTCTCGCCCGCTTGGAGGCGAATCATCAGCGTCGCGGACGTGGTTTCGGAGTGATGGGCTGACATCGACCGTGGGGACCCTCAGGTGCCGGGGCGGATCAGATCCGCAGGATAACTCATCGAGCCCTGGCGGGCAATGAGTGGGCGGTCGCGGGGGGGTCGCAGCAAAGCCGTGTCACAACGCGACGAACTGGTTGGGCGGGGGCACGGCGGGTCGCGACGACTCGAACGGGTCGAGAGCCGTCGGAACGCTCGAGCAATCCTCCGGGTCAGCCACTTGGGCGGCAACGTTGTCGCCCAAGAGTTTGATCGCTCCGGCTTTGACCCAATTGCTGGTCAGAGTCAGCGTCTTTGGTACTTTCATGACGCTTAACCAAGACAACGGGCACCTTCTTGAGGCATTGCTCTCCAATAGCGACCGCCTACAATTGACCGCCAAAACAGCCAGACCAAGCAAATGTTAGATTTTCTTGTCTGTCGATAACGGATGAACTGATGATACCTAGAGCTTGTCCCAGCGAGCTTCGTCTCCGCGAATTCCTCAGGGGGACGTGCGACGAGGCGGAAATCGACCTGGTCTCCGACCACCTCGCCGAATGCACCCTTTGTGAACGGAGGGTCGAGGTTCTCGAGGCCGTCGTGGGGACATTGGCTGCCGAAGTCCTCGACGTGACCCTGAAGAAGACGACCTCGCCGGATCACAACCGATTGCGCGAATGGAACTTCAGTTTGAGTGCTGGTCCTTCGGATGAGGGTGGACCGTCGGAGCTTTGCTCGACGAACGTCATCCCGAAAGGCACGGTCGAACGACAATCGACGCGATCGGCCGCCAACTCATCGCACCTCATCTCCGCACTTCGACATGCCGGATACGAGGTGACTTCGGTGCTCGGTCGGGGTGGCATGGGCGTGGTGTTCAAGGCACGCCAGATCGCGCTCGATCGAGAGGTGGCGATCAAAGTGATCGACAAGGCGGGAGGGCCATCGGAAACCGATCTGAGGCGATTCCGCAGCGAGGCCGAGGCGGTGGCGAGGATGGACCACCCGAACATCGTGCCGATCTATGAGGTCGGGAACAGCCTCGGTCACGAATACTACAGCATGAAGCTGATCCCCGGAAAAAGTCTGGACCGGCAGCTCACGGATTACGTCGCGAACCCCCGAGCCGCGGCCACACTCATCGAAACGGCCGCCGAGGCGGTCCATCATGCTCATGCTCGGGGGATCTTGCACCGCGACATCAAGCCGGCGAACATCCTCGTGGACGAAGCGGGGCAACCGCATGTGACCGACTTCGGGATTGCGTATCGTCTCGACGGCCAAGGCCACCTCACCCGGATCGGGATGCTCATCGGGACCCCCCTCTTCATGGCGCCCGAGCAGGCCTCGGGCGAGAAGGATGCGCTGACGACCTCGGCGGACGTCTACAGCCTTGGCGCCGTCCTCTACGCCATCCTGACCGGCCAAGCCCCGCTTTCGGGCAGCAGCCTGTACGAGACGATCGACCTGGTCCGATCATCGCCGCCCGAGTCCCCCTCGCGACGCAACAACCTGGTGCCCCGCGACCTCGAAATCATCTGCTTGAAATGCCTGGAGAAGGAACCCGCGAACCGTTACCCCGACGCAAGGAGCCTCGCCCAGGACCTCGGCCGATGGCTCTCGGGTCGTCCCATCGCCGCGCGACCCGTCGGCCTGGCGACACGTTATTGGCTCTGGTGCCGTCGCCATCCCATCCCGGCGGCATTATCCGCGGCGCTTTCGGCCTCGATCCTCGTCGGGGCTCTGCTTGTGACCTGGAAATGGCGAGAGGCCGAGCGCAAGGAGATCAAAGTCGAGAAAGTCGTGGCCTTCCTCGCCGAGCGCGTGCTCCGCGAAGGCTCGACTGATCTCAACCCCTGGTCGAACAACCCCAGCCTCCGCGAGGTGCTCGACCGGGCCGCGGCGCGAGTTGGCGGCGATTTTCATGACGAACCCGAGGTCGAGGCGGCGATCCGCGAGACGATCGGGTCGACTTACGCTTCCCTCGGTGAGACCGCCCGAGCCGAACCACACCTTCGCGAGTCGCTGAGGTTGAGCACGGCAATCCTCGACCCATCCCACCCGACGACGTTGCACGTCGCCAATGAGCTGGCCGCCTTGCTCGACGCCAAGCAAAAACCGAGCGAGGCCGAAGCGTTGCTGCGCTCGACGCGCAAGATCGCATGCGCCGCCCTGGGTCCCGAGTCGTCGTCGGCCCTCGACGCCGATGACCATCTTGGCGTGCTGCTGCGACGCCAGGGCCGATACGATGAGGCGGAGCCGATCCTGCGCGAGACCCTCGCTGCTCGCCGCCGGACGCTGCCGACGGATCACCCCAAGACCCTTCGGTCGGTCCGGGAACTTTGCCTGTTCGCGGTCGATCGCGGTCACTTCGCCGAGGCCGAGGCCCTCGCCGTCGAATACGAGCACGGCGTCCGCTGCGCCTTCGGACCCAAGCACCCCGCCAACGTCTCGGCCTTGTCCAATCGCGGCTTGATCCTCCGCCTCTGCGGCCACGTCGCCGAGGCCGAGCGGTTCTATCGGCAAGCGGAAGAAGAGGCCGTTCGCATCCTCGGCCCGGATCACCATGTGACCCGTTCGGCTCGATCCGAGCATGCGCTCGCCTTGCCTCGGGCCGCCGGGCACGACGGCAATCCTGGGAAAGCCCAACCTTGATTCCCTGGAAACGCAACGCCTTCACGCTCATCGGGCTTTCCCCCGTGGTGACGAGTGTCGTCGGCCTGGACCCGCTCGCTTGATCGGTCACCGACTGGGGGTGGCGGGCGGATTGTCCGGTCCGAGCGGGCCGAGTAGACTTGCCCGGGCGGACAACCGTTCTCGAAGGGATTGCCGTCTCCGACACCACGGCAAATTAGGGGATGATGATGCTGCGGATGACATCGGGATTTGGCCTCGTCATGCTTGCACTCCCCACGGCCATCGCCCTTGGCGGCCCGGCCGACGACCCCGGGGCGATGGTCGCCCGGATGGCAAAGGTGGGGTCTTGCTCGTCCCCCAGCTTCTCCCCGGACGGTCGCCGGATCGCTTTCGTCACCAACCTGAGCGGACTGCCCCAGGTCTGGACCGTGGACGCCGAGGGAGGATGGCCCGAGCCGGTGACGGCACTGGACGACCCGGTCCAATCCGTCTCGTGGTCGCCGACCGGCGATCGCCTGGTCTTCAGCCTGGCACCCGGCGGCGGGATGAACTCGCAGGTCTACACGATCCGCCCAGATGGGACCGATCAGCGGAGGCTTACCGACGGCGGCAAGGCGACGAACAACGTTGGGGGCTGGTCCTCCGATGGGTCTTCCCTCCTGGTGTCGTCGAATCGACGGACCCCCGCGAGCATGGATGCCTACCTCGTCCGTCCCGAAGGGGGGGAATGGAGGTTCGTCGCCGACGTCCGAGGCATGGGGGGGCTCGCCGACGTCAGCCGCGATGCCCGCTTCGCCGTGATCGACCGCCTGGCCCAGCGTGGGGACAACAACCTCTCGCTCATCGACCTCAAGGGTGGCCCCGAGAGGGCACTGACTCCGCACGACGGGCCGGGCAGCTTCGGCTCGGCCTGCTTCGCGCCCGACGGTCGGACGATCTATCTCTCCTCCAACCGCGATCGCGACCGTCTGGCCTTCGCCCGGATTCACCTCGACGACAACGGCACGCCCGGCCCGATCGAGGTCGTCGCGGCCCGCGACGACGCCGAGCTGTCCGGGTTCAAGGTCGACGATCAGAGTAAGACGGCGGCCTTGCTCTGGAACGTCTCCGGTCGGAGCGAACTGGCCCTGGTCGACCTGGCCACCGGCGGCATCACCTCCGGCCCAACCTTGCCGGCCGAGGTCGTCAGGGGGTTGGTCTTTTCGAAGGACGGCAACCGGCTTGCCTTGGTCGTCGAAGGGCCGGCCGCCCCGAGCGATCTCTGGACTTATGACCTCCGCGATGGCCGGCTCCGTCAGGTCACGCACAGCCCTCACGCGGGGGTCGAGCTCGGCTCGCTCGTCCGGCCATCGCTCGTGACGTTCAAGGCCCATGACGGCCTCGATCTGAGCGGCTGGCTCTACCGACCGAAGGGGTCCAATGGTCCCGGCCCGGTCGTGCTCAGCTTTCACGGCGGCCCTGAAGGGCAGGAACGCCCCAGGTTCGACGCGACCTACCAGGCCTTGCTGGCCCGGGGCATCGCCGTCTTCGCCCCCAACGTCCGGGGCTCCTCGGGCTTCGGCAAGCGGTTCGTCAACCTCGACAATGGCCCGAAGCGGTTCGATGGCGTCCGTGATATCAAGGCCTGCGTCGATCACGCGGTCGCCTCAGGGGTCGCCGACCCGAAGCGGATCGGGATCATGGGCGGTTCCTACGGCGGCTACATGGTGATGGCCGGCCTGACCGATTATCCCGACCTCTTCGCCGCCGGCGCCAACCTGTTCGGGATCGTGAACTTCGCGACCTTCTTCGCCAACACCGAGCCGTGGATGGCCGCGATCTCCAAGGTCGAATACGGCGATCCCGACACCCAGGCCGACCTGCTCGGCAAACTCTCGCCGATCCACAAGATCGACCGGGTCCGGGCCGCGACCCTGGTCCTCCACGGGGCGAACGACACGAATGTGCCGGTGGTCGAGGCCGAGCAGATCGTGGCCAGCCTGAAGAGCCGAGGCGTGCCGGTCGAGTATGTCCTCTTCCCCGACGAGGGCCACGGTTTCGTCAAGGCCCCCAACCGCGTCCGGTCGGCATCGGCGATCGTCGGCTGGTTCGAGGAGCACCTCAAGGCTCGCTGATAGGACGCCGGCGTCGCGGTGAATCGTCGAAATTCTCGTCCACCTGAGCTTTCTCCGCTGATCCTCCGTAAGATTGGGCTGACCAGGGCAGGCTGTCGAAGTGGGTCGCTCGAAGGGTTGAGGCCGCCAAGTTCACCCCGGGAGATTTTCGATGTATGTGGTCTATGGGACGTTCGTGAAGCCTTCCTCGCCCGGCGGCTGCCTGGCCCTCGCCGATCAAGCCCTTCGCGGCCAGGGTATGGTCATGGTCAAGGGGGCCGACGTTAGCGATTACCTGGTGATCGGCGGCAACGACGCCGTGACCGTGACCATTGTCTGCGTCCCGCAGCCCAACGGGACGTGGGTCGTCGTCTCCGCCTCGTCGGGCGACCCGGGCATCGCCACCCAGGCCCGCGACGTCATCCGAGGGATGATCGAGAACACACCGGTGCCGTGACTCGCGGCGGAGCCAGGTGCGGCCAGGCGGGCATTGCGTGACTCGGCCTTTCGATCCGCCGGACGGTTTTCCATGCCGATCGAGAAAAACCCCGTCATCGGAGGTCTGAGATCGAACTTGCATCCCGCCGGAGCTTCCTCCAGAAGGCTGGGGCGATGGCCTGTGTGTCGTCGTCGAAGGCCCTTGGCGCCGATCCGCCCCTCTACGACGGCGAGATCGTCGACGCCCACCTCCACCTCTGGGATCTGAAAGTGGTGCGGCTGCCCTGGGTCGAGTCGGCGACGGGTCGAACCAAGGAGGTCCTGGCGCATGATCATCGACTGTCGGACTTCGCCGAGGCCACCCGGGGCCTGAATGTCACACGGGCGGTTTACATGGAGGTGGACGTTGCCGAGTCGGATGAGGTCAAGGAGGCCGAGTATGTCACCCGCCTCTGCGCCGAGGGGCGATCCCCGATGGTGGCCGCCGTCATCTCCGGCCGCCCCGCGTCCGACGGCTTCGGCGACTACCTCGACCGCTTTCGGGGCAACCCGTACATCAAGGGGGTCCGCCAGGTGCTCCACGGTGGGGCAACTCCCCCGAGATATTGCCTCGAAGCGGGCTTCATCCGAGGGGTCCGGATGCTCGGCGATCGCGGCCTGAGCTTCGACCTCTGCTTGCGGAATGACCAGCTCGAATCCGGCGCCGAGTTGATCGAACGGTGCCCTGGCACGCGCTTCATCCTCGACCACTGCGGCAACCCCCACGCCGGCCCGAGCGATCTCGACGGTTGGCGGCGGGGGATCGAGAAGATTGCCCGACTCAAGGGCCGGGAGATCGTCTGCAAGATCTCCGGCCTTTACGGCAACGTGCAGTCCGCCGACTGGCCCGCCGGGCGGCTGACTCCAATCGTCCGATCGGTGATCGACCTGTTCGGCTGGGACCGAGTCATCTTCGCGGGAGACTGGCCCGTCGTCAATCTCGGCGGCTCGTACCGCGTCTGGGTTGAGACCTTGAAGCAGATCGTCCGCGCGGACTCTCCGGGAGATCAGGCGAAGCTGTTCCGGGACAACGCCCTCAAGTTTTATGGATTGCCGCGAGCCTGAACGACCGGGGGAAGTTGGTTACCCCGAGTATTGAACCAGGGTCAATACAGCCGGACGATCTTCGGCGAGGAGGTCAGGACGTTCCCCTTGTCATCGGCGGTCAGGAAGAAGCTATTGGCGATCCGGGCCAGGGCGGCGTTCTCGCCCACCAGGACGTTAACCCGATAGCGGTCGGTCCCAACGGGGTGGACGCGCACTTTGAAGAAATTCATCGGAGAGCCAAGCGACTGAATCACCTGCCTGGCGATGAGGTTGGTCAAGCCGTTGAGTGACTCTTCCCCCTGAACCAGAGCGTTCGTCGTATTCATCGGTTCCCCGAGCAATTTAGTTGTCGAATCATCTTTGCAGTTTACCATTGTCCAACAATCCGCGCTTTTAGGCAAACAAATTTAGAAATGATTGATCCCATTTGCAGGGGACGGTAGACCCAAGACGATCGCCTTGATTACGGGAAGGTCGGCCAGATCGCCGTTCAAATAGAATGAGTCGGCATCCGGTCGGTGAGTCGGCTGGTGACGACTTCAGAAAAACCCGGCACTGATGTTGACCGTGAGCGCCAGGATCGTGGTATTGAAGAAGAAAGCGACAATGCTATGCAGCGTCGTCATCCTGCGGATTCGCCTGTCGGTCACATCGACGTCGGCGGTGGCACAGGCGGTCCCGATGGTGAAAGAATAATAGAGGAAGTCCCAGTAATCGGCCGGCTCATGCCCCGGGAAATCAAGTCCCTGCTCCGACCCGGAGTAGTATTCATGGGCATAATGCACGGCGAACATGGTGTGCAAGAATATCCAGGACAAGACGACGGTCATCCCGGCCAGCGCGATATGCTGCCAGCCGTCCTGACCCTTGTAGGTTTTGGCCAAGGCCAACTCGACCATGACACCGATCAGGCTGACCAGCGCCGTGATCGTGGTCAGTCCCAGGATCACCATCTGCCCCTCATCTTGTGCCGCAGCCCTGACACGGATTTGGTCGATGTTCGAGCGGGCCATCATGACGACTGCCAGCACAAGGTAAAGGCCCGTCGCACAATCCCAGGCCACAAGCAGGCGAGTCGCCGTCCGGCCCGGTACGATCAGCCACATCAGTCCGCCCACAATGACGGAGCTGACCAACCTCGGCTGCGTTTGGAGCGGGTTGATGAGCATTGTCTTCACCACCGCCTCGATCTTGACGATCAGGCCGTCAATGGCCTGTGGTCCCTGAATACCCCGCTTTCCCAATTTACGCTCCGGCCTCCGACTCCTCAATCTATGAATCTCCCTTGGGAAGAATGGTCGGAGTTGGGCGGAAGTTCGTGGGAATTGAGGGAGACCCACTCCGAGGCCGAATGCTCACTTCGTCTCGGGAGAGCTTGGAGTCGCGGCCTCGGGCGCGGTCTGATTCAGGAGCAGGATCAAGGCGTGCTCGAGCTCGACGGGCTTGAATCCGAACGGCCCTCGACCGTTCTTGAAGGCGACTTTGCCCGCGCCGTCGATCAGGTAGAACCGGCCGGGCATCCCGCTGTATTCGGCGCCGACTCGGTCGTCGATCGTGTCGACCAGCATCGGGAAGCCGAGCTGGAGCCGCTTCCCGCAGGTCTGGGCGACCTCGACCCGTTCCTCGTAGGTCGAGGGCTGCTTGGTCGAGACGCCGACTCGCTCGTTGCTCTCCATCATCCAGCCGTCGGTAGGGTGCGCTTCTCGGACGTAGACCATGACGAACGTCGCCCGGTCTTTGTAGCGCCGATGGAGCTTCTCGAAGTTGCCGGCGTGGCTCCGGAACGGGCCGCAGGTGAAGTTGCCGAAGATCAGGACGACCGGCTTCGGGCCGACGAGCTTCGACAAGGTGACGTCGCTCGCGCCATCGTTGGTCTTGAGCGTGAAGTCGGGGGCGGCCTCGTCGAGCTTCGGCCCGGGCTGGAGCGAGCCGACTTCCTGGCTGAACAGCCCTTTGATGAGGGTGGCTTTCGACGGCTCGCCGCTGCCTCGGGGGGGTTCGAGGCGAGGGGTGCCGCTCGGTCGAGGGGCCGGCCTGGCCCTGAGGGTCAACCCGTTGATCATCTCGGTTTGCGACAGGAACCCCTGGCCGCCGCCGTCGAACAAGGGGAACAGGGCGTCGAACTCCTCGCGGGTGACCTTGCCGTTGCCGTCGGCGTCCGCCCTGGAGAAGAGCATCAAGCCCGGCGAGGGGGTTAGCGCCGGCTCGGAGAAGTCGAAGTCCGCCTCGGTCAACATGGCGTCCCGATCGCGGTCGAGGCGGGTGAAGTCCACATCCGGCCCCGAAAACTCGTTGCGGGTGATCTGGCCATCGCCGTCACGGTCGAGGCGCTTCCGGGTCGAGTCCCACCCGAAGCGCGACTGCGTCACCGCCGTCCGGAACCAGCCCGAGTTCGGCCCCATCGTCGACCCTTGGAGGATGTCGGCCAGCATGTCGACCCACTCCGGGCGGTCGGGCCACGACTCCTGGAGGGCCTTGGCGACCTCGGGGTCGAACCCGTCGATCAGGGCCGAAGCCGCCGCCGGAGTCGGAGGCGACGAGGGTTTGGGCGGCGTCGGCCTGGGTTCGTCGGCTCCCGTGAAGAGGACCGCCGCCCCGCCAAGCACCAAGCGAGGCATCCATTGACAGAGCAAGAAGTTCATCATGGGAAAAGTCTCTCGAAAATGGTGATGGTCCGGCGAATGTCGTGTCGGGATTCAACCGACCCAGAGCGTGTTATGATATGAACCGAAGATCGGGTGTGGGTCCGCCTCCAGCCGTCGTCAGAAGCATGACGTCGAGCCGACTCGATCGCTTTTCGAGCGCAATCTCGACGCCGCCAGCCAATCCAGCTCAGAACTCGCGATCGACGACGATCCCCGGCTGGGGCCAGGGGTAATGGCCGACCTTGGGGTCGATCTGGAGCGGCGCGGGACCGTCGATGACGAGTTGGTCGACGTTCGGGGCGAACTCGTGCTGGCAGTTGAGCATCTCATCGAAGGTAACGACCTGCCCGGTGTGGGCGGCCATCCGTCCCATCGAGGTGACCAGGCTGGCCTCGGCACCTCGTTTGACCTCGTTGTAGGGCTTGTCGTCGCGGATCGCGGCGATCAAGTGGTCCCATTCGAGCTGATAAGGGCTGATCTCGGGCTGCGGGAAGGCCCAGACGACTTCCTTCTTGGTCATGTTCTGCCCTTTGAAGATCCGGCATCGGGCCGGGCTGTGGCCGCTCTCCGAGATGACCGCCGAGCCTTTCGTCCCGTGGACGTAGCTGGCGAACTCCTGCTTGCAGCCGGGGATGTTCCGACCTTCGAGCATGAGCTTGGCGCCGTCGTTGAAGGAGTACTCGATCGAGTAGGTGTCGAAGTTCTGGTCGATGTAATTCTCGCGGAAGGCCCGAGCCCCGCTCCCGGAGGCTTTGGTCGGCCACTCGTTCTTCATCCAACAGCATTCGTCGATGTTGTGGATCAGGAAGTCGCTGTAGCAGCCGCCGCTGGCCCAAAGAAATCCGTGGAACCGCTGGATCTGGTACATCAGCTCGCTGATCCCTTCGGGTCGAGGCTCGACCAGCGCCGAGCCGACCGGGCCGGTCTGGCGATAAGCCCGGAGCAGGACGATGTCTCCGATCTCGCCGTCCTGAATCCGCTTGAACAACTCGCCCCGGGCGTCGCAGTGGCGACACATGAGGCCGACCCCGACTTTGAGGTTCTTCGAGGCGGCCTGCTCGCCCAGGGCAAGCATCTTGCGGGTGCTCGGCCCGTCGACGGTGACCGGCTTCTCCATGAACGAATTCAAGCCACGCTCGATCGCGTAGGTGAACTGGACCCAGCGGAAGGCCGGCGGAGTGGCCATGATCGCGATGTCGCCAGGCTTGAGGCAGTCCATCGCCCCCTTGTAGCCGTCGAAGCCGATGAACTTGCGGTCTTCGGGGACGTCAACCTTCTCGCTGAACTCGGTCGTGATGGCGTCGTAGCAGCCGTCGAGTCGATCCCTGAACACGTCGGCCATCGCGATTAGTTTGAGCGGGCCGCCCTTGGAGGCGAGGGCGTTGACCGCCGCGCCGGCGCCCCGTCCCCCGCATCCGATCAGGGCGACCCGGATCGTGTTGTCCTCTCCCGCATGAACCGAAGGGATGGCCACGCCGGCAAGGGCCGAGGCAGCGGCCGCCTGGCCGGTCGTCTTCAGGAAATCGCGGCGCGAACTGCCATTCTTGGGCTCGGTCATCGGAGCGGCTCCTTCGGGTCACGAGATCGGAGGAAGCGAAGGCGAGTGGGATCGCCATGACATTGGCTGCATCCAGGGTAAACGCCCGCCCGATCCAAGTCCACCGGCACGAACCGGATGGATACGACCTCGACGAATCTCATCCCCGCCCTTTGAGACCGAAGCGACTGATGCTTCTTTCCTGGCGAAACCGTGTTCAAATAAATTAATGCACGTCTTGACACGCTCATGGATTCGACGCAAGAATTTGCCAATTTGCTTCTTCAAGGCCGAGATCCAGCCCTTCTATTCTAAGTCCGAGACCTGTCCATGGCCCAAAATACACGCGACAGTATCGCCGATATCTGGGGCGAGCGGACCCCGTATCATGGTGATTGGCCGATTCGAGTCGATGTCCGGACGCTCGAAGAGCCGGATCATTGGGTGATTTCAGCCTGCGTTCTTTGTTCGAATGGATGCGGGATGGACGTGGGGGTCAAGGATGGACGGATCGTCGGAGTCCGGGGGAGGGCTGATGACCGGGTCAACCACGGTCGGCTCGGGCCGAAAGGGTTGCACGGTTGGGAAGCGAACCTCAGCCCCGACCGGCTCGCGCACCCGATGATCCGCCGGGGGGGTCGCTTCGAGGAGGCGACCTGGGACGAGGCGATGGGCCTGATCGTCGAGCGGTCGCAAGACATCCGCCGGAAGTTCACGTCGAGCGCGATCGGGTTCTATACGTCGGGGCAGCTCTTCCTCGAAGAGTATTACACCTTGGGGATCATCGGCAAGGCGGGCTTGGGGACGCCGCACATGGACGGCAACACCCGGCTCTGCACCGCGACGGCGGGTGCCGCGCTCAAGGAGTCGTTCGGCTCCGACGGCCAGCCGGGATCGTACCGCGACCTCGACACGACCGAGGCGATCTTCCACGTCGGCCACAACATCGCCTCGCAGCAGACGGTCCTCTGGACCCGAATCCTCGACCGGCGCCGGGGTCCGAACCCGCCCAAGCTGGTCGTGGTCGACCCCCGGACCACGGCCACCGCCACCGAGGCCGACGTCCACCTCGCCCCCAAGGTCGGGACCAACGTCCCGGTCATGAACGGCCTGCTCCACCTGATCATCGAGGCGGGCCAGGTCGACAAGGCTTACATCGACGCCCACACCGTCGGGTTCGAGAATCTGGTCCAGGTCGTCAAGCCCTGGACCCCCGAGCGCGTCGAGGAAGTCACCGGCGTTCCCGCCGCGCGGCTCCGGGCGGCGGCGGAGATCCTCGGGACCGCGAAAACCCTGGTCTCTACGGTGCTTCAAGGCGTCTACCAGTCGATGCAGGGGACGGCGGCGGCGGTCCAGGTCAACAACCTCCACCTGATCCGGGGGATGCTCGGCCGCCCGGGGGCGGGGTTGTACCAGATGAACGGCCAGCCCACCGCGCAGAATACCCGGGAATGCGGGGCCGACGGCGACATGCCCGGGTTCCGGAACTGGGACAACACCGATCATATCCGGGAATTGGCCCAAGTCTGGAACGTCAACCCGGAGATCATCCCGCATTGGGCGCCGCCGACCCACGCGATGCAGATTTTCCGGTACTGCGAGACCGGCTCGATCAAGTTCCTCTGGATCAGCGCCACCAACCCGGCGGTGTCGCTCCCCGAACTGCACCGGGTCCGCGAGATCCTCCGCCAGCCCGACCTGTTCGTGATCGTCCAGGACGCCTTCATGACCGAGACCGCCGAGCTGGCCGACGTCATCCTCCCCGCCGCCCTCTGGGGCGAGAAGACCGGCTGCTTCACCAACGTCGACCGGACCGTCCATCTGACCCGGAAGGCGGTCAACCCCCCGGCGGCGGCCCGGGCCGACCTCGACATCTTCCTCGACTACGCCCAGCGGATGGACTTCCGCGACAAAGACGGGGCACCGCTGATCAAATGGACCGACGCCGAGGGGGCGTTCCAAGGCTGGCAAGCCTGCTCGAAGGGGCGACCGTGCGACTACAGCGGGATGTCGTACGCCCGGCTCGATGCGGGTCCGATCCAGTGGCCCTGCAATGAGCAGTATCCCGACGGTCGCGAGCGGTTGTATGAGGATGGGTTCTTCCCCACCTCGGCCGACTACTGCGAGACGTACGGCCACGACCTGACGACCGGAGGCGTGGTGAAGCCCGAGCACTACAAGGCGGAAGACCCCAAGGGCAAGGCCCTGATCAAGCCGATCGACTACGAGGCCCCCCACGAGATGCCCGACTCGGATTACCCCTTCATGCTGACCACGGGCCGGGTCGTCTACCACTTCCACACCCGGACCAAGACCGGCCGGTCGAAGGAACTTAACGACGCCGCGCCCGATGCCTTCGTCCAGGTCAACGCCGAGGATGCCGCTCGCCTCGGGTTCAAGGACGGCGAGATGATCGACGTATCCTCGCGCCGGGGGCGAATCCGGGTCGCCGCCAAGGTGGGCGAGATCATCCCGGGCCACGCCTTCATCCCGTTCCACTACGGGACTTGGGACCACCCCGACCACCCCCGCGCCGCCAACGAGTTGACGATCACCGAGTGGGACGCCGTGAGCAAGCAGCCGCACTTCAAGTACGCCGCCGTGAAGCTGGCCAAGGTCTCGGTGGCGACCAAGGTGGGCGACGCGGCGGGGGCTTTGGCCGAAGGGGTCGGCTCGGTGGTGTCGAGCGTCAAGAGCAAGCTGAAGGCGGAGAAGGTCAAGGCGACGGGGCGGATGCACGTCGGCAACTACCTGGGCTTGGCCGAAGCGAGCGAGACGCACCTGGCCGAGTCGCTCTTGAGCGTGTCGAAGCACCACATGGAGGAGCCTGATGTCGAGCAGATGACCAAGTTGCTGGCCGGATGGTCGCTCGCCAACAAGAAGGCGATGGCCCCCTTGATCGAGCGCTACAAGGAAACCCGCGAGGCCGAGCCGGCGTCGCTCCACAAGGCCCTCTTCCACGGCCCCCGGAGCGGCGGGTTGGGTCTGGTCCGCGACCTCCACGACCTCTGGCTCCTGGCCCAGGAAGTGTCGCTGTCTTATGTGTTGCTGACCCAGGCCGGCTTGGCTCTCCGCGACGACGAAATGCTGGCGATCCTCGAGCAGGTGTCCAAGCAAACGGCCCGGCAACTCGACTGGCTCCAGACCCGGATCGACCAAGCGGCCCCGCAGGCCCTCGTGGTCCCGTCTTAAACTTCCGGGATCGGCTCGAAGTTTCCCGGTCGCGAGCAATCCATCCAAGAAAGTTCACAAAGTCGTTCGCGATATCCGAAGTAAGAGGGCAGATTCGTAGCACAATCGGGACAATCACGCCAAGCCGAATTTTCTTCGTGTTAAGACGACACGCGGGGTCGGATTGCCGTATAGGTCCGCTCTCCTCCCGGGCTGTCGGGGAATGAGCTTGAACCGAAATTACCACTCGACAGGATAAAGTGGAGTCCCTCCGATGAGTTCAGGCGGACCGCGAAGGATCGGGGTCTTTGTCCTCGGGAGCGCGCTGGCGGCGTTGCTCGGTCTCCAATCGGCCCCGGCTTGGTCGCAAGACTTCCCCAAGTTGCCTCGGCTTCCCACGCCTTCGGTCGCCGCTCCAACCCCGGCGGTTGTCCCGTCCTCCTCGCCATCAATGGCCGTAATGCCGAACTTCGCGGCCATCGGCGAACCGGAACCCTTCGCCGCGCCGGTGGCCCCGAAAGTCCAGCTTTCGACCGGCGAGGTCATCCGCGAGTCGATCTTCGGCCCGGCGGACAAGAAGGACTGGAAGCCGCTGACCTTGGGCACATTCTTCAGCGAAGGCTGGGACACCCCCTTCGTCAACGCCCCCGAGGGGACCAACGGTGCCCCCAAACAGAATTGGATCGGGTCTCCCGCCGGGGTCTTCGGGCGGTTCGCCACCGTCGACTTCTTCTACACCAACCACCTGAACAACGTCCCGGGCTTGTTCTTGACCCCGAACGCCCCGTTTCTGCCCGTCCACCCGTTCACCAACGGGAACCAATATACGGGCTATACCACGATCTTGATCCCACTCAACGCCCGGCTGGAGTTGTTCCTGGGCACGGCGTTCATCGCGTCGAACAAGACCAGCCCCGGAGGCGGTTACGCCGGGAACTGGGGGGACACCAGCATCCAGGCGCGGTTTCACCTGATCGACCAGCGGAACTTCAGCCTGGTCGCGATCATCGACGAACGGATTCCCACAGGCAAGGCGGTCAACGGGAGCGGGATCAACTACGTCACACCCGGCTTCGAGTTTTGGTGGAACTTCGCGGACCGATGGGTCCTGCGAGGGGGTTCCTCGATCAACATCCTGACTGGTCGGAAATCATCGACAACCGTCTATGTCAATCAATTGTCGGTCGGTCGTTATTTGACGACGAAAAACGCCAACGTCTTCAAAGAACTGGAAGTCCACGTCACGGCGACGGCCTTGTCGGACATCTCGGGGGGTGCCGGGTTCGTCAACGACATCTACCTATTCCCTGGATTCCGGTTCGGCGTGGGCAAGGGGGAGAAGTGGTACGCGCTGGGTGGCGTCAACGTCCCGGTCAGCGGCCCGCAAGCCTATGCATGGCAGCCTCAGTTTTCGTTGACGCGGAACTATTGAGCCGAAGAGTTCTCGACCCCTCAATCTTCTCAGAGGAGTGACGCGATGCGGAAGCGTGCCTTCTTGCCCGAATCTCCAGGGAATCTGGAGGGGAGAATCCTCTTGTCCGGCACGCCAACAATTGCCCATCACGCCGTCGGCCTGTCGGGGTTGGGGTTCAACTTGAACAACCAGATGATCCGAGGTTACTTCGAACAATAAGCCCTCGGCGGCAACTTCAAGCTGCTCCGGACCCAAATCGCCGGTCGCGAGGCGGCGGTCCCCTTCGCTCGGGTCGATCGCCTGGGATCGGCGACGAACACCATCCTCGACCAGATGCGCGCTGATCAAGCCAACGGTGTCGCCGGGGCGACCACCACGGCGTACAACCAGCTGTCGGCCACCATCAAGGCCGACGTCAACGCCCGGATCGCCAATGGGACCGTCGTTGTCTTCGATCAATGATCGGCCCGACCGGCAGAGATGAGGAAGGGCCTTCAATCATCGGAAAGGCTCGTCATCGGCACAAAGAGAAGCCCGCCCACGGCGGAATTGCCGCGGGCGGGCTTATCGGTCGTGAGCGGATTTTTGATCGAGTCGGCGGTCCCCGGAGATGATTGGATGGCCTTCCAGGCATCCACCTCGTTGCCGTCGGCGGCGACCGTCTCCGACAAGCCCTTGTCGGCCCAGGCGAGGGTGGCGGCACCTACCCCGGCGGCCCGGATCATCTAGCGTCGATCCATCATGCTCGCCTCATTCTCCAGCTTGGTCCCCAATCGTGACCTACCCGGCGCAGGCGGTTCGCGGGGCGGGATCGAGAACCGATTGTCTGTTGACCTTTTCTGCGAGCGGATGAAATAAAAAGCAAAATAGCATTCGCAAATGTAATAGGAGTTACGCAGTTGATTGAATTTTGTCCACGTTTCGCATCGGCGACTTTGCTTCTACGATGAAGCCATGAGCCATCCCAAGTGTCAGGACATCGACTACATCGACTTCCTCATCGCGTCGCCCCGGACGGCGTCGTGCTGCGAGGCCGCTCGCAGCCAACCGCCAAGACTGGTTCCGCCAACCCACGACGCCTACACCCGACTGATCCTGCGACTCCAACCCGATCCCGAGACGCTCTACGGCGAAGTCGAGCCGCTGGTCAAGAAGGACGACGGCGTGATCGTCTTGGACGACTCCACCTTGGATCACTTCCACGCCAAGAAGATCGCCGCCGTGCATCGCCATTGGTCGGGCAAGCACAAGCGGGTCGTTTGGCAGGGCAAACGCACCTAATTTCCGGCATTTCCGCACAATACTCGCTGGAGATACCCCTCGTCCCAGGAGGCTCTCAGCCGCTTCCCCTTGATGCTCCGCTTCGACGTGCCCTCTTTCTTCAGCAG
>JAABUX010002322.1_pt1 | contig 27146 bp, 23 predicted proteins | sample 5561851 | NCBI WGS metagenome assembly JAABUX01 (sample SAMN10711883, study PRJNA513361) | rock metagenome | isolation source: Antarctica rocks | place: Antarctica: Victoria Land, Richard Nunatak red sandstone | collected 2016-01-03 | reverse complement strand
AAATGCACCTGCTTCACAAACAGCACCATCATCCCCCTCGACGCCCCCACCGCCCCGCTGCTCCTCCTCCCACGGCACGCATCCATTCCTCCCTCAAATGGCGGACGTTCAGACCCGCCGCCCCTCCCGTGGGACGGCGCCGATAAAGCGCGTCTGCCCAACGCGCCTCACACCCAACCTGCCGGGAAGGAAGAGGAAGAGGAAGAGGAAAATGGGGATGAAAAGCAGCAGACGTCAGAGCCAGAACCAAAACACGAAAAAGAAAACCACAACCCGGCTTCCAGTCCCGAAGCCACGGACGAGAAAGAGAAAGAAAAAGAAAAAGAAAACCGCCCCGGCACCTGCGCAGACTGCAACCGTCAATTCTGCCTCGACTACAACCTGCCCATCTGCAAACACGCGCGCGTCGAGGACGTCTTCACCACTTGTTTCCGTACGTTTCCTTGCCCTCTTATCCCGCTCTCTTTCCCTTCATCCCTTCATCCCCCTCCCCATATATATCCATAACCCAATATCCACACGCTAAAGGACGAGATCTGCAGAACGCGATTCCCGCAAAGACGAAGCCGTAGTCTTCATCTTCATTTTCGCCACCGCAGGATTGCTGCTGTGGGCCGCGGTGAGGCCGTGGGTTGGGGGGTGGATTGAGGTTCGTATCCTCCTTTCTTCTTTTTGCTGGGGATAGGATGGATGTGCATGGTGATGATGACTGACCGATAAATGGACAAAGGGAGCTCGAGAGCGGAGCAGTTATATCCCTGTTGCCGGACAAGATGGTTGAAGGCTGATATTGGGGATACCTTATTGACAGCGGTAATGCCATTTGGATGCTATGTTTATGTGATTTATATGTATATTCACGATCTCTATCCATCACCACCAAGGCGGGCGATTATTACTGTCACAAGCGATGGCGTTCAGGCTGAACTTGGACTTGGGTATAAGATATTCATATTAATATTCATACTCATAAGAGATATCCCCATGGCTGCAGAAGATGGCTACATTCCATACTGTGGATATTTAACTCTAAAGACTCGAATATCAATATCAGGGATGGTGGAAGTGAGAAATACTATGCTATACCATGTAATTCATGGACGATGGCTATGGCTATGGCTATGTATGTCTCCGCAGCGAGGAAGGGGATTTCATTTTCGCAAGCGATGGCGTTCGGGCATTTGAATTTGGGTATAAGATGTTCATACTCATAAGATATTTACCGGTGCTGGTGGCTAGTGTCTGGATAGGGTGATTGATACTTTGAGTTTCTTCGGATATGGATACTGATATGGATGTTGGGGATGTTGGGGATGTTGGATGAGTGGGAGTGGGATGGGGAAAAGAAGAGGTGAGGGAGTGGAAGAGGGAGGATAGTATACTCTCCTTATGTGAGTTATGTACGATGGCTATGTATATCACAGTAGCGAGGCGGCGGCGGTGGTGGTGGCGGGATTGTCACTGTCGCAAACGATGGCAGTTAGGCACTTGGACTTGGGCATGAGATATTCATATTCATATTCATGACTTATTTGACCATCATCAACTCTCATGAATTTTCATGAATTCTCATCATCATCATCTTTATCTTCATCATTGCATCCCTCCCTTCACCCTTCCACCCTTCCTTTCCCCCCTCCCTCCCTTCCCCTCCCCTCCCCACCCCACCCCATCCCCACTCACCACACAAGTCACACCCCCCTCCCCTCCTTACTAACCTTATCATGCGCCGCATCCTCCATCGGCCCCTTCGGATTACTCCCCAACGTATTCTCCCTCACATCCTCGCTCTTCTCACCCGAATCCCCCTTCCCGCCACCCTCGATATCAGCGCTCACGTCGCCGGCACGGCCGGATCCTGGTACGCCGGTTTGCTCGTCGGATTGGGTTTTGGGGTCCGGGGACTGGCGGCCGGGGTTTGGGGCGGACATGGTTGGGTTTTAGGATTGGGTTTGATGGGGGTGGTTGGTGGTGGGTGTGTTTGTGGAGGTGCGTGGGAGTGGTGTGTGGAGTGGGTGTGATCTGCAAACTGTTAGAGCTGGTGGGAAGTGTGATGGTATGTAGTCAGCTGCTGGAAGGTGGAGATGGCTTACGGAACTGATTGTAGGGATTGTGAATGTGTTTGGGTGTGTGGGTTGGTTGGAATTTTTGTTGATGAAATGAGTGGTTTTGTTTTTGGAGGGGCACATTTTCCTGGACGAGGGACCCCACTAGCTACGTCATTGCGACGGGTAAGCGCGACAATCGGCGGATAAACATCGGCGCGTAGTAGCTGGAATATGTGAGTGGATCCATGCACGCCATGATGAATTGCATTGGCATTTAGTGAGTGGAATCTCCTAGCGTGATCAATCGCCATTGCACGAAGCAGACCTTGGAGTTGGGAGACAGGTATAGTGACAGGTATACCGATATACATGTCTCATCTTATGTCTCATCTTTGAAGACGCGTAGTTTATGGTGAGAGGATCGCTCTGCGCTCGGAAAGGTTTTGATAGGCCGAAGCTCTACTCACGATGATCGACGCTGTTTAGCTCTTGATCTCATGGTGACAAGGCTGACCAAGTTGTTCTTTGAATTGCGACTCAATATTGATCATGAGTCGGTCCCAAATCGTGTTGCTTTACGCAGCAGATACGGTCAAAGCTGCGGCGGCCATAGCTGCAGCGACAGCAGCACCTAGAACGGCACTCTCTTGTGTCCTCTCCAGAATGACCCTTTTGCGGCTCAACCCTTCAAGTAATATCATTTCATCTAGTGCATGCTGTGCTCGATCCATGTAGCCCGGGTACTTGTTGATGACGCTCCCGTCACATCCGATGCTGATATGGTCTAGATCATTTTGCAATCCCGCCTCACTCTCCAGATCCTCTAGTAGTGATGAGAGCGCGTGAACGCCCGTGGCAAAGTATGATATCGATCGCCCAGAAACAAAGCGGACGGTCTGGCGAACAAAGGTTCCGTCGTTGAAGCTCGGGAACTGATCATTGGGATGATGTTCATGGAGAAGCGTGCAAATCGTAGCCAATGAGTCTGAGTTGTCAAGTTCGATCTGAGCGAGGAGTTTGGTATCCAGGACGTATTTCGAGATTAGGGATGGTGGTAGTGAGCCTCCGAAGAGGCCTGCTGTCTTGGTAGCCTCCACGATAATAAGGCGAACGATTTCGCCCATGTAGCCGCCTGCAACAAGATACTCAAACGGCTGATAGTTGGGCAGGATATGACTACTATTGAGTGCCTCATCCCATTTCGTTGTTGGGAATATGCCTTTGCTATACATGCTAAACTCGGTATTGGTAAGCACATGGGTGATGCCGCCGTCGTTTGGCAATGACCGTGAGGCGAATTTGGAAGGACCAAGGGATGTAACAGGGACATGTATCGCAGCATTGATGCCGGTGCCTAGTATGTAAGCCAGGCGTGTGGCTGGATCAAGGTATGCTCGAGCGAGGAGGGTAGAGGGGGAGTCGTTGACGATGGCGGCAAGGCTGACGTTCACATTCTGAAGCAGGATCAGCCGAGGATCTCATATCTCATTACAGGAGACACGAACTGCACGTTGGCAGGCTTGACAAATTATATCACCCAGATCATCACCAATGACTGCATCAGAGCAGACGAAGCCCTTCCCCATGCCCAAGACCTTGCCACTTCTTATTGATCTTTGACTGCTGAGGTCAGCATGTTCCCGTACCCATTAGTTGTACTATCCATGACTGACTCGATTGGAAAGGACCACGCAATGCCCATACGCAATGTTCCACTCCCTTCCATATGGTCTTTGCTCCCACTCTGCAACCTCAACATATCCCCTATTCTCTCGGCCATCCAATCGAAGAAAGCGTATTGCGGTAGCTGCCGTACCGTGTTATCAATAGGAAAGGACACGGTACGTCTGATCTGCATTGATTTCGGGCCCAGACTTCTACCACCGAGCTCGACTAATGCCATTCGTAGGTTCGATCCCCCAACTTCCAAAGCCAGATATTCCCCCCTTTCGTTTCCAGTAGGCAGGGTGTAGTTGTATGAGGGAAGCATGCATTGCGGGCTGGCATGGAGATGCTGTCTGAGTTCCAGCTGAAGCTGCTTGGAGAGGACGAGCAGTGATTCAATCTTCAATTGTTGCTTAAATTGGCATTGCACCTCTTCGAGGAAGTCATCTAAAGTTTTTTGCGGTGGCGGCATTGTGCTGAGTATGAATTGAGTGGTTGAGAGGACAGACACTGGGAGAGTACAGGACTTGTACGGCCAATGGGTTGTGGTAGAGGCTTTGCATTTCTGTACAGCAACAGCCAAAGCATGCACTATGACTCGTGCACCCTGTTTAGGGAAAACTTGTTGCAACGAGTGCGTCCCGGTCTATGGTAAAATCGAGCTTGACTTGAAGAAGAGACATCCCTCACAATTCGCGAAGAAAAGATCATCAGCTTCAGAGCCTCCACGCCCGAAATAGGCACATGGAGGCCGTGATGAAGTGGCGATAAAACACCGGCAGTCACTTTCGAAAGCTATAAGTGACTGCGCCTACAGTCAAGGAGGAGCTGGATTGGACCTGTACCACCGCTGCAGTGTCATCGTGATAGCCAATCTAAGCAGTGGTGAAGTAGGCGTCGCGCCCGAATGAGAGGTCGTATACGAAATTATTCTAAGGTTGGCAGGCACGCAGGCACGATATATGTGTGGGAATGAACTCACATACGAAGGTGGGTATCCGTTTCGCTCTACGTCGTATATTACATCTCGCTATGAATTAACAGGACATCGGATTCCCCTCTAGAGGCTCTGCAGAGTCAACGAACACCTCTACCCATGGTATCATACCTCAACAAATCCAAACAACCCCAACCCCCACCCAAAAACAAGCACCATCAAACCTTCTCACGCAGCACATCCCTCACCCCAGCCACCGCCACCATCGGCTTCACATCCTCATACGTCTCGTCCGTAAACGCCAAATCCGCCTCTACAGGCACCGTATCCGGAATCCGCGTAAAGATCAAAGGCGCCGCGATCAGCAGCGCCGCCGCAAGAAGCGCCCACGAAGACGCAAAGATGTTGACAAACGGCACCTTCAGCGCATCGACGCGATAGATGATGGCCGCGCCGGCCGATTGGATGCCCTTGTAAAACCCGGCGTAGTTGGCCAGCTTGCGGCCGTTGTTCGTCATGGCGCCCATGAACCAGTAGACGCTGGTTTGCCATGCAGCTAGGAAGGAATGACGGTGTAAGTTATTCTGCTAATTCGGGTTTAGGGGGATGAGAGTGTCAATATACCGTCGTAGAAGCCGTAGAACATGTAGAGGAACATCGGTCCAACGTAGCCGCTGTCTTGGAAGTCGCCTTTAACGAACGTCTTTGACGACGTCTGAGCCCTCGTGTACGTCTCCTCATACGCATAGCCACCGCCCCAGATCGCAAAGGTAAGCACGAGCAGCACGCCCCATATGATCCTCGCTCGCATCGAGCGCCTCACACTCTTGACATCCAGCGCGTAGCCGAACACGTAAGCTCCGACAATCTGGCTCGTGTAGTAAAGGACATTGTTGAGGGACCTGGTGCGAATATTGAACTTTGCAGAATTGAAGTCGTTGAACTGGTAAGTGTAAAACCAGTTGCTGGCGAAGAACATGGGAAACAGGCATATGACCCACACATCAGATCTCAAACATTCCCAGAGTCCGAGAAGCTCGCTCTGCCATGTAGGATGCTTCATCAGAATCACATGAGACAGATCGCCTCGGATCACGGTTCGTGCGTCTACGAGTGTCCAGGCGAGGCAGGCACCGAGGAAGGTCAGGACCATGAATCCAATGTACGTGCCATCATTGACGTTGCTGGCTTTGGAGTGTAAATTCTGCCCAAGCGGTATCCTGACACGAGGCCGTCATTTTGTGCAATGGTCTTCGGGAATTCTCTAAACTCACAGTCCACCAATCACAGCCCCAAGATTGAAGATCATCCAGAACCAAGAGATGTAGCGCCCTTTCGACTGTTCTGGAGGATAGGACATCATAATAGCACCTTGAGCCGCCCACAGCATCCCAGCGCAGACACCGAGCATCGCTCCAGCGAAGATCACAAAGCCGGAGTTTTGAGTATGGTTGTAACTCAAATAGCTGGATACATAAAGGCAGTATCCCAAACCTCCCAGACTCAACGTCAACTTAATACCCAGTCGATTCGCAATCGACCCGGCGAAGAAACCTACGACGGCAAAGGTGGAGTAGACCGCAACGTTGGCGTTGTCTGCGGTTTTGGGGTCTTCTTGACCGCCTCCTCCGAGGCCGTTGACGGCATTGAACATGCCTGGACATAAGAAGCAGACGAAGGCGACAAGGGTGAGCTGGAACGGAGGGGAGGCATAGCAGGGGATGGTCCAGGGTCCGATGCGGTGGGTCTTGTATTTCCAACCCACTGGGCGCCCGATTTGGCCATCTTCATAATTTGAATCTTGGTGACCTTGGTGGTTGTCGAATACTTCAGTGCCTTTACCTGCAACATCTCTGTCCTCTGTCTCTGTGTCCGCCATTTTCGGTACCGGACTCCAGTGGTATAGATAAAAACAGTGGTTTTTGATATCGATATGAATCACGGCAAATGTCTCACTCGATGATCAACGGGTTTCAGTGTAAATGCAGTTCGGAGTGGGAAACCTCATGAATGCCTACACCAATGATCGTGACCATTACACATTCCAGAGTATAGCGACACGTCTCACGAGCAGACATGCCTGGCAGAGCAATAAATGCAGACTCTGACAGGGGATGAGATAGTGAAGAAAGGCAGTCGCGTGATGAGATTCTGCAGCTGGAATTCTTCGGGTCTTTTTCTCTTTATGAGCGCACAAAGTAGCATTTGAGTGGCTACAGATATCAATATGTAAGCCACTAAGGCACGCTCCGGGTTGCTGGCGCAAGCCGGAAAGGCGTATTTTGATAGTGCGCTGCGGGGCTGAAGATATTGTGAGGGGCACGCTGCAGTATTGCAACACTAGCGCATATTGATATCGACCTCGAAGCTTCTGGGATGCGAGGCACTCCTGTATATCCACGGGAGCCAAGTAATGGAAAATGATCTGGATGCAGGCGCATTGTCCTCGCAATAGATCGAAACATCCTTATCGCCTCATATCCTCGTGAAGACCGTAGGCACACTTCCACTCATATCGACCATTGTGCTTTTATTTCTGACCCAGGCTTCCAATCCGGTCTTACCATTCTCCACCCCAAGTCCGCTCTGCTTCCATCCACCAACACTCATCTCTGCGGGACTTTCACCCCATGTATTCACCCAGGTGATTCCTGCTTCCAGCTGGGCAACCACCTGGTGTGCCAGATTGAGATCTTTGGTGAAGACCCCCGCAGCCAGTCCCAGCTCCGTAGCGTTCGCTCGCTCAATGGCCTCATCGACGCTGTCGTATGTCAAGATTGTCATCACGGGTCCAAAGATCTCTTCTTCGACGATCTTCATCGAGTCCTTGCAGTCGGTGAAGACTGTGGGCTTGACCCAGTAGCCGTCTTCCATGCCCTGAAGAGCCTCAGGCTTTTCGGCACCTCCACACAGCAGGGTCGCCTTGTCAACCTCAATTCCATGCTCGATGTAGTCTTTCACCTTCTTGTGGTGAACCTCGGACACAAGAGGACCAAAGTTGGTGTTCATATCCATTAGATCTCCCGGACGAATGTACTTCATTTGGTCTAGCAACTTCTCTTCGAACGCCTGCTTCATGGTCTTTGGCACAAAGACCCTCGTACCGTTCGTGCATACTTGACCTGTGCTGAAGAAATTGGCCATCATCGCACCGTCAACAGCCTGCTGAATATCCGCGTCTGGCAGTACGATGAGTGGGCTTTTCCCACCAAGCTCCATGGTGGTGTATTTCATCCCTGCTGCTGCGCTGCTGGCCACCTTCTTCCCCGTCGCAACCTGACCCGTGAACGAGACCTTGACAATGCCTGGATGAGACGTGAGGGTTGCCCCGACATCACCGCCACCGTTGACGACATTGAAGACTCCAGGAGGTACTCCGGCTTCGGTGTAGATTTCTGCTAAGATCTGGCCATGCAAAGGTGTAACTTCGCTCGGTTTGTAGACCATAGTATTACCCGCAGCAAGACACGGCGCCGACTTCCATAGCGCACTGGACAGCGAGAGTCTCAGCTTCGTATTCGTATGGCAGGGTGCATGTAGCGTACATTTGTATCGGGTAATTCCAAGCTCCTATACCCGCGCATACGCCCAGCGCCTCCTTTTTCGTATAGACCCAGGCGTCTTCCCTCAGCTGTGTTGTCTCGCCGTTGAGTCCCCCGCCTCCGACCAAGTTGGCGAAGAACTCCAACACATCCGCCCCAGTCACAACATCCACGGTGCTTGTCTCTGAAAATGGCTTGCCTGTATCGTGCGTCTCCGTCTTCGCGATCTCATCATTTCTCTCCCGCAGAAGCTGTACGGCTCTCAGCAAGATGCGTGATCGCGTGATGGGAGGAGTCGTCGACCAGGAACGAAACGCTGTCTGCGCAGATTGAATGGCAGAGTCGATGTCTGAGTCTGAGGCCGCGTGTACGTCGGCCAGAGGTTGTGCTGTCGAAGGATTGACCGATCTGAATACAGGACCTGCTGCAGTCTTCACTTTGCCATCACAGTAGAGATGACGTGGTGGGTAGAATGAGTCTGTCATGGCTGTTCCTCTAGTATGTTGACCCTGGTATCTTGATACCCAGGATATCTCGATAGGGAACAGTCAGCTATTCTTGCTCACTCGTCATGTTCAGCAGCAGTCAGCCGAGTCAAGCTGTATATGTGGCTATACCGGACAAAGAACAAAGGATGATGACCAATTCACCTAAGACCGGTTGAGCTTGTCGAGTTTTGCCCCAATACACCGTAGAATACTAAGGTAGTTACCTAGTACTCCGTAGGTCCGCAAGTTTTGACTGCATTGAGCTTAGCGTGGAATCCTTGACCACTCAGAGTTTCGACCGCTCTTCAATCTCACGTGTTCTACAAAAATCATCATTATTTCCTTTATTGTCCTTGCGATCCCTGCTTTTGCCTTTGTTGTATTTTCTTTCATAGAACTGCTCTTCTCCTTGCGTTGGCGGCTTTTTGGGAATATCTCATATTGTTGATAACACGTACAACGAGCCAATGTTAAACTATATGGTCACTCTTTGATCTCCTTGCAACACTTCCACCCATTTTGCTGTTTTGCACAATCATTGTTGAACTCAGTCAAAAGAAAATCTACTATCGATTTTTGTATCTAGTAATAATACCTACTTAAATTCTACTATGACTACCATTGAGCTTTCACCAGCTGAAGCGAATAGTTTCGACTATCTTATTGTTGGAGGTGGAACATCGGGATGTGTCATCGCCAGCCGGCTGGCCGAATATCTCCCTCACAAGAAGATACTTCTGGTGGAAGCCGGACCGAGTGATTACATGAATGACAAAGTCCTGAATTTGAAAGATTGGTTGAACCTATTGGGTGGCGAATTGGACTATGACTATGGTACGACCGAGCAGCCTAATGGTGAGTGACAAAAATATCTATTCTGTTCGATCGTTCTCCTCCCGCTGTTTTCCATGCATTGATGGAAGGGAGCCCACACTTGCCATCCTCGGGATATGTACGAAGTCATGTAGTATCAGATTCAGAATCTCATCATTAACATTTCCAATGCAGGAAATTCCCATATACGACACTCGCGAGCAAAGGTACTAGGAGGCTGCTCGTCACATAACACCCTCATCTCTTTCAGACCATTCGAATATGACTGCAAGGTATGGGAGTCTCAAGGCTGCGAAGGTTGGTCTTTCGAGACATTCACCCGGGTCCTGAATAACCTACGTAACACCGTGCAGCCCGTTCACTCCAGACACAGGAACCAACTCTGCAAAGACTGGATCAACTCATGCTCCACCGCTCTCGACGTCCCAGTCATCCATGACTTCAACAAGGAAATCATCAAAGCTGGAAACCTCGAGCAAGGTGTCGGCTTCTTTTCCGTTGCGTACAACCCGGACGATGGTCGCCGAAGCAGCGCGAGTGTAGCCTACATTCATCCCATCCTTCGTGGCGACGAGAAGCGACCTAACCTCACAGTCCTCACGAATACTTGGGTCAGCCAGGTCAACGTCACAGGCTCCACCGTGACAGGGATTACGCTCACTCTACAGTCAGGCGCAAGCTTCGCGGTAAGTCCCAAAAAAGAAACCATCCTCTGCGCCGGTGCCGTCGACACCCCCCGGCTCCTCCTCCATTCCGGCATCGGCCCTCGCGCACAACTCTCAGGTCTTGGCATACCCGTGATCAAAGACATTCCCGGCATCGGCCACAACCTGCTCGATCATCCCGAATCGATCATAATGTGGGAACTCAACAGACCCGTACCACCCAACCAAACAACCATGGACAGCGACGCCGGGATCTTCCTCCGCCGCGCCGCCACCGGACCAGCAGACATCATGATGCACTGCTACCAGATCCCCTTCTGCCTCAACACCGCCAGACTCGGCTACGACACCCCCATCGACGCGTTCTGCATGACCCCCAACATCCCCCGGCCCCGATCCAAGGGTCAGCTGTACCTGACGTCCAAAGACCCCAACGTGAAACCGGCCTTGGACTTCAAATACTTCACCGACCCCGAAGGCTACGATGCCGCCACCATAATTGCAGGCCTCCGAGCCGCGCGGAAGGTCGCAGAGCAGGCACCTTTCAATGACTGGTTGAAGCGTGAAGTCGCACCGGGCCCTTCCGTGACCTCCGACGAAGCACTGTCAGCCTACGGCCGGAAGGTGGCGCATACCGTCTACCATCCCGCCGGCACCACGAAGATGGGCAACCTTGAAAAAGATCACATGGCCGTGGTGGATCCGAAGCTGAGGCTGCGAGGTCTGAAGAGGGTGAGGATCGCCGATGCTGGATGTTTTCCGGAGATGACCACTGCGAATCCTATGCTGACTGTTCTGGCCATCGGGGAGCGAGCGGCGGAGATGATTGCGGAGGAAGCGGGGTGGAGGAGGCAGGAGAGGGCGAGGTTGTAGGTGAGGACCACTGTTGACCTGACGAGCCCGGAGGGTGCGGAAGCCAAGCTTCACGATACCTAGACGGCTGATGGACTGTACATACAAACCCCCCAAATAGTAAGACCTAAAAATCTGTACATAACACGCCAGTGTCCTGATAATTCTCAATCGACTGTATATATGTTGTACACACTAGCAGCTTAGCTATCACACGCACACCACATCCTATAACGCTCATTACCAGACAACCAATCAATCAACCACTCCATCCCCATCGCTCCCACCAAAACAGCCACGTTCCAAAAATACCAAAACCACCCCGTTTACAGAGACGATCATCCGTGCCAACCCTTTACAAGTAAGTGCGTAGGCTATCGCAACAGAATCGAGCGACATCCCAACAACAAACACTAGGTAACTAGATCCCCAAGATTCCATCAATCACAGCAAAATCATCGTTTTCAAAGCCGAACAACCCCTCTGGTATCTCTAAAGAAGCTCAAAATAATGCGTTGCGTATAATGGCTTTCGATGTGGAAACAAACAATGGGAACGATGTATAAAGGCGTATGTCTTATTACAAAAGAGCACACACCTTACCCTATAGCATAGTTGCTTTGCCTGCACCACCGACCTTTCCATGCGGTCATCACCGAAAGTATCCCAAACCGAAGAAAGATCCTCAGAAAACGCAATAACAAGTATCTAAGCCGAGCGTATACCAACGGATCCAAACCAACCCCCACACCAAAACGATGTGTCGCATCTACAACCTCAACCACGCACGTCTGCTGCGGCTGCCTCCACCCCTCCACCACCATCCTCCCCTACCCACCCAAAACAACAAAATTCCCCCAAAACCCCACCCCTCCCACCCCGTCGAATGCACCTACGAAGGCCTACCCTGCTGCCAAAACTGTCTCCCCGGCACAAAAGGCATGGTTGCAAGCCCATTTTCGAAGCTTTCGAGGCGGAGATCATGGCGTGTGAGAAGACGGGGTTGTATACGACGGCGGAGATTACGCGGGCGCTGAGGGGTGGGGAGGCTGTGCGGGATTTTGCTGGGGGGGAAGTTGGAGACGGCGAGGGGGGTTTCGGGGTGGAGCTTGGGGTTGGGATTTGGGATGTTTGTTGGGGGGTGGTTCGGGATGGGGGATTGGTAGGTGTTTCATTGTCTTTGCCTGTTCTTGAATCTTGTCCTCGGTGCTGGAAGGTCTCCCTTTGACATTCTCCGAGGTGGAAATGAGAGAATGACGTCTTCGTTGTTCAACAAACTTGCCCACTCACTCGGCGACCAGGGTCGCCGATCACCACCTTCAAGACTGACGAACTCGCGGATTCGTGGTCTTTGTTACCGGACTGCTGGCATCATCACCACGTACCTTACCCATGTAACATGTATCAACAGTTGTATTCTTGTGAATAACATCAAGGGATATACTATAAAGGCAAGATGGGTTACTCACTCTATATATCAACATACTCTGTCGGAGAGTGGGTCCAACTGGAAAAAGTGCAGACAGACGGGCCGCTTATGTTTCTGTTATTCACGTCATCTTGTTCCAAACTCGAGAGGAAATGATATGATTTGACTCGGATTACTTTCCACCCCTCCGGAGCTTGATCTAATACGGTCTCTGAAGCTTGTTGCAAAACCGAAGGACGAACGTTACTGGCTGAAGCAAGACTGATAGCATAGGGTGTTGAAGTGATAAGCATGTGAACGGTTGTCCTAAGTCGAGGATCAATCGAGCAATAAGTGGCAACAAGGGTAATGAGAGTGAGAGCGGCAGAGACGAGCCATAAGGTGCACGAAAGAAAATGCCAGCGAAGGACTGCTTAAGATACTTCGCTTCAAGGGCAACGATTATACCTGTGGGGTAATTATAACACACTGACTCGAATGATTAGTTGTTGACAGAAAACGCACTAAGGGAGAGCAGCATTGATTGCTGGGAGACAGAGTCCCATGGAAGCACTTATATGGTCCCTGCTTCCCTCCGTGCTGAAACTGACGATGAAGATAAGGTTCTCGACGTATATTATACCAAGGATTTCTTTGATACTCATCCTCCACAACTCATAATTGCTGGAAAGAGGTTCCATTACAGCCGTCCGCTACTTGTGAAACATGCCAAGAACGTGCTGGAGTTGAACGATTGCAGGCAGTAGTAGGCGCTGTAGAGGGATTTAAGCCGTGTAGTTTGTGACTGATTACTGATTGGCCGATCCTGAAGGGCCGAAATCGTCTTCGGTTTCGTTCTCAAAACTCTTGGTGTTATACCTGAGGACTTCAAGATCACGTCACCAGAACTTTCTGGAGACACTCAGGTGTGCAGTGAGGGCTATTGATCGTCGGCCTTTGGGCGACAAAACGCAGTACGTAGGGATTGTGGCATTGATATGCCAGCTTAGTTATTAGGCTTCCTGCTGTAATCAAAGAGGGAGCGACAAACGTTGCGTTGTTGCCTTTTATATTCTGCAACTTCCAGATCAAGCGGCAATCGGACATAATCTACTTGACCGGCATCACTTTCAGAAATCACCCCAGAGTGAATTTACCTAAGAGAATACTGTTGACGCCCAGAGTGCAAGCGTCTGATGTCGATGAAGCTGGAGAGATGCCTAGCGCCGATGTAAGCGGATTTGTCGCTGCGTTTGGCGCCATTGTCATGGGAATTTCAGACTTCATTCTAGCGTTAAGGCGAGGTCAATGCCGCGGACACAATGGCAACAGCAGTTGGAGAAAGTGACACTGCTGTTGGCGTAGGAAGAATCGCTAAGAGCTCAGAGACACAGCAGCCAGACCGGCCTCAGCTCGCTGCTCGACGAAAGTCTTCCTTCTCAGACGCCTTCAGCAAGATTACTACCAACCCTTTCAACCGTCGTCGTACGACTACCCTGGTGCAGAGCTCATCTTCCTCCGCATTCTTGATCCACCCTTCGCGAATCCCCACTCCATTGGGTATCTCTCGAAGCACATCCTTCCTGAGTACCTTGAGCGCGTTCACTTCGAGAACCCCATCAATCAACGACGGCAGCGAAGATTCAGAGCAATCAGCAATCGCAAAACCATCACGTAAGATCTCAGACCGCCTAGCTCAGACCCCTTTCTTCAATTGCCAGCACCAGCGCATCAACACCAGTCCTTTCCTCAACAAGCAGAAGCGCGAGCTGGGCGTGCAAATCGAGCAACGAGGCCTCATGGCACCTCTCCATCCACCTCTGCCCCGCAGCAGCACCATGGGTAACCTCGGACAGGGGCAATGCGCTCAACACTCACCTAATACCCCTAGCTTCATGCGTTCAACATCCAGTAGCGCGGCTCATCGGACGAGCCTCAACACCCCAAAGCCGCGCAACACCCCGATGCCTACCATCCCGTCAGGTAAGACCCCCACGAGCGCCAGCCGTATACCAACAGCGGGCTTCGGAGGCTCTAGCAAACCTGCATCAGGCCGACATCCTACGCCTTCAACAACACTCGCTTCATCCAGCGTGACTCCAACAAATGAGCGTCGTGTATCATCCTTCGGCCGCGGGCCGTCATCCAGCTTTATGAAGACCAAAGATCGTCCAACACCCAACCAAGGCAGGAGCATGACGTCGGGAAGCCACGCCCTCACTATTGACAGTTCTTGCCCTTCTGGAAGAAACAGTGGCCTTCCTTCTCCTCAGGAACGACGCATGGGATGGAGGCAGGGAAAGAAGGCTGGGAGGCGGCTAGCCTCTTCGCTTCGACGCTCCGATCACGGCAACGGCGGTACAAGCGAGCTCATGGCGTTCGAAGGTTTGCCTGTGAAGGATAACTTGACTGGAGGTGCCGTCAAAGCCAGCAACCACAACATCGCTCACATCAACATAGTCGTTCCAGCGAGCAGCAATGGTAACATCCAGAAGAAAACATCAACTCACCCTAGGAACGTTGAAGCCGAAGATTCTCAACAATCGGCTAACTTCACGACGATTGACGATGACAAACTAACCGCAACACATGAGATCGCCAATCTTCCATTCCCCCTTCGAGACATGTCGAATCCTCGTCTGGCAAGTCCCACTCATCACTCCCCCTTCCCTCTCCAATCACCTCTTCTCCCAATGCCAATCCCAATCCCACCAAGCAAGACCCTAACAGCAACACCTCCCAGATTTACACCCCCCTCCACCCCCTCGAATGGACCGGCCGCTTCACCGCCCTCTCCGACCGCTTCCGCACCAGCGCCCTCCCCTCCTCCCCCTCACCATCCCACTCTTCAAACCAACACCCCACCCCTTCCGAAACCTCAAGCGAAACGCTGACAGACTCCTTTCACGACCCCATGCACGACGAGGCGCAGCGTAATCACCGCGTCTGGATCCATATGCACGGCCTGTGCACAACGGACGAGGCGAGGGAGAGTCTCGCGGCGTACAGGATGTTTATGGATGCGCGGGAGAAGCAGATGGCGGGCGGGGTGAAGGGGGCGAAGGTTAGGGAGAAGCAGGGGTTCTTTCAAGCGCTGATGGGGAAGAAGAAGTAGCGATGTGATCCTTCTTCGATGGATACAGGCGTTCGCGGTGCGCGTGGTGCTGGTGGCAGGTGCGATGTAACGGATACGGATGGCTACGGGCGCTTCATATGTGCGGTTGCCAGGGCTTGCACACTGGCTTGTACTGTACGAGCGAGGTCGTTATGATGTATATGTGACGTAAATGGCGAGGAATGATTGCTCAAGCAGAGATTTCGGACACTTTTGTTGTAACGCCGAAGGCGTCAACGTATGAGAGATGAGATGCGATCAAGTAGCAGTTGCATAATGAAAGTCTCGAGGAGACTCACAAACGAACAACGACGCTGTACGCTTTCGAATGCTTCGAAGCTTGATGAGATACGGATATGTGTTCCTTTTCTCCGCTCATATAGGGGAAGAACTCGTCCTGATCACGACATTATCTCATAATGCCTAGTCTGTGTGGCGTAGTCTCAACTGCGCACGATGCCGTCCGGGAGACGGAGCGTTTCTAAACTTGAGACTGCCATCCGACGACAGCAATGGCGCTAGGATCGCTGCGTGTACAGAAGTCCGTGGTACGGTGATCTGACTGCTGCTTCGCCGCTTGCCAAGGCTTGGACGGTTTGTGTTGCATGTGAATAGGGGTTCACTGCGTATATCGAATCTTTCAGCTTACGGTTCTGGGTGCTGTCATGCAGAGAGTAGCGCTCGATATAGGGTGTAGAGTGGAGGTAGTGAGCCAGCAGGTCTCGATGCTCGAGGTTACTTCCAGTTCGGCTGTTGAGTGTAATGCGGATTCGGCCGGGTCGGACCTGGTCTGCTTGAGGCGGATGTAACATAGTTCGAAGCCGCGATGATAGCACACGGCTATTGAAGGTGGCTGTCCGCTTTGTTACGATGAGTCCGATGCATCATTGTCCTTTCGCGGCTTTATTCCTCAGATACTCGGCCACCTGCTGATGCCTTGTGACGAAGAATTTCTTTTGCGCCTCGTTTTTCCAGACCAAGACGCCGATTTCTTCGGCATATCGACATGGCGCATCGAAATCCGCCTTTGTGTTGAACCCCGTGAACAGGAAACCGACCGTGGCTTTCATTCGATCACCTTCAAGTTGCCATAGGCGAATCTGGTCTACGACTGTAGGCGGCAGGATAGGTTGGTTCTTGGCCATTTGGGGATGGGCGTGAGTGGTGAGGAAGCTGATGATCTGATCGCCGGTGATGCCCATGCTGACGGCACGACGGATGGATTCTCGGGTGATCTTGCCGGCGATCATGTTGGGGTAACGAGTGATTAGGCGGGTGAAGAGTTGTATGATGGCTATCTGCAAATTCGACGATGTGTACGCGTAGAGTCGGTAATTGGTCTCGATGACAATGAATCCTCCGCTATTGTCGCTAGAGGAGGCGAAAGAGGAACGTAAGCCTCCGGCATCCGAGGTCAGGGTTGTAGCAAGGCGAGTAGGGTAGAAGCAATTCGAGTCTGGAGGCACAAAGAGAATTCCGAAATCACCAAGATCTTGCAGCATTTGCACCTGAGTGGGTGTGAGCTTGGCTTTACTGTAGGGTAGGCCCAATTCAAGAGAACCAAGCATGAACAGAAAGGAAAGAACGTCGACTTCGTCCATTTGAAGCTATTATCCCATAGTTAGCCAGGCAACCAGCTCCGAGACCTAAGGCAAGCGAATAACGTGGGTACATACTGTCTCCGCGTTCTGCAAATAGAGGATAAGTATGGACCAAACCTGGGCATTGACCTCCTGGAGAATGAACGCAAAGCCATCTTTCGTGATCTCTACATTCCTGCCTCTCGAAGATACCAATTTACCCCATTCCAGTATTGTCTTGACCCCCGCACTAGGCTCGACACCGTTGCCTGCAACAAGATTGATGCCAGCGCTGCCCACCATGTAACCAAGCACGCTCTCCCACTGTCCCCTTGCATATTCGTCGAGCTCAGCGACCGTAACCTCAGTCTCGCTGGAATCATTCGATGGAACTCCGAATGAGTTGTGTTCCCCGCCTCCTGTCAGCGCAAGCCGTAGAGAGGTTGCGAAAGGATTTGTAAGGGCGTAGGCTCGCGGTCTCCCGGGGTTCGTGGCAGTCTTCAGTATATGTAGTCGTTCCAAAAGATTGACGGCATTGTCGCGTTCGCTTGATATATACATCAGTCATGATCCTCCTTTCATTATCTGTGCGTACCGTCGTCCGTCTGGCCGTACCCATGCTTCCAAATCCGAGACAGGCATGTGGTGACTTATGTACAGCAGTGCCATTACGAAGCTCTTAGCTATTCAAGTCAGCGGATGTACGAGGAGCTAAGGATCTGACCTACCTAGATGAGGCAGCATGCGCCGAAAGATGGCGAGCGCTGTTGAAGGCTGCTTATATAGCCTATTGAAGGTTGTACCTGGAAGTCCCTCCAGGTACTCGAAGGATCGAAGGGAAGAAGCCGACATCTCTTGTTTAGATGCATGAGCCGTCCTCGATTATGATCTCCGTTACCTAAATATCACGTCGCAACTTGCATGGCCAGGCAACATGATTCTGTGCGTAGCCATTTGGATATGCAAGTTGATCTGCAGAGGTGCCAAGACAGCGAGGAGCTTAGTCATCTTCGGCACACCTTCCTCAAGAGCTATAGCTACTCTATGTCATGAACAATCCAATGCTCCGACGGTTTATTATCAGCACTCGAGATGCTACGCTTCAGTTCGGTGAGCATTCAATCGCAGCTGCTTTTGAGAATCCGATGCTATGATGACAATATGCAAATGATTTGCAAGTATGTTGTAAAGACGTACGCTGATCGAATGCTTTGATGTTCTGTGTCGTCCCTTCATACTCATATACAATCGTCTACCATAGGTCTTATCAAGATCTTTTACCTCCAAAACCTATCAACATTAAGATCAATACATTGTTTCAGACTTAAAAACCTCCACACCACAGGTGCATTGGTTGGATATCTGATACGATCACGAACATGGTAAGTAATTGTCTCACATGCAAAGCCGCTCTTCTATATCACGAAGGTAGCAAAGACGTTTTCAGACGTTCGTTCCCGTTAGCGGCGAGTTCTAGGTAAACCTGAAGGTTATCCGCTAGGGAAGCGAAGGTTTCAACATGATCAATGATGAAGTTACCTGAGGTCGTATCACCTCCACTGGTATAAGGAACTAGAGGGCCGCCATCTCGGTGCGAGATTAGTAATTAAGCTAGGGACTCCCTAGAAACCTAACTACTCTAGGGGCTAAGCTCCCTAAAAACCCGCTAAGATCTATAATTCTAGGGGTGCTGTTAGCTATGCCGTACCCCATACTATAGCCCATGCTATAGCCCATGCTATAGCCATGCTATTGCCCATGCTGTACCCTATACTATACCCCATGCTGTAGCCCAATGCTGTACCCCATGCTATAGGGACTGCTGTAGGGATACTGTAGCCATGATGTAGCCATGCTGTAGGGAATGCTGTAGCCAATGCTGTAGCCACTGCTGTAACCTATGCTGTACCCATGCTGTAGCCAATGCTGTCCTCATGCTGTCCCCCATGCTGATGCTATAGCCCATGCTGTCCCCCATGCTGTCCCCCATGCTGTAGGGACTGCTGTACCCATGCTGTCCCCATGCTGTCCTCCATGCTGTAGGGACTGCTGTACCCATGCTGTCCCCATGCTGTCCCCCATGCTGTCCCCCATGCTGTCCCCCATGCTGTCCCCCATGCTGTCCCCCATGCTGTCCCCCATGCTGTCCCCCATGCTGTACCCCAATGCTGTACCCATGCTGGACCCTATGCTATACCCCATGCTGGAGGGACTGCTGTACTGTAGCCATGCTGTAGGGAATGCTGTAGGGAATGCGGTAGCCATGCTGTAGGGAATGCTGTAGGGAATGCTATAGCCATGCTATTGTCTTTCGGTAGCCATGCTGTATGCTGTAAAGAAAAGTTCGGGGGAAAATTAGATCACGTGAGGTACATTGCTTGGCGCAACGACAGCCAACCAAACCTTAAACAGTCACAGTATTATATAGACTGGATGGTACGCTGCGAATTGCAACGATTCACAAGACTTGTAGACGCTCGTTTCGACCTGCAGATATTGTCCGCCTCGGCCGAAATTCTGCGTTTCTTGAGTTTGAATTACGCCCAGATGATAAGGGAAGAAGCAAGAAGCCTCATAAGCCTAGCACTGGTGTCGAGAATTTATTCCTATTGAATAGGAGTGAATATGGTAGGACCGAGAGAAAGTCGGCAGTAACCAGCGCATATATTTTGCACGATTGACGAAGTGTCTCAGGAGTGGATCACGGGATACTCTAAGATCCAGTAATATCTTGGTGGGCTAGTTCCGGTGGAGTGATGTATGCTAGTGACTCAAGCAGCCATGAAAAATAGCTGATGATTCAGTACTGAACCTGGGAGGGTTTTCAGAAGTATTAGGGTGCTTGAATTCCACCTTTAAAAGAACTATTCACAATCATAGCCTAGCCGATTTTGTGGTACACGTGCGTGAAGAACGTGGATGATGTTGAAATAGGTAGAATGGTAATGGTTGTTACATTACTAGCTATATAGGTGGAGAGAGATAGGATATATAGGATACTAAGACGGGTACTAGCGCGCGTCTAGTACGCGGCTAGTCTAACTAATTATATCCTATTTTAATATATTTTAATACTCCTACTTAAATGAAATACCTTATTAGTATAGTAGTATAACTAACTTATTAACGTTCTATTCCTACCGTCTAAAATCCCCCTTCTTAACTAAATACTAGGTGATAGGCGTAAAGGTAAGTAGATAGTAGTAGAAGTTCTATTTAAAGGGTAGTAATTTAGTGAAAGCCTTCTAGACGTAGATTAGATAGACTCTAATAAGGTAGGTATAATTATAGGGTAACTAATTCTATCTATATAACTATTTCTAAGACGTACTTATTTTATAAAGGTATACTATTAAGGTTTCTATATTATAATAACTTAATTATACGTTTCTTACCTTTAATATACTAGATAAGCTTATACTAGGTAGGTAGGAGGGTATTATAGGGCCTAATTTTAATATCTATATCCTTAGTTATATTATAGTTAAAAATAATAATAATAATACCTAGGCAAAGGATTATAACTCCCTAGTAGTATTAGTTATCCGCTTCCTATTCTTATCTAACCTAGGTACGTGTCTAGGTAGTAAAGATAGCGAGGCTATTACGGCCTAGGGGTACGTTACGCTAGAAGCTATTATAGGTACTATATTTACTAGCGTCTAGGAATATATTACGCTAGCTCCATTTTATATTAGTAGTAGGGTAAGAGATAGGATTATAGTAAATATATACCGTAGTCTAGGCCTAATAATTTTATAGGAAAGCGGTTAACTCGTCTATTATAATATTAGTTTATAGCTAGGAATAGTCTAGTATCTAGATAATATTACCAGTAGTATAACTTACTATTTAAACTTAGAATATAAAAGGATAATAAAGTTAAATAGGCCTATAAAGTCTATTTTATATTCTAATATTATAGCGTGGAGTTATAGGGCTAGAAGGGTAGGTAATTAGGAGCTAGCTATCCCTTAGTTAGCTACGGGAGCGCTTATAGAGCTACTAAGAGTACCTATAAAGTCTTATTATACTAAAGACTCCTACTATTATAGTACTTCTAGGCCTAAGACCTTATAAAAGGGGATAAATTTATCTTTAAGGAGGGCTTTAATAAGGCCGTTAGCTACTTACTTATTAGTCCTAATATATTCTAGCTTAACGTCGCTAGTAGTAACCCGTTTTTATATATAGTAATACTAGATATTAATATACTTTCTATATATATAAAACTAAGGGTTCTTAGCTAGGGTAATAGCTCCCTAATTATTATAGTAGAGTATTATAGTAGTAGGCTAATAGGTATCCTTAAAGAGGTCTAGCTTAGTAAGGAGCTATTAGAGCTAGATAGCTTCCTTTATAACCTATATCTAGCCTATATATTCTACCTTATAGCTAGATAGGGTAATAGTAGGCTATTACTTTAATAACTAGCTTATTACTCTACTACTAATATTAAAAATATAGCTTATAATTAACTACTAAGTATCTTAGTTACCGGCCTAATTAGTATTACTATAACTAATAAGAGGAAAGATACTCCTATAAAAAGTAAGTTATAAGTTAATTATACTTTAAAGGTAGTAGAAAATCCTCTTAATAGCTATTTAATATAACTAATTTAGGTTTAATCTATATCTACTAACTACTAAGATTATATAGGTAATATCTAGCCTAGTCCCTAGTATAATATATATTAGGGAGCTAACAGCTAACTAATATTGCTTTTAGAAGGTATTAGGGGTTATATAGTCTTCCTTAGATACCTATAACTTATTTATATCTATTAGGGTTACTACGGGGTATAACTCCTATATACTAAAGTCCCTTAATACCTTTTTAGTATAGGCTTCTTAACCTAGTTATAGTACCTAATTCGCTTGATCCCGCCTAACTAATATACCTAAATAGAAGGAATATAGGCTAAGGTTAGTTATCTAGAAGTATTTATTAAGTATAACCTTAACTTAATTAATAGTAGTTCGGCTAGGTCTAGTAATTAGTAAATTATTAATATAGGCCGTGATAATAACTTAGTCTTTATAATTAATTAAGACGCTTTTATTAGTAGTAAGTAGTATAAAGCCCTAAGTCTTTAGTAATATAAAGAGTATAGAAAACTAGACTTAAGGTAATTATTTTAGGTTATAAAGTACTTTCTTTAAGATATAGATAAGGTATTCCTTACCCTTAGCCGCGAAGCCTTTAAGCTATTTAATATAAATATCTTCCTTAATATTTCTATAGAGGAAAGTAGTCTTAATATCTATTTAATCTAGTTCCTAGTTAAGGGATACGGCTAGTATAAAGATAGCCTTATAACTTATTAGCTTTACTACTAAAGTAAAGGTCTTATTATAATTAATCCCTTCCTATTATTTAAAACCCCTAACTACCTAGTATACCTTATAATAGAGGACTTTATTATAAGGCCCCCTTTTTAACTTAAATACCTACTTCCCCTAGAGTACCTTCTAACCTAGAGGTAGCTATTTAAGTGCCTACGTATTATTCTATATAAGGGAGTTAAATTTATCTTATAGTACTACTTCCTAGTCCTTCTTAGTATTATTTACTATAGCTTCCTTATATAATTTAGGTTTAAAGGGCTCCGTACCTTTAACTATTATTAGGAAAGTGAATATTACTAGTAGATCTAGGGAGTTATTATATAGTTTATTAGGAGGTATTTTAAATTCTAGGTAACTAGATAAAACCTTAGCTAATAATAGGAGCTTATTAGCGTCTTAATAAAATATTACTAGATAGGCCTAATTTAGTTTAGGGCGGATATTTAATAGGGTCTTAGGGTAGGATTTATCCTTAGCCGCTACGTCTTTAACGTAGATTAGTAGTATATCTTTAATCTAGATTAGTAATACTTTACTTTTAGACGGAGATTACCCCCTTATATCGCCAGCTACCCGCTTAGAGTAGTAGGGGAGGTCTATAAATATATACCTTTTAGCTTTTAGTTTAATATAGCCTACGGAGACCTCCTTAATAAAGTAGACGTTAGATAATTAAGCGAGCTTCCTAGATTTATTATTAATAAGATAGTAGATAGCCTTACCTTTATAGCTAACGAGTTAACCTAGATAGGAATAGGCCTTAAAGTAACTAATTTTAGTAGTAGTCCTACCGGTATAATAGAAGGCCTAAGAGCTAAGGACTTATAAGTAGGAGAGGTTAGGCTAATAGCTATTAAACTTCTTATAAGGTATTATCTTAATACTAGACTTAGGGGACCTATTCTAGAGGTAGCTAGCCGCTTAAATAAATTTAGGCTAGTACTTATAATCTATCCCGCTATCTATAAGTATAGTATAGGCCTTATCTATTAGGGTCTTACTAAGACGCTTTATAGACCTATTAGCCTAGGGAGTATCTCATGTTATACTCTCCTAGATAATACCGTTAGCCTAGCGGTACTTTATAAAGGCTACGGAGTTAAATTCCCCTCTACTATTAGTATAATGGCGTTATATATATTATATAAGACGCTCCTAGTTTACTTTAAAGGCCTTAAAGGCTAGGAGGAACTTACTTTTAGCCTTAAGTAGGGTAACATCTAATTCCTTAGTATAATTATATAATATTATACTAAAGAATCAGGAGCTATTATAAGCTATAACGATCCCCTTATAAATCTTATAAGGGCCTACTAAGTCGCTATTAATACGCTTATATAAGTACTTCCCTAGGGTAATAGGTACTTCCCTAGGGTAATAGGATAGTTATACGGAGCCCTTATTATTTAGGTCTCTATATAGACGTTATATATATAATCCTTAGAGATAATCTTATTAAGGTTGATTCTACTAGATATATTTATTAGCTATTTTAGGTTCTATTAGCCTAAATAACTTATACGGGTATATTAAAGGCTAATAGATAGGGAGACTTAAAAGGCCGCGAACGTATATACTTTTAACTTTAAAAGAAGCTAGGATATAATTACTAGGGCTATAAAGGCTAGGGTTAGATAATCCTAGGTATTAAGGTAGAAGATACTATTATATTAGGTATACGTAAAGACATAGCCTTTATAAGTAATAGTATACTCTTATAAGCTAAAGGAGACTTTAGCCCTAAGATAGAGTAGCTAAGATACTAAAATTTAATTTAATTAGGTATCTAGGATATAAAGGACGTTAGTAAGATATACTTTCACCCTAATTCCCTTATTAGTCTTATAAGGGATAATTATAGTACTACGTCCTATTATATAAAGACCGGCCTAGCTAATCTTATAAATAGGGGACTTAGGAATCGCCTTATACTCTTTAAGGATATCTTAATTATTAATAATATATTAGCTATATACCATATCTAGGAGGATAGTAGTAGCGAGGCTAGTTATACCTAGCGTAGTTATAAAGCCGATAACTAGGTCTTTAGACTCTATAGGTATACGGGGACACTTACCTCTAGTATTACTACCCCCTTAGCTGCGGCCCCCTTAGTTTTAGCTCTTATCTACCTTAACTATCTTAAGGAAGGCCTTTATTAACTTAAGGTACTTAATCCGGTAGTTAGACTCTATATAGCCTAAATAATTATAGTAGTTATAGTACTTATTACTACGCCGTACGTTTAAACTAGCCTAGCGTAGTAGGCGAGCAGTAGCTATAGCTATAGCTATAATTATAATAGAAGACTTTATAAAGTTCTAGTAAGCTTCTTTATTTACCGTAGCTAGTACGAGTTTATTAAATAAGACTATTATAATACCTTCTTTAGTAGTAATAGTATACGTCTAAATAAATATACTCTAAAAGGTATTAAACTTCACGCTAAGATACTAGAGGTAGGTATTAATAATAAAGATATAGGGGAGTTTATATCCTAGGTTAATTAGGTTAGAGTTAATAGTTCTAAGTTTACTTATATAGTTACTAATATCTTTATAGTTAGCGTAAAAGAGGGTATTAAAATTATAGATAATCTTATTAAGGATACTAGTACCTTAAGGCTTATAGAAGTTTTTAAGGATCTTTTAAGCTACTAAAGGGACGGTCTTATCCTTAATTATACTATAAGTATTAGTATTATAGCGTGCTTTTATTACTTTATAGCCCTTATTATACTTATTATCCTAAATCTCCTAAAGATTTTAGGTTATAGGGATGATACGGTCTATCTTAAGGATAGCTTTAAGGCTATTAAGAATAATATAGGACCGTATATTATAGGAGTATAACGGCTAGTTACAGCTAGATTCTAGTATAGGAACGAGTATAAGGGGGTAGTTACCACCCCCTCTAATCTCTACTTTAGTACCGGTAGGAGGTATATCTATATCTTCGGTCTTAGTATCTAGATTATATAGATTTAGCGTTAGAGATTAAGTTAGTACTAGTATTAGTAACTATAAACGTGCGGAAGGTAGTCTTAACCTAGTAGTAAGGCTAAAGATAATGCTTTCACCTAGTATTCTAAGGCCTTCCGTTAAAAATAATAGTAATTAGTTTTAGGGATAAGGTTCTAATATTAATAAAGGTATAAAGGAGGTATTATCTAATAGTATCCCCTAATAATTAATAGTAGTAGCTACCTCTTAGTCAATTTTATAGCTAATATCTTAGTAGAGATATAGGAAATTAAGGAAGTAGTAGTTTACTTAAAGGTTAGCTAGAAGACCTTTAGGGTAAATCTTAGTTAACTATTAATAGATTTCTTATTTAGATTCTTTAAGTTCTAGTATAAAGTAATTAGAATAATAATAAGAAGGAGGGAGAGGAGAATCTAGGGAAGATAGGATAGATATAGCTAATTTATAAGGAGGTTAATAAATATTCCTAGCCTTCTCCGTCTTCTTAGCCCCCTTTTATAAGAATACTATACGTTATCCACGGTATTAGCTAGGTAATAAGCGTAAATAACCGTTACTAAGGTAGTTAGTATATATAGGGAATAGATATTATTCGTATAATTAGTAAACTACTTACTAAGGGGTTACTATTACTAAGTTAGGGGGATTTTAGCCGTCTTAGCGAAAATCTCTGCTACGTCGGCAATTTCTGAAAACCCGGAGGGATACCCCGGGCCGGCCCCGGGCCGCCCCGGGCCCCTAGGGCCGTGGTTTGAGAAAGCTTGCCCTGGGGCCGCAGGGGCAGACACGAGTCCGCCCGGGGCAGTAGGGGCCGCAAGGGCAACCTGCCTAGCGCCCGGGGCCGCCCCAAGATTAGGCTTCCGGGCACTAGGCAATAGCGTCACGCCTCCCCAAGATTAGGCTTCCGGGCGCTAGGCAATAGCGTTACGGTTCCCGCAACCAACGCTGTCGCATCATCGTCAGCTACTCGAGTTGACATGACTACCACGCTGTCGCCCCCTATTGCGACCCACCCTAGCGCATCATCCCAGCGAAGAAATCGGCTGAATCAATCGATTCCGGGGTCGCTTTTAGGGTGGCGTTGGGGGTGGCTCCGGGGTACGCTACCCGAGTCCCCCGTCGATCATAGAACATCAAAACTTTTGAAGTTCTGCTTAGTAAGCAGTCACGTGATATGGTTTCGCTTAGTAAGCAGTCACGTGACTTCCTAGAATTTAATAACTAGTAGATTTTGAAAAAATTACTTAGTCAGCAGTCACGTGACGCTGCCCTTGGAGCCCGGAGTGGCCCCGGGGCCTTGCGACACGCTGCGACAGGCCCGGGGCTGGCCCGGGGCCCCCGGGGCCGGCCCCGGGCCTGCGGGCATAAGGTCTTTGCCATGGGCATAGGGGCGAGTTGAGATCTTGCCGACGTAGTAGATTCCCTAGCCCCCTTTTTCGGCGGTACGTAGTATTAATGTAGAGGTAATCTATAAGGGATAATATTAATACTAGTCGTAGGGTAAATAAATAAATAAATACCCTGCGCCTAGGCTTATAACCTGTTAAAATAGGTAGAATGGTAATAGTTATTATATTACTAGCTATATAGGTGGAGAGAGATAGGATATATAGGATGCTAAGACGGGTACTAGCGCGCGTCTAGTACGCGGCTAGTCTAACTAATTACATCCTGTTT
>JAABUX010002321.1_pt1 | contig 27151 bp, 24 predicted proteins | sample 5561851 | NCBI WGS metagenome assembly JAABUX01 (sample SAMN10711883, study PRJNA513361) | rock metagenome | isolation source: Antarctica rocks | place: Antarctica: Victoria Land, Richard Nunatak red sandstone | collected 2016-01-03 | reverse complement strand
CGCACCATCTCCCACACCCACTGCCGCGTCAGCGCCTTTCCCCGCACACTCAGAAACAGCCTCCGCTCAATCCCCACCACCCGGCTCATCCCACCCCGCACCAGCTCCGGCCGCCCCCTCTGCAAATACCGCTCCAGAGCTTCGCACGCCGATCGCCCCAGCGGCACAATCCTCTCCTTATCGCCCTTCCCCCGCACCTGCGCCCGCGCCTGGTCCAGGTGAACATCCTCCACCCGCAGAGCGCAGATCTCCCCCACCCGAAGCCCGCCCGCATATAGCACCTCCAGAATCGCGTGATTCCGCAGCGCCAAACCGTTCGCATCCTCCGCCCGCGCCGCCGCCCCCGTCCGGCCCAGCATCTCCGATACGTCCGCCTCCGCCAGACTCTTCGGCAGGATCTTCCACGTCGCCGGCGTCTCCACATTCACCGTCGGATCATGCTCCGTCCGCCTGTCCAGCAGCAGCCACCGGTAGAACCCCCGCAGCGCACTCAACTTCTTCGCCAGCGTCCGCGACTCCACCCCATGACCCCGCATCCGCTCCATAAATCCGCTCACATCCGCCTGCGTCGCCCCCACCAGCAGCCCCTCCCGCCCTTCCACATGCTCGGCAAACTGCTCGAGATCCCGCCCGTACGCCTCCACCGTCGCCGGCCGCGACCCCTTCTCCACGCGCAGATACGCACAAAACTCCCGCACAAGCCGCACGTTACCCGTCTCCGTTGCCTGCATCGCATCTGATTATCAGCGTCCTGCTGACCTCCGCCCCGCAACCTCCCGTAACCCGTACCTCGCTCGCCACGCACCATCTCCGCCACTTGCCAGACGGCCCCTGCTTCATTCACTCCCATCCGCCGGGTGCCCCAATGGCCCCATGCATGACAGCCCCACCCGGAGTCCCCGGCGAACTTCGTTCGTTGAGGTGGTCATCGTCCTGCGTGGGTCATCGACCCGCGAGGGGTACCGCCCCGCCCACTCCCCACCCACTGATAAACTCAACCCCAGACCACCATGTTTGAAAACCTCTCCGACAAGCTCCAGCGCTCCTTCAAAAACCTCCGCGGCCAAGGCACCATCTCCGAAGAAAACATCGCCGACGCCCTCCGCGAGATCCGCACCGCCCTCCTCGAGTCCGACGTCAACCTCGACGTCGTCAAGCTCACCGTCGAGCACATCCGTACCAAAGCCATGGGTAGCGAAGTGGCGACCTCCCTCTCGCCCACCGAGCAGATCGTCAAAATCGTCAACGACGAGCTCATGGACATCCTCGGACGCGACACCGCCCGCTTCAAATTTTCCTCGCAGCCCCCCACCGTCATCCTCATGGCCGGCCTCCAGGGCTCCGGCAAAACCACTACCTCCGCCAAGCTCGCCCAGTGGCTCAAAAAAGGCGGCCACCGCCCCATGCTCGTCTCGGTCGACGTCTACCGCCCCGCCGCCCGCGAGCAGCTCAAGGTCGTCGCCCAGTCCATCTCCGCCCAGATCTACGAGGGCAAGCTCGACCCCACCACCAAGCACGGAACCGAAGACGTCCTCCGCCTCGCCAGGGAAGCCCTCCGCGACGCCCGCAACTTCGGCTGCGACATCCTCCTCGTCGACACCGCCGGCCGCCTCGGCATCGACCAGCTCCTCATGGACGAGATGGCCGCCCTCAAAGCCGACCTCAAACCCTCCGAGATCCTCTTCGTCGCCGACGCCATGACCGGACAGGACGCCGTCAACTCCGCCAAAGCCTTCAACGACCGCCTCGGCATCACCGGCGTCATCCTCACCAAAATGGACGGCGACGCCCGCGGCGGCGCAGCCCTCTCCATCCGCCACATTACCGGCGCACCCATCAAGTTCCTCGGCACCGGCGAAAAACCCGACGCCTTCGAACCCTTCCACCCCGACCGCATCGTCTCCCGCATCATGGGCATGGGCGACATCGCCACCCTGCTCGAACGCGCCGAAGAAAAACTCGACCGCGGCAAAGCCGAGCAGTTCGCCAAAAAAGCCCTCTCCGGAGACGGCTTCACCCTCGACGACTTCCGCGAACAGCTCCGTCAGATAAAAAAGATGGGCTCCATGAAGTCCATCCTCAAAATGCTCCCCTCCGTCGGCCCCTTCCAGGGCATCCAGCAAGCCGCCGAAAACGTCGACGAAAACCAGTTCAACCGCGTCGAATCCATCATCAACTCCATGACCAACAAAGAACGCCACGACCACGAAATCATCAACGGCTCCCGCCGCAAACGCATCGCCAACGGCTCCGGCACCACCGTCCAGGAGGTCAACAACCTACTCCGCCAATACACCCAAATGCGCAAAATGTTCAAATCCATCGGCGGAGGAGGAGGCATGAAAGCCCAACAACGCATGATGAGCCAAATGCAAGGCAAACAGCGCTTCGGACGATAGCCTGCTTATAATGCGGCAATGAGGGGAACACCATGCTGACTGACGATCAGATTACGAGTGTGTGGGAACGCCAACTTGCGTCAGAAGTACGCGCGCTCTACTTCGGAGAGCTCGCGAGCAAGTACACCGTACAGAAGCAATGGATCAGCGGACTCTCTTTCTTCCTTGCCAGCAGCGCAGCGGCCACAATCGTTGCAAAGTCTCCGGCGTGGCTCCCCATCCTCCTGGCCTGCCTGACAGCCCTGCTAAGCGCCTACTCCGTCGCTCGCGGCTTGGACGGAGCCACACGTACGATGTCTAAGTTTCAGTTCGCATGGGGCGAGTTGGCAGCAGGATATGAGGCAATTTGGAACTCTACTTGGCAGGATGACGCAAGCGCCCGCTTGGCCCTGCTAAGCGCTCGGGAAAACGACCTATCCAGCCAGGCCTCAACAGAGGCACCGAACAACCAGTCTCGCCTTGATTACTGGCAGCAGCAGGTTTTCAGGCAACATTATTTGGTATCCACATGAGCAGATTGGGTGACAGTACACGCGCCGGCTGGCCGCCTATGCCGAGACCTACGCCACCACCGCCAAAACCTCCACCCCCACCACCCCCAAACAAGTAACCGGGGGGGTCCAAGCATCACCCTCAAACCCAGCCAAGCCAAAGGCGGGTGGCAGGTGGCCCAAGGCCTAAAGCGCCACCACCAACCGGCAAACTCCACTTCATCACTACCCGAGACCTCAACCTACACAGACACAGGCCGGTGCCCCATTCATGACAGCCGTATCGCCATGAGTGGGTCATCGACCGACAGGTCGACCGCCTCCAAAAAACCGTCCAACAAGTCCTCGAACAACCCGCAAACACCTCCCCGTAGACACGATCGGCGGGTGGCCCAGGCACCACCTCCAGACCAGCCAAGCCAAAGGCGGGTGCCCCACTCATGACAGCTTCACCGTCATGAGTGGGTCATCGACCGAAGGTCGACCGCCTCTACCCTCTACACCCTCAAGACCTGAAGCGTTCACCTCAACAAGGTCGACCGTCTTCCTTCCAGTCACCCCGAACTCACCGGAAACACGAACTCCAGACCAGGGCGGGTCGCCCAGGTCTGACTGGGGCGCAGAGACGGGTACCCACATCTAGACCTGAGATGTGGGTTTATCGCCAGCCAGCGCGATGAACCCACCGAACTCCGGGCCAGCCGCACGCGGGCGTCGCCTGACTCCGTTGTCGCAAGCTCACAGCCCTGCCACCAACACCGGGTGCCCCATCCTCTCGGCAAAGCCGAAAGGGTGGGGTATCGCGCAAAGCGCGACCGCTCCCGCCCAACATAATTGCCGGCAGCAAACAGAAACGCCCACCTCAAAACCTCTGAGGTGGGCGTAACCACAAACTGGGCAAGCCGGGACGACCTCCTACCGGTGCCCCCCGCCGCCGCCATGCGAACCGCCACCACCTCCGAAGCCCCCGCCATGAACTCCGCCGCCGAAGCCCCCGCCATGGAAGCCCCCGGCAGAGCCGCCGCCGTGGAAGCCCCCGCCAGACCCGCCATGCAACCCGCCCGCAGAGCCGACGCCGCCACGGACTCCCCCATACCCGCCGCGGTATCCTCCATACCCGCTGCCATAGAAGCCGCCGCCATAACCGCTGCCGAATCCTCCAAGGCCGCCGCCATAGAAGCCCAGGCCGCCGCCATAGAAGCCCAGACCGCCGCCATACAGGTAAGCCGGCGAATAAAACCCAAACCCGAACGGGTTCAGGAACGCCCCCTCCCCCGGCAGCCATGTATACGAGTAAAGCCCCGGATCCCACGCCCATCCAGGCGCGAACCCTGCCCCGCCCTCATACCGCTCCGCCAGCCGCTCATTCGCTTCGCCCAGATACTCCGACCGCAGGCTGCTCCACTGGTACAGAGCCCCTTCCTCCGCCTGGTCCTTGTCGAACTTCACCGGCTTCGTCGCATCCGCAGTTACCGCAATCTGCCGGCCCCCCTTCACGCCGATTCCCTTATCCGCCGACGACGTCGGAAATACCTCGGCCTTGCCGTCAAACACCTTCATCGTGTCCGATCCCGCATTGAAGCCGTACAGCCCGCTCTTCAGCACGTGCGTCTGCCCGCCATCCGCGAAGTCGATCAGCAGCCGGTTCTGGTTGTGCAGTTCGTCCACCTCGATCTCCGCCCGTCCGCGCTCGAGCGCCACCTCCGTGTGCAGGAGATCCGGCGACACCATCTTCACCGTGCTGTCCTCCCCCAGGCGCAGAAACACCCCAGGCGTCAAAAGGAGTTCCACCTTGCCGTTGGAGGTCGCAAGCGTCTGTCCCTGATCCAGCTCGGCCTTCCCTACGGAGTGAGCGGAAACGGCCCGGCCATCGATTGAGGCCTGCCCTTCCACATAATTCAGAGTCCCTGGTCTGGCTGGGTTGGCGGCCTGCCCGAAAGCTGGCGCCCACAGAGTCGTCGCCAGGGAAAGCATCATTGCTACCTTCAGCCTTGGCATATCAAAACCTCTGCTAAGTTAGATGGTCCCATGTACCAAAAGGTCGCAGCCCGGGTGGCCCAGGTTTGGACTGGACCACAACTCCGGGTGCCCCATCTTCGCGATAGTCTCACCGTCGCTCGCGATAGTCTCACCGTCGCTAAGGTGGGTTCATCGCCTCCCCAGGCGCGACATAGGATGCAGGGCAGCCCCATTAACCTTTCGGCCCCGCCGGTGGCGCATCCACCCCACCCAATTCGATAAACTGAAGATATCGAATCGCCTCCCAGCAGAGAAGCAACCCGGGAGTTCCACCACACCTGGTGCACGAAAGTTCGAAGTCCGGACCTAAAGCATCTGGATCCAATATTTTGACACAAAGTACGGGGGGGGGCGGTACCTGCCGCACCATCGCCGCCCCGCATAAGCCCTCACTCTCAGCGTCTAAACTGGCACTATGCAAGGCCTCCAGGACAAGCTTGACCAGATCACCTCCAACACCCGCAAGCTTGTACAGGCTGAGCGCCTTGCGCTCTCCGAGCGAGCTACGGCGGACCTGTTCGCAACGGGTATTGAAGACCGCATCCTCCCGGTCGGCTCCCCCGCACCCACCTTCTCGCTCCAGGATGCCAGCACCGGCAATATGGTCAGCTCCTCCGACCTCCTTGCCCTTGGCCCCCTGGTTCTCAGCTTCTTTCGCGGCCGCTGGTGCCCCTACTGTGTCACCGAACTCGAAAGCTGGCGCGATCTCTACCCCGACCTTCGTCGCGCTGGGGCCGTCTTCGCCGCTGTCTCACCCCAGAATCGCCGTCATAACGCCTTTACCGCCGAGCATCTGATCAAGCACGCTCCGCAGCTGGTGGCCTTCCCAATCCTCTCTGATCCGGAGTCGGCTGTCGCAGCGCAGTTCGGTATCGCCTACACAATTCCCGTCTCCGCCCGTAGCTACTACCGTTCCATTCTCGTAAATATTCCCTTCGTCAACTCCGGCAAGGGATATGACACCGCACCGGATTCTGCGTGGCGCCTTCCCATGCCCGCCACCTTCATCATCCGTCAAGACGGCGTCATCGGCTTCGCCGAGGCGCACGCCGACTTCCGTATCCGTCCAGAACCTGGCGAGGTGATGGACGCGCTCCTCACCTTCTAGTGGACCCAACGCAGATGCTCGCTCGATCCGGTCAGCATCCCCGCTCGCAAGGACACGAGCCATTCATCTGTGCTCCCGGTACCACCGGATCAGGCTGTTGGTTGAGGTATCGTGCTTCAGTTCGCCATCGCCCTCCAACTCGCCGATAATGCGCTGTGCGAGTACCTTACCCAGTTCCACTCCCCACTGGTCGAATGAGTCGATGTTCCAGATCACGCCTTGCGTGAACACCGCATGCTCGTATAGTGCCACGAGTGTTCCTAACAGCTTCGGCGTCAGCATATCCGCGAGAATCGTGTTCGAAGGCCGGTTCCCCTCGAAGACCCGGTGCGGTACCAGCCACTCCGGAGTGCCCTCCGCCTTTACCTGCTCCGCCGTCTTTCCGAAGGCCAGCGCCTCCGCCTGCGCAAACACATTGGCCATCAGCATGTCGTGATGCCGCCCGAGCGGATTCAACGATTTCGCGAATCCGATGAAGTCACATGGAATGAGCCGCGTGCCCTGATGGATCAACTGATAGAACGAGTGCTGTCCATTCGTCCCCGGCTCACCCCAATACACCGGCCCTGTTTCGTAGTTTACGTCCTTGCCGTCCAGCGTCACATGCTTGCCGTTTGACTCCATCGTCAGTTGCTGCAGGTACGCCGGAAAGCGCTTTAGGTACTGCTCATAAGGCAGAATCGCCATCGTCTGCGCGTCGAAGAAGTCCGTATACCAGACCGTCAACAGTCCGAGCAACGCCGGCAAATTCCTCTCGATCGGCGTTTCCCGGAAGTGGACATCCATTGCGTGGAAGCCGTCCAGCATCTCTTGGAATCTCTCCGGCCCGATCGCCACCATGGTCGACAGCCCGATTGCCGAGTCCATCGAGTAACGTCCGCCCACCCAGTCCCAGAACCCAAACATATTTGCCGTATCGATTCCGAACTTCGCCACCTCCTTCGCGTTCGTCGAGATCGCAACGAAGTGCTTTGCAATTGCTGACTCATCGCCACCCAAACCCTGTAGCGCCCACTCCCGTGCCGAATGCGCGTTCGTCATCGTCTCGAGTGTCGTAAACGTCTTCGAAGCTACGAGAAAGAGCGTCTCGTCAGCGTGGAGGTCGAGCACCGCCTCCGCAAAGTCCGTTCCATCCACATTCGACACAAACCGGAAAGTAAGGTCGCGCTGGCTGTAGTACTTCAGTGCCTCGTACGCCATCACCGGTCCCAGATCGGATCCGCCGATCCCGATATTCACCACATTGCGGATGCGCTTGCCCGTGTGCCCTTTCCACTCACCGCTGCGGACCCGGTCGGCGAAAGCGGCCATCTTGTCGAGCACCGCATGCACCTGCGGAACTACGTCTTCGCCATCAACAACAATCTTTTCGCCCTCAGGTGCCCGCAATGCTACATGCAGCACCGCGCGATTCTCTGTATTGTTGATTTTCTCGCCCGTAAACATAGCCTCGGCTCCCTGCTTCAGACCGCATTCCTCGGCTAGCTTCACGAGTAGCCCGAGTGTTTCGTTCGTCACCCGGTTCTTCGAGTAGTCCAGAAGCAGATCTGCAGCCTCGGCGGTCATCCGCTCCCGTCGGCTCGCGTCTTTCGCAAACAGATCGGCGATCGTCACATCCCGCATCTCCGCGGCGTGTGCCCTAAGCGCCTTCCAGGCCTCTCGATTACTCAGCGGTGTGCCCTGCGTTCTCATGTCCATCGCGCATCTCCCCTTATCTCAAGCTCATACACCGACTAGTGTAGAGCCACTGCGTTGACCGGCGGTATTCGAGCCTTATCACAAATTGCGTAGACAGCCGTTCAGTAGATCGAGGGAGCAAAAGGCTTCATAAAACCCGCCGGCATTGAGCTTGCCTCTCTTTCCTTGTGCGTTTATCGTATATGCATACCGGGTATCGAACAGCGGGCCGTCGGCCTTCACCCGGTAATGCCAAGCTCATGAGCCTACCTCCAGCATTCACCACCGACCTCGCGCAAGCTTCCGCTGCGGCGCGTCCCTCAGCGCAGGGCAGCGCGAAGATCAGCCCGGCAGCGGCTCTTGACGTCTACACAGGTGACCCGAACTTTATGACCTCGCTCGCGCGCGGCCTCATGGTCATCCAGGCGTTTACCCAACAGAACCCTCAAATGACCATTTCACAGCTCAGCGTACGTACGGGTCTGTCCCGAGCCGCCGTCCGACGCTGCCTCTACACCCTGACAAAACTCGGCTTCGCAGGTACTGATGACGGCTCCCGCTATATGCTGCGTCCGCGGATGCTTTCGCTGTCCCACACCTTTACTACTTCAAACACGCTGGCAAGCGCTGCACAGCCAGTTCTCGAACGGATGTCCGCCACATTCCGCGAAAGTTTCTCGGTTGCCACGCTGGATGGCGAGGATATTGTCTACATCGCTCGCACCAGCGTATCGCGCGTGATGAGTGTCGATCTTCATATTGGCAGCCGGCTTCCTGCCTACTGCACAAGTATGGGCCGTGTGCTGCTTGCGTGGCTCCCGACCGACCAACTCGAACACTACTTAGCTCATGTCGTGCTCACCCCTCACACGACCCGAACCGTCACTTCCGTCGAGAAGCTTCGCGGTCTTTTGCGCAGTACCCGACGCAACGGCTTTGCGCTTTGCGACCAAGAGTACGAGGTAGGCCTGCGGTCCCTCGCTGTGCCCGTCTACGCCCCTTCGGGCCGCGCAGTGGCGACGCTCAACCTGAGCGGCAATGCCCCCCGGCTATCGGTACTCGAGATGCAAACGCGTTTCCTGCCTCCATTACGCGTTGCCGCCAATGAGCTCAGCGTCTTCCTCCGTTAGATTGCAGCCTCCTCTGGAGACGGTTGGCAGTGTACTTAGAACCACGGAATGCACCTCTTGCCTAGGCAGCGCAGCTTATACAATAAGCTGAGTGGCAACTTTTTCTGCACGCTCGGGTCTGAATCAAGGCATAAGCACGAAGGTTGACAGGAGTTCGGTCGCGGGTTTGCAGAACGCTCTCCACAATATCGGGCACCAACAGAATCAGTCAGTTTCTCCAGGTGTCCAGACTCTCCCTCAGAGCACTTCGCGGTCTTCGGCGCTGCGCTACAGTCTAGCCGCCGTCCTTCTTCCACTTATAGCAATTCCGTTATTCATCGCACTTGGCAGGTCGGATTTCTTCCTGAACCACGGAGCGAGTGTGTGGGTACGTTCCAACGACGCCGTCTTTGGAATGGAGGGTCGCAAATGCGATGTCCTCATCTTCGGAGACTCCACTGCCATGACTGGCATCAACCCCGATGTTGTGGAGCGCAACACGGGCTTCCGGACGTGCAATATCTCGGTCACGAACGCGGTCCTGGCAGTTACTGGAAACCTGACTCTGAACCACTACCTCCAGCACAATCCGCAGCCTCGTGTCCTCCTCGTCCAGTTAAGCCCGGACAGCTTTCAGTCCGAGAACCACGCATGGCGTCGGACCATCTATGCGGAAGGTCTTCTTGAGTTGCTCCGTCATGGCAATCGCGAGGATGCCCGTCGTATCCTGCTTCACCATCCGCAGGAGGCAATCGCGTTTGCCGGCTACGCCGCCGGCTTCAGCGCCTTCTACGGCATCAAGGATGTTTGGTTCCACCTTACGCACCTTCGCCCCGAAGAAGACCTGATCACCGTTCACAACGGCTTCTTTACGCCTCCTGCTCCACCGCGCACCTCCTGCGACCCGGCGACGTCCATCGCCGACTCCAGCCGTGGCGACTACCCGCGCATCCTCGTCGACGAGTATCGCAGCCAGTACGCCTCCCGCTCCGGTCTGGTCCTGGTCAACGTCGCCCCCATCCCCTCCTGTGACCAGAACCTCGCCGCCTACAGTTCCCAGCTCGATGGTGTCACCAGCAACAACCTCCTTCCACTTCCCATCGGCCTCTTCAATGACGGCCGCCACTACACAGCCGTAGGCTCCAACGTTGTTTCGAGCCTCGTCTCCGAAGAGCTCAACGAAGTCACCAACGAGAGCTCCACGCTGGCTCGCCGCCCCACTCCCACCTCCATCGCAAAGATCCGCCACGTTCCCTTTCCTCGCCGATAGCCCCCGGCTCGGTCAAAGGCACCCGTACCATCGGCCAGCGTCATCTTCGCGAAGCGAAGGATGCGTCCTCATTCCGCCTGGCGCCACCTGCGTTACCCTCAACAAAGCCCCACATGCTCTTCAACTCCCTCAGATTTCTCTTCTTCTTCCTCCCCGTCACCATGCTCGGCTTCCACTTCCTGGGCAAGTATGGACGGCGCCCCGTGATCGCGTGGCTCGCCTTTATGTCGGTCGTCTTCTATGCCGCCTGGAACCCCGCTTTCGTGCTCTTTCTGCTCGGCTCCATCCTGGTCAACTACCTCGTCGCGGACACCCTCGCCTCAGCCCCGGAAGATTCTGCCAGCCGCAAACGTCTGCTTGCCCTTGGCATCACACTCAATCTCCTCGCCCTCTTTTACTTCAAATACCTCTATAAACTCCTTCTCTCGATCAACGCCCTCCACCTCGCCCACCTCCACCCTCAACCCATCCTCCTTCCCCTTGGCATCTCCTTCTTTACCTTTACGCAGATCTCTTATCTCGTCGATCTCGCTCAGGGCCAAGCTGAGCGTCAGGATTTCCTCTCCTATCTGCTCTTCGTTACCTTCTTTCCCCACCTGATTGCCGGCCCCATACTCCATCACAAGGAGATGATGCCCCAGTTCGGCGGGCAGCCTGGCAGCCTGCCCGAAAGCATCCAGCCGCCACCACCCACGCATCGGCGCTTCCGCCTGAATCCGCAGGATGTCTCTCTCGGTCTCACTTGGTTTTTGATCGGCCTCGCCAAGAAGGTGCTCATCGCCGACAAGCTCTCACCCCAGGCTGACCTCGCATTTCGCAACGCGGGTACGCTCACCGCGACGCATGCTTGGACCGGGCTCATTGTCTACTCCATGCAGCTTTACTTCGACTTTTCCGGCTATTCCGACATGGCCCTCGGACTCGCCCGCATCTTCTCTATACGCTTTCCCATAAATTTCGACTCTCCTTACAAGGCCACCAGTGTCACTGAATACTGGCAGCGCTGGCACATCACGCTTACCCGATACATTACCTTGTACCTCTATAACCCGCTTCTCCTTGCTGTGCAGCGTCGCCGTCTTGGCGCAGGGAAAAGGACTTCGCGCAAGGCCCTCGCCACTCCCGAGGGCTTTATCACCATGGTTGCTTATCCCACCCTGGTCACCATGCTCCTTACCGGCCTTTGGCATGGGGCAGGAATTCAGTTCCTCATCTTCGGTGCCCTCCACGGCGTTTACCTGACAGCAAACCAGGCCTGGCGCCATTTTCACAAGCGCTCCGCTGATCCTTCACCCACCACTGGACTTGTCCGCCTTGCGTTGATGCTCGGGGTCTACGCCCAGGTCAGCTTCGCCCTTATCTTTTTCCGTTCCGATTCACTCCAAGCCGCGTTTGCCCTGCTCCACGACATGGCTGGCCGTCACGGGTTTGGAAGCACAAGCTCATTGCTCGATGGCGCCCTCGCGTTCGCACTGTTCCCTGTTGTCTGGTTCCTTCCCAACTCTCAGCAGATCCTGGGCCAGGAACCCACTCCCACATTCCCCGAATCGGGCCATCATACCCCCACCTCCGAGCCCAGAGACCCCGCTGCGCCCACCCCCGTTTTTGGGCGCCTTCGCTGGTCCCCCAACATGGGTTGGGCCATGATCATGGCCGTGCTCTTCTTTGCCGTCCTCGCCAATCTCGACAGCACCACCTCCTTTCTCTATTTCCAGTTCTGATCTGATCCCAGACAGATGGAGTATCTGCGGAGAGGTGCATCACGGGGACTATTTGTCGTCGAATGTAACGGTATTGAGGATCGTCTCGAGCCGGTGGCGGACAGCTTCGAGCTGCTGGGCCGCCATATCGCGTGACCCTGAGATCTCACCTCCACAAAATGTGTTGATGACGAGGTCGAAGCGATAGCATGTGCTGCCGCGAAGAGCAGTGTAGATCTCGTCACGTTCTTCGGTACAGACCTCGCCGTGCTCGTTGTAGCCGTGCTTGAAGGGAACATTGCCCACCTGTGCAGTTGTAATCGGGTGGGAGGCAGGGGCTGTGGCTTGGTTGGAGCATTGGAGCGCGCTCGAGTGTGGCGTGACGCTGGTGTAGAAGAGAGCTCCGGCGAAGGTGGAGTACGGGAACGGGTTAAAGGCTAGCTGGGCAACGGAGCGGAATCGTGTACCGGGCAAAGAGGATCGTGCGTCGAGAGCAAAGGTACTCAGTTCTCCGTCACGGCGGGCCACATTCCACCCAGCGGGAAGGTCGAAGGTGAGGCCGGAGGTGAGGAGATGGACGCGTTGCGGTGGGGGGGCAGTTGGCTCGTTAACAATATCGGGCCTGCGGGCCAAAAGGCTGCGCGCCTGCTGTGCGGTACTGGCAGCGCTGGCGAGGATAAGTAAAGCAATCGGGAGGAGTTTGGGCATGACGAGCGAAGTGTGACTCTTCCCTCCCAATGATAGCGGGACCGAGGTAGATGGGATTACGTCCTATGGGTGATAGAGCTGGTTAGGTGGAGGTCGACCTGGGTACGAGGGGCGACTTTCTAACAAAAAGATCCTTCAACTCACTCAAGTTATAAAGCTGTGAACAGGTTTGCACATGTAGACCATCAGTTACTGCGTATGCGGGGATTTACGAGGGTGTACGAGAGATCGGTGAGCAGATTGACGACGACATAGGAAAGCCCGACCGCAAGGAGGCAGCCTTGGACAAGGGCGTAGTCCCGGTTGGAAATGGCGGAAAGAGTAAGCCGTCCGACCCCGGGCCAGCTGAAGATGGTCTCCGTTACGATTGCGCCCGCCAGGAGGCTGCCGAACTGTAGTCCGAGCACAGTAATAATGGGAATTAAAGCGTTGGGCAGCGCGTGACGGTAGAGGACGCGGCGCTCGGAAAGGCCCTTGGCCCAGGCGGTGCGGATGTAGTCCTGGCTGAGTTCTTCGAGCATGGCGGAGCGCACCATGCGGGTGAGGACGGCCGCGAGCGAAAGACCAAGGGTGATGGCGGGAAGGACGAGATGGGCCAGGAAGTCGAGGGTGCTGCCGTTGCCGGCGGTGGAGACGGGCAACCAGCCGAGATGGATGGAGAAGAGCAAGATGAGTATAGGGCCGAGGGCGAAGTTGGGAAAGGAGAGGCCGATGAGCGAGAGGACGCTCAGGGTCCGGTCTTGCCAGCGACTCCTATGGAGGGCGGAGGCAACACCTGCGGGCAACGAGAGAGCAACACCGATGAAAAAGGCAGCAGCGGTGAGGGCAAGGGTGTAGGGATAGCGCTGGAGGATGAGATGGAGGACGGAGTCATGGAGCCGAAGGGACTGGCCGAGGTCGGCGTGAATGATGCCGCGCCAGTAGTGCGTGTACTGCTGCGTTAGGGGCGCATCGAGACCGTATGAGTGACGGAGAGCTACGATGTCAGATGCCGCAGCACCCTCGCCGAGCATCTGCGCGACCGGGTCGCCTGGGACAAGGTGGATCAGAAGAAAGACAACGGAGACCACGACCCAGAGGACGGGCAGGGTAACGGCGGTGCGGCGAAGGACTTTGAGTAGGAAATTCACTTGTATTTACAACCCTAGCAGGGTGGGAGGGCGTTGATGCGGATGGCCGAGGAGGCACCCTTGTGCTCCGTGAAGAGGCAACAGGCCGGTGTCTAGGTCGTTTTGAATGACATAGTGGGCTGGCGAGATACTATGATAGTTCGCTTCGATCAGTAGGCCTCGAGGGTATGGTTTGCCTTGGACGGGGGGGCGTTATCTCAGAGCGACCCTTACATGGTGAGTTCCTTCCTGCTCTCTTCGCCTTCGAGGGATGAGAGGTTGAGCGGGGTCCCGGTAGTGCTTTCGACACGGACGCGGGCGATGCGATAACCCTGCATCTGCGCAATGATGTAACGACGACCATCGTCTTCGACCGTCTCGCCCACTTCGGGGATGTGACCGAGTTGAGCAAGGAGAAAACCGGCGAGGGTCTCAACTCCAGCCTCGCGGGGAAAGTTCCAACGGAGTTGAATGGTCAGGTCGCGGAGGCTCGTGGAGCCGTCGAGGGTCATGACACCGGCAGGGCTGGGCAGGGCCGTCCGGGGGGCGGTGTCGAACTCGTCGTTAAGCTCGCCGACGATCTGCTCAAGAGCATCCTCTGCGGTAACGATACCGACGGTGGAACCGAACTCGTCGACGACGATGGCAATCTGCTGGCGGCGCTCCTGAAAGTCTTGTAGGAGCTCGACGGCCAGCTTGGTCTCAGGCACAACAAGTGCGGGGCGCATGACTTGACGTAAAGTCAGGCCGCTGGCGCCCGCACCGCCCAGAGAAAGCGAGGCGGAGCGGAAGTGCATGAGGCGGGAGACATCCTTCGAGTAGACGATGCCAATGATGTGGTCGGTACCTGCGCTGGAGCCGCCATGAGGGCTGCCCGCAGGATCATAGACCGGGACGCGCGAGTGCTGCTCGTCGATGATACGAGCGCTGGCACGCTCCACAGCCATATCGGCTGGAAGCGAGAAGATCTTGCCTCGCGGCGTCATAATCTCGCGAACGGTGACATGGCTGAGTTCAATTGCGCGGTGAATAATCTCCTCCTGAAAAGGCGGAAGGAGGCCCATGCGGCGGGTGGCAGTGGCTATGAGCTTGAGCTCCTCCGGTGAGTGAACCGCGCCTTCTCCACGAAGGGGAGCGCGAAAGAGGCGGAGTACAACGGCGGCCGAGCCATTCATAAGCTTAACCGCCGGCCGCGTGATGCGAATAAAGACATCCATGGGGCCTGCCACGGCAAGGGCGATGCGCTCAGCACGCTGAAGAGCGAGTGATTTAGGGACGAGTTCGCCTAGGAGAACCTCGAAGTAGGTGATGACAGCAAAGGCAAGCGTGATGGAGATGGCGTGCAGGAGACGGCTATCGGGGCTGGAGAAACCAAGGTGGGGCGCGGCATGGAGGAGGACCTCAGTAATTGCAGGCTCACCAAGCCAGCCAAGCGCGAGGGCAGCAAGAGTGACGCCGAACTGGACGGCCGGAAGAAACTCATCGATATTCTGCTTGAGCTGTAGGGCGGTGCGAGCGCCGGGGCGGCCAGCCTCGATGAGTTGCTGGACGCGGGTCTCACGGACGCTGACCAGGGCGAACTCGGCCGCGACGAAGAAGGCGTTGGCCAGGATGAAAAAGGCCACCATGATCGCGCGGAAGAGGATCTGCTCGAGCATCAGAGCTGAGTTTATCAACCCTGCGGCTGAGATAGCGGCGGTGGACGACGGCTCGCACGTGCGGTGTGCTTCTATTTGCTGACGGTGGTCACCGCGCCGACAAAGAGGAGGCTGCTGGGCATGGCGCGGCAGGTGGAGTGGAACAGGGTTGCCAGGTGGAGCCGTCGACGTAGGTGATCGCCGTGATGTCGGCCGAGAGAATGCTGCCCACATCGTCAATCCATAGGGCCTTCTCTCGCAGACCGACGGCAGTTGGACCGGAAAAATGGAAAGTGCGATCGAGTACGGGCTGGGCGTCGCGTTGCCGGCAGCAGGGATGCGTGGTGCGGTCGAGGTCGCGTGGACGGTAAGGTCGGCTTTGAGGATGCCTGCGGTGTCGAGAGGATCGAAGGCAAGATGGATGTGCTGGCCGTTTTGGTGGCGCGCGGCATCGCTGATCTTGAGGGTCTCCAGGCCGTAGGGCCGATCGACCAATAGGGAGACGCGGCAGCCAGTGCCGAGCGACTGGCTATGGAGAATAATGCCGCCGGAGGAGGTGGAGGAGGGCTGCTGGGCAGCAGCGAGATCGGCCGAGGTGAGGAAACATCCTGGTGAGAAAATCTACACCGCTGATTATCTGGGCGCTAAAGGTACGGAAGCTTGGAAAGCCCGAAGCAGGTTTGCTTCGAGCCCTCTAGTGCGCTTCCATTAGCGCGATCGTTTATGCGCGTGCTTAAGCGACAACCTTGGTGAGGGTCTTCTCGATCGTCTTCGAAATTGTATCCTTGGGAACGAAGCCGACGATCTGGTCGGCCACCTTGCCGTCCTTGAAGAGCAGCAGCGCGGGGATACCGCGGATGCCGTAGCGCGCGGGCGTGGCATTATTAGCGTCCACGTCCATCTTCATGACCTTGAGTCTGCCCTGGTATTCGGTTGCGACCTCGTCGACGACGGGAGCAAGGGCACGGCATGGGCCACACCACGCGGCCCAAAAATCGACGAGTACGGGTTGCTCCGACTGGAGAACCTCTTTCTCGAAGGATCCATCATTCACTTCCGATACGTACTGACCTGCCATGTTGTATTCCCTTCTTCCGCATGGCCCTCACCTCACGCCATTGCGATTACAACTACTACACTAGATGCGGATGCGTTATGGAAGGTTCATCGCTTGACACAAGCTGAGCGGGGCTGAACACAGCTTGCTGTGGGAAAGAAAAACGCCCGGACCCCTCAAAGAGGTCAACGGGCGCTGTAGCAGCCCTCCCCAGAACTGTCTACAGAACGAAGATTAGAGGTAAAGCTGCAGCCCGTAAAGAACTCTTAGGTAACAATTCCTTGTATTACCTGGTAACTATGGAGGTCGTCGTAGGCTGTCCAACTCGGAGCTCCATTAGCTCGGAGAGGAATTGCTCGCTTGCCGATACGATCGCATGGCGATTCGGCTCGCGGGCGGTATTGGGGGCAGCAATCAGGAGAACTGCCGGCCCGGCTCCGCTGAGGGCCACACCACAGATGCCATGCTTGCCGGCCAGAGGTAACAGAGCGGGAAGAAGCGGGCACGCAGACGTCCGAAATGGCTGGTGGAGACAATCGCGCATGGCTAAATTCAAGAGATCGGGGCGATCCATCGCGAAGGCAGAGACGAGTAAAGCGGTGGCTTGTACGTTCGCGACTGCATCTTTACGGGAGTATGTCTCGGGGAGGAGAGCACGAGCCTTTGCCGTGGACAGGCCGGCGTGCGGCAGTGCAAGGAGCAACGGCCAACTCAGGTCGCGGCCACAGGTCGCGGCAACGGTTGAGAGCTCCGGCTCTACCGAGTCAGTCATCATCATGGCAGAGGCTGTCATTCCGCCGTAGAAGCAAGCGGCCACGTTGTCCGGGTGCCCCTCGCGACGGCAGGCCTCATCAAGGATCTGCTGAGGTGACCAGCGGAGCTGCCCAAAATGGTTGGCAAGGAAGACGCCGGCAAGGAGAGCGGCGGCTGAGGAACCGCAGCCCATGCCAAGAGGGATCTCATTGTTGATCTTGAGGGCGATGGCTGGCGCGGCTAGGCCTTGATGGCCGAGGACCTCCGAATAAGTCATCAAGATGAGGTTGTTAGACAGGGAGCCGCAGAGTTCCGCATCGCGTCCTGTGGCTTCAATATGCAACTCATCGGCCTGCTCGGCCTCGACCGTGAGGTAGAGCGAAAGCGCAAGACCGAGAGCGTCGAAACCTGGGCCGAGGTTGGCAGAGCTAGCAGGCAAGCAAAGGCGTATGGGTCCAGGCAAATCCGAAAGAAGATTCTGGGATGGCATGGGCGGCCGATCAGACGTTAACCGGAGTTTGCATCATCGCTTCAAGGAGGCGAAGGATGCTGTCAGCATCGGCATCGAGCACGCTGGGCGGCTTGCGGACGGCGCGGTGTAGGGCGAGCTCGGCGGGTGTAGCGTCGGCGAACTCGTCATCGCGTAGGAGGGAGCCGCGGTGGTAGTCGATGGTGTACTCAGGATCTTTGAGGGTGTGACCGGTGAGAATGAGGACGACGCGTTCCTCGGGCGTGATGCAGCCGTTCCGTACCAGCTTTTTGAGACCGGCGAGGGTGGCGGCCGAGGCAGGCTCGCAGCCGATGCCTTCGGCGCCGATCTCGGCTTTGGCCAGGGCTATCTCCTGCTCGCTGGCCTGCTCGACCCAGCCGCCTGTGGAACGGATGGTGTTGACCGCCTTGCGGAACGAGGCGGGATTGCCGATTCGGATGGCGCTGGCGCGGGTATCGGCTGTGACAGGCACAAGCATCTCGCCGCCATTCTCAAGCATGCTGCGCACGAGAGGATTGGCTCCCTCGGCTTGAATAACGCTGATCTTGGGGACGCGGGAGATGAGGCCAAGCTCACGCATCTCGCGGAAACCCTTCCCAAAGGCGGCGCCGTTGGCAAGATTGCCGCCGGGAACGATCACGTGCTCGGGGACCTGCCATTCGAGTTGCTCGACAAGCTCGAAGGCGGGGGTCTTCTGACCTTCGGCACGGTAGGGGTTGACCGAGTTCAACAGGTAGATGGGGAGACGCCGGATCAGCTCAGCGAGGACGCGGACACAACCATCGAAGTCGGTGCGGAGCTGAAGAGTGAGGGCGCCGTAGTCCATGGATTGGGAGAGCTTGCCCCAGGCGATCTTGCCCTCGGGGATCAGAACGATCGATCGCAGACCGGCCCGCGCGGCATAGGCGGCCATGGCAGCGGAGGTGTTTCCGGTGGAGGCGCAGGCGACCCACTCGAAGCCGCGCTCGGCTGCCACCGAGAGTGCAGCCGTCATCCCGGTGTCCTTGAAAGATCCCGTCGGGTTCATGCCCTGATGCTTGGCAAGGAGAAAATCGATCCCGAGCGCTCGTGCGCAGCGTGGGAGATCATAAAGGGGGGTATTGCCTTCGCGCAGCGTGACCGGGTTATCGGGATTATCGAGAATGGGGAGGAGGTCGCGAAAGCGCCAAACACCCGACTGATCCACAGACATAGTGGAGGTACGGCGCTCCTGCCAAAGCCAGCGGAGCGCGCTAGGATTGGGAAGCCGGAGATCTGGCATTACCGTTCCGGGCGTGCGCGTTGAGGTTGCGCTGGCAGATTGAGACCAGGGGTAGATGACCTCGTAGAGGCCATCGCAGACAGGGCAGCGAAAGTCGGCAGCAGCAGCATGGGGGGCGATGCCGGCGCCGCACTGGGTGCATCTAAGCTGGTGAGATGCAAGGTTCATCGATAGGAACAGGGTACCGTATGCTGCTTGCCGAGCCAAGGTTTCCCATGAAGCTATGGGTTGCTTTCACACTGCTGATGCTCTGTATAGGGTCACAGACGGCGAGGGCACAGGGAAATAAGGAGCTGAGGATTGCCGCGGCGGCGGACCTGTTACCAGTGATGCCGGCGCTCGCGGATCTTTACCAAAAGAAGACGGGCGTGAAGCTTATCGTGAACTTCGGCAGTTCGGGAGAGCTGGAAACACAGATCGAGAACGGCGCGCCGGTGGATCTGTTCTTGGGAGCCGACTTCACCTTCCCAGAGAAGGTAGTCGCGGCGGGTCTGGCGGACGCAAAGGCTCCGACCGCCTATGCCAGGGGCCGGCTGGTGGTCTGGGCTAGAAAAGACTCCCCTCTGCAGCCGGTCTCGATCGATAAGCTTACGGATCCTCACGCGCAAAAGATCGCCATTGCGAATCAATTCCATGCGCCATATGGCCGAGCTGCAGTCGCAGCGCTCGACCGTATGAAGTTGATGGATGCTGTGAAGAATAAGCTGGTGACAGCAGAAAACATAGCTCAGGCTGGGGAGTTTGTAGCCTCGGGAAACGCCCAAGTTGGATTGATCTCGCTCACACTTGCGACCTCGCAGCACTACAAGGAGCTTGGGAGTTATGCGCTGGTGCCAGAGTCGCAGTATCCGGAAATTCGGCAGACTGCAGTAGTGCTGGCCAGGAGTAATCGAAAGGCGGAGGCGCATGCGTTTCTCAACTGGCTGCTCTCTTCTGAGGTTCAGGGCAAGCTGCCCAATGTCGGGCTAGAAGCGATTCAATAAAGACAACCTTGTAACGGATATATGCGGATCGATCCATTCATAGCTTAGACTCTGGGCATGGATCCGGAAGCACTCCTGCTGACCCTAAGGCTGGCTACGGCAACAACAGTGACCCTGCTGGTAGTTGCTGTTCCATTGGCCCAGTGGATCGCACGAGGAGGCGGTTTGGCGCGGGGGGTCGTGCAGGCGGTGGTTGCTCTTCCCCTCGTTTTACCGCCCACGGTGCTGGGGTTCTATCTACTTGTACTTATGGGACCGATGACTTGGCCGGGACGGCTGCTGATACGGATCGTGGGACACCCGCTGGCGTTCAGCTTTACCGGGCTGCTGGTGGGATCGATCCTGTATAGCTTCCCCTTTGCAGTGCAGCCGCTGGTAGCAGGCTTCCGGGCGTTGGATCGGGAATACGTTGAAGCCGCAGAGGGGTTGGGCATCTCTCCCGGAAAGGTCTTTCGCGGAGTGGTCCTGCCGATGGTGCGCGGTTCCCTCCTAACAAGTGCAGTGCTTACTTTTACACATACGGTGGGAGAGTTCGGCGTGGTGCTGATGCTTGGCGGAAACATCCCAGGTGCAACGCGGACCCTGTCCATCTCTCTATACGACATGGTAGAAGACGGGCAGTACAGAGCTGCAAACGTGACGGCTGTCCTGCTCGTGGGTTTGTCGCTGCTTGCCTTACTGGGCCTTTACGTACTCCCAGTCGCACGAGAACGACTGGTAAATGAAGGGGATGGCGTGCTTGGCTGAGGAACATCTTCTGTCCGTGCGCCTGCAACATCGGCAAGGGTCGTTGCGGCTGAGGGTGACCTTCCGCCTCGTGGCTCCCTGGACAGTCATCTTCGGTCCATCGGGTAGCGGGAAATCGACGGTGCTGCGGGCGATCGCGGGCTTCCTGCAACCGGATGAGGGCTCTGTTGTCTTTGGGACGACGGAGAAAGTGCTGCTGAGTACGGCGGAGGGGGTGTCCCTCGCTCCACATCTGCGGCCAACGCGGAGCGCCGGGCAGACGGCGCGGCTCTTTCCGGGCATGCGCGTCCGAGAAAACGCAGCTTATGGATTGGGCTGGAAGGCTGGATCAAAGGAGCACGCCGACGACGTACATAAAGTATTGGACGAGGTACTGGGGTTGTTCCGCTTGGGCATGCTAGCGGAGCGATGGCCTAAAGACCTAAGCGGGGGCGAACGGCAAAGGGTATCCGTGGCGCGGGCCGTAGTGTCAGCGGTGACGTTTAATGGGCCAGGAAGGGCGCTGCTTCTGCTTGACGAGCCCTTTGCGGGACTGGATGTAGTCCTGCGAGATGACTTGGCGATGGAACTGCGCCTTTTCCTGGAGCGCTGGATGGTCCCTGTGCTTTCGGTCTCGCATGACATAGCCGAGGCCTTTCTACTCGGAGCGGAGGTCATTCGAATGGCAGAAGGGCAGATCGTGGATCAGGGACCCGTCGAGGTGGTCCTTCGGGGAGAGCGAGAGCGGCTGCTTGCGGGGCTGCAGCGATAGACGCAATCTCACCCATCTGAAATGACGACGAGGAGAATTTGCCTATCAGCTGCCGAGTTCGATCGGCTCCTGCTCCAGCGTGATCCTGAAGCGTGAATGGACTTCGGAACGGATGCGGTCGCGAAGGCCGGTAAGGTCAGCGTACGTCGCGTGCCCGCGATTAATAAGAGCGAGGGTGTGGCGGGAGGAGACGCCGGCATTTCCGAGCGAAAATCCCTTTTCGAAGCCAGCCTGCTCGATAAGCCACGCGGCGGCGAGCTTGACGCCCGGACTTGTGCCTGGCACGGGCCAGTGGGGGATCTGTGGGGGCTCGAGTTGGAGCGACTCGGCAAGAGCTGCGAACTGCTGGGTGGTGATGAGGGGATTCTTGAAGAAGGAACCTGCGGAACAGCAGTCGGGTTCGCCGGGCGTGAGAAGCATGCCCTTCCCTCGGCGGATCTCTCGTACGGCGTGGTAGACGTCGAGCGGCGTGGGCTGCTGGCCGGCAAAGCGTCTGGCGAGATCAGCGTAGGTGAGGTTGGGTTTGGCGTCGGTCAAGAGACGAAAATTGATCGCCGTGACGATATATCGACCGCGAGCAGTGGAGTTGAACAGGCTGCTGCGATAACTGAACCGGCAGTCCTCATTAGAGAGTTCGACAAAGTGGCCGGTCTGGAGGTCCAAGGCGCGAACCGATTGGATTGTTTGCGAAACCTCCTGCCCATAGGCGCCGATGTTCTGAATGGGTGCCCCCCCGGTAAGACCCGGAATACCCGCGAGGCACTCCATGCCGCTGAGTCCCAGATTGCAGGTAAATAGGACGAGGTCATCCCACTCGAGACCAGCGGGAGCGCGAAGTTCGACATATCGGGGGCCGCGCGAGCTCTCGATAGGGAAGGTGAGGGTAAGGTGGAGCACCAAACCGGGGAAGCCGGAGTCGGCGATCAGGAGGTTGGAGCCGCCGCCCAACGTGAACAAGGGTAGGTGGTTCTCACGCGCAAAGGCCGTTGCACTAAGGAGTTCCGCCTCAGCGCGAATTTCGGTAAAGAAGCGTGCAGGGCCGCCGATCCCTAAAGTGGTCAGGGGGGCTAGAGCGACATTCTCCTGGACTTCGAGGCTTGGGGCAGGCACGCGTCTGAGGGTACAACAGTGAGAGATGGGATGACGCATCCGTGCGGAGGCCGTAGTATGAACGAAGAACGGATCTGTGGCTCGGTGAACGGCCCGGATCCCGGGGAGAGCTATGTATCCAGAGATTATGGTCATTCCAATGCGTGAAGAGTTGACGCGCGCAGGCATATCCGAAGCACGGACAGCAGCAGATGTGGATAAGGCAATGGCCGTCCAGGGGACGACGATGGTGGTGGTGAACTCCATCTGCGGGTGTGCGGCAGGCAAGATGCGCCCGGGCGTTCGCCTGGCAATGCAGCATGGGACAAAGCCGGAGCATGCCGTGACTGTCTTTGCGGGGCAGGATCGCGAGGCGACGGAGAAGGCCCGAAGCTACTTTGGCGGTCATCCGCCGACCTCGCCAGCGATCGCCATTCTCCGGGACGGGCAGTTGGTGTACCTGATGCAGCGGTCAGCGATCGAGACCTCAACCGCACCCGCCATCGCGGCGGAGTTGCAGCGTGCCTTCGATACCTACTGTGCGAAGACAACCGCATAAGACCCTCTGCCTTTACAGAAGTGCCGGACGCTGCCGTAAGCGCGTCCGACTTTTTTCGCATAGGGGCTAAAGTTTTGCGCGGGGCTGCCGATGAGTCAGTCATGTCAACGGCGATCTCTTCCCCCCTCTCCACCCTCGCAGCCGCTCAACCCAATCATCATGGCACCGAGTCGCATTCTGCGGTTGAGCCCGGCCTTGCAGCACACGAGAGCAGAGGGCACTCTGGACGCAGCGACGCAGGCTTCGATGCAAGTGCAGCAACCGAGCGACTTCGTTCCCAGGTGCGGTCGGTTGGCCCACACTACCGGACGGCACTGATTACGGGAGAGCGAGGCGCGCGCAAAGAAGAGGTGGCGCGGGCTCTTCACTGGGCAAGCCCCGTCGCGAAGGGGCCGTTCGTGGTCTGCGACTCAGGCGGGCTGGAGTCTTTGCTGCGAAGCAATGGGGCTGCGGGTGTGAAGAGCTCCGAGGATAGAGCGATCTGCCGTAACCTGGCCAGAACCGCTCATGGCGGAACAATCTTCTTCCCGGAACTGGGGCTCTTTTCGGTGACAGCGCAAAAAGAGCTGCTGCACTTCCTCGATTGTCTGAAAGGGGAGCACGGAAGCCGCATACGGGTGATCGCCTCGGTTAGCGGAGAGGTCCAAGCACTGGTGACCGGCGGCACGCTACTGAACGAGTTGCGAGAGAAAATTGGTGTGGTCGAGCTCGCAGTCGCGCCATTGCGCGAGCGAGTGGCGGACTTCGCGGAGGTCGCACATCGCGTCTTCGAGCAGATCGCAGCACAGTCGGGAGAAGCTACGTTGACCATCTCCGAGGATGCACTTCGGGAGTTGCAGCGTAGAGGATGGCCGGGCAACGATCGCGAGCTTGAGAGCACTCTGCGCATGGCCGCGTTGATGAGTGACGGGAAGATGATTCAGGAAGGGCATCTCCCGCCGGCGACGGATCATGTATCAACAGAGGTGGAACAACCGGCACATTTGCAGACCTCGTCAATGAAGTTGCAGGATGTGGTCGACGCGCATGTACAGGAGGTCCTACGGAAGTGTGAGGGCAACAAACTCAAGGCAGCCGAGGTCCTGGGAATTAGCCGGTCCACGCTGTACCGGATGCTCGACACTGCCACAGTGGCTGGCTGATTTCGCCCGGCTCCCACTCGTATCCAGGAGCAACCCGGGGCCGTGCGAGCGGTAGACTGACCTCTAGGCTCGTTGGAGGCTTATGAGAACGGTTGCTTTTATGTTGGCTACAGCAATGCTGTGTAGCAGCGAAACGACTGCATGGGGCACACGGCCGTGGATCGAGATGCAGGCGACGGACACGGCCAGAGGAGATCAGGCCAAGGCGCTTTCGATGCTGCTGACGGAGATCTGGGAGGACCGGCTGAAGCACTCGCCCGAGTATGCCTCGATGCTGGGCGACAAGCGGTACGACGATCAGTTAACTGACTACTCGGCTGCTGCCGTGAATGCAAGCCTGGCGCGTGGACGAGGGTACATCGAGCGAGTTGGAGCAATCGAGACTGCGGGGCTGGGTGAGCAGGAGAAGATCTCCTCCGAGCTGATGCTTCGGTCGCTGATCGACGATCAGGAAGGTGCCAGGTTCAAGGAATGGGAGATGCCGGTAAACCAATTCAACGGCTTCCACACGAGCATGGCGCAGCTGGCCGGGCAGCTCACCTTTGAGACGGTAAAGGACTATGACGACTGGATCGCACGCCTCAAGAAGCTGCCTACGGCCTTCTCGCAGGTTGAGACGGACATGATGCTGGGGATGGATGAGCGAAGGACGCCGCCGCAGTACCTGATGGAGAAGGTGCTGGTGCAGACAAAGGAGATCGCCGGTACCAGGTCAGCGGAGAGTCCGTTCGGTGTGCCCTTGAAGAAGTTTCCTGCTGGCGTGACCGCGGCAGATCGAAAGCGAATCTCGGAGGAGATACTGGAGGCGATCTCCACAAGTGTGCTCCCGGCATATGAGCGGTTCGGACGATTCCTGAGCTCGCAGTACATCCCGGCCTGTCGCAAAGATGCGGGTGTGTGGGCAACGCGGGATGGGGATGCCTACTACGCGTTTCGTGTCCGGCAGAGCACAACATTAGAGAAGACGCCCGTTGAGATCCATCAGCTCGGCCTTTACGAGGTAAAGCGGGATGAGGCCGAGATGCTGGTCATCGCGAAGCGGCTGGGGTTCGCGGATGTGAAGAGTCTTGGGACAGCAATTAAAGCAAACCCGAAGCTGCACCCCATATCGAAGGAAGCGCTAGTCGACGCGTATCGCGGGTATGAGGACGGAATGCGTCCGAAGCTACCGCAGCTATTTGGGCGGTTGCCAAAGGCGCAGATGGAGGTGGTGCCAATGCCGCCCTACGTGGAGAAGGACCAAGCGGCGGCGGACTATGAGGAGGGATCTCCGGACGGGAAGCGCCCGGGACGCGTGAACGTAAATACATATAATTTTGCGAATCGATCTCTGGTGCCAGTGGAGGCGATTGCGTATCACGAAGGGCTGCCGGGACACCATCTACAGATCTCGATTGCGCAGGAGCTCACCGGGCTGCCGGAGTTTCGCAGGCACCAGGACTACACCGCGTATACGGAGGGGTGGGCCTTGTATGCGGAGCGGCTAGGAAAAGACGTGGGGTTCTACCAGGATCCGTACACCGACTATGGGCGGCTGGAGAATGATATGTGGAGAGCGATCCGGCTGGTGGTGGATACCGGGGTGCACTCCGAGCACTGGACTCGGCAGCAGATGGTGGACTACTTCCATGAGCACTCGACCATAGATGAGACTAATGTGCAGGCGGAGGTGGACCGGTACATCGCATGGCCGGCGCAGGCACTGGGGTACAAGATGGGGCAGATGGAGATCCTGGCGCTGCGCGCGAGGGCACAAAAGGACTTAGGGGCGAAGTTCGACATCCGGTCGTTCCACGACGAGGTCCTGGGCTCGGGTGCGCTGCCGATGGATGTGCTGGACCGGAGGGTTTCGGCGTGGATTGCCGCGCAGAAGCGCTGATTTTAGTAGTTTTCAGCTGGTGTTTCGCTGGTAGTTTGTGGTGCGCGGGTGGTGGCTCGTCGGTGGTTCGGGCATCCTATCCGTTGGCCAGTTCCCTGGCGCGCATGGTCGCTCGCTTAACCGCTTTGATGAGGGTGACGCGCAGGCCGCCTTCTTCGAGCTCGAGGATGCCGTCGACGGTGCAGCCTGCGGGGGTGGTGACCTCATCTTTGAGGAGGGCTGGGTGTGATCCGGTTTCAAGGACCATCTTTGCGGCGCCGAGGGTGGTCTGGGCGGCGAGGAGGGTGGCGACCTCGCGGGGCAGGCCGACGTTGACGCCAGCCTCGGCGAGCGCCTCGATGATGATGTAGAGGAAGGCTGGGCCGGAGCCGGAGAGAGCAGTGACGGCGTCCATATATTTTTCGTCGAGCACCACCGTCCGACCCACGGTCTCAAACATCTGGCGGGCGAGGGCGACCTGATCGGGGGTGCAGAAACGACCGGCGCATAGGGCGGTCATGCCCTCGCTGACGGCAGCTGGAGTGTTGGGCAGGGCACGCATGACGGCGATTTCGGAGCCGGCGGCCTCCTCGATGGCCCGGGTCTTGACGGAGGCGGCGAAGGAGACCAGCAGCTTGCCGGAGGTCAGGGCGGGCTGGATGCCGGTGACCAGGTCGAGGACCTGCGAGGGTTTGACTCCGAGGAGGATGACGTCTGCGTTCTGCGCTGCCTGGAGGTTGTCGGTTCCGACACGGGTGCCGGTGCGCTGGCTGAGGGCCTCGGCGCGGTCGGCATGGGCGACGGTGGCCGTGATCTGTTCCGGCTGGAGCAGCGCGTTCTTGAGAAAGGCGCTAAGCAGGATGCCGCCCATCTTTCCTGCTCCGAGGAGGGCGACGCGTACGTGGGGTATGGTGTCCGTATTTCTGCCTCCGAGATCCATTCCCGAAGGCTACCAGAGGCTGGCTGAGGCGTCGCTGGATGCGGGTCTGGATGGCGAGTTTGGGATGCGGTTGCGAGACGAGCAGGTCCCTCGACTTCGCTCGGGATGACAGCGAGAGGTGGGCGCTTCGGAGGAGGCGGAGAGGTGGGGGAGAGTGACGGGTTGGGCGGGGGCAAACGCAGGTTCCTCGACTTCGCTCGGAATGACAGGTTCGATGGCACGGATAGGAGGTTCCTCGACCTCGCTGGGAGTGACAGATTCGGCGGTGGGGGTTTGTGCATCGAGCTCGCGGCC
>JAABUX010002320.1_pt1 | contig 27153 bp, 28 predicted proteins | sample 5561851 | NCBI WGS metagenome assembly JAABUX01 (sample SAMN10711883, study PRJNA513361) | rock metagenome | isolation source: Antarctica rocks | place: Antarctica: Victoria Land, Richard Nunatak red sandstone | collected 2016-01-03 | reverse complement strand
CCCGACAATCAGGCCCCAACTTAACCCTTGCCCGCGACAATCAACGCCGACATTATTGTTGCCGTTGCGGTCGCTTCTTCTCATCCTGATTGACGCGCTTTCTCATCCTGATTGTCGCGCTACAGGTAGCAGCCGCCCGCCTCGATAACCACGCCCGTGCGGTCCCAATCCCGTCGGGCCTCGGCCACGAACAGCAGGCTCTCACCCACCGCGGGGCTCAACAGGTCGGGGCGGCCGAGGCGCGACTGCACGGTCTCGGCGCGCTTGAGCACGCTGGGATGCAGCGTCGTCCCGTTCCGGTCCGGCGTGGCGCCGGGAACCGGGTGCCAGCGCGGCCAGGTGCCGGACAGCACCCATCCCGGCTGGCGCGCCACCTCGTCGTGCAGCCGGCCGAGCAGGTTGGGCCGCAGGGCCTCGCGGGCGCCGTGCCTGAAGCGCAGGCCATGCCGGGCCATGGCATCCATCATCCATCCCAGGGTGATGTCGGACAGATCGCGCCGCGCATACCCGCCGCCGACATCCGCGTGGGCGCCGCGGAACCAGACCTGCTCCAGCGTCTCCAGCCGGTCCCGGGCGCTGCGCCGTGCCCTGCCTTCGCGCCGCGGGTCGGTGTACAGGGTGGGAAAGAACTCGGAACGCCGCTCATCCATCGCCAGCGCGTGATAGACGTGCCGGCAGGCCTCCACCGGGTCGGTGGCGAGCGCCCCGAGATGCCAGATCGGCAGGGCGCGGAACCACCAGCCCCACAGCGGCACGCCCAGCGAGGCGATGGTGTCGAACACCCCGACGAACCTGATCTCCGGGTCGGCGTGCACCAGTTCGGGCCGCACCGCGACATAGGCGTGCTGGTCCCTGCGGTTGCGGTAAAGCTGCACCATCTCCGGCGCATACAGCAGGTTCTCCGCGCGCAGCAGCCCGACGCGGGAGATGACGCCGGCGATGCAGCGCGCCGCGTAGGCCCCGCGGGAGAAGCCGGCGAGGTAGATGTGGTCGCCGGGCCGGTACTGGCGCACGACCTCGGCGTAGCCGTTGATGATGGTCTCGCTGATGCCGCTGCCGAACGCGCCCTCAAACAGCTTCAGCACGCGGTCGAGCAAGGCTGCCGCCTGCGACCCCGGATTGGCGCCCACGGCGGCTAGGAAGGCCTGCGTGCGCCGCACCTCCCCGGCGGTGGACGAGGTATCGGAGCCAACGCCCGCCTGATACCAGGTAACCTGGGCCTCGTCGCACTCCAGGGTTTTATAAAGCTGCCAGATGTTGGTGGCCGCGGCCTCGCCGTCCTCCTGCTGGTCCGGGCGGTTGCTGGTCCCGTCGCACAGGATGACAATGCAGCGCCCGCCCGTCCCAGGGCCGATGTCCGCGCTCTCCAGCCCGGCCGCGGCACGGTGACCACCCACCAGGCGCCAGCGCCGGCGTGCGGCACTCAGCGCGACCAGGGCCTCCCGGACCGCCGCGCCGATGCCGGCCAGGCCGAGCAGCCCCGTCGCCAGCACCATCAGCACATGCCACGCCCGCAGCATCCCCGGCCGCTCCACGCCCGCCCAGTGCGGCGCGGGATCGAGCAGGCGGAACAGCTCCCACGCGCCGCCCACCGCCACGGCCGCCAGCAGCAGGGCGCACAGGGACAGCACCGCCGCGCACACCCCGACTGGCCCGTCCCGCAGCGGCCGGAACCGTTCCAGCCACCGCACCAGCAGCCGCATCCCAGCCGTGGCGACCCACCACGCGAGGGCGCCGCCAGAGGCGACGGCGACCAGGAGCTGCGCCAGCAACGCGACCACCCGCACGGCCCGGCCCCTTACAGGCCGGTGCCGCAGCCGGGTGCAACCCTGCCGGCCAGGGCCGCGCCGCAGGGGGTCCGGTCGGCGGTGCCGGTCATGCCCGGGTTGGCGGCGCAGCGAACCGGGCCGGCCATGGTGCTGCTCCCTGTCAAGGCGGCATCGGTTTGGTGCAGGCCGTGCGGCATCACAGGGTCTTCAGGTATTCGATCAGTGCCCAGCGGTCGGCCTCCGGCAGCGCGGCGCCGTACTCGTGCCCGCCGTTGCCGTTGCCGTTGGCGGGGTCCACGACGAACACCTGGCGCCCGGGCGCCTCGGCGGTCTGCAGCCCGACATGGACCGGGTCGAACTCCCGGTGCTCCACGGCAAAGCGGCGCGGACGCTCGGCGGCTGGCCGCAGCAGCTCCCACAGGTTCGGGACGGAGCCATTGTGCAGATAGGGGCCGACCGCCCAGATGCCGGTCAGGACGCGAGCCTCATAGGCCGCGCCGGAAGCCTGGTCCGCCGCCTTGTAAAGCTCGCGCGTGGCGGTCACCACCGCCGCCACCGGCGCCGGCGTGGCGCCAACCCGTGGCAGGCGGCCCTCGGCGAAGTCCTGCCGGATCGCACGCTGCACGCCCTCGTCCTGCTCCAGCGCGGCCTGGACCAAGCTGCCGACGACGGCGTTGGCGAGAATCGACACCTTGCGCGCCGGGTCCGACAGCCGCTCGCCGACCAGGGGCGGCTGCTGCGTGCCCGTGAGCACCTGCGGCGACCCCAGCAGTTGCGAGTTCTCGAACGTGCGCCGGTCGGTGCCGACATCGACCACGACGGTGTTCCACGCCTTCTGCACGACGCGGGAGGGCGCGGCGCCGTGGCAGCCGGCGCACTCCGCCTTGAAGACCTCGCCGCCCCGGCTGACCCGCGCCGCGTCCAGGCCGAAGACGCCGCGGGGCCAGGGCGGCGCACGCAGCGCCACCACCTCCTCCTCCAGCGTCTGCAGGCCAGGGCGGTTGACGGAGTTGCTGTAGAGCACCTGGTGTAGCGGCAGCGGCGTGGGGTCGAGCCGCCCGAACACGCCGAACACCTCGCCGGTGTTGCGGGCCATGGCGCGCAGGTAGGTGCCGTTCGGCGCCGCCCCGGTCCACTGCGTCCGGTCCTGGCGCGGGGCGTCCCAGACGAACGGGTAGCGGACCGGCGCATCGGCCTTATGAAGGTTGCCGGGGCGCCCGAGGTCCAGCCCGGCAACCCGGTTGAAGATCATGCCAAAAGCGTCGAGGCGGCCAGGCCCCCAGGGCGCGTCGGGCAGGCTGGCCGCCATGAAGGCCGTGTAGCTGCCGCTCCAGGCCGCGACATCCCGCCGCAGCCGGTCGGCCTGCGGACCGGAGCCGCCGGGACCGAGCACGGCGCCGGCGAAGGCGGCGAAGCGGCTGGGCTGGGCAAGGGTGGCATCCACCGCCCGTCCAAGGTCGGTGAGGAAGGCCTGGAAGTCGGCGTTGGCCCGGCCGCCGTCGATGCGGAAGGCCTGTCCGTTATACCGGAGCTGCCCCGTGTGGCAGGCGGCGCAGGTCATCCCGAGCTGCGGGTCCGCTGCCGTGCCGTCCCGCACGAAGCCGACCGGCAACGGCGTGTGGCCCGGCGCCGTGGCCGGCAGGTACCCGTAGCGCTGCAGTTGGTCGCCGGCAAACGGCTCGTCGCGGTCGAGCCGGCGCAGCGCCAGGAACCAGGGCATCGGGATCACGCGCGAGCCCTGCGGGGTCGTCGTGAAGGTGTCCCTGTCGTGCTGCGTCCATCCCTGGTCAAGGAAGGTCTCGGTCCCAGGAGGCAGGCTGGCCGCCGGGCCAGGTTCGCCCGGCCCCTGCGGCGGGACGGCGCACGATGCGGACAGCAGAACAAGAACCCCAGCCAGCTTGCGCATCGGATCGCCCTCCCTTGTGCGTCACCGGTGGGGAGAGCCTAAACGTTACGATAACGTAATTGCAACGATTATCTGGGCCGGGGCGTCCCGCCGCCAATCCTGGCCACGCCGGCCGGATCGAACGCCTGCCGAGCATGCGCCAACCCAGGCTAGGCGACCCAGGCTAGGCACGGGCGCTTCGGCCGGGTGCCGGCCCTGTCGATGAAGGCTTCCGCTGCAGCGCTGGCCGTCAGGCCGACCCGTCCTCGCCGGCCGCCTGGTGTTGCCATCCTGCCGTGACGGCCATACCGTCAGGCACCAAAGGCTGGGCGCCCGGCCCTACGATGCGGAGGCTTCGATGCCCAGCCGGTGTAACCTCTGTCGGCGGGTCCGCGAATGAGCCGCGATGAGGATGAACGCGCTGGCCGCGCCAGACGGATCAATCGCTCGGTGGGCGGCCTGGCCGCGTGCCGCCGGGCGTACGCATACCCACCCCGCCGCCTGCCGCAAGGCCAGCTTGGCCAATAGCGGATGGAGCGCGCTGATGGCGAGCGCCCAGGCGGGCGACGCCGTGGCCTACCATCGCCTGCTGACGGATGTCGGCGGCTGGCTGAAGCGCTACTACGCCCGCCGGCTGCCGCCTGCCTTCGTCGATGACGCCATCCAGGACACCCTGCTGGCCATCCACCAGAAGCGGCACACCTACGACCCGTCGCGGCCGTTCGAGCCCTGGCTCGCCGCCGTGGCCCGGCACAAGTGGATCGACCGGCTGCGCGCGCTGAAGGCCGCGCCGACGCAGGCGCTGGACGAGAACATCGCCGTCGCCGACCACGGGGACGCGGTGACCAGCGCCTGGTCGCTTGAGGCCCTGCTGCGCCAGATCAAGCCGGCGCGGGCCGAGGTCATCCGCCTGGTGAAGCTGCAGGGCCTGAGCATTGAGGAGGCGGCAGCCCGCACGGGCCAGTCGGTCTCTCTGGTCAAGGTAAACATCCATCGCGGGCTCAACCAGTTGACGGCGCTGGCGGAGAGGTCCGATGCGGACTGACCGGCTCGTGGACCGCCTTGCCGGCGATCTCAAGCCCGTGCGCCGGCGCAGCGCGGGCGGCGACGCGGCCATCCTCGGCTTGGCGGGCGCGGTCGAGCTGGCCTTGGTCCTGGGCCTGGGCATGATGCGGCCCGACATGCCGGTGGCGATGCAGCAGCCGTCGTTCTGGTGGAAGCTGGGGAGCCTCGGCGTCATCGCCGGGGTCAGCGGGATCGTCGCAGTGCTGTCCTTCGATCCCGTCAGGTCGCCGCGCCGGGGGCTGCGCTGGCTGATGGCGCTGGTGGCTCTCTGCCTGGCGGCGGGCTGGCTCATCGACGCCTCAGGGGCCGGACTGCCCGCCTTGGCGGCGCGGCTGCGCTGGCGGGACGGCCTGGGATGCGTGGCCAAGATGGCGGCCCTGTCGGTGCCGGCGGTGATCGGCCTCGGCCTGCTGATGCGGCGCGGTGCGGCAACGGATGCGGGCGGGACGGCGCTGGCGTCCGGCGTCGCTGCGGCGGCGTGGGGCGCGTTCGTGTTCGTGTTCGCCTGCCCGTTCGACGACCCGCTCTACATCGCCGTCTGGTATGCCGTCGGGTGCGGCCTCGTCACCGGGTTCGCCCGCACCGTGCTGCCGCGGCTGGCGCGATGGTAGCACACGGCGCTGGCCTCCTCTTCGGCCTTTGCTCCCGCTTGGCCGCAGCCAGGGCCCTACTACAGACGCTGGCCGGTGCGCCCTTGGTCCGGTGCCCCTGCCACGTCATCCTCGACCGCTCATGCCGGGCCGCCTAATGGAACGGCCGCACGATTCCCATGCGGATCACCTCGTCCGGCGGCACTGTCTGGGCTTGGGCGGGATCGAAGGTCGGCAGCGCCTGAAGCTGGGCGGGCGTGAGGTCCATCAGCGCCACGTATTCGCCCAGCAACGCCAGCGCGCCGGCCGGGACGGCGACGGGCCGGGCGCCCAGGCCCAGCACGCCGCGCCATCCGGGGTCCCTGGCGTCCACCACGACCAGCAGCGCGCCGTCCGGCCGCCGCACCACCGCGGCGACGCGCCCCAGCACCGCCTGCTGCTCGACCGGGCGCAGCACCTCGCGGCGGATCAGCGCGCCGGCCTGCACCGGCTGCGGGAACCGCTCGGCCGCGCGCTGGGTCGAACGAACCGGGTTGCCAGCGGCCAGGGTGGGAGCGGCTAGGCTGGGAGCGGCTGCAGTGCTGGCTGCCGGCGCGGCAGGCTGCGCTCGGACGGCGCACAGCGGCATCGCGGCGGCACAGAGCAGCGCGGCGGCGCAGGGCATCACGGCAGCAAGGAGGCGGTCGGTCGGCATGGCGGACATCCTGATCAGCTTGGCATGCGAACGCCATACGTCAGGCAGCCATGCCGCGGCGTCATGCAGTCGATAACCAGGTTTCACCACGGCCTGGCCCGGCTCGGCCCATATCCAAGGGCAACATACCGGGCTGCCGTTGCAGCCATCTGAACCTGCGAGGCACCATGGACGCGACCTCCACTGGCCTTCCCCTTCCTGCCCCTGCCCGCCCGGCGCGCCGCCTGCACCCCTTGCCGGTGCGGATCATGCATTGGACCAACGCGGTGGCCATGCTGGTGATGATCGGCTCGGGCTGGGGCATCTACAACGACAGCGTCATCTTCGGCTGGCTGCACTTCGCCCCCTGGGCCAAGCTCGGCCGCTGGGCGGCCAACAGCCTGCTGTGGCACCTGGCCGGCATGTGGCTGCTCGTGCTCAACGGCGCCGCCTACCTGCTCTACGGCGTGCTCACCGGGCGGCTGCGCGAACGCCTGCTGCCGATCCGGCTGGCCGACATCGCCAAGACCCTGCGCGACACCCTGCGCCTGCACGTCGCCCACGAGGACCTCACGACCTACAACGCCGTGCAGAAGCTGCTCTACGTCGCCGTCATCCTGGCCGCGGCGTCGCAGGTGACGACCGGCCTGGCAATCTGGAAGCCCGTGCAGTTCCAGGGCCTCACGGCGCTGCTGGGCGGGTTCCAGGCCGCGCGGGTCATCCACTTCCTGGGCATGTCGGCCATCGTCGGCTTCCTCGTCGTCCACGTCGCGCTCTCGCTGCTGGTGCCGCAGACACTATGGGCCATGCTGACCGGCGGGCCGCGCCTGCCCCCCCGCGCCGGCACGCCCGCCAGCACCTCCCCCAGCTTGGGCGCGCAGCCATGATCCGCTCGCCGTTCCGCCCCGCGCAGGCGCCCGACCCGGGCCTGCTCGACGCGCACCGCCCGCTGATCCGCCGCCTGCAGCGCCGCGGCCTGCTGCGGGGCGGCCTGTCGCTGGGCGCGCTGACCCTGCTCACCGGGTGCGACCTCGACGACGAGGGCGCGGTGCACGCCGCGCTGCGGTCGATGTCGGGCCTGAACGACCGGGTGCAGGCGGCGCTGTTCGACCCCGCCCGGCTGGCGCCGACCTACCCGGCGTCCCTGGTGCAGCGGCCGCCGCGGTTCAACGCCTACTACGACATCGGCGATGTCAAACCGGTGGACGGCGACCGGTGGCGGCTGGAGCTGGCCGGGCTGGTCGAGGACCGCCGCCCCTGGACGCGGGCCGACCTCGCCGCCCTGCCGCAGGCGGAGATGATCGTCCGCCACGTCTGCGTCGAGGGCTGGGACTACATCGGCCAGTGGTCGGGCGTGCCGCTGCGGGCCTTCCTCGAGCGGGTGGGCGCGGACCTGCGCGCCCGCTACGTCGCGTTCAAGACCGCCGACGACTACCCGAGCAGCATCGACATGGCGACCGCTCTGCACCCGCAGACCCTGCTGGCCACAGGCTACGGCGGCGCGGTGCTGGACGACCCCTACGGCTACCCCCTGCGGCTGCGCATGGCGACCAAGCTCGGCTACAAGAACCCCAAGTGGATCACCGCGATTGAGGTCACCAACACCTACCCCGGCGGCTACTGGGAAAACCTCGGGTTCAACTGGTTCGCCGGGATCTGACCGCCCCTGGCCGGTCTCCCCGTCACGCCGCCCCAGCCATGCCGCCCCAGCCATGCCGCCGAGACCAAGGCCGCAGCCCCAGCGCCCCTGACCCGTCCATTCCAGTCCGCGCCCGTCATTGCGAGAAGCGCAGCGGCGTGGCACTCCAGGCCCGGCCGCCGGCGCGGTCCCCACGGCTCCTGGATTGCAAGGCCGCACGCGCGGCCCGCAGTGACGGTGCATCCATCACCGGCCGGGCCAGAGGACGAGCATGACATGATCACGATCGACGCGGGCCCCTACCGGTTCACCGCGCAGTTCGAGGACGCCGCGCCCCGGACGGTCGCGCGGTTCCGTGACCTGCTGCCCTACGTGCAGAAGATCATCCACGTCCGCTGGAGCGGGGAGGCGTGCTGGATACCCCTGGGCGAGCTTGACCTCGGGCTGTGGCACGAGAATGCGACGACCTACCCGGCGCCCGGGCAGATCCTGCTGTATCCCGGCGGCCTCAGCGAGACGGAGATCCTGCTGGCCTATGGCAGCGTCAACTTCGCCAGCAAGCTCGGCCAGCTCGCCGGCAACCATTTCCTGACCATCACAGGGGGGCTGGAGAACCTGGCGACGCTGGGCCGGATGGTGCTGTGGCAGGGGGCGCAGGACATCCGCTTCGCGATGGAGGGGTGACGCAAGCCTCCTTCGCGCCGCAGCCCGACCGGTTCGATCACGAGGCGTTCCGGCTCGGCGAACCCCTCATGGCCCGGCTCGCGCACTTGGCGACGTTCACATCCACGCCGGGCTCGCTGACGCGGCTGTTTCTCACCCCCGCGCACCGGGTGGCGGCAGAGCAGGTGGCCGCCTGGATGCGGGAGGCCGGGCTGCAGGCGGGGATCGACGCCATCGGCAACGTGGTCGGCCGCACCCACCCGGACGGCGACGGGCGGCCGGTGCTGCTGCTCGGTTCGCACATCGACACGGTCCAGCAGGCCGGGCGCTACGACGGGGCGTTCGGCGTGCTGGCGGCGGTGGCGGCCCTGGCCGAACTGCGCGACCAGGGGGAGACGCTGCCATTCGCGGTGGAGGTCATCGCCTTCGGCGACGAGGAAGGGGTACGTTTCCCGGTCACGATGACTGGCTCCCGCGCCGTAGCCGGCTGCTTCGACCCGGCCGCCCTGGACGCGGCCGACGCGGACGGGGTCACCCTGCGTGAAGCCCTGGCCGCGTTCGGCGGCGACCCCGCTGGCATCCCCGGCCTATCCCGCCTGGGCCGCCCGGTGCTGGGCTACGTCGAGGCGCACATCGAGCAAGGCCCGGTGCTCGAGGCGCAGGACCTCCCGCTGGGCATCGTCACCGGCATCGCCGGCGCGACCCGGCTGCGCGCGGTGGTGACCGGCACGGCGGGCCATGCCGGCACGGTGCCGATGTCGATGCGCCACGACGCCCTGGTGGCGGCTGCGGGGATGGTGATGGCGGTCGAGCACGTCGCCGCCAACCAGCGCGGCCTGGTGGCGACGGTGGGCCAGATGCTCGTCCGGCCCGGGGCGCCCAACAGCATCCCCGGCGAGGTCGAGTTCACGGTGGACATCCGCGCCGGCGACGATGCGGTCCGGCTCAAGGGCGTCGCGGCCATCCAGCACGCGATCCGCCAGGTTGGGTCCGAGCGCGGCGTGGAGGTGCAGTGCCACGCCATCCACGACGCCCCCGCCGTCGCCTGCGCCCCCGCGCTGCAATCCCTGATCCAGGCGGCCATCGAGGGCCTGGGCGTCCCGCCGCTGCACCTGGCCAGCGGGGCCGGCCACGACGCGATGATGATGGCCCGGCTGTGCCCAGTCGGGATGATCTTCACCCGGTGCTGGCGGGGGATCAGCCACAACCCGGCCGAATCCATCCTGGCCACCGACGCCGGGCTGACGGTCCTGGCGCTATGCGCGTTCCTGCGGGCCTACGCAGGCGGCGCGGCGGGATGACGGATGCCGCCGAGGACACCTTCATGCGCCGAGCCATCCAGCTTTCCGAGCAGGCCATGGCGGAGGGCGCCGAGCCGCCGTTCGGCGCCGTCATCGTGCGGGACGGCGCAGTCGTCGCGGAGGGCTACAACCATGTCCACGCCCACAACGACCCGACGGCACACGCCGAGATCGTCGCGATCCGGCTGGCCTGCGCGGCTGTCGGCAGCCCCTCGCTGGCGGGCTGCACGATCTACTCAAGCGCCGAGCCATGCCCGATGTGCCTCGCTGCGATCTACTGGGCCGGCATCGGACGGGTCTATTACGCCAACGAACGCGCCGCCGCCGCTGCCGCGGGCTTCGACGATGCATTCCTCTACCAAGAGGTCGCGCTGCCGATAACCGAGCGCGCCCTGCCAATGACGCAGCATCTGGCCGATGAAGGGCAGGCAGCGTTCGATGCCTGGCAAGCCCGGTCAAAAACGTAGGGCGGCAAAGCGCAGCGTCTTCCACCGGCGGTCGGCGCGCTGCGTGGCGGCGGAAGACGCTGTGCTCTTCCGCCCTACTCGGCTGGCATTAGCCCACCGCGTAGGTCTGGCGGTACATCTCAGCCAAGTGCTCCGAAACCGTCGTCGGCGCATACCGCGGCGTCTCCCCGGCCGGGACGCACCCCGGCAGCACCGTCACCGGATGGCCCGGGTTGCCCTCGAAGAAGAACGGCATCGAGTAGCGGTCCCGCCCCGACACGTTCACCACCCGGTGCAGCGTCGAGCGGTAGCGGTCGTTGGTCCAGCGGGCGAACATGTCGGCGATGTTCACGACGAAGGTGCCGGGCACCGGCGGCGCGTCGATCCATTCCCCGCCCACCCGCACCTGCAACCCGCCTGCCGCGTCCTGCCACAGCAAGGTCAGGCAGCCCCAGTCGGTGTGTGCGCCGCAGCCCTTCTCGCCGGGCTGCGGGTTGGGCGGCTGCGGCGGGTAGTGCAGCAGGCGCAGCACGGACATCGGATCGTCGCAGAACCCGGCGAAGTGGTCCGGGGGCAACCCCAGCGAGGCCGCCATGGCGCGCATCAGCCGCACCGCCAGGCCGGTCAGCGCATCGAAGTAGGCCTCTATCGCCGGGCGAAAGCCGGGCAGCGCCGCGGGCCACTGGTTCGGCCCCTGGTTGAACAACCCGGCCCGCACGCGCGGATGGTCGTCCGGCAGGTCGTTGCCAATGTAGAACCCCTCCTTGAGGTCCGGCGGCATGCCCGGCTCCAGCCGCTGGGCCTGCATGGCCTCATAGCCGCGGCTGCAGCGGGAGTGCTTCAGGGACACCGCCATGCGCTGCTCCAAAGGCAGGGCGAAGAACAGCCGGGCCTGGTGCAGTGCCGCGTCGATCAGCGGCGGCGCGATGCCGTGGTTGGCAACGTAGAAAAAGCCCGCACCCACGCAGGCGAGATGCAGGGCAGCAATACCCTGCCCCCGGTCCAGGTCGGCCATGTCCAGTACAGGAAGCTCCACGGCTACACCTTCATCCCGGAAAACAGGTGGTCCAGCTCGCGGTAGGGCGGCGGCGTTGCGTCGATGCGCTGGCCGGCCCGCAGCACGACCCGGTCGGATTGCGGGCGGGACAGCAGCTCGCTGTAGGCACGGGCCGGGAACAGCACCAGGTCCGCCGCGGCGCCCGCCCGCACCCGCCCCGCCAGCACGCCCATCACCGCCGCCGGCACCGACGTGACCGCGGCGGGCCAGTCGCCGACGGGTATATCTAGGTGGCCGATGCGCACGGCCTCACGGAACACCTCGGCCATGTCTAGGTCGCCGAAGCCGTAGAACGGGTCCCGCGTGTTGTCGCTGGCGACGGCCACACGCACCCCGGCGGCGCGCAACTCGTGCAGCAGCGTCACGCCGCGCCACACCGGGGTCTCCGGCGCACGGCGGCCCTGCAGGTACAGGTTGACCATCGGCAGGCTCACCACCGACAGCCCAGCGTCGGCCACCATGGCGATCGTCTCCCGCGCCTGCGCCGGCTCCACCACCGCCAAGCTGCAGCAGTGCCCGCAGGTCACGCGCCCGGCGTAATTGCGTCGCAGTGCCTCTTGCGCGATCAACCGCAGCGTGTGGGCGGCCGGGTCCCCCGTCTCGTCCACGTGCAGGTCGATGTCGAGATCCCGGTCCACCGCCAAATCAAAGATACGGCGGATATAGGCCGCAGCCTCCGGCTCCAACGCGCCGGACCCGCCGAGCAATCCGCCGGCCTCCGCCACCACGTCCGCCAGTCGCTCGCAGAACGGGGTGCCATACGCCGACAACGGCACGATGGACGCGGCCTGCAAGGTGATTCGCCCCGCCCACTCTGCCCGCAACTGCTTGAACACCGGCCAGGTGATGTCAAGCTGCTCGCCCAGGCTATCCAGATGCGTGCGGAGCGCCACTGTCCCATGCGCATAGGCGCACCGCAGGCTGAACCCGGCACGGACGGCCACGTCCTCGGCGCTCCAGTTCGCCTCCCGGTCGGCCTTCACCGCCCCCAGCGCCCCGCCATGCGTGCCGTCCGGGTTGTTGGCGCGCGGCCAGATGTGGCCCTTGTCGATATGGGTGTGCATGTCCACGAACCCCGGGAACACGATCCCCCCCGCCAGGTCCGCCGTCGCAGCATGCGGCGCCAACCCCGGCCCGACCTCCGCAATGATGCCGTCGGCAATGCGGATGTCGCACTCCACCAGCTCGGGCCCGGCGGCCGGCGCGTCCAGCACGCAGCGCGGCACCCGGGCGCGCCGCAGCAGCAGCCCGGAGCCGGCAGGAGCGAACAGATCAGGCATAGGCGCGCGTCACCTCTTCCTCGCCGTTCTCGCGCAGCAGGTCCAGCAGGCGGCGGCGCATGATCATGCCAGGGCGGTCGGACGGCATATGCTGCTCGATGCGGCGGTCCACGTTCAGGATCGCGTCGGGGCTGGTGCTCTCCAGCACCTCGCGGTCCTCGGTGATGATCGCGCGGTCCCACTCGATCAGCTTCTGCTCGGGGCAATCGGCCTCGGTGTCGTTGCGGTACAGCAGTTGCACGAGCTGGATGCGCCCGTCGTCGATCGGCGTCGCGCAGTTGATGATGATGTGCCGGATGCCGCTGGGGTACTCCATGTCCAGCCGGCGGCAGAACGGCAGGTACCAGTGGTTGCGCATCCGCCGCTCGGTCAATTCGCTGGTGCTGCCGGTCACCTGGTGCGCCACGGGCGGGTTCAGGATGTCGATCACCGTCGTGGCCTGGAAGCCATAGGGCGTCTCCTCGATCTCATACTTCTTAGGCTTCGGCGCGTTGATCATGCCGAACGTCGCCTTGTGCACGAACGAGAAATGCGCGTTGTCGAACGAGTTCTCCATCAGCCGCAGCGGCGCCGTCTGCCACTCGTCATAGAACTGGAAAATCCGCCGATAGCCCAGGTCGCTGTCCTCGGGCACGTCGGGGATGTCCTGCAGCGGCTCGTCCAGCGCCACCCAGGCATAGCCGTAGCGCTCCGCGCAGCGGAACTCCGGCACCCGGTGCTTCGGCAGCACGGTGCCGGGGTCGAACTGCGGGATGCGGACCAGGGCGCCGGTGCGGTCATAGGTCCAGCCGTGATAGCCGCAGACGATGTTGCCGTTGTCGATCCAGCCTTTCGACAGCTTGGCCGTGCGGTGGCAGCAGCGGTCGGCCAGCGCCGCCGGCTGCCCATCCGCGCCGAGGAACAGCACGATGTTCTCGCCCATCAGCCGGAACGGCACGGGCCCGTCCCGCAGCGCGTCCGTCCGCACGGTGGCATACCAGAACTTCCTCAGGGTCTTCTGTTGAGTGGTCAGCATGGTTTATCGCTCCGCGGTCATGGTGCTCTCGTGCCAGCGCCCCAGCAGCGCCCGTTCCAGCCAGACCATCAGGCCGAACAGGATGACGCCCGTCGCCGTGATCAGCAGCAGGGCGGCGAACATCCGGGGGATGTCGAGCTGGAAGCTGGATTGCAGGATCTCATAAGCCAGCCCGGCGCTGGTCCCCCCCGTGCCGGCCACGAACTCCGCCACCACCGCGCCCACCAGCGCCAGGCCGGACGAGATGCGCAGCCCCGCCAGGAAGAACGGCAGCGCGCCGGGGATGCGCAGCCGCCACAGCGTCGCCATCCGCCCGGCCTTGTTCATGCGGAAGTACGCCGCCAGCCCGGGATCGACGCTGCGCAGGCCGATGGTGGTGTTGGAGATGATCGGAAATATGGCGATCACCGTCGCGCACAGCGTCAGCGCAACGGCGGTGTTCTTGACCAGGATGATGATCAGCGGCGCCACGGCCACGATCGGCGTCACCTGCAGGATCACCGCATAGGGCAGCAGGCTCAATTCCAGCAGCCGGCTTTGCACGAACAGGAATGAGATCAGCGTGCCGACGATCACCGAGGCCGCGAACGCCAGCAGCGTCACCCGCAGCGTGCTCCAGAGGCCATGCAGCAGCACCGGCCAGCCATCGGCGAACGACGCGGCGATGTCGGACGGGGCGGGGAACAGATACTTCGGCACCTCCCAGTGCGCGCAGGACCACTCCCAAACCGCCAGCACCAGCACCCCCACCCCAAGCGGCGCCATGACGCGGGCGAACCAGGGCTGCGCGATCAATGGCCGGATCATGCCGATGCTGCTCCCTCTCCCTCCGGGAGAGGGCCGGGGTGAGGGAGGCCGGGAGAGCCTGGCTTGCCCAGTCAAGGACAAAATCCGCGCCCACCTCGGCAAGGTTCAGCCCTTGCCGCTTCCCTCACCCCGGCCCTCTCCCGGAGGGAGAGGGAGCAGCAGCCATGCCGTACGCGCTCGCGATGGCGGGATGGGGCCGTCATCCCAGGCGGCTCGCGATGGAGGCGTCGGTCAGCAGGCCCGACAGGTCCCGGCACAGCAGCGCAAACCGGTCGGACCCCCGGAACGCCTCGCCGCGCGGCAGCGGCTCATCCACAAGGAACTCGCCGAACACCCGCCCAGGGTTGGCGGCCATGACGACGATGCGGGTGGACAGGAACACGGCCTCATAAATCGAGTGGGTGACGAACACGTTGGTCAGCCGCCGCTCGTGCGACAGCCGCACCAAGTCCTCATCGAGCTTGTTGCGGGTGAACTCGTCCAGCGCGCCGAACGGCTCGTCCATCAGCAGCAGGTCCGGCTCCGTCACCAGGGCGCGGGCGATGGAGACGCGCATCCGCATCCCGCCCGACAACTGCCGGGGATAGCGCCGGGCGGCCGGCGTCAGGTCCACCTGGGCCAGCGCCGCCGCGGTGCGCAGGGTGGCCTCGCGCCGCCCGACGCCGGCGAGGTCGAGCGGCAGGCGCACATTGGCCTCCACCCGGGACCAGGGCATCAGCGTCGGGTCCTGGAACACGAAGGCCAGCCGCCGGCCCGGCGTGCCTACATGGCCGAACCCGCCGCGCCACCACTGCACCCGGCCGTCGCTCGGCTCGATCAGGTTGGCGATCAGCTTCAGCAATGTGGACTTGCCGCAGCCGGAAGGGCCGATCAGGCTGACGAACTCGCCGGGCATGATGCTGAGCTGGATCGGCGCCAATCCACGTGCGCCGTTGGCGAACACCTTGTCCGCCGACAGCACCTCAATCGCGGGAACGGCGACCGTGGCAGCGGCCGTATCGGACACGCGCACCAGCATGTCAGGCGCTGATGTTCAGGCCGTCGGTGAAGCGGGTGGTGAACGCCTTGTGCCAATCGACGCCGGGCTTCAGCAGCTCGGCCTTCACCAGGAAGTCCCGCGTCTGCTCCCACCGTGCCGAGGTCATGGTGCCGATGCCGTCCTTGGCCGCCGCCCCGCGGTCGAGGATGTGCATGTCCTTCATCTTCTGGACGGCAAAGGCGATGCGCCCGTCGGTCATCTTGGGATTATCGACTTTGATGAGCGCGTTGGCCGGCGCCGGGTCGCGCAGGTAGTCCCGCCAGCCCTCCAGGGAGGTGCGGACAAAGGCGGCCAGCGCCTCGGGGTTCTTGGCCATGAAGGCGTTCGTCGTGACCATCGTGCTGCCGTAGGGCGGGTAGCCCTCGTCGGCCAGCGGAAAGAAATTCACTTTGACCCCTGCTGCCGCCGCCTCGAACGGCTCGGACGACGGATAGCCCTGCATGGCGATGGTCTTGTCCTGCAGGAACGGCTGCAGGTTGAAGGTGTCCACCCCTGCCATGTCGTCGGTGAAGCCGAACCGCTGCTTCAGCCACGGCCAGAATGTCGTGTGGGATGACGACGCGATCAGGATCTTGCGCCCCTTCAGCGCCGCGATGCTCGGGATGTCGTCATGCGTCATGAGGCCCTGCGGGTCGAACTGGAACGTCGTGGCGGCGGTGGTGACGGGCACGCCGTTCTCGATGGCCTTGAGCACCTGGATGTCGTAGCCCATGACCACGTCGGCCGCGCCGCCGGTCAGCAACTGCATCCCGTTCACCTGCGGCCCGCCCATCCGCACGTCCACGTCCAGCCCGGCCTTCTCGTAAAGCCCGGTGGCCTTGGCCTGGTAGAACCCGCCATGCTCGGCCTGGGCGAACCAGCTTGTGAGGAAGGTGATCTTGGTTGGTGCGGCGGCACGCACCGGACGGACCAGCCCCGCGGCAGCGGCGGCGGACAGGGCGGCGCGGCGTGTCAGCAGGGGTGGCGTCATCTCGGGCGACCTTTCTTGAGGGGCTCATGACTTGGAGGGCGGCAGGCCATCAGAACCGCGTCATCGCGTCGCCGACCCGGGCCAGGAAGCGGCTGCGCGTCTCGGGCGTGGACACGTTCATCGCATGGTGCGCCAGGAACACCGCCGGCTTCTGCATGCCCATGCTGTAGCGCAGATAACGCCGCACCAGCTTGCGCGGATAATCGCCCATCATCCGCACGCGCCAGTGCGTCTGGCCGTAGGTGACGACCCCGCCCAGCTTCTGCAGGTGCGTCAGCCCGCCCGTCACCTTGCCATCCGGCCGGATGTGCAGCGACACGCCGGGCAGCATCACGCGGTCGATCCAGCCCTTCAGGATGGCAGGCGGGCCGAAGCTCCAGGCGGGAAAGCACAGCACCACCGCCTGCGCCGCCCGCAGCCGACCGACGTACTCCGCCACGGGGGCCACGTTGGCGGGGATATCGTGGTAGCCGATGCGTTCGGCGCGGGACATCACGGGGTTGAAGCCCTCGGCGTTGAGGTCCAGCAGATCGACGACGTGCCGCGGCGCCAGGGCGGTGACGATCCGGTCCTTGAGCGCCGCGTTGAAGCTGGTCTCGACCGGGTGCGCGTACACCACCTGGACCCGCATCTACCGCCCGAGCCTGCCCAGCACGTCCAGGTCCTCCGCATCCAGCTCCGCCCGCACGCCGGAGCGGATCAGGGCGGCGAACTGATCGTCCGGCACCATGATGGTCAGGCAGTACAGGCGGCCCGGCCCGGTGTTGTGCAGCTCGTGCGTGGTGCCGGGCTTCAGCAGCAGGCTGTCGCCGGCGCGCACGTCGATGGTCTGGCCGTCGCACCTGGCACGGCCCTCGCCCTTGAGGACGAAGAACATCTCCTGGCCGACCGCATGCTGGTTGGGCGGCGTGCAGCCGCCGTGGTCGAAGATCTCCACCGCGGCGATGAAGTTCGCCCCGTCCGCCACAGGGTCGAAGATCAGCGCCAGGCGGTTGCTGTCGCCGGGGCTGATGCGCCAGGCCTCGTAGGACTGCGCGGGCTTGGCGATGGCCATGCTCATGGGGGCGTTCATGGGGCGGCTCCGTCTGGCATCGTGGCATCCGGCATCGTTGCGACTGCCCGTGCAAGTTCCGCGCCGTTGAGCGTGAAGCCGAAGCATTGGCGGACGTTGTACAACGTGGCGTCCCAGCAGAACCGCGGCGAGGTCGTGGCGCTGCAGTCCTCCAGCAGGATGGTATCGTAACCAAGGAAGTTGGCATCCTGCAACGTCGCCATCACGCACTGGTCGGCGTTGACGCCGCCGAACAGCAGGGTGTCGAGGCGCAGGTTGCGCAGGATGCTGTCCAGCGGCGTGTCCGGGAATCCGCTCATGCGGAACTTGTCCACATGGATGTCGGTGGGCCCGGCCGGCAGGGCGTCCACGACGGCGGCGCCCCAGCTCGCCTTCTCCAGCACCCTTGATCCGTCAAGCGCCGCGCCGTGCGGCAACGGGTCGCCAAGGCCGATCCCGTCGCCGCCGGGGTTGTACACGTGCAGCAGGGCCGGGCTGAGGTTCAGCCGGTCCGGGCGGTTGCCCCAGTTGACCCACACCACCGGCACCCCGGCGCCGCGCAGCGCCGGCAGCACCGCCTGCAGCCCGGCGGTGGCGCGCGCCGTCGGCGTCACGTCCACCCCGATATGGTCCAGCCAGCCGCCAGCGGTGCAGAAGTCGTTCTGCATGTCGATCACCACGATGGCGGTGCGGGCCAGGTCGAGCGTCACCGCCTTCGGCAGCGCGTCCACCCGCACCGCCTGCGCCGGACGCGGCGGGCGCACCAGGTCCGCATGGCCCGCGGACACGGCCCAGCGGTTCCGGAAGGTTGAGCCGAGTGCGATCATGCCGCGCCGTCCCATCGAGATGACGCAATCTGACGCAGGACCCGGGCTGGATGCAACGCCGTTGGGCATCGCGGTGCGGCTTTGCCTCACTGACAGGCATTGCGCTAGGCTTTGCCGCCATTGGTTGGAACGGGCCTGCATGGATATGAGCGGCGTGGTGCGCGAGGCGGCGCACATGGTCACCTCCGATGGAGTGCGGCTGGACGCCGACGTGTGGCGGCCCTCCGGTGCCGGGCCGTGGCCGGTGCTGCTGATGCGGCAGCCCTATGGGCGGTCCATCGCCTCCACCGTCGTCTATGCCCATCCGGCCTGGTACGCGGCGCACGGCTACCTCGTCGTCATCCAGGACGTGCGCGGGCGCGGCACCTCCGAGGGCCGGTTCCGCCTGTGCGAGGCCGAGCAAGCGGATGGGGCGGAAACCGTAGCTTGGGCGGCGGCGCTGCCGGGGTCGTCCGGGCGGGTAGGGATGTATGGGTTCTCCTATCAGGGCATGACGCAGTTGTTCGCCGCCGCCGCCCGGCCGCCGGCGCTGCGGGCCATTGCCCCGGCCATGGCGGCGTGGGACGTGCGCGAGGACTTCGCCACCGAGGGCGGGGCGTTCCGCTTGCAGGCCGGGTTCGGCTGGGGCTGCCAGCTTGCGCTGGAGACGGTGCGCAGGCTCGGCGACGCGGCGGCGCACCAGGCGATCCATGCCGCGTCCCGCGCCGCGCCGCTCGGGACTGCGGTGCCGTGCCTGCCGCCGATCGCGGAGGCGCTGGGGCGGCACGGGCACTACCTGGATTGGCTGACCGAGCCGGAGGGCGCCCCCTACTGGGCGCGCGTGTCGCCGTCTGCCGCCGGCGCGATCGACGTGCCGGCGCTACACATCGGCGGCTGGTACGACGGGCTGCTGCGCGGGACCCTGGCCTGCCACGCCGCGCTGTCCGCCGCCGGCCGGGCGACGCAGGCGCTGGTGGTGGGGCCGTGGGTGCACATCCCCTGGAGCCGCCATGTCGGGGACCGCGACTTCGGCCCGGCCGCCGCCAGCGAGATCGACGCCTTGCAGGTCCGCTGGTTCGACCATTGGCTCAAGGACGCCGGCACCTGGCCGGGGGACGCCGCACCGGTGTCGCTGTTCGAGCTGGGCGGCGGTTGGCGCAGCTTCCCGGCGTGGCCCGATGGCCCGGCGGAGCAGTGGAACCTCGCCAGCACCGGCCGGGCCGGCATGACGGAGGCGGACGGTGCACTGAGCCGCGGCGACAGCGCCCCTGGGTTGGATGTCATCGTCTATGACCCCTGGCGGCCAACCCCGTCAGTGGGCGGTCATGCCGGGTATCCGCCGGGGCCGCTGGACCACACCGCCACGGACGCCCGCAGCGACGTGCTAACGTTCACCACCGCGCCTCTCGCGCACGACCTGCACCTGGGGCGGGGTGCGGGCCACCCTGCGCGCAGCGTCCGATGCCGCCAGCTTCGACCTGCACGCCATCCTGTCGGAGGTTCCGGCCGCAGGCGGGGTGTACGAGCTGGCCAGCGGATACCGCCGCGTGGATGGCGTGCCCGAGGGACCGGTCATGGTGGACATGCGGGCCGTCTGCGCCCGCATCCCCGCCGGCAGCCGCCTGCGCCTGTCCGTCGCCGCGGGCGCCTACCCTGCGTTCCCCGTGAACTCGGGCACCGGCAAGCCGCCCGCGGAGGAGCGGCTGATCGAGCAGCGGATCATCACCGTCATGGTGCACCATGGCGCGGCATCCGGGACGGCGCTGCACTTGCCGGTGGTCGATCCGCCCGTGGCATAGGATGTGCTTTTTCCCTCTGCGCCCCAAATCCATAGCCGTCCGCCCCGTAGCCGTCAGCCAAGGAACCCAAGCCCCATGACCGACTGGACGCGCTTCACCGCCGAGCTTGACGGCATCCCCGTCATCACCGACCCGGCGCTGGTGCGCCAGAAAAGCCGCGACTTCTTCTGGTACAGCCCCGTCCTGAAGGCACAGCTCAACCGCATGTCCGCCGACATCGTGGTCTGCCCGCGCACGGAGGCGGAGGTGGTCGCCGTCGCCGCCCAGTGCGCCCGCTGGCGCGTGCCGCTGACCACCCGCGGCGGCGGCACCGGCAACTACGGCCAGGCAGTACCGCTGCACGGCGGCGTAGTGCTGGAAATGACGGCGCTGGACGGGATCGTGTCGTTGCAGGATGGCCTGCTGACGGTCGGGCCGGGGCGCAGGCTGGTCGAGATCGACGCCGCCACGCGCCCGCAGGGATGGGAGCTGCGGATGCACCCCTCCACCAAGCGCACTGCCACCATCGGCGGCTTCGTGGCGGGCGGCAGCGGCGGGGCCGGGTCGATCACCTGGGGCGGGCTGCGCGACGCCGGCAACGTCATCAGTGCCCGCGTGGTGTCGTGCGAGGCCGTGCCGCGCGTCGTGACCCTAACCGGGGAGGCGGTGATGGGCGTGAACCATGCCTATGGGACCACGGGCATCATCACGGAGCTGACGATTGCCATGGCCCCGGTGCAGCCATGGATGGACCTGGCGGCGACCTTCGACAGCTTCGACGCCGCCGCCCGGTTCGGCCTGGCGCTGGGGGAGGCGGACGGCATCGCCAAGAAGCTTGTGACCGCCGTGGCCGCGCCGCTGCCGGACAGCTTTCGCGGCCTGGACTTGCCGCCGGGGGTGCATGTCGTGCTCGCCATCGTGGCCCGGCACGGCCTGGTGCCCTGGAGCGACCTGCTGCGCCGCCACGGTGGGCGGGAAGTGCTGCGCGTTCCGTCCGATGATGCCGATGGGGGACGGGCGCCGATCTATGAGTACACCTGGAACCACACGACGCTGCACGCACTGCGGCAAGACAAGGGCGTGACCTACCTGCAATGCCTGTTCCCCGCCGACCGGCAGCTTGAGCTGGTGGCCGAGATGCGCGCCGCCTATCCGGACGAGCTGGTGCAGCACCTGGAGTTCATTCGCGCCGGCGGGCGCGTGACGTGCAGCGGCCTGCCGGTGATCCGCTTCACCACCGAGGCGCGGATGGCGGAGATCGTGGCGCACCATGAGGCACGGGGCATCTCGATTGCCAACCCGCACTTCTACACGCTGGAGGACGGCGCCGGGCACAAGCGGGTCGGCGAGGGCCAGCCGGCCCTCAAGGCGGACATGGACCCCTATGCCCTGCTGAACCCCGGCAAGATGCGGAGCTGCCAGCCCAAGCCTGCCCTAGCGGAGGCTGCCGTGCCGGAGCCTGTCACGGCGGAGCCGGCCTAGCATGGCGCGCTGGTGGCGCGACCTCGCCTGGCCGGAGTTCGAGGCCCTGGACCCTGCCGCCACCATCGCCCTCCTGCCGGTGGCGGCGGTGGAGCAGCACGGGCCGCACCTGCCGGTGGGCGTGGACGACTTTATCAACGAGGGCGTGGTCGCCGCCGCCATGCCGCTGATGCCGGACAGCGTGCTAGTGCTGCCGCCCAGCCACGTCGGCAAGTCCAACGAGCACCTGGCCTTCCCCGGCACCCTGACGCTCTCGGCCGAGACGCTGATCCGGGTGTGGACCGAGCTGGGAGAATGCGTCGAACGGGCCGGGGTGCGGAAGTTCCTGATGCTCAACAGCCACGGCGGGCAGCCGCAGGTGATGGACATCGTGGCGCGCGACCTGCGGGTGCGGCTGGGCCTGTTCGCAGTGGCGGCCAACCTGTCGGGGCTGCACGACGAGCGCGGGCTGTTCACGGCGCAGGAATGGCGGCACGGCATCCATGGCGGCGCCACGGAGACCTCGGAGATGCTGCACCTGCGGCCAGACTTGGTGCGGACGGCAGAGTGCGGCAACTTCGCGCCGCGGACCCTAGGGATCGAGCACGAGTACCATTTCCTGCGGGCCGAGGGCGCGGCGGTGGGCTTCGGCTGGCAGGCGCAGGATCTGCACCCGGCCGGCGCCTGCGGGGACGCCACGGACGCGGATGCCGAGCGGGGGCAGCGGCTGACACTATCAAAAGCCCGCGGTGTCGCAGCGCTGGCAGCCGAGATGATCCGCTATCCCTTGGACAGCATCGCCGGGAGGACCGCCTAGTGTACGTCATTGCGAGGAGCGCAGCGACGCGGCAATCCAGAAGCCGCACGCACAGGTTCCGATCCTGGCAACCCCTGGGCTGCCTCGCCGCAAACACGGCTCGCAGCGACAGGGGGGTCGTCAACGGCCGGACCTCTCGGCGGGTGGCATAGGGCATGGACCTGCCCGGCATCCAAGCCGTCGCCCGGCCCCGCGCCCGGGACGATCTGCCCGCCGTGGCCGAAGGGTCGGCGTGGCTCGCAGGCGGCACCTGGCTGTTCTCGGAGCCGCAGCCGGGGTTGCGCGCGCTGGTCGATCTGGCGGGGCTGGGATGGCCGGCGCTGGAGCCGTCCGCGGCCGGGCTGCGCATCGCCGCGACCTGCACCATCAGGGAGTTGGAGGCGTTCGCGGCTCCCGCCGACTGGCTCGCCGCGCCGCTGTTCGCCGGGTGCTGCCGGGCGCTGCTGGGGTCGTTCAAGATTTGGGCGATGGCGACGGTGGGGGGCAACGTCTGCCTGTCCCTGCCGGCCGCGCCGATGGTGGCGCTGACGGTCGCGCTGGACGGCGTGGCGCAGGTGTGGCGGCCGGACGGGACGGAGCGGCATGTGCCCATGGCGGGCTTCACCACAGGGCCGCAGCGCACCGTTCTGGAACCCGGTGAGCTGTTGCGCGGCATCGACCTGCCCACGGCGGCGCTGCACCGGCGCGGCGCGATGCGGCAGGCGTCGCTGACCACCCACGGACGCTCCGCCGCGCTGCTGGTGGCGACGGCGGGCGCGGACGGGTTCGCCCTCACTATCACCGCCAGCACCGTCCGCCCGCTGCACGCCGCATGGCCCGCCCCGCCTTCGCGCGACGCTTTGGACGCCTATATCGACGCGATCCCGTCGGACCTGTGGTTCGACGACGTCCACGGCGCCCCGGCCTGGCGACGCCACATGACCCGGCGGCTAGCGGCGGAACTGCATGAGGAGCTACTGGGATGACCATCCTGCACGTCAACGGCGTGGCCCAGCCCTGCGACCCCGCACCGGGCCAATGCCTGCGGACGCAACTGCGCGACCTCGGCTGGTTCGGGGTCAAGAAGGGCTGCGACGCCGGGGACTGCGGCGCCTGCACCGTACTGCTGGACGGCCAGGCCGTGCAGAGCTGCCTGCTGCCGGCCTGGCGCGCGGAGGGCCACGAGGTCACGACCATCGAAGGCCTGGCAAACGGCAGCCTGCACCCGATGCAGCACGCGTTCATGGCCGCGCAGGGCTTCCAATGCGGCTTCTGCACCGCGGGCATGCTGCTGACTGCCAGCAGCCTCACCCCGGCGCAGCACGACGACCTGCCGCGGGCCATGAAAGGCAACCTGTGCCGCTGCACCGGCTACCGCGCCATCGAGGACGCTATCGCCGGGGTGCGCCACGTCGGCGCGCTGCCCGGCAGCGATGCCGCGCCGGATGCCCAAGCCGTGGTGACCGGGGCATCGCGCTACACGATGGACGTGGACATGCCGGGCCTGCTGCACATGCGGCTCCTGCGCTCGCCGCACGCCCATGCCCGCATCCGCGCCATCGACCGCTCTGCCGCGCTGGCCATGCCCGGCGTGGTGGCGGTGTTCACGCACGAGGACGCACCGGCCCGGCTGTACTCCACGGCCCGGCACGAGGACTTCCGCGCCAACCCGGACGACACGCGCCTGCTGGACGACGTGGTCCGCTTCGTCGGCCAGCGTGTGGCCGCCGTGGTGGCCGACACCGAGGCCGCCGCCGAATCTGGCTGCCGCGCCCTGGCCGTGCACTACGACGTCTTGCCCGCCGTGTTCGACCCCGTAGCAGCCATGCAGCCCGGCGCCCCCGTCCTGCACGACAAGCCCGCCAGCCGCATCGCCGACCCCGCCCGCAACATCGTCGCCACCCTGCACGGCCGCAGCGGAGACGTAGCGGCCGGCTTCGCCACGGCGGACCACGTGGAGGAGGTGACCTGCGACCTGCAACGGGTGCAGCACACCGCCCTGGAGACCCACGCCGCCATCGCCTGGATGGACGACGGCCGGCTGACGGTGCGCAGCAGCACGCAGGTTCCCTTCCTGGTGCGCCAGGGTCTGGCGGACCTGTTCGGCCTGCCGCCGCACCAGGTCCGCGTGCTGTGCGAGCGCGTCGGCGGCGGCTTCGGCGGTAAGCAGGAGATGCTGGTCGAGGACATCGCCGCGCTAGCCGCCCTGCGCCTGGGCCGCCCGGTGAAGCTGGAGCTGACGCGGGCCGAGCAGTTCTCCGCCACCACCACGCGCCACCCGATGCGGGTCAAGGTCCGCCTAGGCGCCACGCTGGATGGCATGCTGACAGCGCTGCAGGTGGACGTGGTGGCGAACGGCGGCGCCACGGCAACCACACCGCCGCCGTGCTGGACCATAGCTGCGCCGAGCTGATGAACCTGTATCGCTGCCCGAACACCCAGGTGGATGCGGTGGCGGCCTACACCAACACCTTGCCGGCCGGGGCCTTCCGCGGCTACGGCCTGGGCCAGACGCTGTTCGCCCTGGAGCAGGCAGTGGACGCCCTGGCGCGCGGGCTGGGCATCGACCCCTTCGCGTTCCGCCGCCGCAACATGGTGCGGCCAGGGGACCGCCTGGCCGCGCCGCATGGCGGGTTGGACGACATCGAGTTCGGCAGCTACGGCCTGGACCAGTGCCTGGACCTGGTGGAGCACGCCCTAGCCGCCGACCCTGGCCCCCCGCCGCCCGCCGGGGCGGAGTGGTGCGTCGGGCAGGGCGTGGCGATGGGGATGCTGGCGACGGCGCCGCCGTTCGGGCACCGGGCGGAGTCGCGGCTGTTCCTGGCGGCGGACGGCGGATTCGACCTTCTGGTGGGAACCGCGGAGTTCGGCAACGGCACCTCCACCACGCATTGCCGGGTGGCGGCGCAGGTGCTGGGGACCCTGCCAGGGCGCATCCGGCTGCGGCAGTCAGACACCGACCTGGTGGGGCACGACACCGGCGCATTCGGCAGCACTGGGACCGTGGTGGCGGCCCGCGCGACGGAGACGGCGGCGCTGGCGCTGCGCGAGCGCATCCTGCTGGCAGCGTCGGCGCTGTCGGGGCATCCCGTGGCGGAGTGCCGGCTGATCGAGGGCGCGGTGCTGTGCGGCAACCGGGCGGTGCCTTTGTCGGACCTGCCCGGCGCCGGGGCGGGGCTGGCTGTGATGCGCAAGGCGGATGCGACGCCGCGCTCGCTTTCGTTCAACGTGCACGGCGTGCAGGTGGCGGTGAACCGGGGGACGGGGGAGATCGTGGTGCTGCGCAGCGTGCATGCCGCGGACGCCGGGCGGGTTATGAACCCGATGCAATTGCGCGGGCAGATCGAGGGCGGGGTGGCGCAGGGGCTAGGGGCGGCGCTGCACGAGGTGGTGCGGATCGGCGAGGACGGCGCGGTGAGCAACCCGGCGTTCCGGCATTATCACATTCCCGCCTGGGCCGACGTGCCGCGCACGGAGGTGCTGTTCGCCGACACGCACGACGCATTCGGGCCGATGGGCGCGAAGTCGATGAGCGAAAGCCCGTTCAATCCGGTGGGGGCGGCGGTGGCGAACGCGCTGGCGGACGCGACGGGGGTGCGGTTCACGGCGCCTCCGTTTACGGCGGACCGGGTTTGGGGAGTGTTGAATGGGCAGGGCGGGACGGCGTAAAGCTACCGCTTAGTCTTCGTTGAAAAACCATGCCGCCGGCGTGGCTCATCGGTGTCCAAATATCGTAAGCCTTGGTGCAACAGCCTTACTGTTGGCTCATGGGCGGCCCTAGCTCCATTCTAGATGCGTGCGTCCAGCGTGGACGCCAACGGCGCGAGCTAGTCGGCAACAAACCCCTCCTTCAATGCCAAACCCATCGCGAACCTCCGGTGGGCTGTGTTCCCTGGCGTCCTAATGACCCCAGACCCTTTCACCTGAAGGTTACGCATCGCGTAATTATCTCCTCGACAGGCAGAAGCGTTACGACTAACGTAATGCCTGTGATCCGGAGCTTCCGTAACAACCAGACCGCGGCAATATTCCGGGGCAAGGTGCCGAAGGGCTTCCCGCCCGATGCCGCCAGGACCGCCCGCCGGAAGCTGGGGATGTTGGATGCCGCATTGAGGCTGGACGACCTGCGGGTTCCACCGGGCAACAGATTAGAGGCGCTGAGCGGCGACCGTGCGGGGCAGCACAGCATCCGCATCAATGACCAATGGCGGGTGTGCTTCGCCTGGCGCGACGGCGCTCCGCACGAGGTGGAGATCGTGGACTATCACTAGAGCCTGCCGGGCCAAGGAGGGTGGAATGGCTAACTTGACCAAGCGTGAGGACCTGGATCACCTGGACCTGTCCGACGTGGACAGCGGGGAGGCAATCCCCTCTGTCACCCCGGGGGAGGTGCTGCGCCTGGAGTTTATGGAGCCACTTGGCCTGTCCGCGTACGCGCTGGCCAAGGCAATGGGCGTGCCGACCAACCGCGTCACCAGCATACTTCACGCCACCCGCGGCATCACGGCCGATACGGCACTGCGACTGGCTAGGCATTTCGGCACCAGTGCCGAGTTCTGGATGAACCTGCAAACTGCCCATGACCTGGAGATAGCGCGTGAAAGGATGGCAGCATGATACAAGGCCCACGCACATGACCCCTGTCAGGACACCTGCAGAGCTGAGGGCACTACTTGGCTCCCCTGCCACCGCTGCCGCGGGCGGCGTCAACCACGGCGGCTTTTACCTCGCATATTTCGACTACATCATGGACGACGCGACCAAGGCGGCCCAGGCCGGCGATCAGGCGCGCGCTAACCTGGAGCAGCTTGAACCCAGACGAAGCCGTCTTGCACGCCTTTAATGTTTTTTATCCTTCGGTTCAAAGCGAGACCCACCTGATGGCCGTTTTCGCTTAAATGCAATACTCTCAGCCAAGAGCGCCTGGCGCCACAACTAAGCAGCCTTATTCAGCTTGTCGCACGGATGCGGCGTTTGGCGTTCTGTATTGAGCTGTTTAACGGCATCCCGGATGCCGGTGTCCAAGTCGCTGGTGTCCTTGAATGTCCTGTGGGCCAAATGG
>JAABUX010002319.1_pt1 | contig 27154 bp, 26 predicted proteins | sample 5561851 | NCBI WGS metagenome assembly JAABUX01 (sample SAMN10711883, study PRJNA513361) | rock metagenome | isolation source: Antarctica rocks | place: Antarctica: Victoria Land, Richard Nunatak red sandstone | collected 2016-01-03 | reverse complement strand
CAGCCGCGAGATCGCGGCGGTGTTCGGGTTCGACGGTCCACACCCGTCGGTGTGGTCGCGGGAGGGGCGGCGCATGCAGCGGGGGCGCGAGGCCGAGCGTGAGCAGCGTCTGCACGCCGCCGCGCTGGCCCGCCAACAGGCGGAGGCTGCGCGTGAACGTGCCCTGCGCACGGCCGCAGATGCCGAGGTTGAGCGCCAACAGGCCGAGGTTGAGCGCCAACAGGCTGAGATCGAGCGCCTGCGTCGCCTGCTTGACACGCGCACGGATCCCGGCGCCACAGAGTAGACCAACGCGCCGTCGCTTGTCAATGGCCATGTACAAGCGTCCGCGATCCAGAGAAGGCGCGGGACCTCGAGCAGCGGGGCGTCCGCGTCCGCCGGGGCGATTTCGACGACGCCGTGAGCCTCACGGACGCCTTCGCGGGCGCCTCGCAGGTCCTCATCGTCTCGAGCAACAGTGCCGGCGACGCGGCGGTGCGCCAGCATCGCACGGCGATCGATGCGGCCAAGGCGGCTGGCGCGGGCCGCATCCTCTACTCGAGCCACATGGGCGCGAACCCGGCCTCGGCCTTCCCCCCCATGCGCGACCACGCCGCCACCGAGGCGGCGCTGCGGGACGCGGGCGTCCCGTTCACGGCGCTGCGCAACGGCTACTACGCGTCCTCGGCCGCCTGGCTGCTTGGCGCCGCCCTCCAGACGGGCGAGCTGGCCGCGCCGGAGGACGGTCCGGTCGCCTACACGTCCCACGCCGACTTGGCCGAGGCGACGGCGATCGCCCTGACCGAGAAGAGCTTCGACGGCGTGAGCCCCAACCTCACGGCCTCCGCGGCGGTCGACCTGGCCGGCCTCGCGGCGATCGCCGGGGAGCTGACCGGCCGCCCCATCCGGCGCGTGGTCGTGTCGGAGGCTGACTACAGCGTCGGCCTGGTCGCGCACGGCGTCCCCGCACCGGCAGCCGCCATGTTCCGGGGCCTCTACGCTGCCAGCCGACAGGGCGACTTCGCCCACGTCGACCCGACGCTCGCCCGCCTGATCGGCCGGCCGCCGATGCCCGTGCGAGACGTCCTGAAGGAGACGGTCTCCCCGGCTGGGTGAGGCCCGGCGACGGTACAACGAACGATATGCGGGTGGGTTGTTCTGGCTCCTGGGGTGCCAGTCCTCGCCCCGTCTGGCGGACGCCGGGGGCGCCCGTCTGTGGCGCATCGACCCCAAAGCCGACTACGGCGCGCCCAACGGCGTGGCCCGCCACCGCCTCAACACGACACTCACCACCCCGCACTGAGATGACCTGCTGCGCGTCGCCGGCTCGCTCAAGACGGGCACGATCGGGGCCGTCGAGTTGATGCGTTCGCTGCAGGGCGGGAGCCGCCAGTCAGCGCTGGCCCGCGCGATTGGCGAACTCGGGCGTATCCCCAAGACGCTCCACCTCTTAGATGTCTACGACGACGAGTCCTACCGGCGGCGCATGGTGACGCAACTCAACCGCGGCGAGAGCCGGCATAGCCTGGCACGCGCCATCTTCTAGGGACGGAAAGGGGAACTGCGCTAGCGGTATCGCGAGGGCCAGGAGGATCAGTTGGGTGCGTTAGGGCTCGTCGTCAATATGCTCGTGCTGTGGACGGCACGGTATATGGATCTGGCGCTGACACAGATGCGGGAAGCGAGGATAGAGGTGCAGGATGAGGATGTGGCACGTCTCTCACCGCTGGGCTACAGCCACATCAATCTGCTAGGACAGTATCACTTCACCTTGCCGGAAGAGATCGCGCGCGGTGAGTTGCGCCCCCTGCGCGATCCGGCCGTGCGTGACGAGCACCTGCCCTTTGAGCCGTAGTCGTCGCGGCCACAGCTTTATCGGTACATACATCCTCACTGGCAACCGAGCACTGCTTCAGTTAGTCGAAAAAGTCGGGGAGTTGCTTGAGCATCGACCATTGTGGGCCGTCGTGTCCAAAAATAACGAGGGAGATGTGTTTTCTCTCGACGAGATCCAGCAGTTTGCGCGTGCTGGCAAGGGCGTTCGCTCCATCGGCGTCCATTGGACTAACGGGCCGATCGGCGGTGAAATGAGCCTGTACGGCGACAGCATCGATGGCAAGAAGCACCGGACCGGTCTGAGGCAGGTGGACAAGCACCGCCTGGTGACCGGGGACATGCCCACTGGTCTCGATGAGGTCGAGGCCAGGAAGCAGTTCCGTGTCACCGTCAACCAACTGGCAGCGTGAGGCGGGCTGATCCCACTGGGAACGGGTGAGCGCGAAGCGGGGGTGGCCGGCACGCGCGACGTCATGCTGCGAGCGTTGTGCGATGAGCCGGGCGTTGGGAAAGGCTCCGATGTTGCCCGCATGATCATTGTCGTAGTGCGTACAGACGAGGAGATCAATATCAGGGGGCCGCACCCCAATCGTTGTCAATTGTTCGATCACGTCCATCCCGTAGTCTATGATGACACGACGCCCTAGACTGTCTATGATGACACGACGCCCTGGACTATCTTCGTGGACGTCCTCTGTTTTCTCCGATCCCGGCATGTCTCGGGGCAGGCCGCTATCAATCAGAATATTTGTGCCATCCTCGGTCTGAATGAGATAACAGGGAACGGGTAATGTGAGTGGACCGATGGTCATCGTTGCGACCTGCATGAGGTAGAGCCGCCGTGGACGAGATGGGCTGGTGGTCATATGTTTATCCTTCGTCGGTTCGGCGGGCTGGTTCGTACCCCTACGACATCGGCACCCCGTCGAAAATGCACTCACTACACAATCGCTACGCGATCGCTCGCTCGTCGAGCGTAGGGTGTGTGAGCGGCAGCGAGCAGAACCCGTCGTGAGTACTGTTTGGGTGTCGAGTATTATTGGAACGGAAAAATGGTCTAGGTGTGTTCGCGCGTCGCGGCCGCCTCCGCGATCGACGGCGCGACAGGATTGAGCATCACGCCGCCGACAGCCTGCAACCCGCTGAAAGCCACGAGTGCGCCCAGCGAGCCCGACACACTGCACAGCAGCGAGCCGAGCGACACGGTCACAAGCCGATCTGAAAGACGCGTCGGCGGCCGAAACGGTCGGCAAGCGAGCCCGACAGCAGGAGCAGGCGCGCGTTCACGAGCGTGTACGCATCGACCACCCACTGCAACGCGCTCACCAACGCGCCAAGATCGCGACTGATCGACGGCAGGGCGACGTCGATGATCGTCAGGTCGACGCCGGTCATAAAGACGCTCAGGCAGCAGGCGCCGAGCACGACCGCGCGTCCGCGGCGCTCTGTTGTCGTCTGTGACGGAACAAGAGCAGTCCTAGCTTTTTATCGGCGACGGTATGCGGCGGTTAGCGCCGTCGTGCCGAAATCCCACATGTTGTCGGCGACGTTGATCGTGACCCCCGGGGGGACGATCTCGTCGATGCGGTCCAGCAGATCGCCCGGCAGGTCGATCCCGTCGGCGGCGAGGTAGGCGTCCAGGTGCTCCATGGTGCGCGGACCGATGATCGCGGAGGTGACCGCGGGGTGGCGGGTGGCGAACGCGACCGCCATCTGGATGAGCGTCAGCCCGGCCTCGTCGGCGAGCGCACCGAGCGCGTCGGCGGCGTCGAGCTTCGCCGCGTTTGACGGGGCGGTCGCGTCATAGCGCGCCGGGAGGCGCCGTGACCGCCCGGCGGAGCCCGGCCCACTGACCTCCTGGCCCTTGCGGTACTTGCCCGACAGCCAGCCACCGGCCAGTGGGCTGTAGGCCAGCACGCCCATCCCATGGCGCAGGCAGGTCGGCAGCACGTCGTATTCGATCGCCCGGGTCAGCATGGAGTAGGGGGGCTGCTCCGTACGAAACCGTCCGTGGCCGCGGCGATCGGCGACCCACTGGGCCTCGACGATCTCCGAGGCGGGAACCTTCGACGCGCCGAAAGAGCGGATCTTGCCCGCCTGCACGAGATCGGACAGGGCGCCGAGCGTCTCGTCGATGTCGGTGTGCGGATCGGGGACGCCCACCTGGTAGAGGTCGATCCAGTCGGTCTGCAGCCGGCGCAGCGAGCCCTCGACCCCTTCGGTGATCCACCGCCGCGACGCGCCGCGGTGGTTGGGGTCCGCGTCGAAAGGAGGGCCGAACTTGACGGCGAGCACCACGCTCTCGCGCCGTCCGCCGGCCAGCGCCTTACCGATGATCTGCTCCGACTCGCCGGCGGAGTAGCCGTCGGCGGTGTCGATGACGTTGATCCCGGCGTCCAGCGCCTTGTGGATGATGCGGATCGCGTCGTCGTGATCGGGGTTGCCGAAGGCGCCGAACATCATCGCGCCCAGGCAGAGCGGGCTGACCGAGACGCCGGTGCGTCCCAGGGGTCGGTAGTCCATGAAGGATCCTCCTTTGCTGTGAAAGTCGACCGGCTCATTTCGATTGCAGTCGACCGACCGAGTCGGCGTCCCGCGCAAGGGCGTCGCGCGCCGCCAGCCAACTCGCTTCGTCGACGCCGAGGGCGCTGCGCAGGTAGGCCGTGGTGATCCGCTGGACGAGGGCGAGCAGCGCGGGGCTTTCGGCGGTCGTCTGGGGAATGCTGCCGTAGGCGTGGATGCCGCCCTGGGAGTGTTCGGCCCCGAACAGGGTCAACAGGCTCTTCTCACCCGGGCTGAGGGTGTAGGCGTCGGTCCACCAGTCCGGGCCTCGTGTCGACAGGAGCGACTGGTCGTGGTCGCCGGCGGTGATGAGGGCCGGGGTCGTCATCGTGTCGAAGCTGGGGTTCATGAAGGGGAACATCTCCGCGGCGAACGGGGTCAGGTTCTCTCCGCCCGTTCCGGCCAGGGCGAGCAACACGCCCGCCGCGACCCGGGGGTCGGACATGTCCTCTCCGGGGTCGCCTGCGGGCGCGAGCGTGCGTGCGCCGAGCAGGGCGCTGGCCGTCGTGGCGCCGTAGGAGTGTCCGGTCGCGGCGATCCGGTCACGATCCAGCCGTCCGCTGAGAGCGGGCACGGAGGCCTCGATGCGATCGAGCTCGTCGAGGACGCGGGTGAGGTCTTCGATACGGAAGCGCCAGATGCGCGGGGTCCGGGGGTCGTCCGGGGAGAGGCCAAGGGACACGGAATCGAGGTGGGTCGGCTGGATGACGACGAAGCCGTGCGCCGCCCAGAAGTCGACCAGCGGCCCGTAGGCGTCCATCGAGAAGCCGAACCCGTGCGAGAAGACGACGATCGGAAGGTTCTGTCCGGTGCTCGGCGCGGACACGCGCACCTGCAGGTCGTCGCCTCGATCCGGGGCCGCCAGCACGATCGGCTTGACCGAGACGACCGGGACGGGGGCGCCGATGGCGAGGTCGAGAGCCGCCGTCTGTGTATAGCTCATGAGAAGAGATCCTTTGGTACACTTGAAGGGAGAAACGGGCAGGGCGCCCACATGAATATAACGGAGATCCTCCCCACTTGTCAAGATGGCACGAACACTGACGCCCCTAGCAGCGGCCCGACGGGTCGACGCCGAGCGCAATCGCGCGAGGATCGTCGACGCGGCGCGTGCCGCGTTCGCCGATCCGGACGCCGACGTCTCGATGGCGGAGATCTCCCGGCGCGCCAGGGTGGGATCGGCCACCCTGTATCGCAACTTCGCCAACCGACGTGAGCTGTTAGAGGCGCTCTACGTCGACGAGATCGACGCGGTGTGCCAGGCGGCCGCGACGATCAGCGGGGACGACAGCCCCCAAGCAATCCTTGTGGCGTGGCTGCATCGCTTTTACGCCTACTTTGAGAGCAAGCGGTTTGTCGCCGCCGCGCTGCTCGAGCACGCGGATCCGGACGCTCCCGTGTTCGGGGCAGGTCTCGCGCGTGTGCTCAACGCCAGTCGGCCCCTCCTGCGCGCGGCCCAGGAATCAGGCGAGATCCGGACCGACCTCACCCTTGAGCAGATCCTGGACATGGTCGTCGCCATCGCCAAGATCCCAGGAGACGCTGGTTACCGCGAGCCGATCCTGCGCGCAGCACTCGACGCGCTCCGGCAGGCGAAGGACGGCTGATCTGGCGGGAACGGATCGTTTCGCTGGAGCTTGGCTGCCGCGCCGGCCGGGGGCGGAATGTTCAGCGCTGCAGTTGTGTCATCTTGGCCTAGTGTTGCGGAGCGCGACATCGGGGGCAAAGTAGCGACCTAGCACCCTTCGGGGGAAATGGTTCCGCAAGTTCAGTAAGCGTTTCGAGGAGTCATCACACACGTTGTAGGCCCAGGGCTAGAGAATATGTCGCCGGCCGCAATGGCAGCTCCGGCAGTGGATCGCCGAACCCCTTAAGCCCCTCCGGCGCGAGGCCCTGCGTCTACACGGCCAGATGGTCATGCTGCACACCGTCGTCGACGACATCCTGACGCTGGCCGACGAGCTGAGCCGGGGGACGATCGAAACGGTGCTGGCTAGGGACGACGCGGAGCTGGGGCTGGAGGTGCTGCTGCGCCTGATGAACGAGCAGGGGCGGCAGGAGACGTAAACGGGAGCACGTTCTCCTTGGTTAAACGCTCCCCGTCTCGTGGCTGTAGAATGAGGCTGACTCAGAGAGAAGGTGCGTCATGCGGATCGCCGCCCTGTACGATATCCACGGCAACCTGCCCGCCCTGGAAGCGGTATTGCAGGAAGTCGCACAGGAGAATCCTGACCTTATTGTCGTCGGCGGCGACGTGGCGTCTGGTCCCCTGCCGCGCGCGACGCTCGATCGCCTGCGGGACCTGGGCGACCGTGCGCGCTTCATCAGCGGCAACGCCGACCGCGAGTTAGTCTCCTGTATCGACGGGGACCCGCCCCCCGCGCGCCTACCCGCAGAGGTTCGTGCGGGGATCGCCTGGGCGGCGGGGCAGCTGAGCCAGACGCACCGTGACGTCCTCGCGCACCTGCCTACGCACCTCGTCCTTGCCATCGACGGCTTGGGCGAGGTGTTGTTCTGCCATGGATCACCGCGCAGCGACGAGGAGATTATCACCAGGCTCAGCCCGGAGGCACGCGTGCGGGAGGCTCTGAGAGGCGTCGCGCAGCGGGTCGTCGTGTGCGGACACACGCACATGCAGTTTGACCGGTGGGTGGGCGCGGTTCGCCTTATCAACGCGGGCAGCGTGGGCATGCCCTATGGGGAGCCGGGCGCGTACTGGGCGCTCCTTGGTCCCGACGTGCAGCGGCGGCGCACGCTCTACGACGTCGACGCCGCCGCGGCGCGCATTTATGCGAGCGGTTACCCCCAAGCGCGGGAGTTCGCTGAGGAGAACGTGCGCAGGCCGCCGACAGAGGCCGCCGCCATCGCCGTCTTCGAGCAGATGGCCGCGCAGGAGCAGCCCTAAGCCCTGCTCCTGCGGCCTTCCTCATTCCCTAGCCCGTTCAGGACTAGGTCGAGAGAGGCGCTGCTCTAAGTCGGCTCTTCGCGCATGATGTAGGCCGTGGGCTCAGGCGTATACCCCAACGCCCGGTTGATGGCCAAGACCGCCCCGTTTTGTGCCTCGTTGACGGTTTTCGCCCGCGCGGCGCCCTGTCTTTGGGCGACGGCGATCGCTTCTCGCTTGAAACCACGTGCAATCCCGCGTCCCCGGACCTCCCGTCGCACCCCGGTCCACCCCTGCTGTGGCGGCTTGTGCCCGTTGCCTCGCTCAGCCCCTGCCCCCGGCCCAATGGCGTCACCCTTCGTGCGGGAGGACCAACTGGGGCATGCGCGTCCTTCCCTATACGGGCGGTTCCCACAATTCGATCGGATTGCCTTCCGGATCGTGGAGCCGGGCGAATCGTCCCACCCCGGCTTGATCCCAGTCCGCCCGTGTCTCGACCGCGATGCCCGCAGCGCCGAGCGCAGCGATCAGCGCGTCGATGTCGTCGACGCGCAGGTTGAGCATCCATTGCCGGTCGGCCGCGAAATGATCGGTGTCGGCGCGGAAGGGCGCGAACACCACCGGCCCGCCCTCCGTCTGCCACGACCATTGATCGGGTGTGGCGGCGGGATCGGCGACGCAGCCCGCGCCGACATTGAGGTGCGTGCGATACCACGCCGTCAGCGCGTCCGGATCGGTCGCGCGGAAGAAGATGCCGCCGATGCCCCTGACCGCCATGAAAGCCCCCCCCTCAACTGGCCCGCACGATCCGTTCTCCGGCGGCGGCCCGCATCTACTACACTCTGTTGGCAAGCTCCAGCCCCATTGTAGCACTGACGTTCTACGACGTCTTCTCCGATCTTGGAGAGCACCACTCGTATATTCCGGGCGCCGCGCCCGGAGTGCGTGGCAACGCGGTGCGAGGGCGTGGCGCCCGCACCAGGGTGTGTCGAGCCCCGGCGCGGTTGACGGGCGGCCGCTCGAACTGGCTTCAGAGCAACCGCGTCACGATCACGAAGGACAGCCAATCCCCCTGCTCTTCCTGACTCAACCAGCGCGGCTCCGTCATACGCCCTCTCGATCCCCTTGCCCTACACCGCTTCTCCCGTTAGTATATAGATATTGAATGTTCAATTTTTGAGCGTTCATTTATAGGGCGGGCAGCGTCCTGTCCCGACACATCTTGAAGGAGCACACAGCATGACCCTGTTTCGCCTAGACGCCAGCATCCGTGTCGACGGTTCGGCCAGCCGCGAGATCGCAGACATCGTCGAGCAAGAGTGGCTGACGGCTCACCCTGGCGACACGGTCGAGCGGCGTCACATCGGCGTCGATGTGCTGCCCGCCGACGCGTGGGGCCTCTCGGTGGCTGCCTCGTTCACGCCGCCGGAGGGGCGCACCCCCGAGCAGCAGGCCGCGGCCCAGCTGGCCACGACGCTCGTCGACGAACTGCTCGCCGCCGACGCGATCCTGCTGGCGGCGCCGCTGTACAACTTCGGCGTCTCCCAGCATATCAAGACCTGGATCGACCTGATTATCAGTGAGCCGCGCGCCGCGGCGGGCGGCCCGCCCCTACTCGCCGGGAAGACGGTCGTGCTGGCCACCGTCCGAGGCGGCGCCTACGGTGCGGGAACGCCGCGTGAAGGATGGGACCACTCCACCCTCTACCTCAAGCGCATCATCGCCGAGGTTTGGGGGGCCAACCTCACCGTCGTCGAGCGCGAATTCACGCTCGTCGGGGTCAATCCCGCGCTGAATGCCTTCACCGATATGGCCGCGGAGATGCACAAAGGCGCCTTACAGTCGGCCCGTGAAGCCGGCCGCGCCCTCGGCGCTCCAGCCGCGGTCTGACCTGTGCTGGCGGGATACGCACTCGTGCCGGCGCCGGCACGAGTGCGCTATCTCTCGCCATGCCCCCCCTCGGTACATGAATTCCGGGTGGGGACAAGGCAACGGGCGGCGGTCACGGCCCCATTGGCCTGTCGCCTGTCAGCAATCCTGGCCTTTGTCGCCTGGAGGGTGTTAAGTACGATACGTCCACGCGGCGACGCGTCCTGCGTCCGCCGATCACACGAGAACGATGAAGAAAGGACTACATCATGGCTACAACGAACAATAGTACAAGCAACGCCACCCCGACCACGCAGGACGCGGCGACCGCGAGCGCCGTGCCGGCCACGCACGCTGCCTACCGGATCGATCCCGCGGCCTCCCGCATCGAGTTCTCCATCGGCAAGCGCCTCTTCTTCGTCAAAAAGCTGACGGTGACGGGCCGCTTTAGTGCGGTCGAGGGCACGATCACCCTGGACGAACAAGACCCCAGCACAGCCCAGGCGGCGGTCGCCATCGGCGCAGCCAGCATCGACACGGGCCACGCGCGGCGTGATAAACATCTGCGCGCGGCCGACTTCTTCCACGTAGACCAGTACCCAACGCTGACGTTCCGCAGTCACCGTGTCGAGTCGATCGACCGCGCGGCAGGTCGCTACCGCGTGGTGGGCGACCTCACCGTGCGCGACGTGACACGGGAGGTGGCCCTGGAAACCCATTATGCGCCGGTGCTGGGCGCGAGGCATGGCCGCCGCCTGGCGCTCACGCTCACGGCGCCGCTGACCCGCCAGGACTTCGGGATGATGTGGAGCAACCCGGTCATGAAGGTCGCCGACGACCTAACCGTCACGCTGGCCATCGAGGCGGAGCGCGTCTAATCGTCGCGCGTCCTCGACGACGCGTGAGCGCCAGGGGAGACATCGTGACCCCAACGATCGCGTCGCCTGACCACGCGCCACGACGGGATCGCGCGGAGCGACTGCTAGTTGTAGACGGTAGGGAGGGCGGTCACGCAGACGATCTTCTGGCGCGTCATCATCTTCTTCGCCTCTGCGGGCGCGTCGTCAGCCTACCTCACGGTCAGCGAGATTTTCCCTCTTGAACTGCGTGGACAAGCCATCTCCTTCTTCGCCATCTCGCAGTTGTTGGCCAGAGCTCCGCTCCGCCGCGATGGCACTGGTCGAATCTTATCTAACTGATGCGGCCTTCTTGCAGCCAACGCAGGACATCGGGCGCGTGATAGGTGACGATGATGTCGGCGCCGGCGCGTTTTATCGCGGTGAGCGTCTCGGCGACGGCGCCTACTTCGTCGAGCATGCCGGCGGCGCCAGCGGCTTTGAGCATACTGTACTCGCCGCTGACGTTGTAGGCCACGACCGGTACGTCGACGCGGTCGCGCACCCGACGTATGACGTCGAGGTAGGGCAAGGCAGGCTTGACCATCACCATATCCGCGCCCTCGTGCAGGTCCTCGTCTACTTCGCGCAGCGCCTCGCGCGCGTTGCGCACGTCCATTTGATAGGAGCGCCGGTCGCCGAAGGCGGGGGCCGATTCGGCGGCTTCGCGGAACGGCCCGTAGAAGGCGGAGGCATACTTCGCGGCGTAGGAGAGAATCGGCGTGTCGGCGTAGCCTTCCCTGTCGAGGGCGCCGCGTAGGACGGCCACGCGACCATCCATCATGTCGCTCGGGGCCACGATGTCCGCGCCCGCGCGCACGTGTGAGATGGCCTGACGGGCGAGCAGGTCGAGCGTGGGATCGTTGAGCACCTTCTCACCTTGCAGGACGCCGCAGTGGCCGTGCGTCGTGTATTCGCAGAGGCACACGTCGGTCACCACCAGCATGGAGGGTACGGCTTCTTTAATGGCCGCGACGGCGCGTTGCACCACGCCGTCGTCGTGCCACGACGACGACCCCGTCTCATCTTTCCACTCTGGCAGACCAAACAGCAGCATGGAGCGGAGGCCGAGCTGGTGCAGGCGCGTTGCTTCCGCCCCAATCGCGCCGACCGGCCAGCGGAACTGCCCCGGCATCGAGCCGATCTCTTCAGGATCGCTGAGGCGCGCGTCGATAAAGACCGGATAGATGAAGTCGTCCGGGCTCAGGCGCGTCTCGGCGACGAGCGCGCGCAGGACGGGCGTCGCGCGGAGGCGGCGCAGGCGGGTGGTGGGAAACATGGTGAGTCCTTTAGAGCAGGAATATAAGAGGACGGGCGGAGCCTACAAGGCGCCCCCCGGCGTCGCTCGGCCAACGCCGAGCTTCACGATTTTCGCGGGATCATCTTTGCAACGACGCGTGGCGTTGACGGCGTCGACGACGAGGTCGGCGTGGGCCGTCACCCACTCGTAGTCGATCGCACTATGGCCCATGGAGATGACCACGGCGTCGCTCTTAGCGATCTCTTCCTTGGTTAAAGCGACCGAGGACAGTGTGACGATGTCGTGCGACGTTTCCGGCGCGAACAGGTGGCCGGAGACGGGGAAGGCGGCGACAAAGGGATCGTGATAGACCACGTCGCCGCCGTGCGCGCGCAGCAACTCGATCAGACGGCGCGCGGGAGAGTTGCGATAGTCGTCGATGTCGGGCTTAAACGAGACGCCGAGCACGAGGATGCGCGCTCCACGCAGCGCCTTGCCCCTCAGGTTGAGAGCTTCGACCACGAGGTCGTGGACGTGGAAGGGCATGCCGTCGTTGATAGCGGCGGCATGCTCGACGAACCGGGTGTAGAAGTCGTACTCACGCGCCTTCCAACTCAGGTAGAACGGGTCGACGGGGATGCAGTGGCCGCCGACGCCCGGCCCCGGTGTGAAGCGCATGAAGCCGAAGGGCTTGGTCGACGCCGCGTCGATCACTTCCCAGATGTCCACGCCCATGCGCTCGGCCAAAAGCGCCAACTCGTTGACCAGCGCGATGTTGACCGAGCGGAAGGTGTTCTCCAGCAGCTTGGCCATCTCGGCGGCGCGCGGCGAGGAGACGGTGAACACGCCGCTGGGCGAGGCCGCCTCGAACACGAGCCGCGCCAGCCGCCCGGCCTCGGCACGGGTTCCACCCACGACTTTCGGTGTATTGTGGACGCCAAAGTGATGGTCGCCGGGGTTGATGCGCTCGGGAGAGAAGGCGAGGTAGAAGTCTGTGTCGGCGCGCAGGCCGCTACGTTGCTCTAGCAAGGGGAGGACGAGTTCTTCCGTCGTGCCCGGATAGGTCGTGCTCTCCAGCACGACGAGTTGTTCGGGCGCCAGGCGTGCGGCAATCGCTCCCGCCGCTGCTTCAATGTAGGAGAGATCGGGCACCTTGGCGCTCGTGTAGGGCGTCGGTACGCAGATAAAGACGATATCCGGGGCCTGCTCCAGTTGATCGTAGGACGTGAAGGTCCGCAACTGGCCTGCCGAGACGAGCGGTGCGACGCGCTCGGAGGGGATGTCTCCGATGTAGCTGATCCCTTGACGCAGCGCCTCCGCTTTGCGCTCGTCGAGGTCCACCCCGGCGACGCGGAAGCCGCCCTCGGCGAACTCGACCGCGAGCGGCAATCCCACATATCCTAGACCGAACACGGCGATGCGCGCCGTGCGGGCGGCGATCCGTTCTTCAAGTGTCGACACTCTAGCTCCGTACTCCCCTTAATGCATTGATGTTGAAACGGACCGTTGCGCCTCCACGGGCTCAGGCGTCGGCGTCACGCTTAGCGTCGGCGCGGCGACGATGGGAGGGGGGCCGGAGAGCGAGCGGGCGCGATAGACTTTTTCCAGCTGGATTATCAGCGCAATACCGCTGACGACGAGCAAACCAACGAGGAGATACCCACTCTCAGGGCGTGCGATCGTCAGCATGACGCCGCAGAGTCCCAGGACGAAAGCAGCTATATACAGGGCCATGACGGCCTCGCGCACGGACAGGCCGAGCAAAAGCAGGCGATGCGACGTATGGTCGCGTCCCCCTTGCGCTGGACTGACGTGACGGCGCAGACGCGATATCGTCACGAGCGTGGTGTCGAAGATAGGCACGCCCAGCACGACGATCGGCACGAAGAAATTGACCGCGTGCAGGTTGGGGAAGCCGTTGATGTTGATCTTCAAGCCTAGCACGGACATCATGAAACCCAGGAAAAGTGAGCCCGCGTCGCCCATGAAGATGCGCGCGGGGTTAAAATTGTAGTAGAGAAAGCCGAGGCAGCCGCCGCCGAGCGCGATGGCCATTGACGCCACGATAAACTGTTTGACGTGTGGTTCGAGCAAGGCGAGCATGAAAAAATATACGCAGGCGATCGCCGCGACGCCGACGGACAGGCCGTCCATGTTGTCGAGAAAGTTGAACGCATTGGTGATGCCGATAATCCAGACGATGGACACGGGGATGTCGAGATAGGCATAGTGGTTGAAATGAAAGTGGATGCCCGAGGTAACGAGGAGCCCCGCCGCGATGCATTGACCGGCCATCTTGATGCCGGGCGGCAGCGCGCGCCGATCGTCGACGAGTCCCAAGCCCACCATGAGCGTGGCGCCGGCGACGATGGCGATCGCTTGCAGCAGAGGAGTGCCGATGTCGGTTTGATCGGTATGGCTCTTAATAACGATGGCCAGCAGAAAAACCATGAACCCGACGTAGATAGCGAGGCCGCCCAGGTAGGGCATCGGAGCCCGGTGGGCTTTACGCCCACCAGGAATATCGACGATGTCCAGATGCAGGGCGAGTCGCCGCACGAGCGGCGTGATGGATAACGCCCCGCCCAAGGCGATGACGAAGACCACCAGATAAAGCGTCATTTCAGGTAACCCTTTTGCCGGAGCGTCGCCTGGATCGTGGTGAGCGTCGCGGAGAACGGTGAGGGCGGCGCGTTCAGCCCAATAGCCGGCGTCGCGGCGAGAGCGATGAGCGACTGGCCGTTGTAGACCGGGGAGACGAGATGCTTGTAGTCCTTGGCCACGTACAACGCACCGATAACCGCTTGCAGCGTCGGCGACTGCGGCTGGAGCAGCAACGCGCCCTGCGTCGGGGCCGTGAGGTCGGCCACGGCGGGACGTAGATAGCCATGCGCGGCGAGGGCGACGAGGCCAGAGTTGACCGTGGACGAGTAGGGCGAGCCGTTGGAGAGCAAGAGGATCGTGGGCGAGTAGGCCAGCGTCACCGCCGCCTGTCCTAGTCCGGGACCGAGCACGTAGGCATCAGGCGTGGTCATGCCTTTATAGTCGCCCGCCTGCGAGAGAGCGCTAAACAAGTTGGCCGCGATGTTCGAGGCCACGCCCGCGCCGGGCTGCGGCTGGAACGGCTGCGTCGGTTCAAAGCCGCCGACGCGCAGCGCCTCACGGTAGGAGGCCGCCGCCGCCGCGTACATCTTTAGCTGCAGCTGCGCGTCGCCGCGATAGGCGCGGGCGTCGCCTAGTAGATCGTCGACGTCGGCCGCCTGCGTAAAAGCAGTGAGCGCCTGGTGGAGGACGCCCGTCTTAGCCGCCGCCGTCAGGCTTGGCCGTTGTGACTGCACGAGGTCGGCGCGACCCCACTCGTCGAACCAGCGGCCGTTGTGTCTAGCCAGATTGGTGGCGATGCCAAAGTATTTGTCGGCGTCCGCCCATTTGCGGGGATCGATGCTCTGCGCCCACAGACTGTACATACGCGCGAGATTCATCGGATGGTCGGCGTTCTGCGGGTTGAGTCCGCGCGCCGTCATAAGGGTCTGTTCGGCGAGGGAGAATTGCGTTACGGCGTCGGCCCTATTGTTCGCCACGAGATCGAACGTCGCTTTGTCGAGGTACGTCTTGCCCATCCACAGGTCGTACATATCCTGGTTCGGCTGATAGGCTGTCGCCGTACCGAAGGAAGAGAGAGCCTGAGGAAGAAGGAACTGGCCGGTGTACGTACTGATCTGCCCTAAGATAGCATTCGAGGTCTGCGTGGCGCTGGGCGTGGCGCTGTAGGGGCATTGACCTGTAGGCTGCTGTCTCTGCAGCTGCGTGATGCAGGCGTTGGCCGCGTTGTCGTAGGCCTGGCCATCCTTGTAGGCCACGTCCGCGCGGACGACCTGGAGGTTGTTGCCGAAGAGGCCAATCCCAAAGAGAGCGGCCACGACGAGAGCCACGACGCCGCCAATGACCCCGCCGCGCTGGCGTCCGGTCAGGCGTCCCCATGGCGAGGTCGGCACGACGATGGGACGCGCGGGACCTCGCCGTGGCGGCGGCGCGGCGCGGCGGGCCTTGACAGGCTCGGCGTCCGCCGCCTCGAAGGCAACGGGGACCACGACCGGCTGGCCCAACAACTCCGGCCGCGCCAGCACGGCGGTGACCAAGCCAAACATCGTCCACTGCACCATTAAGGTCGAGACGATGGGGATGCCGACCGAGCCCTCGACGAGGTCGCCGACGACCACGGCCAGGATAGTCGCCGTGAGCAGCGTGACGCGGCTCGAGCCCGTGCGCTTGAAGATGCGCCAGACGACGAGCCCGAAGCTGCCTAAGATGCCGAACCAGGCTAGGAGACCTAGGATGCCTGAGAAGACCAGGAAGTCGAGCCAGAGATCGTGGTTGCGATCGGGCGCGGCGTTGGAGTGTTCGATATGTCCCAAGCCCGAGGGATAGTACGGCGCGTAGACGTAGATCATCGTCTCGGGTCCGTAGCCGAGAAGGGGATTGTGCAAGATCAAGGGGATCGATCCCTGCCAGATAAACTGGCGCGTCTGGCTGGTGGGGCCGCCCACGTCGGTTAGGTGCTGCGCGTCGGCGGCGATCGAGGCGCCCGACGTGCCGGCCGCCGAGGCGGTCGTGGTCGAATTAAGGACGTTCAAGCCAACCGGGACGCCGAAGACGGCCACGGCCAGCACGATGGCTCCAATGAAGGGCAGCGGCTTGGCAAACTTAAGGGTCAGCGGCGCCCCCATCACGGCGATGGCCGCGCACAGACCGTAGTAGGGACCCTTAGAGCCGCTGAAGAACATGGCCAAGAAGTCGACGAACAGAATCAGGCCGTAGAACGCGATGGTCAGCCAGATAGACAGCGGGTCGACTCTGGCGGCCGAGGATCTATGGGCCGCCGCCTGACGCCCACGTGGCGAACGTCCGGTAGGGGCGGCAGCGGCGGCGACGGGCGCCGGACGTAGCAGTTCCGCCGCGCGCCAGATGCGATAGGCGGCAAAGGGCATGCACATGAGGAGGTAGGCCCCGAGAAAGATCGAGTTGCCGAGCGTCGAGGCCACGCGCACCGTGGTGTCAGCGCCCCAGGGCAGAGGATCCCACTTGAGGTGCTGCATGATGCCGTAGAACGCGATGGGAGCCGAGGTGAAGATCAAGGCGTTGACGATGCGCTCGATCTGGAGCCACGTGCGTAGGCGGTAAGAGAGCACGAGGAAGAACGCGATGTAGTTCAGCCAGGTGTAGAACCCTTCCATGCGGTCGTACGAGCCCCAGAAGGAGATGCCGGGCAGCACGGAGTGGACGGTGGCCAGCGCGTAGACGCCGACGAAGATGCCGATGGGGAGCAACATAGGGCGAGTGGCGAGCGCTACGCGCCACGGCGGCGTCTTAGGCGCCAGGCGCGCGCCCTCGCCAGCGGCGGCCTCCACGCTTGCCGGCGACGCCGTGCTCTTGGACGAGGCCAGGAGGGAAGGGGCTCCCAGGAGGACGCGCAGCAGCGCGGCCAGCACCATTAGCAGCACGATGTTGCGGAACAGCACGATCTTATCCGGCTCGAAAATGCGCACGGTGAGGATGTCGAAATAAAGGGGGATCGCGATTAAAGCTAAGAGCCAGCACGCCTCGGTTACATAGTCGAGGGCGCGCATTACCGTCGTTTCGCGCATCATCACACCTTACACTACTAGACGCTGAACTCTTTATGTATCTCGACGCCCAGACTCCGCTGGCCGCTTGCCCGTCTCCTCAAACCGATTCGTACAAACGCTGTCGCGCGTACAAATCAGGCGAGAAACATCTACTTCTTCGCCGCGTTTTGATCCTTTTGCCAGGCCACGGTCTTTCTCAAGCCCTCGTCGAGGTCCGTGTCGACGGTGTAGCCGAGCAGGGCCGCCGCCTTGGCAATGTCGGGTACGCGTCTCCGCGTGTCTTGAAAGCCCGCGCCGTACTCTTGCTCGTGCGAGATGTATGAGACGCCGGCAGCGCTGCCGACGGCCTTAGTCACCTGCTCGGCTAAGGAGACGATAGAAATTTCTATAGGATTTCCAATATTGAAAGCCTGGCCGATCGCCGCTTCAATGGTACCAGCCGTAAAAGTTCCGCGCACCGCGTCCGCCACGTAGTTGAACGAACGCGTCTGAAGCCCATCGCCATGCACGAGCAACGGTTCTCCCGCCAGCCCGCGCTCGATAAAGCGCGCCACGACGCCGTATCCCGCGGGCAGGCAGCGCGGCCCGTAGGTGTTGAAGTAGCGCACGATCGAGACGGGTAGGCCATGCTGGCGATGGTAGGCAAAAGCAAGGTGCTCGTCGAGACCTTTAGAGAGAGCGTAGGACCAGCGAGACGCCGTGGTCGGCCCGATCAAAGCGTCGTCATCTTCGCGAAAAGGTGTCTTGAGGCCCCGTCCGTAGATCTCGGAACTCGACGCGATGAGGGTGCGTAGGCCGAGGCGCGCGGCATGGCGCAGCACGACCTCCGTGCCGTGGGTATTGGTGATGATGCCGCGCAGTGGATCGTCGACGACGTAGCGCACTCCGATGACGGCGGCGAGGTGGAAGACGTGGCTGCATCCCTCCATCGCCGCCGCTACCGCGTCGTCGTCCAGGATGGTGCCGCGAAGAACCGTCACGCGCGCGTCGCGCGCGTACCGCGCCAGGTTCTCGCCGCTAGACTGTGAAAAGTCGTCGAGCACGACGACCTCGCCGCCCTTCGCGATAAGGAGATCGACGAGGTGTGAACCGATGAAGCCGGCGCCGCCGGTGACCAGGGAACGTGTGCCTCGCACCAGGCGTCATCTCCTTCTATATAAGAAGCGGGGTGTCGGCGATCTTTAAATACATCGAGAGTGTACAGTGTACGCAGAAGACGCCGCAATAATGGGTAGGATTGATGGCGCTGCACGCTGTACTATGCCGCCTTATCGTCCTTTTCCCATCGACGCCATACGTCTGGGGCGTCTGGAGGCGTACGGTTTTCTCGACGCCGACGCCGACGCCGACGCCGACGCCGACGCCGACGATCGAGGACGCATGGACACGAGATCTATAGACAGCAGATATAGAGGAGCGAGAGGAGAGACATATGGACGCCGACGACGAATGGAATGGGGTGCTGCCTGCTCGTGCCGCCGCCTATGCACGGGTGGCGCTGGCCAATATCGTGCGGGAGTTCCCAACGGTGGTGCGTCACGTGATGACGGCGCCGGACGATCTCCCGCGGCGACCGCGCGAGAACACGCCCGTCTTCTACGGCAGTTACGACTGGCACTCCTGCGTGGAGATGCACTGGCTCCTGGTGCGCTTGTTGCGACAGGCCGGCGAGGCCGTGCCCCAGGCCGAGATCCGGGCCGCCCTCGATAGGCAGTTCACCGTGGACGCGCTGGCCGCCGAGGCGCGCTTTTTCGCCTACCCCGCGAACCGCGCCACGGAACGGCCCTACGGCTGGGGCTGGTTGCTCCTGCTGACCCACGAGACCGCGACCTGGGACGATCCTGACGCGCGGCGCTGGGCGTCGCGCCTCGCCCCTTTGGCCGCCACGCTGGCCGCCGCCTTCCTGGAGTGGCTTCCTAAAGCGACGTATCCCGTGCGCCACGGCATGCACGCCAACAGCGCCTTCGCGTTCTCCCTGGCCCTGCCCTATGCGACCGCGCAGGCCCAAACGGGCGACACGGCTCTGCTGGAGGCTATCACGTCCGTCGCCCACCGCTGGTACGACGCCGACGCCGACTACCCCGGCCGGTGGGAACCCTCGGGGACGGACTTCCTTTCTCCCGCGCTCGTCGAGGCGGAACTGATGGCGCGGCTCCTGGAACCCGACGCCTTCGCGCCCTGGCTGGATGCGTTTCTGCCGGGCCTCGCGGACGGGGAGCCAGCGCCCCTGTTCACCCCAGTGGAGGTCTCGGATTCTAGTGATGGACAGATTGCCCATCTGCACGGGCTCAACCTGAGCCGTGCCTGGTGCTGGCGCCGGCTGAGCGCGGCGCTGCCCGCCGGCGACCCGCGTGTTCCCCACATGCGCGCGGCGGCGCGGCGCCACGCGGACGCGGCAACCCCCCACGTCCTGGGCGACGACTACATGGTCGAGCACTGGCTCGCCGCCTATGCCGTGCTTCTGCTGACCTGAAGGAGACCGCGACCCCGTTCACGCCCCTTCTGGCCAAGCCTCGGCGCGGCGAACGAGGCGCATGCCCTCGCGCTCGAGCAGCGCTTTAAAGGCAGGGCGTCCGAGGATCAGCGCCTCGCGTTCGCGCGGCGTGGTCAGCGGATCGAGCGCCCGCAGTTCCGCGTCGACGTATCCGGGGTGGCACACGAGTTCGGTCACGCCGGGCGGCAGGGCGCGGACAAGAGCGTCCAGGGGGCGCTGCGTCGTGAGGCGCCCCAGCACGGTCAGCACAGTGAAATAGTCGGGCCGCGGGAGCGGCGTCCCGTGCGCGCGGCGGGTATGTGGCAAGGGATGGACGTAGCGGAGCCCGGACAGACGTGGGGGCTGGGCGATGAAGCCGGCGCGGGCGGGGCGGATGGAGGGCGCGCCGTAACGCCGCGCCAGCTCCGCCAGCACACGAGCGAGCGACGGGAATCCGTGCAGGTGACAATGGGTGTCCAGGTGGGTCGGCCGCGCGCCCGCGTCGAGCGCCGCCTCGATCTGAGCCGCCCATTCGCGCTCGACCTCGCTAAGCGCCAGCCGGCGCAGGGCGAGCCGGCGCACCACCACGCCGGCCGAGGGGAAGCGACCGCCGGGCGCGAGCAGGCTCGGGATCGTCGTGGGTGACGAGAGAGGCGCCCCGACGGACAGCGTGAGATGGACGCCCACATCGATGCCGGCCACGCTGGCGGACCGTACCGCCTCCGCGCTCCAGGGCAGCGTGACGAGCGCACTCGTGGAGGTGATGGCCCCCTGGTGGGCCAGATCGAGGATGCCGCGCGTGACGCCGGGCGCCAGGCCCAGATCATCGGCGTTGACGATCAACAGTCGGTCGGCTGCCATTATCTCACCCGCCTGCTTTCCGCACTATAACCAGTTCGCGGGCGGTGAGGGGAGGGCGACTCGTCCATGGGCAGGCAGGTGAGCGGGGAGGGCATGGTCGTCCCTCATGTCAGCGGTACCGCACACGCGGATCGATCAAGGCGTAGCTCATATCGACGATGATGTTGGACACCACGATGAGCACGGCGGCGAACAGGACGGTGCCGAGGATGATGGGGATGTCGAGTTGGCCGATGGCGTCGATGGCCTGCTTGCCGACGCCGGGCAACGCGTAGGCTTGTTCGATGATGAAGGCGCCGCCCAGGAAGTAGCCCAGGTCGATGCCGATCTGGGTGACGATCGGGGTGATGGCGTTGGGGATCACGTGACGCAACAGGATGTAGCGCTCGGAGAGTCCCTTCGCGCGCGCCATGCGGATGTAGGGCTGTTCGAGCACGTCCAGGATCGTGGAGCGGAAGATGCGCGTGTAGATCGCCGCCCCCCCGACGCCGAGCGTGAAGCACGGCAGGATCATGTATCTGATGGCCGGGTCGCCGTAGCCCCCGATGGGAAAGATGGCGATGGTGAAGGCGAAGTAGTAGAGCAACACGAGGCCCAGCCAGAAGGGCGGCGCGGAGACTCCACCGAGCGCGAAGAGCATCGCGATACGGTCGATCACCTTGCCGCGGCGGTAGGCCGAGATGATCCCGGTCGGCAGCCCGATCAGCAACTCGACGAAAAGGCCGCCAACCGCCAACTGGGCGGTCACCGGGAAGCGCGCCAGGATCGTGGGCAGCACCGGGACGTTTTGCAGGTAAGAGTAGCCGAAGTCGCCGTGCAGCACGGCGCCCAGGTAGCGCGTGTATTGCACCCAGAACGGCAGGTCGAGGCCAAGCTGGTGACGGATATTGCGGATTGTGTCGATCGACGCACCGCTGCCGCCGATGCGCCGTGCCGGGTCGCCGGGCATGAGGTAGGTGAGTGCGAAGGTGATGGTGATGACTCCGAGGAGGACCACCAGCATCCAGAGCAGGCGCTTGACGAGATATCGCAGCATTGGCGTGTGGACGGCCACGGCTCCGGCCGGCCTCCTCGCACTATAGTGAGGAGGCCAACCGAAGCCGTGGCGACCCTTCCCTATCCTTTCACATAATCCTGGAACACGAGCGTCCACGGGCTGGCCGAGATCTTATAGCTCTTCAGCGCCGTAGAGGGCAGGCTATAGAACACCGAGTTGAACACCGGAGCCACCGGGGCCTGCTCCATGACCATACGGTCGAGTTGGGGGTAGAGGCGTAGTCGCGCCGCACGGTCGCTCATCAGCTTGAGCTTATGGGCGAACGCGTCGATCTTGGGGTTGCAGTAGAACGAGAGGTTGAACGTGCCGGGCACGGCGGACGCGCAGCTCATGATCGGCTCGAACCAATCGTTGGGATCGGGGAAGTCCTGGTACCACGCCGTCCACGAGATGGGCGACTTGCCCTTGCTCATCACCGCGGCTTGCCACTGCGGGCCAGGCAGGATCTTAAGCTGCGCCTTAATGCCGATCGCCTCGAGCATCGGGATGATCGCCTGCGAGATGCGTGGGTCGTCGGACAGGTTGTCGCTGTAGAACGTGGTGCTGAACCCATTGGGGAACCCTGCTTTCTTAAGCAGTTGACGTGCCCCCGCTGGGTCGTACGCATACAGCGAGAACGCGCCGTAGCCCGGCATCAGCGGCGGCAGGAACGTACTGGTCGGCGCGCCGCGCCCGTTGACGATGCGCACCAGCAGCGTTTTGTTGATCGCCATGTTGACCGCCCGCCGCACCAGGACGTTGTCGAACGGTTTGACCTGCGTGTTCATGGCGATGTACTGTGTCGCCACCTGGACCTGCTTGCTGACCCTCTTGCTCAGCGTTGGATCGCCGAGCACGTTGAGGAACTCGGCCGGCGGGATGGGCGTGGGGAAGTCGCCGTCGAGGTCGGCCTGCCCGCGCTGAATGCGTAGGAAAGCCGTCTCGGTCGAGACGCCGATGTCGGCTTCGATGGTATCGACGTGACCGGCTCCAGGGCGGAAGTAATGGGGGTTGCGAACCAACACGAGTTTCTGTCCCAGATTGTACTGTTGGAACTTGTATGGACCGGTGCCCATGATGTGCTGTGGAGCGTAGGACTTGCCGTACTTGGCGATGGTGTAGCGATCGACCACCGAGCCGAACGGCATGGCGAGCACATACAGGAAAGTGCTGTCAGGGCTCTGGAGGTCGATGCGCAGCGTGTATGTGCCGCTGGCCTTGATGCCCGAGACCGTGCGCGCCTTGCCCGCCACGAACTCCGGCGCGCCGACGATGCCCTGCCAGAAGGCGGCTGCCCCGGCCTTCGATTTGGGGTCGATGATGCGTTGGAAGGAGTACGCCCAATCGGCGGCCGTCACCGGCCGCCCGTTCCAGAAGCGAACGTCGTGGCGCAGTTGGAAGGTGTAGGTTTTGCCCCCGTTGCTCAGGGCGGGCATCGCCGCCGCGGCGTCGGGGATCAGGTTGAGGCCGCTGCCGTGCGCGGTGTCGTAGCCCACGAGTTGATCGTACAGCGCGTGGGTCCACGGGTAGCACTGCGTGTCGTAGCAGAGCGCTGTATCGAGCGAGGAGAAGTCGGAGATGTAGTCGACGACGAGCGTGCCGCCGGACGCCGCGGCGACGCGGGCCTGCACCAAGGGCGGCGCACTCCGCGGCGTCAGATTGCACACAACAGTCGCCGCCAGCACTGCTGCGAAGATGGACTGCCATTTACTACGGGTCACTGTCGTCTCCCTGTGCTCTGTACGTGATGGGTGAGGAGTGATAAGTACTCGGGCGGACCCCAGACAAAACAAAGGACATGCTCAGTTCATAGGCGCGACTCCTGACGGCGGGCGACAACCCACCCTGCCCTTGTCCCTACTCCTGTCCCTACTCCTACTCACTCCGGCGGACCGGGTCGAGGGTGTCGCGCAGCCAGTCGCCTAGCAGGTTGAAGCCCAGGACGGTGACCAGGATGGCGAGGCCGGGGAACATCATCATCCACGGGTCGGAGTGGTAGTAGTTTTGGGCCTCGTTGATCATGTTGCCCCACGTTGCCTGGGGCGGCGGCACGCTGATGCCCACGTAGCTGAGCGAGGCCTCGACGAGGACGGTGGTGGCGATGCCGAGCGTGGTATAGACCACGATGACCGAGACCAGGTGCGGCAGGATATAGAGCAGCAGGATGCGCGGGCCCGTCGCGCCGAGCGCACGCGCTGCCTCGACAAACTCACGCTCCTTGAGCGAGAGCACCATGCCATGCACGACGCGGGCGATGGTCGTCCAGTAGAGCACGGCGATCACCACCACGACGTTAGTGAGGCTCGGCCCGGTGATCGCGATGAGCGCGATGGCGAACAGCAACACAGGAAAGGCCATGGTGATATCGGTCAAGCGCATGAGGACCGTGCCGACGATGCCGCCGGCGTAGGCCGAGACCGCGCCGATGGCGACGCCGATGACCACGGCGAGGGCGTTGGCCAGCACGCCGATGGTGAGGGACACGCGCGCCCCGTAGATCAGACGGCTGAGGAGGTCGCGTCCAAGGTCGTCGGCGCCTAGCACGAACTTCGCGTTTGGGGCCAGTGGGGCGCCGAGGGGGCTCAACCCGTCCTGGAACTGTGTAGTGGGATCGTGCGGAGCCAGCGCCGGCGCGAACACGGCTACCACGACGAACAGCAGCACGATGGCGCTGCCGAGCAGGGCCAGCTTGTCGTGGCGCAGACTGTCCCAGGTGCGACGCCAGACGCTGGCGCCCCGTTCGACGGCCTCCTCGTGGCCGTCGCCCAATGCACTAAGCGGGGCGGGCCGCGGTGCGGCGACTGGTTGATCCATGAGCATCCCCTCCGTTTCTCTTCCTCAGGCGCGGACGACCGGTTCCCCGGCATAGTGACAGGCCACCCAGTGGTTGGGCCGCGCCTCGTGCCAGGCCGGAACCTCGCGCGCGCAGCGCTCCCGAGCGATGGGGCAACGGGTATGGAAGACGCATCCTGACGGCGGATTGACCGGCGTCGGCACGTCTCCGGTCAAGATGATCCGCTTGCGCGTGTCCTCGACATCAGGATCCGGGACGGGGACAGCGGACATAAGCGAGACAGTGTAGGGGTGCAGGGGTGCGTCATACAAGTCGGCGTTGGCGGCCAACTCCATGAACTTGCCCAGGTACATCACGGCCACGCGTTCGCAGATATGCCGCACGACCGAGAGGTCGTGGGCGATAAAGAGGTAGGTGAGACCGAGTTCCGCTTGCAGGTCTTTGAGTAGGTTGAGGATCTGGGCGCGGATCGAGACGTCGAGCGCCGAGATCGGCTCGTCGCACACGATGAACTCGGGGTTGACGGCCAGGGCGCGGGCGATCCCGATACGCTGACGCTGGCCGCCCGAGAACTCGTGCGGGTAGCGCCGTGCATAGGCAGGATCGAGGCCCACGCGGCGCAGCAGTTCGCGCACCCGCACCGTGCGCGCCGCGCCCGAGGCCAGGCCGTGGATGGCCAGAGCGTCGCCCACGATCGTCTCCACGCGCATGCGCGTGGAGAGCGAGGCATAGGGATCCTGAAAGACGATCTGGAGACGGCGACGCATGCGGCGCATCTCGCGGTCGGAGAGCGTGCATAGGTCGCGGCCGTCGTAGAAGACCTGTCCCGAGGTGGCGCGGACGAGCTGCAACACCGTGCGTCCGGTCGTACTCTTGCCGCAGCCGGACTCGCCGACGAGGCCCAACGTCTCACCCTTGTAGATGTCGAACGAGAGGCCGTCGACCGCCTTGACAGGGGATTTGGCGCCGAACAAGCCGCTCCCGGCGACCGGGAAGTGGGTGCGCAGGTCGCGCACGCGCATCAGCGGCTCACGCCCGGCCAGGGGGGCCGGCGCCGGCCGTTCCGCCACGCTCATCAGGCGACCTCCTCGCCGCTGATGTCGTAGTGACAGGCGGCGCGGTGGCCGGGTCCGATCTCGCGCAGGGCCGGCACGCTATGGCGGCACAGGTCCGTGGCGAACGAGCAACGCGTGTGGAAAGGGCACCCGCTGGGGAGACGCGAGAGGTCGGGGGGCAGGCCCTCGATCTGCGAGAGCCGTTCGCCGCGCGGACGGTCGAGGCGGGGCGCCGACTTGAGGAGTCCGATGGTATAAGGGTGGCGGGGGTTGTAGAAGATCTCGCGCCGCGAAGCCTCTTCGACGATAGAGCCGGCATACATCACCAGGATTCGTTCGCACATGCCGGCCACCACGCCGAGGTCGTGGGTAATGAGCAACACGGCCGTATTGCGCTCGCGGGTGAGCGTGCGCATGAGGTCGAGGATCTGTGCCTGGATCGTCACGTCGAGCGCGGTGGTCGGCTCGTCGGCCAGCACGAGGGCCGGACTGCACGATAGGGCGATAGCGATAACCACGCGCTGGCGCATGCCGCCGCTGAACTGGTGGGGATAGTCGCGCACACGGTGCTCGGCCGTGGGGATGCCCACCAGGCGCAGCATCTCGACGGCCCGGTCGCGGGCCTCGCGCTTGCCCAGGCCCAGGTGCAGGCGCAGCCCCTCACACATCTGCTGCTCGATGCGCAGCATCGGGTTGAGCGAGGTCATGGGGTCCTGGAAGATCATAGCCATCTCTTTGCCGCGCAGCGCCCGCAGGTCGCGTCCGCGCAGGCCCAGCACGTCCCGGCCCTTGAAGCGGATCGAGCCGGCCTCGATGCGACCGGGCGGCTCGGGGATCAGGCGCATGAGCGAGAGCGCGGTGACGCTCTTGCCGGAGCCCGACTCGCCCACCACGCCCACCGTCTCACCCGCGTCGACATGGAAACTGACGCCGTTGACGGCGGCGACAGGGCCGTGGGGTCCACGAAAGACGGTGCGCAAGCCCTCGACGTCCAATAGGCGTTCTCCAGTGGCCAATGGCGTTCCTTCCGTGCATCGCAACGTATAGCTGTTGTTGTACCAGATTGAGGACGCCCGGTATTACCTTGCGTATAGAACGCCGCGGTCTGTGAATTCTAAAAAGAGGGCGACAAAGCCCCTAAGGTAGGATGAAGATTCCACGCCACACCCTAGAAGGAGCCTTGTCCGATGCAGTCTCCCCCCTGATGGGTATGGAAGAAAGCGGCGCCCTCTACTTTCGCGCCCTTTCGCGCCCTAAGGACTGCGTGGCCAGCCAATCGCCGACGACAGCGCGCGCAAGCCATCCGCGTGGAGCCCGTGGGCGAGCCCCGTGGCCTGGCAGGGCCCGCCGAAGGGTCCGGGCGGGACCGCATAGTGGTCAACCGCCAGGGTCGGCCGCGCCCAGTCGAGCGCGGTCGCCAGGTTGCCTGCCGCGGCGTCGCGCACCGTCAGTGGCTCCAGGCCCCAGCGCCACTCAATCAGCTTCAGGATCGAGGTGTGGTCATAGACGTCGTGCGCCACGTAGCCCCGGCGCGCCCACGGCGCGATCAGGAGCGTCGGCACGCGGAACCCGAGCCGGCCGTCGCGATCGCCCGCAGCGCGCGACCGGTCGGGCACGGGCGCGAGGGGCGGCGGAACGTGGTCGAAGAAGCCGCCCCATTCGTCGAAAGTGATGATTAGCAGTGTGCGTGGCCAAGCGGGCCCAGAGGCGACGGCCGTGTAGACCCGCTGGAGGAAGGCCTCGCCGTTGCGGATATCGGCCGGCGGATGGTCGTCGCCCGATGTCCCGTTGCTCTCGCCTAGGAAGCGCGGGTCGACGTAGGCCACCTGCGGCAGCGTGCCCCGCGCGCAGTCGGCGAGGAACACGTCGAGCGGGCGGCAGATCGGCGCATGCGTGAGCCCCCACAGGAGTAAGAACCTGGAGTTTAGACTAAACAGGGTCAGGGCGCGACGCGCTCTGACCCCATCGGGTATCCTCGTGGTTGCAACACCTAAAAAAGGAGAACCCGATGGATAGTACCACACCCTCTGCCCTGAGAGCAT
>JAABUX010002317.1_pt1 | contig 27184 bp, 40 predicted proteins | sample 5561851 | NCBI WGS metagenome assembly JAABUX01 (sample SAMN10711883, study PRJNA513361) | rock metagenome | isolation source: Antarctica rocks | place: Antarctica: Victoria Land, Richard Nunatak red sandstone | collected 2016-01-03 | reverse complement strand
CTTAAATCGAGTGGTGAAGCCACAAAGGTTCTTGTGAGGAAGATGTTATCAGAGAGATGAGGCAGGGACAAGATGGCATCGATTCGTAATGATGTTGGTGGGAAAGCGCATGGAGATAAAGGGGAGAAGGGGAAAATGATTTCGGTATATATATGCGCACACATGGTGGCTGTCCACGTGGAAGAGAGTTGGAGATGTCATCAAGATCGGTGTATTAGGCATTCACCTCATCAAGCACGAGTCGGGGCAGACTCGTTCCAGGCAAAAACGAGTCGTCTCGAGAATTGTCAACGGGCGGGGAGGTCCTCGTTGGCGACGAAGGCAGAGGGAATGACACGGAGGAGAAGGACTGAGGAGACTATAACGGCGATGAGGAGGCCCTGCTTGCCGGGGCCACATTGGGGTGGCTCACAAAGTCAGCGATATCCTGCCAGGCGGTTTCAAATGACGGCGAGCCGTGTTCGCATGCAACGCTATCATTGGCGTGATCCTGTGCACTTTAGTCAACGGCGGTGATAGTTGGCGGCTAAGTTTCTTGTCAGCCTGTCGTCAATGGAATTCCATCAAGTCTAGCTGAGCATGTTCGGTAAGTAAATAGCAGATTCGGACTCCGCTGCGAGGTCGCGACGGTTATGTCTTTAGGGACTTTCCATTACTTTCGATGGCCTTCGACACCGTCTCTTATGACGGTGATCGTCAACCATAAGCAGAGGAAGCTCGAGGCCTCGATTCCATGATATTTTGGTATGTCCCTCAATGAAGGCCTGTCCCTAAACCCTGGCCTGGGCCAAATCTTATGGCCCAGCCCATATATTCTGGTCTGTCCCTCGATAAACGCTTGGCCTGGCCTATAACTTTTGGTCCATCCCTCTACGGCTGGTAGTGTGAACCACGCCTCGAGGTGTGGACCACTTTAGGTGTACGCCACGGCTGGTGTGTGAACCACGCTTCGAGGTGTGGACCACTTTGGGTGTACGCCACGGCTAGCCTCATGGTGTACACCTGACGGTCCGGTGAGCAGGGGCCTCCTGGGAGCCCTGGGCTCCGCCAGCCTCTCCGAGGAGATATAGGCTCCACGGAGAAGAGCGCTCCATGGGCTTTTCTCCAGAGAGAGAAACACTCCGGGCAGAAGGTGTCCTGGAGAGCCTGCCTCCAAGGAGGCAGAGAACTCACTCGGGCTACGCTGGTACGCCTTATAGCTCGCTCATCATATGTGGCCTTCTATATGATAATTGAGTGTTCCAAAAATACATCGGTTAAGAGTTCTCAATTTCTGCTAAGCATACTGATGACTCTATCTAATGCTTCTAATTTAGTAGCCTCATCGACCTAATATTCGCCGAGAAAGCTTCCTACTTCTTTTAAGGCTGAAAATCCAACTCCACCAATCTAACATTCTCATCTAAAAAGCTTCGCCCAATGACTCGTAGATCGTCGCGAATTTCTTCGGAAGCAGACACTTTCGATAAACATTAACGGAGACCTATAATTAATCGTTGAACTTACCTGTAACCAGTATTCCACTTTTACATGTTCCCAGATTTCCCGATTCCAGCTCTTCTGCTGTAATCGTTCTAGAATCATCTGATCCAATCCCATCGCCAGCGTTCTCGTTACGCTTTGCGGTGATTTCTGTTAGAAGCATCTCTCGTAAATTTGCGACCCCGGAGTAAACGGTGGCACGTTTGCCAAATAGTACCTTGTGCATGTTTCCGAATTCGAGGTAAATTGAAATGCAAAGGATCTATTCTCCATGTCAGCACAACCTGCGACAGCCGAGGATGCAGATTACAGACATAACCCTTGTCGGTTCGGTCGTCATCTAAGGCGCTATTCAGGAGTGGCTGAGCCGCGATGCCGATGTCTAAGCTCGTCAGCCGTGGGCCAGGGCTCCATCAGTCCGGGACTTACCGATGTCCGATAATTGCCAAACCAAATGAATGCGACGGGCGCGAACCTTGCGTGCATTATAGCCGTATATCAGTTGTTTCAGGTATGGCAAATGTGCAGCGATTCCGAACCCGCTGGCGATCATGACGACGGTTTCATATCCACTGACCGGTGCACTGATTCCATGTGGGCCACCGAATAGAACTAATCGAGACTCCGCCGCGCCGGCATGACCGAGCAATTCCCGCGTCAAGCCGTGGTGAGGTTCAATGAAAAGATCAAGGCTTTCTTGCTTCCCGTCCGTCCACGAAGTCACCACGAACGGATGACTTTGCAGGAAGGACCAGAAGCTGACCGAGGGGATCCACAGACTGATGTATTGTCCAGCGTCGATTTTCAACGGTCTCGACAGACGGATGTTCATTTGGACGGTACCACTTGCCTGGGTAATCTGCCCTCGAGAATGGCCGTAGCGGAAGGTGCCGTTGCGATAGAGAATACCGCCACACTGGAGAGTGCATGTAAAGAGGAAGAGACCCGCGGAGATATAGAGGTATAACCGAGGGAAGAGCTTGTCGGCTGGCAGATGTCGCCAGATGGAATAGGCAAAAAGTGCGGCCAGCGCTTGGTGCATACGGAGGAAGATTTCGTACGACGGTCTTCGGAGAAGAGGAACAGAAAGTAAGACGAGAAGGCAGAGCGATGATGCCCCCTGGCTATAGTAGCGGTGGAGGAAGATAATGCGGTCGTCATGACTTATAATGACTGCAAAGAGATGCTGGGGCGGTCCCCTTTCTGAGCTACCACCGCAAGGACGTGAATCAGTACGAGCGTGAACGTCATAAGACCTGCTGAACGGTGAAGGCATCAGTACACCGTGAGGGGAAGGCCCAGCCGGTCTGCCAGGAAGCTGAGGGAGGGACCTGCAAAGAGCGGGATCATCTTGACGAGCGAGAGGGTTCCGGCTCGAAGGCCGGCCCTAGCAACGTCTGATACCTTGAAGCTGAGGCAGAAGATGTTCACCGCCAGGTAGATAGCCTGTGTGAGGACCTCCGCTCGGCTCTACGGACCCATGAGTCGATGCCGGTGGAGCAAATAGGGATAGGTAAGATGCTTCGACGTGAAGAGAGAGACGTGCTTCCATAGGGAAGCAAGATACGGTAGGAGGTTGACAAGGACATAGACGAAGAGAATGCCGCCAGCCGCAACGGCGTATGCTTGTGTGATATCCATTGAGACCGAGCGGTACTGGAGAAGGGGCGTAAGTAAGTGGTAAATAAAGCAGATGGAGCAAGTTTGGCCAGGGGGATGAGAGAGGAAGCATGGACCACATCTGTCGAAGCCGTGCGCGAGAAGTGAGGACGCTGGGGAAAGATCGAGTTGAGAAAGAGGGGGGATACCGGGGGTACTGGAAAGGACAGCCAGATATGGCTTGTACTGAAAGAGGGACCTAAAATAGACCTCTCTGTCTTAAAATAGAATGGTTCAAATTCGGCGCTTTCTCTCGATTTCGACGGTAAAGCTGCGTTCTGCGGTGAAGAGGTAATATTCTCATGTAGAAATAAGAGGAATTTGAGGAAAACGACGTTGTATACAAGGAAAATGAGTATTAGGTCATGGTAGATATTTAAAGCCCCGATACGCTGACACGCCTGCTAATGCAACCATCCACTTCAGCTCTTCCTTGCGCCAGTGGGACACGATAAGTGGATGCTATAAATGTCAGTTTACACCTAACGGGCAGAGATTGACCTCACCTTCCTTAACGCCTGAATGGAGGTGGTAGACGTCGTCATCGACAAGAATTATACAGCCTTGGTGTCAGACGGCCAACGGTCCAAGTCCTCCACCCCCGTGACTCCGTCATCCCTGGCATATTTGTGCATCAATTCCATTGCGATGTACCCCAGCGCCTTAACATCGGCGTGGTCTGCGACAGGCGACGAGCTGACATCACGGGAGCACTCTTGGCTAGCTGTGGTCTACGTCAGTGAGGGATGAGGATTTTAAAGCTCTAGCCTACTGATCTTAATAATCCCTTCTCTGGAAACGAGTACGTTCGAGCAAGTTAAGGCACCATGGTCGAGACTCATAAAGGCGAGATGGGCAAGACCGTTAAGAGTCTGCGTCGGTCAGCATCTGCTCAGATATCCAATAGGATGATTATGTTACCTGTCCCAATATGGCTACCAACTGGAGTTCAGTAGGATTGGCAGGAGATGCAACCATATGGGCGAGAGAGATAGGGACGTATTCAAGTACGACATATACAGACCCCTCGGACTCGAAGGCTTCGAGAAAACCCTGAAAGTTCTGATTTTGGGTTTGCTGCAATCTCTTCAGCTTCTCGTCTCTATTGGGCCCAACGAAGTTCTTGACGGTGACAACCTCGCAAGAAGGAGGCTTTCGAGTGGCCACGGTAATGAAGCCATCGAGCTTGAGCTCGTAGACTTTCTGCAGACTGTGCCACGGCGATTCGTACTTCAACTTCACGTACGCATACGGTCGAATCCCGGCATCAACGGCCTTGGGAAGGAGAAGATTCTGGGGACCAGCTCTTGTCTCAACTATTCTAGCTTCTGGGGAGCCCGTTCTCCGTCTCTTTGACCCTTGTGAGAGGTGGTCTGGGCCCCGCGAGCCCTCTCGAAGGGCGGGCTGTCCTTTTGTAAAGAGCTCTTTCGTTTCGGGGATCGATGGCAGCGATTGCAGAGTTTTAATATGGTCCATTCTCATGTGTGTTTTGCGTTTATCGGAACCAGAAGTCATTTTGTGTATGTAGATGATAGACAGGTGGAGAGTAGAAGTCGAGAGAGATGAACGAGGTGCCTTGGAAGCAGTTCGAAAGAGGTCAAGGCAGAAAGACTGTAAATGCTTAGGTTACTAAATAAAGCAGAGAAAGGGACCATGGCCTAATCAAAGGCTGGAGGGGGGAAAAAGGTATAGCTCGAAGAGGAGGGTCCATTTCTGGCAGCCATATTTAGGTGTCTATCGGAAAGTCATGTGCAAGCACTGCCGTCTCCCAGGAGACATCTATCCAAGTTTCTCCATCTTCACTTCGTTCTATATCATTCTTTCGAGATGCTGCAGGCCCGAGTTCGAGAGGAAGAGGTACGACTGGAGGCGGAGAAGCGGTTGAAGTTCAAGGGCACGGCTCGTATCAGGCTTGAGCAGCTGCATTTCCCGTGGAACGACGCCAAAGAGCTCAATGAGAAGAATATGGACCGATTAAAAGGGATATATCAAAAGCATGGCTGTCGTAGAGTGGAAGTTCGACATCGAGTTCCCGCCCTCATTGACGAGGGGCGGCTCGACGCTACCATCGCGGCTGCCGGGATTTCGCCGAGCACGTTGGTGAGGCCTTCAACGACAGACGTATACCCGGAACTAGTTTTTCCGAACGGCCAGCGGCTCGAATGCTTGCACGGACGGCATCGAATCCAAGCTGGTAAAGCATTCCTCTCTGCGAGAGACAAGTGGTGGACAGTGGATCTATATCTCACAGGTATAATTGAGTCATGGTATGTCGGATAGGAGCCTGCTAACATAAGCTTTTGTCCAGACATCAACCAGGAGCTGAAAACATGCCTGATCGAGGAGTCCTCCAACGAAGAGAAGCCTGGAGATGGCGAGATCTACCGCAGGATACGTCAATACCAATTTCAACGAATATAAGCTTCGAGAACCGATGGTGGGCTCGTCTCACGCCGCATGGGGAGAAGAATCTGAAGGGCCTTCTCTATCGTCGGGAGCTGACCGCTGCGTTCGACGTGTTGCTGGATATTCCCGGCCTGTGGATGGGGATGAAGGTCAGCACGTTGCATAAGATGATGGCAATGAAATGTGACGAGGTAAGCAAGCCTGGCAGAGGTATTACAGCCAGCTAACGCTTGGGTGGTAGGAGATCCTGTGTTACCTCGATCGTATTCGGAGCGTCTGGCTCGAGCTCCTTCATGGGGATCAGGCCGCGCTGCAAAAGGTGGATGAGATTACAGTGACAGCGTTAGAGCTGACAGCCCCACAAACCTCGTCGTCAGACGCTGAGAGGCTGCGAGGTCAAATACGTGGAGGGCAGATTTTCGGCGCCTTCAACGACCAAGAACGTGAAAACATTCTGACCAAGCTGTTGTTGGTTGACGGTTACACACCTTCTTCAGAGATCTACAGTATTTCCAAGCTTGCGTCGACTGCGTGAAACGATTGATCAGCTTATCTCCTGGACAGACGCTGTTCAACGCAATGGAGTGTGCGTTCAATCAAAGAGATCGTCAAGTGACGCTGCAGATCCCCGAATCGGAGTTCATTTACAAGCCGGGCACCGTGGCGGACCAGGTAAGCCTTGGCTATCAACAGTTTCACGCCCATGCAATGCGTAACTTCCTCGCTATGCCCAAGGAGCCCCAGGGAGAGAACCTCCGAGCGATACCACATAAAGAGGCGGACAAGGCGGCGCTGCGGAAATCCGCTGAGCTAGCACAATGTTTGGGATTTGAGTCGCCTGAAATCGCCACTTTGAAGGGGTATCCACATTCAACAACTGGGCAGCTAGACATACCCTATCAAAGCCTTTACTTGTCACCAGCGGCCATGGAGAAACCAAGAGTCAACGGTGCGGGCTTCCACGCAAGCAGACTTACGCAGAAGATAGCGAATTCCTATACCTTAACAACATCTATAGTTCAGGCGACGATCACGGCGAAGGTCTTACGTCTTTCTTCGTCCGCCGGTCGGTGTTCTTTACATTCTACGGCAGGCACGCCTGGAACAACCTGAACAGCGCCACACTTGGATCTAGCCTCCTGCAAAGGGGAGAGCATGATCAAGCGGAAGAAGCTCCCAGCCACAGGGAAGAGGACACGAATGAAACGTCGGGGTCTGTGAATGATATACACGACTTAGAGTTAATACGATATGCTGAACACCATGCCTTGCACCAGGAGAGTTTGGAACAAGAGCGTCAGACCCAAGAGCGATTACAGCAGGAGTGGCAAGAGCAACTGGAGCGAGAGAGACAAGAACAACTAGAGAGGGAAAGGCAAGAGCGGCAGGAAAGGGAAAGACAAGAGCAGCAGGATTGCGAAAGACAAGAACAACTGGAGAGGGAAAGGCAAGAGCAACTGGAGCGGGAAAGGCAAGAGCAGCAGGAGCGCGAGAGACAAGAACAACTGGAGAGGGAAAGGCAAGAGCAACTGGAGCAGCAGGAGCGGGAGAGACAAGAGCAATCGGAACGGGAGCGACAAGAGCAACTAGAGCGGGAAAGGCAAGGGCAGCAGGATCGCGTAGAACAAGCCAGGATGAGAGACGCAGGGAATCGCGGCACTCAGGTGGGCCTGGACAAGCTCCTCAGTGCTTCGGCATATAATACCCTCGTTACCTCTGGCAAAGAAACGAAGAAGACGCTACTCGCTTGACCGCACCATCTCAGTCGACACAAGAGAATATGAATACAACCAAGGTTTGTATCGTCTTCAAGGTCTGGGAGAAAGGAAATTGGAGGGATGTATTAGCTTCTCTGGTCGATCCGTCCGACCCATCTAACATCGAACGGGTGGCAAATAAATTCATAAAAAAGGTCAGACCTTTTGATATAAATCTACGCAGATTGACTCCACGGGACTGTTTTGAAGCCGCCACCGCGAACGGCAAGAACACAATTTACCTCATCCGGGAGGCGGACTTGAATATCATCAACGAAGTGGAGGCAAAGGCTTCTGACATTCGCCTCAATGCAATGCCTCGTCGAGAGCTTGGGCGTAAAAGGGAGGCAGTCGATGAGATATCTGAGCGACAGCACGTACGTAAAAAACAGCTGTTCTAGGTGTTGCAGTATAGACAATTCAATTTCCAAACTAATCCGTGCTCAAAGGATTGAGTGTTGGCCTAAAGTGACCTCCAAAATACCTCCTATTTTAGAATAGCGGTCGATCCCTTGTCTGCCAAATGACGTCGCATAGTCCTCTGCTGCAAGGTGAGCCAAGTCTCTATCTGACAAGCCCCCAATGTATTCTGCCGAGATGTTCTTGACCGGACCTTCGGGGCAGAGATAATAACGTTCTACAACTTGAATGACAACATTGTCAGTGAAGCGTTTTAATGCGACCTTGTAGTAAGATTTCAAGATATCGTGAACATCGTTGACGGCTTGATTCTCGTTGCTGAGATGAGCGGTGCTAGCGAGAGATTTCAAGTTGACGGTGATGACATGTCCGTCTTCGAGCCCGAGATTTTGAAGCCTTTTCAGAGCCCGATCCTGACGAGTCGCTGCAAGGGTGTCGGCGAAGTAATGGTTCACGGTTTGTAAGATACCCTCTCTCTCATCTGCGAGGATCGCGGCAAGCTGGGAGGCAGCATTCTGGGACGCTTTGCGGAAGGCCACATCGTTGCGACTTTCCATTTTATCGCGCAGCGTATCCTCGTAGAAGACATCTCGAAAGACCGTTTAATTGAAGCGGGAGATGATACTCTCAGTATCGGCAACGTGTCTTGTCGCGATTTCATTCCATTTCTTGGATTTCTGGCGAAACATGTTTTCGAGTACGGTAGGATTGACGGTTCCAGGCAACTCTGATCCACGCGACTCACGGTAGACTCGCCGGATCCAATGGTATATATTTTCTTCATCCTTGCGAACAAAGGTTGCAAATTCTCTATCAATCTCACCATCGACCAAGCGGAACATGCGGGTGTGGCCACGTTGAGTCATGCACTTGGCGAATATATCGTTATTCATGTGCAAATGCATTCGAAGCTTCCTGGGATCGTCCGACTCCCATGTACTGTCATAATTGCCTGTCAAGCTATCGGTAACACTCCTTTGATATCTCACAGCCAAGCGGGTCAGGAATTGGCGCTGGTCCATGGACGTCTGCCCGGACGGACCTAGAGAGTCAAGCTGAGTGCGTGCTTCAATAACCAGATTTCTGATGTCCTGAACCAACGCAGGAAATTCGCTGCGAATATGATCGTACAACAGCTTCCCAAGGAAATTTTTCAGTGCAGGGATGCCAACCCTGTCCTTAGAAAGACTGCTCCAGGGTGTTGTCTGGAAGAATTGCTTTTCCTTGAAATGGCGTTGCTCAATCGTAACACCTTGTTGGATTTTCTTGGTGGAACGATTTTTCACCGCAAACCATCCGTGATTGAGACGCTCTACCGCGTTTTTGGCGATGTTCAATACCTATAATGAAGGTCAGATGGTTTGGTATTTTTTATCTCCGCTTGTGCTTACCCCTTGCTCGTCACCCGGCTGTAAAGCGTCGCATTTGGTGATGATACCGACGGTGCGGAGGCCTTGCGGGTCGGCGCATCTCGCCATGCGAAAGACCTCTTGATTGGCCAAGTTATTGCGAGCGTCCATGGCAGCACTTGATATGTTCAGCAACGTTTCCAATACGTTTGGAAGCTTCTTACAGGATGATGGTACGCTGATCAGTCATGTAAGACTCGATTAGAGCTCGAATGATATCAAGATCTTCCATGGTCTGATACTTCGTCGGATCTACCAGATGTCAGTCTTCTCACGCCGTAGGTTCGCAGGAGCCATTACTGTGAAAAAGTCCGGGCACATCGACAACGCTCAGATGATGATGCTCTCGACCGCAAAGCTCGATCTTGAGAATGTCATCGGAGAACCGCTTCGTGAGATTCTCAATGCTCTTGTCCTTGACTGACGGTAGACCCATGTGAACAGCAGCCTATCGAAGTCAGCCCTGTCTTCAGATCTTCCTCGGGTCCTTATACATTGTCTAAGATGAGGGCAAATTCTTCGGGACTCAGCTCATGGCCTTCAATCCTTTTCTCGAATGCTAGAAGGTGCTGCTTCTGAGCTTCATCACCATTGGCGACTGGCCCAGGAATGATTGAGACTTTCACCGAAGCTTCATGACGCGGGCAGCGGCGAAGAACAATTTGGGTTGCGAAGCGGGTGCATAGATCGCTTGCGATTGGAAAGCTGAGGCCTGTGAGACCCTCGAGAAGCGAAGACTTTCCACTGGATTGGTCTCCAACCACGACGAGCTGGTTCGGTCATTAGCCACAATGTCAATGTTCATCTATGTTACCAACCTGTAGGAGAGATATGTCTTCGTTGACGCCAAGTTCTCTGAACTACAGAGCGTATTCATGTTCTTTATGAGAATTTGATTCCGTCCAAATCAACAATTGTCACAGCAACGTGATATCCATTCCCGGATAAAGGAATGCGTAGCAGAGCCGTGGAATGGGCTTTATAGATATCGAGAACTATGTGGCCTTTGACATAAAAGAACGGTCAATGACGATATCAATATTTACCTGAATCCAGATTCCACGGTCGCCTGCAACGTACTTCTTAAAGTGCAGGAGGCTTTCGGGCGCGAGCTACGCACATTCGGAATGGCGCGGCAACGAATGCTTGCCGCCAAAGACATGTCATCGCTCGAGCAGAGGCAGCGTGGCGAGGCCGGCATCGGAGTGGGGATTGACGTCTGACCATGCCGTTGGAGATCGAGTATTCCGATGTAAGAATCTACAATCTCCCGGAGAAAACTTGAATTATGATTGCGTGAGCAAGGGGGTGCCTACGACCTTTATCCATAAAGTGAAGCGGGGGAAGGAGTAAAAAGAAATAACATCCTGGAAATCGCTGGGAATGCTGCGGGAGAGAAGAAAAGAAACACTCTTAAGAAGTAGAGAGAAGAAGAGACCGCCAGCCTCACACCTCTCATAGACTTGACGGAAAATACTTTTCTCTGTCGAAACGATCGATGACAAAGCGAAGAAGCAGGCGATTATGAGAAAAGGTGGCTTGCTGGGTAGCTTCAGCTATCTCCCGTCCACGACCCTTCGTCAGATCAGCGTCCTGATTACTTGAAGTCGCGATGAAAGCCTAAAGCGAACCTTGTGCATTCCGACTGTTGGGTCTTCTGAGTAGGTATTCTGGGCTGACATAGATGGTCACGATCGAGCGGTGAAGATCGCTATCAGACATTAGCCTTTTATAGCATTCCTCCAATGGAATCGACGGACTGGAGAGATTGTCCTTCAGCAGTCCGATTGGATTGATCGGCTTTCCCCGAAGACATATCTGCTAGAGCCAGCTCCGAACACGGATCGTGGAAGGTTGACAGACATCGCATCACGGGCGAAACTGGACCCCGTTGGACTCAAATATCGTCCTCGGCCGGCGCCGGCGCCGGCGTCCACCGACGTAAGGCGTTCTCATGAAAGATATTTGGCCCCGATGAGTTACTTCTGAAGTTACATTGTTGCTGGTGAGCCAGCGGACATTCCAGTTATGCGGCCTATGGCGGCATGGTCTTTCGTCGGAAGTGTCGGTACCTAAGGCTCGGTTCATTGTGCGCTCTATCAATTACAATGGAAGCAACACAGTCCGTTCGTTGACTACAGAGCCTCTACGCTTCCTATCGCTCCCGATGTACCGCCTCCGGTTGGAGCTATCATCCGCTTTAATGAAGAATGCCACGCCCGGTCTTATTGACGCTGCTGACATTCTTCGGTACACAATATTGCTGTTTCTCCCTTCTCTTGAGACAGTGCCTAGGTAAGGGGCAGCAGTTTTGTTATTCCGGAGGATCGTTCTCTCCCACATAGATCGTGATACCGGCGCCTGATCTTGTCTCGATAGAGCGCATGTTGTAAGGGTTTTGCTGCCATCCCGAACCTGCAGTCAGAATTTTCGTTAACGACACCACAGCAGTGGACACTGACATCTTTAGCCTCTCATAAGGTAATACGCTCTCGACCTTCCAAAGTCCTCTGCTGTTTTTAGGAGCTCTTCGTATAGCACTGGTGGAAGCCCAATGGATACTCCCGAGGAAGACCTGGATACAACCACGTCTCTCGAATTTCTTCAGACCAAAGAGCAACGAGAAGTCCTTGACATTGTCGCCCAGCTGCACAAATGCGGTCTCGAAAGCATTCTCTCGCTTCCTCAGCTTGTGGTCTATTTGATCGCCATAAATGTCCCATCTTCTAAGTTGTCGCGGGCGATTGCAACCGGGTCTGCTTGATCTAGAAGCATAAATTGTATGATAGGATGTTCTTCTTTTATTGCGCACGATCTACGGGAAATTGTGTTTTTTGTTTCCCACTGCGTGTGGTTTGCTTAGACTCAGTGGTAATGGATTTGACCCAGACGCACTATGTTATGATCCGAGGTCATACTTTCTCGTCAACCATTATGACGTGGCGAGAGCTGTCTCATAGCTCCAAATGTTCCCACGACTAGAGCGCGTACGGATTTTAATCAGAAGAATCTATCTCGTTGGTTCAGCAAAGGTACTCACGGTATGGTTGGTGTTGGGGTCTTCCCTCTGGACTCTATCTATTAGCTCGCATGCCACACTCGGAAACGAAGCGAAGGGTCCAAAAGCAAGAGATTCGAAAGGCCTGGGATGTATATTTGGTTCAGATGTTCCCGTCGGGTACAACGTTTATGAGAAGGCAAATCGCGTTGGAGCCCAACAGAGCACCGTCAAAGACCACGCTCCAACACCAAAGAGAGCAGATCTCGTGCAAATGTCCCCTCATCTTCCACCAAAGACAGGCATGACTCGGATTTTGCTATCTGTCTCTGCTCTTGGGCAACGTATTTGGTCACAAGCGCTCTCAGTCTATCCATACGCTTCTGGGTTGGAGTAGTTTGGTAAGTATATTTGACCAGCTCAATGACATCACCATAGCGCTCTTTATATGGTTTTTACCCGCATAGCGTTGCGTGGAGCTTGTGAAGTGTGAGCGTCTGGAGTGATTCGATACCCCACTTCTCAGCAAATACGTAGAGCTGAGCGTGGCCTAGAAAGACAGGTGAATAGTCTTCAACTGAGCTTTTATTGGGCCGTATCGTGCACATAGTCGAGAACTTGGGAAGGGATGGAACTGGGTACGTGAGATCATCGAACTCAGATCGTTCTGACCAAAGGTCATTCTTCCTTGCCGGTTTCCTCGTCGTCCAGAAGCTTTGGCAACCCCAATTGTCTTCCAAGGACTCCTCCGCTACTACATCTGGCTGTGGCTCGGGCGACGGTGTGGATTCTTCGGCGGAAGTGGTAGATTCTGCGACAATGTTACACGGATCTAATCATCTGGATTTCTTTGAGCCTGTCGTAACCAGCGACCGGAAATGGGTATCTCTTACGAATCGTATGTTATTGATGGTAACGCTGTTGACTATGCGCGTCTGATGAGAAGTGTAGTATAGTTGGCGGGCCGGTTTTCCAATTCCTTGTCGGCAACCACCAAAAAGCCATGACCATTCATACCCTGCTTGCCGCCGAGCAGTCTGCTTCCCTGCGTACCTTAGTCAATGGGTCGATGAAAGAAGCCCAGGCTGGGACAGTCAACTGGGAAGATGTAGATGAGGAGACATTTGCGCGCTGGGCGCAGTTTGTGTACACTGGGGACTATCCCCCCGTACCGTCGAAGCTGGCGAAACCACGCTAGCTACCTTTCGGCCTAAGGGCCGTTCCGCTCCCAAATACGGGCAGAAATTTGGTACCCGTCGGCCATCCACCAAAGAAGTCTCTTTCCTTGTTTGATCTCTCTTCAGTGAGCAGAAGAATCAGCCATTCGGAATGATGTATGTTTGGGTCAGAACCTTCCCGTTCTTTATGTCAGTCTCGATAGACGATACTTCACTGTCTCGTATATGACCAAACGTTCTACAGGCGATGCAACGCTTGCGATCTAATCAAAAGTCTAATACAGATAAAATACAGCGCTGAAGACATACGAGCAGCCTTAAGTATCTCTACTAACGGCTCAGAGGGAGCCTTCTCTTTGTTGTCTCGCCACTGCTTCACGCTTTTCATGTATCTTATGATGTGACCAGCTAGAGAACGGAATTTTAAGCTATCTTCACAGTAAGTCAGTCACACCTCCTATTACTACAGAACCTTCAACTGCACCCTCCCTCCCTCACCAACCCACCAACCCACCCAAAATGCCACCCCAGCGTCCCCTACCTCACCACTACCACCTCCTCCTCCGGTCCACCACCGCATCCTCACCACACCGGCGCCCCATCTACAAGAAGGATGGGAGAACAAGTGGGTGTATGGGGTCTAGGGCAGTCTTGCGTTTGGGGTGGTTACGTATGCTGACAGACTGCGTCGATCCAGATATAAAGAGATTAAGCTTGCTTCCTTAACTCGTAAGAGCACAAGAGATCCATAGGAGGAGAAGGAGGCGGAGGCGGAGGTGGACGATGAAAAAGAGGGATCCGATACCAATCTGGCTGCGACGTCCCTTGCTATCCACTCTTAACATCGCTTCCCGGAGAACTTGATTCACAGAACTCCCTATCGGAGTGCAATATGAGCAGCCGCATGAGCACCATTCAACATCATCTTATCTGCGAGCGCCGACCTCTGCTCCGAGACCTGCTGTTAGCTCCAGAATAGCTCTTCTTGGGGCGAATTTTTAGATCAGGATTAGAAGAACGCTTCGCTGGTTCTCTTTTCAGGCGCTTATTGGAAAGGCTGGAACCTCGACCCACGTCCTGGGAAAGCTCGTCCGCCGATGTTTCAGATTCTAGTGGATTCGGCTCGATGGTGAATTGAGACATGCTGTGGCTGGAAGACTCCAAGGTGGACGTTTCCTTGGACATGCCTGTGACCCTGCCATTCGCAGCCGCTATTATCTCGTCTCGTTGTATTTTTGCCCAGTCTCTTGCGTTTCTGAATGCGCTTGTGCCATCCCGACATTGTGCAGCAGAGCCAGTCAAGGCCCAGCCTCCTAGTTGAGTCATGTGGTACTCAGATGAGTCGTTAGGATCGGTCGATTGGGTCGGATGAACCGTATACATTTTGAGGGTTCCGTCATGGAGAGTCGATGTGATCGTGTACGCGTTGTTATCGTATACTGGAGTAGGGTCCGCTTCGAAGGACTGAAGCTTATGAACGGCACGGGCACCCAATGCGCCATCGAAACAAGCTTGTCGTTTGGCCACAGCCGCGCTCCCGTCGGGACCCTTCGCCTCAGTGAAGAAATTGGGCAATGCTGGGGCTTGCAACTGTGTGGCCGGTGTAATGTAGGATCCTAGCTCTTCGCGAATACGTAGTTTTATTTGTGCAGGCCGTACGCCGTCATGGAAGTCGGGTTTGGCGTCAACCAAGTTACCGTGGGTGAGTGGCTTGAGATTTCCAAACACGAGGTTCTTGGCGAATGGGATGGGCGCATTTCCCTGAATTAGTGGGAGAACATCACTCATCACAGCGTCCTCATTCAAAGCCCGTGAATTGTTCTGCTTGAAGGTAGCCCCGTAGTTACCCTTTAAGCGAGTAGACTTCTGTTGTTTACGTCGGTTGAGTTCTATGAGTTCAGAGTTAGTGACACCCTGGATTATAGACTCCGCCATTGCTCGGATGGCCGCTTTGCCTACTTTCTGAAGCACTTGATTGAGATCGGGTCATTGAGTATGGCATGCGCCCTTAGTCACATGCTGTAGAATCTGCTGTATCTGTATAGAGTTGGCTGGCGTCAAGGCGACGTGGAAGTTACCGTTGGGGCCGGTGGAGGTAATTGTAGCTTCAGGAGGTGTAGTAGGACGGATCTTAATATTGTACTGCTGTGAGGCCTGAGTCGTAGAAAATTGCTGGAGGACTAATTCTGGACTGAATGGTAAAAGTCCTGATGCGGCCCATGCTTTCTTTATATTTATTGGTGTTATCGCCTCGTATCGGGCTAATTGATAGATTTTCAGAAAGTCGACTTTGTCGATGTGGTAGCTACCTCGTAGGCGTGTGATTCGCTGAACGTGAGACTTGTAGGCAGTCGCTAAGGGCGAGAAAATACCGACATCTAATGGCTGGAGCAGATGTGTTGTATGTGGCGGTAGGCATAGAAGAATGATCTTATGGTCCACGCAGTACTGAATTGCTGCAGTCGTGATATGAGAAGCGTGGCCATCGACCAATAGCATTCTATACTCGCCTTTCTGACAGGATTTTGTCTCTTGACCGAAACCTTTCTGAAGCCATTCGTAACCAATAGAATTATCGGTCCAGCCATTCTCACTAATAGTAATTTCGCCTGATTTCAGAGCTTCCTTCCAAGCTTTTTGGATCAATTTGCCTTTGAAAATGATCCATGGGGGCAAAGATCTTCCATCCATTGATACACATTCAATAAGCGAGACCCATTCACGGTTCCTACATTGTGTCATATAAGCTTTCTTTTTATCATACTTGGAGACCATGACTTTGTACTTGGCGATGACCCCCTGCATAAAGCCCTTTTCATCCATGTTGTAGATATCTCTTTCGTCCACTTCATACGTTGTTTTGGTTTGTAGATAGAGGTTAAACCAGCCTGATAGGATTTCGGGATTTTGAGCCATAGCTCGTTCCTTGTCTAATGGCGGGATGTAGGCTGCCTTTACCTCTAGGTACCGGGTCATGAATTTTTGAGGCCAATTAGGTCCAATAGGCTTCTTATCACCCTTTGGAAGAAGGATTTCGTTGGCCATAGATCGTACTTGCTGTACCCTTGCTGGCCAACCCCATGCTTGGAGACGGAGAACCCAGGCTAAAAGAGCTGCTTCTTCTCCAGAACTGAGTCGTTGTTGCTGTTTTGCTGCCTTTGTTATGGACAAAATCCGATTGCCTGTGCCGCCGGCCTCTAACCAGGCTGTATAAGCTAGCTCTATGCGATCCTCCCTGGATAATTCAGCCTCCCATGAAGGAGGAAGAGGCTCTGGAAGTATAGGAGACATAATGAACGAATAGGACGATTTGTAGCATAAGAAAGGTGTCATGGACTGGATTTCAAGTATGCGCCCCAGAGCTATAGGGTACTAACCCTATAAGGCTGGACGGTTACTAGGTGTGGACGGTTACTAGGTGAACCCTTCTACTACTCACAGCGAAACTGCCGTGTAAAACGGCTTTTCCTTCTAGTCCCCCGTTTTCAAGGTCTTTAAGCCGGAGGTCTTACCGCGCTGTCGCTTAAGCCTTCAATAATCGCTTCGTTGCTCACAGTCTCCCCAAATAACTTGTGCATTTCATGCCCGAAGCTTGTCATGCATCGGGATGGCATGCATCCGAATGACACGCATAACAATGACCTACATCTGTTATCAGCCATCAGGGCCGTCCGTTCAATTCGATATGCCTATGGTAGATTCTTGGGGGTGTTAGATTGGGTCACCATTAGTTACCATGAAAGGTATGCCCATGCAATACTGTAATCTTATTACTTAGTACATGGGCCCGGACATTACAATCTGTCAATGTGTAGGTCAACATCAAAGGGTAATCTGCTGGGCCAGACGGGCTTCGCTTCGAAGCCGCTATCTTAAGGTCACCCGAGCCCCGCACTAAGAACCTAAGCTTCCAGAGCTTTCTTCCGTCATCGCATTTTGTGACCACGATGTAAGTAGACGACGGCTTGACAATACGATAAACAGTACCAAAAGAGGACATAGCCTGTCGTTCCTTCGCAAGATTAGTCTCGATTGACTACCACCCCAATTGATACTGGGTAAGCTAGTATAGGCAACTCGTGTCTGCCATCACAAGTGAGCAGTATCCCTAACCTTGTGAATGGCCAACTAAGATGCCGAAGCCATCACACTAGCAAATTCCAACGCGAAATTTGAGGAGATACTTATCATGGCCACGGTAAGACCGATCGAAATCTCAAACTGATTCGGGTGACTGATTAATGCCTTTCCCCCAGGGAGATGATGCACTCCTAGGTAAACCAGAATCAATTCCTGGTGAACAATTTTCGGCCTCAAAAGTAGGGGGCAAATTCATCTATGTCGCAAAGGTTATGACCCTAAGAATTTATAAAGACCCTGGCGGCGAGACCACATTTAAAGAACATAATCTCGGAGATTTCAAGAAGCAGGTTGATATAGGACACGGGTGTGAAGTGTTTGGGGGCGAGGGCGTGATATTCACGACAACGTGAGGGTTTCCAGCGCAAGATCGCGTCGCATTTGAAAGGCAGCGTTGCGCTGGATCCTAATGTTGATGGACGCGTCTTGTTGCTCGTCGTCAGATATGAATATGGTCACACATGAGGAAGACAGAGCTCCGCGCTGCCTGTCTATTCCCAGTTGCCGACTATGCATAACTGCGTTTAGTAGTCCATCGTTGATTAGTGGAATCTTATCAAATGGTATATTCGAAAATCCATAATGATTCACTGAAACCTGATGGGAGTCTGAAGTATGTGAGCTTGGCGGAGCCAGAGGGGTTATGCTTTCCCACTCACTTGGAATTATGCCTGCCACAGGCAATTCAGGCTCACTGGCCATAATTGAATTCGAAGTCGAGCGCAATGCTGGAAAGGTCAATTTTGCCCGGCTGCTGATAGGTATAACAGTCCTCACCTGCGATACTCTTTCTGAAAGCAGCGCATTCCACCAGAGGTTGTTCGTTCTCCCAATTCTCAAGTATCTTAAGTAGTGCTGGCAAATACTCCTGCCGGGGCGTCGACACATTCCTCAGAACATATGATAACTTGGTTGCCGAAAGTCTTTGAGCCCAGTCGGAGGTGGTCAAAGCACCAGCCAAAACCATAGCTATAGCGCATCCCAATTCTTGAATCTTGAGAGCTCTTTCGAGTTGTCTGCTCTTTTGCAAGTGCTGGCCCGGAGCCTCTGATTCTCTAGCTGGAATGCTGACATAGATAGCTTCAAACGATTTCCTGAATGACGATACCAATCGGAATTGGCCTTGCGAAAGCTTTTCCGACACCGTTTTCGCTTTGTCTAGAATAGGCCTGCAATCACGCTCGAGAAACTCTGTATGCTTTGGCTTCAACAGTCGCCAAATTTGCCGAACAGATACTGCTTAATTTCTTTAGGGCATCGACCTCACCATCTGGGTCTGCTAGGGCGTATCTGGAAAGCAGCTTGCTGTGCTGCTCAGCGACACGGATCAGTTCCGGTGGTATCATGTTCAGTAGCGAGAATTTTCTATGAGACCTTGAAGTTTCACGGAATAAAGAATTCACAAGGATCTTTGATTTAATCACTTTTGGTATTCTATGTGCTTCCATCGGTTCATCTGGTATCATCATGTGATAGGTTAATATTCTGAGCTACCCCAGCCCGCTCTGATTGTCTAGCGCACTGCCTGTCCCCTGTCGGGCCCCCCACTGCCAATCTCGGGATTTGGTTCTGCACTAGCTAATTTCTGTGTCTCCACGCTCTCGGATGCATACAAGATCCCCCGAATGAGCCTTTTCCACATACAGACCCGGTCATCCCGTACTCTGACGCTCACCATCTGATTTGGCTCAATGTGTTTAAAGACACACCGTTGCAGAGGAAACGAAAGAGTCTTTATTATCGAACGTCTGGATCGGCGATGGTACTCTCTCACAATTCCATCATTTTGATGATCCTGCAACCGATGGTCTAGCTGATGACCCTGCCGATGACCCAGAGGCTATCACGCGAGCGACAGCCTTATCCTCAAACCATATCACCGGTCCCTCGGGTGCTTCTCCTCCGGCATCAATGAGTATTGTGCCCTTCGCAGGAATGATTGGTTGCTCTTGACAGCGTATTAGTCATCCGAAACGACGCCGGGCGCTTCCCTTCCACTTCAAATTCATCAAGCCAGCATTCTCTTCTCGTGCCAATCCAGCGATTAGGTTTGCCAGGAATTCCATGAAGCCTACTAAAACTTAGCTAGCCGCATTAAGGCATAAGATTCGGTACAGCCTAGGCCTGTCGCCTCCTGCTTCTACAAGATTCACTTTGAAAAGCGGAGCAAAATTATAGGCCGGATTCGCTCTCGTATAATGGCACTGTCGATAGTCATGACCAAGGACCTCGAAAGGCAATATCGCGACTCCTTAATGCTTAAGAGGGCCACGAAGTCGCACTTGATCTTCGGTTGAAGAGGAGTGGAGATATAGCTTCTGAGCTATTGACGCTTCGCAAACGCGTCCGAGATGGCAACTTCAACTACGAATACTACCGTGCGCTATCACGACTTGTCATCAAACAAGCCCCCGATGTCGACATCTGGAATGCCGTTCTCAACCTCATTATCACAGTCTCCCGAACCAACCCTCCTACAAGCGTTCCTGTCTCCTTCGATGGCACTTCTATTACGCATTCGTCTTCCTCGCAGCAACGAGGTGAACAAACCCAGAAACTGGTGGAAGGAAGGATCTTCGAAGAAATAAGCGAATGCACATATCAGAATGTCGACGGCTTCTTCTCAAAATATTTCGAGGGAAAGCGTTGGACCGAGCGTACGAAGGAAATCTATCAAGCCGTGCAAGATCGACATGTGGATGAACGATGGACTGATTTCCCTCAGTCACCGGTACAAAATACTGTCTGTAAATGGTGGTTTGATTTTCAAGACGAGTTCCTATCGAGTGAGCGGGGCGTTACTACACGAGCATCACCAAAGATCTGACGGGCTCTGAAGCTAAACGTCAAATCGATCTGTTTGTCAAGCCCAACAACGAAAAGCTGTCGAAGGTAGTACGTGATTGGAAGGACGTTGAAGTGATCGGTGAGCTCAAGGAGTCGGACGAGATCAAATTGGTAGGTACGTCCGCGATGTGTCCTCCAGTCAGCCGACCCGCCGATACGTCCACGCCTTTACTCTCTGTGGGAATGAGATGCGGGCGTGGGTGTTCGATCGTTCTGGTCCTTACAGCTCAACTATTTTCGATATCCATGAGGAGCCAGAGCTTTTTATCCGTACGATTGCAGCATATGTAATGATGAGCGACGAAGAGTTGGGCCTTGACACTTTCATCGAGCGAGATGATGGCGATCAGTTCATAACCATTGTGGAAGATGCGACAGGCAAGGAGAGAAGATTGCAGTTGCAGTCGGTTCCCATTGCCTATCAACGGGCGACTGTGTCTCGCGGCACGTCTTGCTTTCGTGCCAGAACTCTCAACTCCAAGGATTTGCGGTATGTCGTCAAATTCTCCTGGGTCTCTGATAAGCGACGACCGGAAGCCGATCTCCTCAGATTAGCACGCGAAAGAGGAGTAAAAGGGGTCGCCAAACTCTTTGGTCACTATCACGTCACCAGTATTGCGGACATGCGCGAGGGGCTGAAGTTTGGGAAGCCTCACCCTTTTCGGAATACCACGTTGAGTCCTCCATCCTCCTTTTCGCAATCTCAGTCACTCCTCTCTCAATCATTCGGCCAGCTTCCCGGCTTGAAGAGCCACCGAAGAAACGAAAGTCTGTTGACGCTGGAAGGAGCCCATCCAAGAGATCAAGGTCCAACAGCCAGAGCCCTGATAAAGCCAAGAGGAAGAATGAGGTATACAGCCAAACGACAAGTCTTTATACCCATGATGAGAGCTCGTTTGACAACCGCATTCTTCGTTGCTTGGTGATCTCGCCGGCCGGTCGGGCGATTCGTGATTTTCGGTCAATCTTAGAGCTGCTGGAGGTCCTTCGCGACGCAATCAAGGCGCACAGGTCTCTGTATACAAGTGGCAATATATTGCACAGGGACATCTCCGAGAATAACATTATAATAACAGATCCAGAGGAAGCTGATGGCTTTTCGGGCATGTTGATCGATGAGGATCTTGCCAAGGAGATTGGTAGCGGGCGGAGCGGCCAGGCACAATGGAGTTCATGGCGATTGAAGTGTTACGCCGTGTTGCTCACACCTATCGGCATGACCTCGAATCATTTTTCTACGTACTTCTGTGGATCTGTGCTCGCCGCGCATGGGAAAAATATGAGTCCTGGTTTGATCAGCCACTCAAACAAAGTAGATTGACGAAGTGGTATAGGGGCAGCTACGATGACATTGCGGACGCGAAAGAACATCATATGGGTGTTAGTGGGTTCAAAGCCATTTTGGAGGAATTCCCGTAGGCACTCAATCGCGTCAAGCCTTTGTGTAGAGAGATAAGGGGTATTCTCTTTCCTCTTCTTAAGGATGGAGTGTTGCACATCGGAACCCCGGAAAATACAAGGGAATTGTACGATCCAATCATCAGGGCCTTTGAAAATACCATAGCTGAAGAAAGAGCGAGGGAAAAGTGAGGTCGTTCAGGCAGCTTCGCAGATGCATCCGAGCACAGGAAGCAGGTCCATGATGCGCTGAGAGAAGAACTCCTCCCAACCCTTCGAATCGATATCCCTGACTTCATCCCCGCCGTCTTCGGATATATCCCGCGACTCGACGAGCTAGCAGAGACCGTGTTCGATCGATGTCAAGAGGAAGATACCCGGCTCTACACCAAAGGCAGCGGTTGGACTGAGTGGCCCCCGAGTGCCAAGGTAAACCTCGTCCTGGGGTGGCTGCAGGACCTTATGAAGCTTTTTATGGCATGGACCACTGAGCGTGGCGAGTGTATTACAGCTGGACGGCAGATCTGGATCCTCCTCGTTCAACATCAACGAGGACGGATTCAAATTTATTCATGTCATGCTTGGCTACTGCTTTATAAACGACACGTAGCTGGGTCTTGACCCCACGATTCAGCGATCAAACGGCAACTGTTACGTAGAGATCACTCGAGATGATCAGATGGAGCGACTTGTTCTAACGAAGCTCATTAAAAAGCAAGCGGTGATTATTGGCCGGGCGACGTCTGGTTGGAAAGCGTACCGTGAAGGAGACGAATCGAAGGAACCTCTTATCGTCAAAGATTCATGGCAGTATGAGGAACGACCTGAAGAGGGGGAACTCGTCAAGGAGGCAACGGATTGAGGCGTGCAAAACATCGCTCGCTACTATCATCACGAGACGGTGCAGATTGGGGGGGAGAACGATGACACTATCAAGAATGTACGGAGAGGGGTCATGAAAGCATGCGGTCGGGCTACATTCAGATAAAAATCCTTTACCGGGGCTGAATCATCTGCCTGGGAGGCTTTGGGTAGAGCTGTGGCAGGGCAAGCTCAAAGTCGAAGTCTATCACGCAAGCGATCGTCAATTTCGGCCCAGATGACGCCGCCACCTAATAAGAGGTCTTGCTCAAGCCGTCGATCAAGGGATCCAGTGACGCCTACCCACAACCATATTCGTCGACGTGTCATCACTCGCGATGCTGGGAAGACCATCCAGACAGCGATTTCCCTGGTGGCCGTCCTGAACGGTTTGATTGGAGCCATCAATGGTACATAGCGCATCTTGAACACCGCAAAGCTCGCTAATGGGTTCCGGGGCATGAATCTCTGTTGGACACGGGCATCCTCCATCGTGACATCTCGATTGGAAATATTATGCTTACCGAGCAAGCCGACAAAGGCTTTCTCATCGAGTTCGACCTTGCAATCAAGACAGGCGATATCGGAGCGTCTGGAGCGCCGAGCAAGACTGGTACGAAGGTCTTTATGGCTATCTGTGCACTACTTGGTGAAGATCACACCTTCATGGACGATCTCGAGGCGATCTCTTGGACTTTGTTCTGGATCTGCATTCATTGGAACGGGCCTAGCAAGAAAGCCAGAAATCAGATTTCGAAGAATGGAATCATCTATCCACTACGAGACTCGCAAGAGACAAAGCTGGGCTAGTGTCAAAAAAAAGAGATTTTGACTCGACTATTGAGAGCAGTTTCAGTGACTGCTGTCAAATATTGATCCCCTGTATGAGAGAGCTGCGCAGGGTTGTTTTTCCCGGCGGTAGCAGATGGGATAGGGAGGACCGAGAGCAGTACTTGAAAAGGCGAGAGACGATCGAAAGGTCCTGGCTATAATGTGATGCTAAGACTCCGTACAAATACCATTTGAATTCTATGAATTTGTATCTCAAGAGGCTATCTTGCTGCTTCAGTCAAGTGAAGAAGACCGTCTTTAGTATTTAACAGACTTAGAACTTGCCACAACATGGTACAAAGAGTCACCAAAAGCACGAAGTATGGCAGGCACAAATTTTTCCATGGCTATCGATGCACTTCTTGGTGAACAGCACAATCTTAAACATGATCTTGAGTCGTTCTTCTGGGGTTTGTTCTGGATCTGCATCCATTGGAACGGGCCCGGCGAAAAAAGGAGAGAATCAAAGTTTGAGCACTGGAATTTTTTATCTACTGAGAAACTTGCAAGAGGGAAGACAGCTCAAGTATCGAAACGTCTGTTTAGCATGATGACTGATGAATTCACTCCCTATTGCAAGCAATTGATCAATTGTATTAGAGAGCTGCGTAAAGTTGTTCTCCCGGTGGGTATCGCTATGTTGGAGGGGATGTTTAAAATTCCAGCAACATCTCAGTGGTTCAAGGATACAGTTGTCCACGGAAGGCAATACACAATACAAACTAGCACAGAGCATGTGACATTTCGTGTTTATCAGCCGCTTGAATGGGTCAGCATTGGCAAGTCATCGCTTTCACCCAACGGGAGAAGCTTGGATTCTCTGGTAAGCTTGGAGAGGTCCTTTTCGATGGATCGCCGTCGTGTCTCGTGCTGCCTCTTGCGGCTCCCATTCTACCCCAAGGGCTCGGTCTGACCCAGGCTTCCGACACAACCTCTTCAGTTCTAATGTAAGTTTTCCGACTGTTACCATCAGGTGTGCTTGTTCTGGTAGTTGATGTAGCGGGAAACATAGTCTAGGAAGAGCTGAGTACCTCCAAGAGAACGATATTCTATCGCAGGAAGAACAGGAAGAGGACCTTATACCTATAGAGTCTCATATTATCAAGCGCAAGCGAGGTAATGGTCCGATTCTACCGAGCGAGAGTAGAAGAGTTGTAAACTACCTCTGGATGATATTAACGTCTTGCCTTTGATTAAGAGCATATGCGGATTTTCGAGGCTCCCAATCGAACTGCTTGATATAATCTTTCAAAAGATTGATATCGAGCATGTTTTCGTCCTCGGGCTCCAGACTCAACATTGCTGGAACGTTGCTCGAAGGCATGTTCAGGCTTACTGTGCGTCTTCCTGCGGGCCCGGGCTGGGAAAGGGATCATCTGCGTGGGAGAACACTTGGAGCCTACAGACTACCCCCAAACATGCTCACCGAGAGCGAGAAAGAAGAACTGCAGAAAGGATTGAAAGAAAGTGAAATTTGGGACGACGTTTCGCCAGACGATGGCTCCACAGACTTTATTTCCAGCCCAATCAAGTTATATTCCCTTGCCGATGCGTGGTACCAGCAATTTCGAGAGTGGCAATACTCGCTATTTGATCGTCTGATAGGAGGAGCCGTGTTGCTTGACGAATTGCGTCGCTACAAATTGTCCGATTTCTTTCCTGCAGATCAACCGTGGATCCTTCGAAATCCGACGACGCAGGAGTACGTCCGCTCTGAAGCAATCGCGATCAAGCCTGAAATATTGATGGCCCCAACGTTGACGTTTTGGGCTTTGGCGAAGTCGTCTGGTCACGTATTTGCTGATCTACGGAAACAGACTGCTCGATGGATTACACAGATAATGTACACCGCGGCTTATGGGCTGGGCACCGTTTCGATATAACGACTCTTGACAGACATAAGCAAGGCTCCTTAGAGGGGACCGAATGGAAAAACGTAAGCGAGGAAGTCACAATAAGCCAATACGTGACATCCAAGAGTTTAGGACGGATATTGCCAATAACAGAGAATCCTTGGATGATGTGACAAACTTTTGTTTCACGGCTTACTGTAAGCCGTTGATTCCTTGCGTGAGAGGGCTGCATGAGGTTATGTTACCAGGGGGTTCACCATGGTCGAAGGAGGATCGCTAGCTTTACTCCCAAGTTGTGGCGGTACTCGAAACGGCAAGACTGGATTTGAGATAATAGTTATAGTACTATACTAAGAGAAAGAGGAACTCGATGGCCGGAGAGAAGTATTGAACACTCCTCCCTGGTTATGCGATGTCGGCATACTATGGCTCAATGAAATTGCCTCGAAAGAGGACGAAACCTGTCAACTCCTTGCCATCGAGAGCTTCCAAAGCATATTGACGTCCCTCGCCTTTGCCCAATCACTCGTAGTTCGTCCCGTCATATCCCTGATTGTTACATCTGCGGCCACGTCTAGCTTTGTCACTCTCCCGTAGTTCCGTTAAGCAGCGTAGTGTAGCGGCGTGCATCACCGCTCATCCGCCAAGTTCACTTCGGCTCCTCTGCCAACCAGTAAGCTGACTATCTGTTTATTGCGCCGTTCCACCGCTATGTGTGTTGCAGATTTCCCTTCGCGATCCCAAGCAGATAACTCAGATCCATGGTCCAGAAGTAAGGCTACCGTCTCCGTCAACCTGCTCTCCACCGCCAAATGAAGCAACGTGTGGCCCCACTCATGTACGTTGGACAGAACCGCCCCACGTGAAAGAAGCTCCGCTATGGTCTCGGGATGGCCCCCTTTCGACGCCTAATATAACGCCGTCCGTTGGTATCGATCCTGCTCCGATACGGAAGCTCCATGTACTAAAAGCGAGCGTACTATCTCTTGATGGCCTGCCTTTGCTGCTGCCAGTAGCGGGGTCCAGTCAGCAAAGCCCCGGGGGGAGGGCTGGATGCCCTGTTGAAGTAGGCTGGTGACTTTGCTCAGATCGCCATCGGTCGAAGCACATTCGAGGACAATTTCGTCGTCTAAAGCCAACATGGACGTTCGGCAAGAAACAGGCTTCATGCGTCCAATGTGGACATTCGCAACGCAGTTTCACGACGTCCTGCCCAATCTCCCAGTTCTCCATACAAAGGTAACATGGTTTCGCAGCCACGCCTTCATCGACGGTCTTCCGGTACAGGGCAGTGTCGGACAAGGTAGTGATAGTGTCCCTGTACACTCCTGGTGATGCACTAGGGTCAAAGATCATGGCTGCCATTTTAATAAGAGATCCGAAGCGGACCTATCAGTGATCGATAGCTAGGCAAAAATCCGAGCGAGGTGTGGTCGTGCTTCCAGAACTTGGGTAGTAATCGAGCCGCTAACCCGAATGGGCTTAGCCTCATCAAGTAGAAGTGAACATGATCCGCTATTTCTCTCTTAACATCCGCAGCCTCTTTGGTCAACAGGATATGCGTTTCTTTTCAATGCGTAGCACAGATTGATTCTCCACAGCTCTACGAGACCGGCGAGATCCCATCTGGTTGGCTGTTGTCCAACCAAATAAGATGCATGATGAAAAGTGGGCAGTCTGTGCTGGCTCTGCATCGCAAGGCAACCAATCATGTTTCCATTTCGAGCCTTACTGCAGCACAAAAAGATCCTTGAGAGCTTCCCACCAACTTTTCTAGCCCTCTTTATGATTTATGTTTCCACTGGAGAAGTATACGTACTGTTGAACAACGTGTTGGCAACGTGATTATGGCTATATGAATAGTACTCTAGGGAGGTAAGAACAAGGAGTTGAAAACTCTGTCCACATGGACCATGCCAAGACACTAGCATGGATGGGGCTAGAT
>JAABUX010002316.1_pt1 | contig 27192 bp, 24 predicted proteins | sample 5561851 | NCBI WGS metagenome assembly JAABUX01 (sample SAMN10711883, study PRJNA513361) | rock metagenome | isolation source: Antarctica rocks | place: Antarctica: Victoria Land, Richard Nunatak red sandstone | collected 2016-01-03 | reverse complement strand
GCCGCTTTCCGGACCGTCGTCAGCACCGCAAAGGCCAACCAAGCCCCGGTGCTCGACGTCCTGCGCTTCGTCCTCTCCGCCCCGTCAGCCGAAAAGACCATCGCCTACCCGGGGTGAGCAATTACTCCATGGCGCGCCGTGCCTCTTGCATCGCGGGCGTCTCCTGATCGGCTGCCAGGTCCAACAGGTCAATTGCTTGCATATCGCGCCGCCTCCTGCCCGGCGATGCGGCCGAACACCGTGCCGATGGCCATGCCGAACCCCGCCAAGTAACCGCGCCCCAAGATGCTGCCCGCCATGATCTCCCCCGAGGCAAACAGGTTGCCCGCCGGCCGCCCGTCCTCCATGACCACCTGCGCCCGCTCGTTCACCCGCACGCCCAGGTAGGTGAACGTGATGCCCGGCCGCAGCGGATAGCCGATGAACGGCGGCTCGGTGATCGGCCGCGCCCAGTTGGTCTTGGGCGGGTCCAGGCCCTCTGTGTGCACGCCATCCAGCCGGCTGCTGTCGAAGGCGCCGGGCTGGCAGGCGGCGTTGAAGGCGTCCACCGTGGCCGTCACCGCCGCCGGGTCGAGGCCGAGCTTGGCCGCAAGCTCCCCCACCGTGGCGGCCTTGATGGCGGGGAACACGCTGGGCATGAACAGCCGCTCGCTGCGGCTGTCGATGAGGCTGTAGGCCACCTGGTCCGGCTGCTGCGCCACTAGGCGGCCCCAGATGGCATACCGCTTGGGCCACACGTCCTGGCCCTCGTCATAGAAGCGCTGGCCGTGCCGGTTCACCACCACCGAGAACGGCACGCAGTCCAGGCGCGTCACAATGCCGCCGTCGAACTTGGGGGAGCGGCCGTCGATTGCGACGGCGTGGCACTGCTTGGGGTCCCCCACCGAGGCGACGCCCTGGGCCAGCAGGTTCTTCAGCACGCGCCCGGTGGCGTAGGGAGTGCCGCGGATCAGGAAGTTCTCGGCCGCCTCGCCCCAGGCCTCCTTCAGCCAGGCGATGTTGGCCTGGTATCCGCCGGAGGACACCACCACGACCTTGGCACGGACCTGCAAGGGAAAGCCTTTGCTGGTCACGGTCAGGTGGCGGACGAAGCCGTCGTCGAGGTCGAGGCTTTCCACCTCGGTGTCATACAGCACCTTGACGCCCAGGCGTTCGGCCGTCGCGTAGTAGGCGTTCACCAGCGCCTTGCCGCCGCCGAGGAAGAAGGCGTTGGTGCGCGACAGGTTCAGCGTGCCGGTCAGCGACGGCTGGAAACGAACGCCGCAGCGGGCCATGAACGGCAGGGCGTCCTGCGTGGCGCGGATGGTCAGGCGGGCCAGGTGCTCGTCGGTCTGGCCGCCGGTGACGCGCAGCAGGTCGTCCCAGTACTCGTCCTCCAGGTAGCTCTCGGTCAGCACGTCAGTGGGAGCGGCATGCATCGCGCGCAGGTTGCGGGTGTGGCGGCTGTTGCCGCCGCGCATGGCCCTCGGCGCGTGCTCCAAGATCAGAACGGAGGCGCCGGCCTCCCGGGCCGTGATCGCCGCCGTCAGCGCGGCATTGCCGCCGCCGACAATGACGACGTCATGGGAGAGCACGGGGTCGGCCAACCTCACTCCTTCCTGGATCGTTGCATCGACTTGAATACAACCTCATGCGCTGCCCAAGCCCATGTCAAGCAGACGGCCTCTCGGTCGCAATGCCGGAACCCCGGCGCAGAGCCAGCCTCTAGCCTGCCGCCCGCTGCCTGCCTTGGACCCTTGACGGCAGGATGAAGCCCTCGATGGCCCTGACGAACCCCGGCGTGTCCTGCAGTTGCGGGACATGCGCCAGGCCCGGCATCTCGACCAGGTCCGCGTCCGGCAGCAGGCCAGCCAACTCCCGCGCCATGGCGGGCGGCGTCGCCTCGTCCTCGGCGCCGACCAGGACCAGCACGGGCAGGGAGAGCCGGCCCACCTGGCCCCGCAGGTCGAGCGTCGCCAGCGCCGTGCAAGCGGCCGTGAACACCGCCGGGTCGGTCGCCAGGAAGCGCGTGCGCCGTTCGGCCATCAGCTCCGGGTGGTTGGCCTGGAAGCCCGGCGCGAACAGCCGGCGCATGGCGGTGTCGGCGATGGCGCCCAAGCCCAGGGCGCCGGCCGCGGTCGCCATGCCGGTGAAGGCGGCGCGGCCCGGCTCCGAAAATGCCGCCCCCGTCCCGGCCAGCACCAGCCGGCTGACCAGGTCCGGATGCCGCAGCGCCAGCAGCAGCGCGACGAAGCTGCCATAGCCGTTGCCCATCACGATGGCCGGGGCGCCGGCCGCAGCCACGGCTTCGGCCATGCGGTCCGCCACCGCCTCCAGGCCAGGCCCGGCCGCCGGGGTGCCGCCGAAGCCCGGCAGGTCCGGCAGCATGACCCGGTGCGAGGCCGCCAGCGCCGACGCCAGCGGCGCGCAGCTGCCGGCGTCGGCCAGCAGGGAATGGAACAGCCACAGCGTCGGCCCTGCGCCCTGCACCTCCGCCGACACCACCCCGAACGTCTCCGTCATCGCCTGCGCCTCCTGTTGCGCCCTAATTGACGCCCAATCCGCCGGGCGGCAAGCTTCCGCCAGGCGCCGCAGAACGCCGGGGAGGGCGCATGAGCAGCACGACGAGCGTGAACACAGGGGCGCGGCTGGACCGCCTGCCCCTGTCGCCATTCCACCGCCGGGTGCTGCGGCTGGTCGGCCTGGGCATGTTCTTCGACGGCTTCGACATCTACCTTGGCGCATCGGTGCTGGGCGCCACCCTGCGGTCGGGGTTCTCGACGCTGGGGGAGAACGCGGCGTTCGTGTCGGCGACGTTCTTCGGCATGATGCTCGGGTCGGCGCTGACGGGGTTCCTGGGCGACCGCTTCGGCCGGCGCTTCACCTACCAGGCGAACCTCGCGGTGTTCGGCGTGGCGGCGCTGCTGGCGGCGGTGGCGCCGAACATGACGGTGCTGATCCTGCTGCGCTTCGTCATGGGCGTGGGGCTGGGGGCGGAGAACGTGGTGGGCTACTCCACCATGACCGAGTTCGTGCCGCCGGGCAGCCGCGGGCGGTGGCTGGGGTTCGTTGCGGTGTTCGTGGTGACGGGCCTGCCGGTGTCGGCGCTGGTGGCCTGGGCGGTGGTGCCCCTGCTGGGCTGGCGGGCGATGTTCGTGGTCGGCGGGCTCGGCGCGCTGCTGGTGTGGCGCAGCCGCAAGGCCCTGCCGGAAAGCCCGCGCTGGCTGGAAAGCGTGGGGCGGCGCGCGGAGGCGGAGGCGCTGATGACCGCCATCGAGACCGAGGTCGCCGCCGGCCGCCCGCTGCCGCCGCCCCTGCTGCCCCCCGCTGGCCCGGCGCCATCTCGCGCGCTGTCCACCCTGTTCGCGCCGCCGCTGCTGGGACGGATGGTGCTGGGGTCGGTTTGCCTAATCGTCATCAACACCCTGGTGTACGGCTTCATCACCTGGCTGCCGACGTTCTTCGCCAAGCAGGGGCTGTCGATCGCCACCTCGTTCGGCTACTCGCTGGTGATGGCGCTGGGCGCGCCGGTCGGGGCAGGCATCGGCGCGCTGACGGTGGATGGCTGGGGGCGGCGCCGGACCCTGGTGGGGGCGGCCGGGCTGTCCATCGTGTTCGGCGCCATCTATCCGTTTGTGCATGATCCCGTCCTGCTGCCCTTGGCTGGGCTGGCGCTGACGGTGCCGATCTACGTGCTGGTGGCAGTGTTGTTCGGCGTTTACATCCCCGAGCTGTTCCCGACCGAGGTGCGGCTGCGTGCGTCGGGCATCTGCAACACCTTCGGCCGTGGCGCCACGGTGCTGACGCCGTTCGCCGTCGTGCCGCTGTTCACCGCCTACGGCGTGGGCGGCGTGCTGACGCTGATGATCGGGCTGCTGGCGCTGCTGATCGCCACCGTGCTGCTGCTGGGCGTGGAGCCGAGCGGGCGGCGGCTGGAGGACGTGGCAGCGGTGGACGACCTGCCCCTGAACCCGGCGGCGCAGCCGGCCCGCAGCTAGACGTCCGCCCGCCCGACCCGATATGCCGGACAGCTAAGGGGATATCCGCATGACGTACCACTACGACGGCCGGCGCGAGGATGCGCGGCTGCTGACCGGGGCCGGGCGCTATACTGCGGACTGGAACCAGCCGGGCCAGCTCCATGCGGCCTTCCTGCGGTCGGACCATGCCCATGCGGCCATCCGCTCCATCGACGCGGGGGGGGCGCTGGCTGCACCCGGCGTCGTGGCGGTGCTGACCGGGGCGGACATGGCCGCCGCAGGTTATGACCGTCCGCAAGCGCTGATGCCGTTCCAGGGCCGGGGCGAGGCCCTGCGCCTGCCGCCCCGCCCCGCGCTGGCGCTGGACCGTGTGCGCTTCGTGGGGGAGCCGGTGGCGTTGGTCGTCGCCACGACGGCCCATGCGGCGCAGGACGCGGCCGAACTGGTCATGGTGGACTACGACGCCCTGCCCGCCATCGCGGACGCCGCCGCCGCCCTGGCCCCGGGGGCGCCGCTGCTGCATCCGGAGGCGCCGGGCAACCTGTGCTTCGATTTCGACTATGGCGACGAGGCCGCGACCGCCGCTGCCTTCGCCGCCGCGGCCCACGTCGTGCGGCTGGACCTGGACAGCGCCCGCGTCGTTGGCAACCCCATGGAGCCGAAATCCGCCCTGGCCCGCTGGGACGGCGACATCCTGGACCTGTGGACCGGCACCCAGGGCATGGTCGCGATGCGCGACAGCCTGGCCGCGCAGACCGGCCTGCCCCCGGAGCGCATCCGCGTCCGCGCGCAGGACGTGGGCGGCGGCTTCGGCATCCGCGGCCCGGCCTATCCCGAGCACGCTGCCCTCGCACTGGCCGCCCTGCGCACCGGCCAGGCCGTGAAGTGGGTGGCGACGCGGACCGAGACCTTCCTGAGCGACTATCACGGCCGCGGGCTGCGGATGCACGCCGAACTGGCGCTGGATGCGGACGGCTGCTTCCTGGCGATCCGGCATGAGTGGGTGTGCGACCAGGGCGCGTTCCCGGTGGCGACGGGGCCGCTGATCAACACCCTGAACCCGTCCATGATGTGCACCGGCACCTACCGCATCCCTGCCGTTTACGGCCGGCACCGCCTGGCGTTGACCAACACCGTGCCGATCACCGCCTACCGCGGCGCCGGGCGGCCCGACATGGCCTACGCCATCGAGCGCCTGGTGGACGAGGCGGCCCGGCAGACCGGCATCGACCGGCTGGACCTGCGCCGCCGCAACCTGGTGCCGCGTGACGCCTTCCCCTATCGCCTGCCCACCGGCGGGCCGATGGCGGCGGTGTACGACAGCGGCGATTATGCGGCCCTGTTGGATGCCGTGACGCGGGAGGCCGACTGGGCCGGGTTCGAGGCGCGCCGGGCGGAGGCCGCCACCCGCGGCCGGCTGCGCGGCATCGGTTGCGCGGTGTTCGTGGAACCCGCCGGCGGCGTGGCGCCCCGGGACGAGGTGCTGATCAGCTTCGGCGGCGATGGCGGCATTACCGTCCATGCCGCCGCCCACTCCTCGGGACAGGGGCACGAGACGGTGTTCCCCGAGATCGTCGCCCGCGTGCTGGGCCTGGACCCCGGTGCGATCACCCTGTCGGCCGGGGACCCCGACGGCCCCGCGGTGTTCGGCGGCGGCGCCTTCGCCTCGCGCTCGATGCTGTCGCAGGGGGCGGCGAGCCATGTCGTGGCGCGGGCCGTGGTGGAGAAGGGGATGACCCTGGCGTCGGATGCGCTGGAGGCGGCGGCGTCGGACATCGAGTATGCCGCGGGCGAGTACCGCATCGCCGGCACCGACCGCGCGGTCAGCCTGCTGGAACTGGCCCGCCCGGCGGACGGCTCCACCCCGCTGGACACCATGCAGGCGCTGCCCGCGAGCCGCGCCTTTCCCAGTGGCGCCCACGTCGCGGAGGTCGAGGTGGACCCCGAGACCGGCATGGCCGAGATCATCCGCTACGTCGCCGTGGACGACTGCGGCGTGGTGCTGAACCACACCCTGCTGGAAGGGCAGATCCTGGGCGGGATCATGCAGGGCCTGGGCCAGGTGTTCGGCGAGTTGTGCGTCTACCAGGACGACGGGCAACTCCTGACGGCCAGCTTCATGGACTACGCCATGCCGCACGCGGACCTGCTGCGCCGGGTGACGATCCAGGATCTGTCGGTGCCGTCGCCCAACAATCCGCTGGGGGTGAAGGGGGCCGGCGAGGCTGGGACGACAGGGGCGCTGGCAACGGCGATGAACGCGGTCCTGGACGCGCTGCACCCGGCCGGGGTGCGCCAGTTGGATATGCCGGCATCAGCGCAGCGCGTGTGGGCCGCGCTGCGTGAGGCTGCGTCGCCCAAGGCAAAATAGCGCACAGGGTTAGCGTGGTGCACGGACCTGGGCTGAAGTTGGACTGACCCTATCCCTGGCTGGGGCCAGCCGGTCCGGACATAGGTCGGACCTTCAAGCTCCAACATACGGAGGGGTCCCCCCCCCCCGGCATCCAGCCTTTCAGCATCAACCAGCCCGCTCCATGCACCACGCTGGCCCGGGTGCTTCAGGCGTCCTGCCGTGCCGTGACCTCGCTGGCCGCCTCGTCCAGCAGCAGGTCATAGCCCAGCCGCACCCGTCCGGGGCGGTCGAGCAGCGCCTCCGCCACACGCGCCCGGTGTTCCGGCGCTGTGCCGCACCGCAGGCTCCAGGCCGCCACCCGGCGATACCAGAGCTGCTGGTCGAACTCCGCGATGAAGCCGATCCCGCCGTGTATCTGCTGCGCCATGCGGACCGCCATCAGGCACTTCTCGTTGGCGAACGCCTTGGCCTGCGAGACCTCGACGCCTGCCGGCAGCCCGGCGCCCAGGCGAGAGATCGCTTCCCGCACCAGCAGTTGCGCGCCGTCCACGCCGATGGTCATGTCAGCCGCCATGTGCTGGATGGCCTGGAACGAGCCGATCGGCTGCCCGAAGGCGTTGCGCTGCTTGGCATATTCCACGGCACGGTGCGTCGCCTCGCCGGCAGCGCCCACCATCAGCGCCGTCGTGAAGGCCGCGGCCAGGTCCATGAGTTCCAATGTGATCGCGCGTCCCGTCACAGGCGTGCCCACCATGTCCGCCACCGGCACGCGCACGCCGTCGAAGTGCAGCATCGCCTCCGCATCCCCGGCAGTGGTGACCAGGTCCGTCACCTCGATGCCCGGTGCCGCCGGGTCAACCAGCGCCAGCGACAGGCCGCTGCCGTCCAGCATGCGGAACACCACAAGGCACCTGCCAGCGATGCGGATGTTGTCAACGAAGGCTTTCTGGCCCGAAAGCACCAGGTGATCGCCATCGATCCGGCCGGCCAAGGCGACCGCATCGGGCGACCACCGGCAATTCGGCTCCTGCAACGCATAGGTCAGGATCAGCTCGCCTGCGGTCACCTGCGTCAGCAAGGCGCGCTGCGCCGGGGAGCCGTGCCGGGCCAGGATCAGGGCGGAGACCATGGTGCCCAGCATGGGAACCGGGGCGATGCGCCGGCCCAGCTCCTCGAACAGCAGGCCGAGGTAGGACAGCGGCAGGTCCTGGCCGCCACAGGCTTCGGGCAGGCTGATCCCGAGCCAGCCCAGCTCGGCCACCTTGGCCCACAGCCCGCGCGATATCCGCTCCGGATCGCGCTCGGCCTGCCGCGCCAGCGCCGGGGTCGCCTCCGTGGCGAGGAACCCGGCCGCAGCCCGCTGCACCGTCGCCTCGTCGTCTGTCAGCAATACGTCCATGTCCTTGAACCTCTCCGCTCTGATCTGGTCAGCAGCCTGTTGGTCAACGCCCGGGGCGCGGCATGCCAAGCCCGTTGCGCGCGACTTGGTCCCGCATGACCTGGACGCTGCCGTGGTTGACGGTGGACTGGAACGCGCCCAGCAGGTTGTGGGCGAACAGCCCGTCCTCCAGCGCGCCGGGCGAGCCATTCAGCAGTTGCGCCGACGGGCCGAGGATCTGGCTGATGGCCTCGGTCGCCCGCACGCCGTGCTCGGGCGCCCAGACCTTCTCGGCCGACCCCTCGTAGGAGAAGGCTTCGCCCCGCTGCACGATGGACATGCTGCGCATCGTCATCAGCCGCGCGACCTGGCCCTCAATCCACAGCTCCGCCACCTTGTCGCGCACCCGCGGGTCGGCCCGCAGCGTGGCGTTGCGGCCACCGTCCTCCTTCAGCCAGTTGACGATGTCCTCGTCGCGCATCACCGAGATCAGGTAGCGCCAGGCGCCGACCCGGTCGAGGTTGAGGCCGCGCCGCGCCACGGCCCAGCCATCGCCCTCCTGCCCCAACAGGCACGACGCGGGGACCACCACGTTGTCGAGGAACACCTCGTTAGTGCGCGGCTCGCCGTAGGTCGTCAGCGTCGGCGCGCGCGGCTCGTTCTGGATGGTCCAGAGCGGCCGTACGGTGATGCCCGGCGTGTCGATCGGCACCAGCAGGATCGACAGCCCGGCCTGGCGCTTCGACTTCGGGTCGGTGCGGACCATGAGGAAGATGTGGGTACACGCATGGGCGGAGGTCGTGTAGATTTTCTGCCCGTTGACGACGTAGGTGTCGTCCTGCCGCAGGGCGCGGCACTGGATGCCGGCCAGGTCCGTGCCGCAGCCCGGCTCGCTGTAGCCCTGGGAGAAGGAGATCTCGCCGCGGATGGTGGCCGGGACGAAGGCGCGCTTCTGCTCCTCCGTGCCCGAGGCCAGGATCGCCGGGGCGCCGGTCCCGCCGCCGCCGATGCGCTTGTAGCCGACGCGCTGGAACTCCTCCTCGATGATGAACTGGTCCATCGGGCTGCCGCCCTGGCCGCCGTACTCCTTGGGCCAGCTCACCGCCGTCCAGCCGCGCGCCATGATCCGCTCGAAGAACGCCTCGCCTTCCGGCCCGGAGCCGCGCGCGTCGTCCTTCAGCTCCGTCTTCAGCGCGTCCGTCATGTGCTCCGCAATGAACGCCTGCACCTCGCGGCGAAGCTGCTTCTGCGCCGGCGTGAACTCGAATTCCATGGTGGCCTCCTGCCTTGCCTCGTTCCGCGATCAGGCGCGGTGTTCTTTCCAGCGCGTCAGCGTGCCGCCCTTCATCACCTTGCCGGGCAGCACGTGCCCGACCAGCTCCTCGGTCAGCTTCGCCGCCTCGACCAGGGCGTCGAGGTCGATGCCGGTCTCCACGCCCATCTCGCCGCAGGCGAACACCAGGTCCTCCGTGCACACGTTGCCGGCCGCGCCCTTGTGGCCGGCGAAGGGACAGCCGCCCAGCCCGCCGACCGAGGCGTCGAACTCGGCGACCCCCATCTCCATCGCGGCCACCGCGTTGGCGATAGCGCAGCCGCGGGTGTCGTGCAGGTGCAGCTTCAGGGTCAGCTCCGGCCACTTGTCGCGCACCTTGCCGACCATGCTCTTGATCTGGCCGGGGCTGGCCCAGCCCATCGTGTCGGCCAGCGACAGGTGGCGCAGCGTGCAGCCGTTGTCCGCCATGATCCCCATCGCGCGCCCGATCAGCGTGAGGACCTTCCCTTCCGGTATGTAGCCCTCGAAATTGCAGCCGAACGCCGCCATGACGCCCAGCGAGTCCGCAGGGATTCCCGCGTCACGGTACGCCCCGATCCAGGCAGGCATCTGCGCGAACGTCTCGTCAATGCTGCGGTTGGTGTTGCGCTTCACGAAGGTCTCGCTGGCGGTCAGCGTCAGCTTGCCGTCCATGTCCACGTGGCCGTTGGCGAGCGCCCGCTCCAGCCCCTTCGGGTTCAGCCACAAGGCGCGGTAGCGGATGCCCGAACGCTTGTCCAACCGGTCGAACAACTCGCCCGTGTCCGCCATCTGCGGCACCGCCTTCGGGTTCACGAACGACCCGGCCTCGATCTGCTTGATGCCGCTGTCCGCCAGCGCATCCACCATCCGTACCTTCTCGTCGGTGGTCAGGATGCGCGGCTCGATCTGCAGGCCATCGCGCGGCCCGACCTCGATCATCTCCACATGCTGCGGCAGGTCGGACATCGGCTTCTTCCCTCGGCGCGGGCCATTCTGCGGACCTTTGCGGCTGGCCCGCAGCATTGCGAATAAGCTATTCGAAGCTTGAAATCCACCCCCGAAGCGTGTCTGTTCGCGCCAACCAAGAAGACATGCACGAGGAACCGCCGTGGACACCCTGCTGTTCAAACCCCTGCGCATCCGTGAGGTCCAGCTCAAGAACCGCATCGTGCTGTCGCCGATGCTCACCTATTCCGCCGTGGACGGGGATGTCAGCGACTGGCATTTCATGCACCTGGGCAAGTATGCCGCCGGCGGCTGCGGCCTGGTGTTCATGGAGTCCACCAAGGTGGACCCGCGTGGCTGCACCACCCCGGCCGACCTGGGGCTGTGGGACGACCGCTTCGTCCAGCCCATGACCCGCATCACCGCGTTCATCAAGCAATTCGGCGCCGTGCCCGGCATCCAGCTCAGCCATTCCGGCCGCAAGTCGCGCAACGCCCGCCCCTGGGAAGGCCGCGGCCCGCTGGAGGTAGTGCCGCCCATGCCCGGCGGCGGCGAGTGGGAGCTGATCGGTCCCAGCGCCCTCCCGCACGAGCCTGGCCACCCCGTCCCGCGGGCGATGACGCAGGCCGACATCGACGCCACTGTCGCCGCTTGGGGCCTGGCCGCGGCACGAGCTGCCAAGGCCGGGTTCGAGGTGGTGGAGATACACGCCGCCCACGGCTACCTGATCCACCAGTTCCTGTCCCCGGTCGCCAACCGGCGCACCGACGCCTACGGCGGCTCGCTGGAGAACCGCATGCGCTTCGCCATCGAGGTCGCGGCAGAGACGCGGCGCTGCTGGCCGGACGACAAGCCGCTCTCCGTCCGCATCTCCGCCGTGGACGACAGCGGGTGGGAGATCGGGGACAGCGTGGAGCTGGCCCGGCGGCTGAAGGCGGTGGGCGTGGACATCATCGATTGCAGCACCGGCGGCATCGGCAACTACACGCACGTCTCGACCTCGCCGCATCTCGGCTACGGCTACCAGGTGGAACATGCGGAGCGCGTCCGGGCAGAGGCCGGCATCATGACCATGGCAGTCGGCCACATCATCCACGCCGACCAGGCCGAGGCGATCCTGCAGGGTGGCCGCGCCGACCTGGTCGCGATCGGACGCGAGATGCTGCACAACCCGAACTGGCCCATCGATGCCGCGCAGAAGCTGGGCGTCGAGTCCGGCTTCGCCCAGGCGCCGCCGCCATACGCCTACTGGCTTGAGAAGCGGGCGCAGTCCCGCTTCCCCGGCCGGCCCTCCACCTGGCAGACCGGTATCGAGGCGCCGACCCCGGCCCCGACCCTGGCCCAGGCACGGAGCGTAGGCTGATGCCGCATCTCTCTGCCCAGGTCCCCGGCGTTTATCACCGCCGCCTTGGCAACCTGCTCGTCTCGGCCGTCAGCGACGGCTACGTGGACCCGCCGGCCGATGCGGTGCGCGGCATCACCGCCACCGAGGCGGACGGGATGGTGCGGGACGCCACCGGCCGGGCCGAGGTGCGGATTGGCGTCACCATGTTCGCCATCCGCGAGATGGGCCGGACGGTGCTGGTGGATGCCGGGTCGGGCACGACGATGGGACCGACCTGCGGGCGCCTGCCGGACAACCTCCGTGCGGCCGGCATCGGGCCAGAGGACGTCGATGCCATCCTCCTGACCCACATCCACCCCGACCACTCCAACGGCCTGACCGGCGACGACGGCGCAGCGCTGTTCCCGCATGCCGAGGTCGTGGTGCACGAGGACGAGATGGCGCACTGGTTCGACGACGCCGCCATGGCGGCCGCGACCGAGCGGAGCCGGACCCGCTACTTCGCCTCGGCACGGTTCCGTATGGCGCCCTACCACGGCCGCATCCGCACCTTCCGCGAAGGCGAGGTGCTGCCCGGCATCGTCGGCGTGCCCTGTCCGGGGCACACGCCCGGCCACTGCGCCTACCGAATCCACCCGGATAGCAAGGACCTGGGCAGCGAGGAGATGATCATCTGGGGCGACACCGTGCACGTGCCGGAGCTGCAGGTCCCTCGTCCCGACGTGACGATGCTGTACGACTTCGACGGCCCGCGTGCCGCCGCCTCCCGGGTGGAGATCTTCGAGATGGCTGTCCGCGACGGGCTGGTGGTGGGCGGCATGCACCTGCACTTCCCCGGCTTCGCCCGCCTGGCCCGCGACGGGCGGGGCTACCGCCTGCAGACGGAGCCTTGGGCCTACGAGGTCTGACCGCGCGCTGCGTCCTGTCCCTCTTCCAGGCTCCGCGCGACCTCCAGCAACGCCGGAGCGACCTCGCCCTGGAGGAAGTCGGCCGAGTGCGTCATCGCCGATCCCGCGCAGCTCAGCCCAAAGGCCGGGCGTCCGTCAGGCCCGCGCACCGGCACCGCCGCGGTGTTGTAGCCGCCGTGGAACACGCCGAGGTTGAGGATGAAGCCCTCCGCCGCATAGCCGCGCATCGCCGCCTCGAACGCTGGCCGCACCTCTGGCCAGCGGGCGTCGGCGGGCGCGTGCTCTGCCACCAGCGCGTCGCGTTCGGCCTCGTCGAACCCGGCCAGCAGGCCCCAGCCCACGGCCGAGCTTAACAGGGGCAGCCTGGCGCCCACGCGCAGGTTCATGACCAACTGCGCCTCGCTGACGCAGCGCTGGACGAAGACCATGCGGCCACCGTCGCGCGCCCCGAGGCCGCTGGCGGAGCCGAACCGGTTCGCCATCGCCTGCATCGGAACCCGGGCGGCCTCGGCCAGCGGGATGGAGGCCAGCGCCGCGCGCCCCAGCTTCAGCACGGGGAGGCCCGGACGCAGCTTGTCGCCGCTGACCGCCACGAGATAGCCGAGCCGGACCATGGTGTGGCACAGCCGCCAGACAGTAGGCTGCGGCAGCCCGGTCATGGCGGCCAACTGGGTGCCGCCGATTTCCGGACGCGACGAGCTGAAGCAGCCGAGGATGTCCAGCCCGCGCGCCAAGGCCGTGACGAAGTGCCGGTCCTCCTCGGACTCTGCCTTGGCGCCTGGCGGCTTGGCTCCGCGCGGCTCCTGCCTGTTGGTCATGCGACCGCCGCGATCCGCTCGGCCAGCGCGTGCAGGCGGGGTCCGACCTCGGTCCGCAATCGCGCAACGGACAGCACCGAGGCGGCGGCGCCGCAGTTCAGCGTGAACCACGGACGCCCGTCGGCGCCCATCACCGGCACGGCGGCCGTGTTGTAGCCGGGATGCAGCACGCCCGGGTTGATGATGAAGCCCTCCGCCTCGAACCCGGCCAGGGCCTCGCGGAATGCCGTCTGCGCCGATTGCCAGGCAGGGGACAGCCCCGCCGCGTCGGCGCGTTCCGCGTCCGGCAGCCCGGCCAGGTAGGCCCAGCCCATCGCCGACGTCGCGACCGGCACGCGGGAGCCGACGCGCAGGTTCAGCACGAGCTGCGAGTCGCTTTCGCACCGTTGCACGAAGCGCATGTCGTTGCCGTCCCGCACCGCCATGCCTGCAGCGCCGCTGTAACAGTCGGCAAGCTCCTGCAGGTAGGGCCGCGCCAACTCGGCGACCGGCAGCTCCGACAGCGTGGCATAGCCGAGCCGCAGCACCGCCAGCGCCGGACGCAGCCGCCCGCCCTCCCCAGCGGCCAGGTACCCCAGCGAAAGCATCGTATGGCACAGCCGCCATGCCGTCGGCTGTGGCAGGTCGAGCAGCGACGCTATCTCGGACACGCCAAGGCTTGGCCGCGCCGCGTCGAAGCAGCCGAGGATATCGAGGCCCCGAGCCAGCGCAGTAACGAACTGGCGGTCCGGGACATGCCCACCCTCCGCCGCCTGCATCCCCTCCGTTGCCACAACCCTACGCGCCACGCATCCCCCCCGGCCGCCATGCAGGCCCGGTGCTGGACGGGCGTTTACAAGCGCCAGGACACCGGCTAGCGTAACTGAAAATCGAGTGATCTACTCGCATAGTGAATATATGTCGTCAATGCAGATCCTTGGGTCCGCAGGGAACGGCATTCCGGGAAACGTTCAAGCGATGGCAAGTCCTTTGAGCCACATCAAGGTCGTCGAGATCAGCGTCGCAATGGCGGGGCCATTCTGCGGCATGATGCTCGCGGACTACGGTGCCGACGTCGTCAAGGTCGAGCGCGTCGGGCATGGCGACGACAGCCGCGCCTGGCCGCCCCACTTCCACGGTGGCATGTCGCACTACTATGCCTCCGCCAACCGCAACAAGCGCAGCGTGGCGCTCGACCTCAAGGACCCGGAGGGGGTGGCTGTCGCGCGCCGCCTGATCGAGGGCGCCGACGTCCTGATCGACAACTACCGCTTCGGCGCGCTGGCCCGGGCGGGGCTGGACTACGCCTCGCTGTCCCAGGCGAACCCGCGGCTGATCTACTGCTCCATCAGCGGTTTCGGCGCCAGCGGCCCGCGGCGGGACGACCCGGCCAATGACCTGTTCATGCAGGCGTTCAGCGGCGGCATGAGCATCACCGGGGAGCTTGGCGGCGGCCCGGTGAAGATGGGCCTTTCCGTCGCCGACATCGGCGCCGGCTTCATGGGGACCATCGGCGTGATGATGGCGCTTGAGGCCCGGCACACGACAGGGCGCGGCCAGCGCGTGGACACCTCTCTGCTCGAGGGGCAAATGTCGATGCTGTCCTACCACCTGTGCCGCTACTTCTCGACCGGGACCGTCCCTGGACCGAGTGGCAGCGGCAGCGCGACCCAGGTCCCCTACCAGGCGTTCAAGGCGGAAGACGGCTGGATCGTGGTCGCCGCCTTCAACCAACGCATGTGGGGCGGGTTCTGCCGGGCTGTGGGGCGCCCGGACTGGGAGCGCGACCCGAATTTCACCGATGCCGACGCCCGCGCGAAGCACCGAGACGAGCTGCTCCGCCTGATCGGCGAGACGCTCGCGCGCCGGCCTGCCCAGGACTGGATCGGGCAACTGGACGCCGCTGGGGTGCCTTGTACCCGGGTCAACCGCATCGACCAGGCCGTCAGCGAGGACCAGGTCGCGGCCCGCGAGATGATCGTCGAGCTGGACGTGCCCGAGCTTGGGCGGATCAAGGTGGCGGGGCTGCCGATCAAGCTGTCCGAGACGCCGGGCCGCCTCGACCGGCACCCTCCGCATCTGGGGGAGCACACTGGCGACGTGCTGCGGGCGCTGGGCTACGACGAGGCGCAGGTTGCAAGCATGGGCGCCCGCGGCGTGGTCGGCCTGCACGGGGGCTTGCACGGCGGTCGCGCGGTGTCCGAGACGGCTGCATGACGGAGGTGACCCGATGACCATTCTGACCGACGAGATACGGGGCTACATCGGCCGGCAGAGCGAGAGCGTCACCGCCTGCGACACCGTCGAGCCCGGCGCCGTGCGGCGCTATGCCCAGGCCATCATGGCCGACGGCGACACCGATTATGCGCCAGATGCCACGCCGGCGCGCTACGGCGGCCCCGTGGCGCCGCCGATCTACCCGGCCTTCATGTTCCGCCGCCCGCTCGGCACGCCTGACGTGCTGACCGAGCGCGCGGAGGACCCGGACTTTGACGGCCTCGTCTCGTCGGCCAGCGACGGCCTGCCCGAGCTGCCTCTACCGGGGCGCGCCCTGCTGAATGGCGGGTCGGAGATCGAGTTCCTCCGCTACGCCCGCCATGGCGAGCACGTGAACCAATGCTCCCGTTATGCGGACATCTACGAAAGGCAGTCGAAGAATGGCCCCATGCTGTTCGTGGTCATCGAGACCGAGTACAGCGCCGGCGGCGACGTGCTGCTGCGCGTCCGCAAGACCATCATCCGGCGCTGACGCCCGTGGCAGGCAATCTCGGCATCCCGCTTGGGTGTCCCCCATCCGGCGCCCGCCGTGGGCCGCCCGCTTTCCTGCTAAGCGTCCGGTGGCTTCGCTGCTGCCGTGTGCGGAAAGCTTCCCTGGGCGCCAACGTCCGATCTGCCGATCTCGGGGAGCGAAGTCAGCATGAACCCGCCTGATACCGCCATGGGCGCAGCCGGCGCACGCCCGGCGGCGCATCCCGCCCCCGCCTTCGCGCCCGCGCTTGCCTTCGAGGATGTCGCGGTCGGGCAGGAAGCCGGGCCGATGCACAAGGGTCCGTTCACCACGGCCCACCTGATGCGGTGGTCGGCGGCGATGGAGAACTGGCACAAGATACATTACGACCTGCCGTTTGCGACCGGGCACGACAAGCTGCCGGGCCTGCTTATCAATGGCTCGCTGAAGCAGCAGCTCATCGCCCAGCTCCTGAAGGACTGGGCGGGGCCGACAGGCTGGGTCTGGAAGGTCCGCTTCCAGTTCCGCGCCATGAACCTGGCCGGCGAGCGACTGGCCATATGGGCCAAGATCACCGGCACCGAGCGCAAGGCCGCCTACGGCCTGGTGGAGCTGGAGCTGGGCATCCGCAACGACGCCGGCATGGAGTCGACGCCGGGTAGCGCTACGGTGGCGCTGCCGTTCCGGGGCGGCCCACCGCTGCCTTACCCCTTCGTGCCGCCAACTTAAGCCCCGCCTGCTTCAGTAGGCATCTGTGCGCAGACCCCCAGAGGTTTGCCGAGGAGGCTCCCATGTCGCTGACCCGTGACCTCGGCCAGTTCGTCTCCGACCTGTCCCCCAACCGCGTGCCGGAGGCGGCGGCGCGGATCGCCCGCACCGGCTTCATCGACTGCGTCGGCGTCATGTTCGCCGGCCGCGAGGAGGAGCCGACCCGGCTGCTGCGCGAGGTGCTGCAACCAGCCGCCGGCCCGGCCACGCTCTACTTCAGCGGCCAGGCCGCCGGCGCGCCCGAGGCTGCCTGGATCAACGGCGTGGCTGCCCACGCCCTCGACTACGACGACGTGGCGTTGCGCGGACACCCGAGCACGGTGCTCGTCCCCGCCATCCTTGCCGAGGCGGAGACGCTGGACGTGTCCGGGCGCGACATGGTGGTGGCCTACGTCGCGGGCTACGAGGTCTGGGCCGAGCTGGGGCGGCGGGAGAGCGGCTACCACCACGGCAAGGGCTGGCACCCCACCGGCATCTTCGGCGCCATCGCGGCTGCGGCAGCCTGCGCCTACCTCCGGCGGCTCGATCCTGCGCGCACCGCGCAGGCGATCGCGCTCGGCGCCTCGCAGAGCGCCGGGCTGATGGCGAACTTCGGGACGATGACCAAGCCGTTCCACGCCGGCCGCTCCGCCCACGCCGGGGTGATGGCCGCGCGCCTGGCCGCCGCCGGGTTCAGCGCCTCGATGGATGCGTTGGAACACGCGCAGGGCTTCCTGGCCGCCGTCTCGCCGGAAGGCAAGGTGGACCGCACGAGCAAGGCGGAGGGGCTTGGCGAGACCTGGCGCATCATGGCGTCGGGGCTTTCCATCAAGAAGTATCCCACCTGCTACTGCACCCACCGCGCCATCGACGGCATGCTCGACCTGGTGCGCGAGCAGGATGTGAAGCCCGGCGATGTCGAGGCGGTCACCGTCAGCCTGAGCGACAACTTCGCGACCATCCTGCGCAACCACCATCCGCATACCGGCCTGGAGGCGAAGTTCAGCATAGAGTTCGCGATGGCATGCGCCGTCGTGGCGCGCCGGGTGGGCCTGGCGGAGCTGACCGACGGCTTCGTGCAACGGCCGGACGTGCAGGCGCTGATGCCGTGCGTGACGGTGGAGATCAGCACTGAGCCCGACCCGGACTATTCCGGTGCCGCTCTGGCGGACCAGGTGGCGGTCCACCTCAGCTCGGGCGGCACGCTGCACGGCGAACGGGTGTATCGCGCCCGCGGCCACGCCGACCGTCCGTTGGCGGAGCAGGACCTGTTTGCGAAGTTCGAGGACTGCCTGACGGTCGGACGCTCCGCCGTCCCGCCGCAGGAGATGTTCGCGCGGCTGATGGGGATGGAGCACGGCTCCGCTCGGTCCCTGACCGCGGTGCACTGACGCTCGTGGGCCAAGTGATGGACCGGGCAGCCGCGCCTGTCTGCCTGCCGGCCGTTCCGGTGACGGGCCAGGCCCGCTTCATGCCGCCGCCCGGGTCCTGCGACGCCCATGTCCACGTCTTCGGCGACCCCGTCCACTACCCATACACGCCGGAGCGCAGCTTCACCCCTTCTCCCGGCCAGACGCTGGCGGCGCTCGACGCGCTGCACGGCACCCTCGGCTTCGCCCGCTCGGTGATCGTGCAGAGCGGCGTGCAGGGACCGGCGGTGCTGCTGGATACGTTGCGGACCGAACCCGCACGGCTGCGCGGCGTCGCGGTGCTGAAGGGCGACGTCACCGACAGCGCCTTGCAGGAGCTGCACGAGGCCGGGGTGCGGGGGATGCGCGTCAACCTGTTCCAGCGGGGCGGCGTGCAAGTCTATCGCGGGGGCGCGGGCCTTGCCGACCTGGAGGCGCTCGCGCCCCGGGTAAGGCGGTTCGGCTGGCACATCCAGGCCTGGCTGGACGCCGACCACCTGGACCGCTGGGCGCCGCAACTGCTCGGCTTCGGCCTTGATGTTGTCGTGGACCACATGGGCCGCATCACCACCGACCGCGGCCTCGACAGCCCCGGCTTCCAGCACCTGTGCACGCTGCTCCGCACCGGGCGCGTCTGGTGCAAGCTATCGGGCGCCGACCGCATCTCCGTCGCAGGCCAGCCCTATGCCGATGCAGTGCCCTACGCCCGCGCCCTACTGGACGCCAACCGGGACCGCGTCGTCTGGGGCACCGACTGGCCGCATGTGAACTACTACGACCGTCCCGTGCCATCCGACACCGGCCTGGTGGACCTCGTGCCGGACATGGCGCCCGATGCGGCGGACCGGCAGCGTTTGCTGGTCGATAACCCGCGAGAACTCTACGGCTTCTGACTAGAAGGCGCGGCAAGCGCCCGTGCAACGGAGGGATGTTCCCATGAAGCGATCCACGCTGACCCTGCTGGCCGGTGCCGCCACGGCGGTCCTGGCGGCTGCCGGCCCGGCCCGGGCAGCCTGCGAGCTGAAGCTTGGCATCGTCGGCGGCCTGTCGGGCGCCACCGCGCAATGGGGCCTGGCGCTCAAGGCCGCGGTCGAGTTCGTCGCGGCGGAGGCGAACCAGTCGGGTGGGCTGCCGGTCGGGGAGGAAAAGTGCCGGGTCACCACGTCGGCCATCGACGACAAGGCGTCGGCCGAAGGCGCGGCCGCCGCGGCCAACCAACTGGTCAGCCAGGGGGTGCGCTTCATCGTCGGCCCCGTGGTGTCGCCCGCAGCCACCGGGATCAAGCCGATTGCGGCCCGCAACAACCTGCTGGTGTTCCTGGACAGCTACGCCAAGAACGCCATCGGCCCGCAATACCCGCTGGCCTTCCATGAGGGGCCGGGGCCAAGCGTCTGGGCGGACCCGATCGTCAAGGCGGCAAAGGCCAGATTCGGCATAAAGTCCGCCGTGGTGGTGGCGCCGAACGACCAGGGCGGCACGGACATCGCCAGCGTGGACGTGGACATCTACAAGGCGAACGGCATCGAAGCCTCGGACGAATACTATCAGCGCGGCACGCAGAACTTCGCTGCGATCGTCACACGCATCCTCAGCCGCAAGCCGGACGCCGTGGACACCTCATCCTCCGCGCCGTCCGACGCCGGCATCATCGTCAAGCAACTGCGCGAGGCCGGGTTCAACGGCCCGATCGGCCGGCTGGGCGGCGCGGCAACGGACGAAATTCTGCGCATCGTTGGCGGGCCAGAGGTGCTGAAGGACTTCTACTGGTTCGAGAACGTGCCGACCGACGACCCGCGGGTCAAGGCGATCTACCCCGACTTCAAGCGGGTCATGGGCGTCGATGCGCCCGAGAACACCAACCTGATGTTGTGGACCGCCGCGGCCCACATGCTGTTGCAGGCCGTCACCAACGCCGGCACCACGACCGACACTAAGAAGGTCGCCGAGGCGTTGCGCGCCCTGCCGGTGCAGGACCGCTACCTCGGCAGCGGGCATTGGACCGGGCAGCGCTTCTTCGGCATCAACCAGGAGATGTCGTTCCCCTTCGGCATCGGCATGATGGTCGATGGCAAGCTGCTGCCAGTGGAGCGCGTCGAAGCCCCGGCCGACGAGTGAAGGCGCGGGAGCCGGCCCTTGACCCAGATCGTCTCCGCCGGGTTGATCGGGCTTAGCCTGGGGGCGCAGTACGCGCTGCTGGCCCTGGGCTTCACCCTGATCTTCGGCATCCTCGGCGTGGTGAACTTCGCCCATGGCGGGTTCTATGTCCTGGGCGGCTACGTGGCCTATGCGGCCGTCACCGGCCTGGGCGTCCCCTACCCGGTGGCGGTCCTGCTCGCGGTGGCGGCAACCGCGGCGCTGGGCTGGCTGTTCCAACTGCTGCTGGTCGAGCGGGTGGTGGAGGACCACCTGGCGACGCTGATGCTGACGCTCGGCCTCTACATGGTGCTGTCCACCGGGGTGCTGGTGACGTTCGGGCCGGAGTCCCGGCAATTCGCCTTCCCGATCAGCGGCAGCATCCGCTACGGCGGCCTCTACATGCCGTTGGCCAACCTGGTTGTGCTGGGTGTCTGCCTGCTCGCCATCGGCGGGGTCTATCTGCTGATGTATCGCACCGACCTCGGCCGGGCGCTGCGCGCGCTGGCCGAGGACCGGCACGTGGCGGCGACGCAGGGACTGCGGCCCCGCCTGCTGTTCCCGCTCGCCTTTGCGATTGCGGCCGGGCTGGCCGGGCTGACGGGTGCGCTGGTCACGCCGATCCTCTCGCTCGGCCCGCAGGTGGGCGACCCGGTGCTGGCGACCTCGTTCCTTATCGTCATCCTGGGCGGCTTCGGCAGCATTGGCGGGGCAACGGTCGCGGCCTTCCTGGTCGGCATGGTAGAGGCTTACTCCAGCGTTTATCTCGGTGGCTCCCTGGGCGCGCTGGTCCTGTTCGTGCTGGTGCTGCTGGTGCTGGTCGCGCGGCCATCGGGGCTGTTCGGCCGTGAAGCCCGGGGGGCGTGAGCGATGGCCGGCAACCGGGGCGAGGCCGCTGCCATCCTGGTGGTGGCCTGCGGCATGGCGGTCCCGTTCCTGACCAGCGACCCCTTCGCCTACTCCGTTGCCAACCAGGTCGCCATCGCGGTCACCGCGTCGTTCAGCGTCTATCTCATGCTGCGGATGAACCTGCTCACCTTCGCCGTGCCGGCCTTCATGGCCATCGGCGGCTATGCCACTGCCATTGCCGGGCTGCGCTTCGGGCTGACGGACTCCGTCCTCCTCGCCTTCATAAGCTTTGTCGTGCCCGGCGCCGTGGCGCTGCCGCTGGGCGCCCTCGTGCTGCGCCTGCGGGGTGTTTACTTCGTCCTTGTCACCTTCCTGCTGACCGAGATCACCCAGCTCGCCCTGTTCGAGACGCCGGGCCTCACCGGCGGCTCGAACGGCCTGACCGGCATGCCCGCGACGATGCTGTTCGGCGCTGAGCTCGGCGACAACCAATCCGTCCTGGCCCTTGCGATGGCCCTGGCCCTGGCCGCCGCAGTCGTGACGGCGCTGGCCTCCGGCTGGTACCGGCAGCAGTTCGCGGCCATCGAGGAGAACGAGCTGCTGGCGCAGAGCCTGGGCCTGGTCGTCTGGCGCTACAAGGTCATCGGCTTCGTCCTGGCGGCGGGGCTTGCGGGGATGGCCGGGTTCTCGCTGGTCAACATGCTGCTGACGGCGCACCCGTCCTCGTTCACGTCGGCATCGTCGGTGAACTACATCGCCTACACGATCATCGGCGGGCGCTTCTCCATGCTCGGCAGCATCGTCGGCAGCGGCTTGCTGGTGTGGATGTCGAACCTGTTCAGCGCGCAGGGCCAGTTGTCGCAGGGGCTGTTCGGGCTGCTGCTGATCGTCGTGGTGCTGCTGGCGCGCGGCGGGATCGTCGGCACGGCCGCCACCCTTGCCAGCCGTGCGGCCGGGCTGGGTCGCCGGGCGTCCGGCCTCGCACCCGCCCCGGCGCGGAAAAGCCCGGCGCGGACAAGCCCGGTGCGGAAGGGGCCGGCATGAGGCCCGGCCTGGACCTGCGGGCCGAGGCGATCGGCAAGCGCTTCGGCGGCTTGCAGGTGTTCACCGAGGTCAGCTTCGCCATCGCTCCGGGCGAGGTGCTGGGAGTCATCGGCCCGAACGGCGCCGGCAAGACGACGCTGATCAACGTGCTCTGCGGCAAGCTGGCGCCCAGCGCCGGACGCATCCTGCTGGCCGGCCGGCCGGTCGGCGGGCTGCCCCTCCACACGCTGGCGCGGCTTGGCCTGGTGCGCAGCTTCCAGCAGACCAACACCTTCAAGGGCTGCACGGTGCGCGAGAACCTGTCGCGCGCCATCCGGTTCAGCGGTGCGCCTCACGCCCTCTGGACCCGGCTGGACGTGCTGCTGCGCCAGTTTGGCCTGGCAACCCGGCTGGACGAGCCGAGCGACAAGCTGCCCTACGGCCTGCAGAAGATGCTGGGCCTGATGCTGGCCTATGCCACGCAGCCGAAGGTACTGCTGCTGGACGAGCCTGCGGCCGGGCTGGAGCGGCGGGAGCGCGGCATGGTGGACGCCTTCGTGCAGGCGGCGCAGGCCGACCACGGCTGCTCCGTGCTGATCGTGGAGCACGACATGGACCTGATCCGCCGCCTGTGCCCGCGCATCCTGGTGCTGGACGCCGGGCACGTGCTGGCCGAGGGCACGCCCGAGGCCGTGCTGGCCCGGCGTGACGTCATCGACGCCTACATGGGCGTCACGGACGAGGACGACGCCGCGTAATGCTGAGCATCGAAGGGCTTGAGGTCCGCTACGGCGGGATCACCGCGCTGCGGGGCGTGTCGGTCGAGGTGGGCGAGGGCGAAACCGTGCTGCTGATCGGCGCGAACGGCGCCGGCAAGTCGAGCCTGATCAACGCGGTGATCGGTGCCGTGCCCACCTGTGGCGGCACTATCCGGTTCCGGGGCAGCGACCTCGGTCCGCTCAGCGCCGACCGCCGGTCCAGGGCCGGGATCGGCTACTCCCCGGAGGGGCGCCGGGTGTTCCCGGGCATGTCGGTCACGGACAACGTGCTATCCGGCGCCTTCGGACTGGGACGCCGGCGGCAGCGGGAGTCGCTGGACTGGCTGCGCACGGCCTTCCCCATCCTGGCCGCGCGGGCCAGTCAGCCTGCTGGCCAGTTGAGCGGCGGCGAGCAGCAGATCGTCGCCTTCGCCCGCGCCATGTGCGCCCAGCCCCCGCTCGTCCTGCTGGACGAGCCGTTCCTCGGCCTGGCCCCGGTCTGGATCGGCCGCATCAGCGAGGCGATCCGCGAGTTGCAGCGCCGGGGCACGACGATCCTGATGACCGAGCAGATAGCCCGGCCGGCGCTGAAGCTCGCCACCCGGGGCTACGTCATGCGCGGCGGCGAGGTGCGCCGCAGCGGCACCGCCGCCGAAATTCGCGAGTTTGCGCTGGTGGAGGAGTACTTGTGACGCCCGTTCAAAACGACCGCGGCAGACCCAGCACATGCTGCGCCAGGTACGACAGCACCATGTTGGTGGAGACAGGCGCCACCTGGTAGAGGCGCGCCTCCCGCCATTTCCGCTCGATGTCGTACTCCCGGGCGAAGGCGAAGCCGCCATAGGTCTGGATCGCCGCCTCTGCCGCCTTCCAGGTCGCCTCCGACGCCAGCAGCTTGGCGATGTTGGCGTCGGCCCCGCAATCCCGGCCCGCGGTGAATGACGCCGCCGCCCGCCGGCACATCATGTCGGCGGCCTCCAGCTCGGCATAGGCGCGCGCCAGAGGGAACTGCACGCCCTGGTTCTGCCCGATCTCACGGTCGAACACCCTGCGGTCCTTCGCGTAGGACACGGCGCGGTCCAGCAGCCAGCGGCCGTCGCCGACGCACTCCGACGCCACCAGCACCCGCTCCGCGTTCATGCCGTCCAGGATGTAGCGGAAGCCCCACCCTTCCTCGCCGATCAGGTTCTCGGCAGGCACTTCCAGGCCGTCCATGAAGATTTCGGTCGTGTTGTGGTTGATCATTGTCTTGATTGGCCGGATCACGAGGCGGCTGCCGTGGTCGCCCTTCAGGTCCACCAGGAACACCGACAGCCCGTCGGTCTTCTTCTTCACCTGGTCCAGCGGCGTGGTGCGGGCCAGCAGCAGCATCATGTCCGAGTGCAGCGCCCGTGACGTCCAGACCTTCTGTCCCGTCACGACATAGACATCGCCGCGCCGCTCCGCCCGGGTCTTCAGCTTGGTGGTGTCCGACCCGCTGGTCGGCTCGGTCACGCCAAAGGCTTGCAGCCGCAACGCGCCGGAGGCGATCTGCGGCAGGTAGCGCCGCTTCTGCGCCTCGCTGCCATGCCGCAGCAGCGTGCCCATGATGTACATCTGCGCGTGCGCCGGGGAGGCGGTGCAGCCGCAGGCGTTGATCGTTTCCAGGATCACCGCGGCGGCGCGCAACGGCAGCCCGGTGCCGCCATACTCCTCGGGGATCAGCGCGCCGAGGAAGCCGGCCTGCGTCAGCTCCGTCACGAACGCCGTGGGATAGCCGGACTGCTCGTCAAGCTCGCGCCAGTAAGCGCCGGGATAGCCCTCGCACAGGCGGCGGACCGCCTCGCGCAGCTCCGGGTAGTCCTCCCCCAGCTCGACGGTGATGGTCGTGCCGGTTGGCGTATCATTTGGATGGTGCATGTCCATTGCCGCGTCTCCTTCAGCGTCCCTTGAACACCGGCCGGCGCTTCTCGCTGAACGAGAGAACGCCCTCGCGGCGGTCCTCGGTCGGCACCATCCGGTTGTAGGCCTCGACCTCGAACAGCATCCCATCATGCAGGCTGAGCGACAGTCCGTGATGGATGGACCGCTTGGCCTGCCGGATCGAGATGGGTGCGTTGCCGGCGATCGTCACCGCGATGTCGAGCGCATCGCGCAGCAGTGCCCCCGGCTCGCAGACGCGGTTGGCCATGCCCCAGCGCTCGGCGTCCTCGGCCGACCAGGGCCTGCCGCTCAGCAGCAGCTCCTTGGCCCGCCGCTCGCCGACGGCGCGCGGCAGCGTCTGCGTTCCGCCGGCGCCGGGCATGATGCCGATGGTGACCTCGGGCAGGGCGAAGCGGACGGTGCGGGCGGCGTAGATGAAATCGCAGGCCAGCGCCATCTCGCAGCCGCCGCCATAGGCGGCGCCGTTGACCGCCGCGATCACCGGCACCGGGCAGGCGATCAGCGCGGCGGCCTTGCGCTCGAAGATGTGGTGCTGCGCCTGCCACTCCGCGTCGGTCATGCCGCGGCGCTGCTTCAGGTCGCCGCCGGCGCAGAAGGCCCGGTCGCCCGCGCCGGTCAGGATGACGGCGCGGCACGTGTCGGGATGGGCGCCGAGCGTGCCGAACACGTCGAGCATGTCGAGGCCCATCTGCGTGTTCATCGCATTCATCGCCGCCGGGCGGTTCAGCGTGACTTGCAGCACGTCCGGGTGCGGGCGTTCGACCAGGATGGTTTCGTACTCCGGCTGCATCCTAATCCCCTTCGTCCAACATGGCATTGTGTTCGCCCAGGCGCGGCACTGGCCACTGCATCTCCGGCCGCACGCCGTCGAAGCTGACGGGCAGGCCGACCATCCGCAGGCCGCCGTCCTCCCGCGCGCGCAGGATGCCCAGCGCCGCGGTCTGCGGATGGGCCGCGACCTGCGCCACGTCCTGCAACGGCGCGTTGGGGATGCCCAGCGCATCCAGCCGCGCCGCCAGCGCGGCCATCGGCTCGTTCCGTGTGGCGTCCTCGATCATCGGGAGCAGCACGTCGCGGTGCGCCACACGCCCGGCATTGTCGCGGAAGCGCCCATCCACCGCCCATTCGGGATGGTGCAGGGCGGTGCACAGCTTGCGGTACAGCCCATCGTTGCCCGCTGCGATCATCAGCCAGCCATCGCGCGTCGGGAAGCACTGGTAGGGCACGATCTCCGCCACGCCGGACCCATACGGCCGGCGCGTCTCGCCCGAGGCGCCATAGCTGGCCATCGGCATGGTCAGCCAGGCCAGCGCCGTCTCGTACAAGGACGTGCTGACGCACCCGCCCCGCTTCGTGCGTGCCCGTTCCACCAGCGTCGCGAGGATGCCGATGGTCGCCCACATGCCGGTCCCCATGTCCACCAGCGAGGCGCCGGTACGCACCGGCGGACGGCCGCCGCCCTCGCCGGTGATGCTCATCAGCCCGGCGAACGCCTGCATCAGCGGATCGTAGCCCGGCTTGCCCGCCAGGGGACCCGCCACGCCAAAGGCGCCCAGGTTGCAGACGATCAGCTCCGGCTTCTCGGCCAGCAGCGCGTCGGCGCCCAGCCCAGCAGCATCGAAGACTCCCGCGCGCAGGTTCTGGATCACGACATCCGCCCGGGCCAGGATCATCCTCCGCAGCCCGGCCACCGCTTCGGGATCGCCGAGATCCACCGTAAGGCCCTTCTTGCCGCGGTTGTAGGCGTGAAAGGCGGCCGCCGTCCCCTCCCAGAAGGGCGGTCCCCAGCCCCGCGCATGGTCTCCGCCGCTGGGGTTCTCCACCTTCAGCACCTCGGCGCCCAGCTCGGCGAAGATCAGCCCGGCGAACGGTGCGGCGACGCTGTGGCCGATCTCGATTACCGTAAGCCCGTTCAAGGGTTTAGCGCTCGCCATGGTTTCTTTTCTTGCGTTGTTGGGGCATCGTGCTTGGGCCTGCGCGGCAGGTCAACGAACGTTGCCGCGCCGGGCAGGGATGGAGGGCCTCCGGATGCCAGAGATGCTGCCGCGTGCCGCCGCCCTGGCCGTCGTCGCGCGGCGCTTCGCCGACCGCATTGCGGTGGTGGACCGGACCGGTGAGATCACCTATGCCGCAGTGTTCCGCCGGGCTGCCGGGTTGGCGCACCACCTGGTCGCGGCAGGCGTGCGGCCCGGCGATCCCGTTGCCAGCTTCATCCGCAACGGCATCCCCGCGGTCTGGGCCGGCTACGGCATCACCCTGTCCGGGGCTGCGGAGCTGGCATTGAACCCCGGCCTGAACGAGGCGGACCGGCGCCACTGCCTCGGCCTCGCGAAGGTGCGGCACGTCGTGACCGCTGCCGCCGATGCCGGCTTCTTCGAGGCCCTGGGCCTGATCGTGCACAGGGTCGAGGGGGTGGAGGAGCGCACGCTGGTGGCTGCCGAGCTGCCACTGACCACGATGGACGGCTGGGCGCGCATCGGCTTCACCTCCGGCACCACCGGGTTGTCCAAGGGGATCGTCACCAGCCAGCGGGGGCGCTGGATGGGCAACCTGCTGCAACGCGCCACCATGCCGCACAAGCCCGGCCCGGGCAGCCGCCTGCTGCTGATGACGCCGTTCTCCCACGGCGCCAGCCTGCTGACC